>Ga0206903_10208_pt1 | contig 18933 bp, 13 predicted proteins | sample Alteio_BWOrgHeat_45_FD_152959 | JGI IMG/M metagenome (GOLD analysis project Ga0206903, IMG submission 152959) | Enriched cells from forest soil in Barre Woods Harvard Forest LTER site, Petersham, Massachusetts, United States -... | ecosystem: Environmental > Terrestrial > Soil > Temperate forest >... | reverse complement strand
GATACCTGTAGCGTAAATAAAACGACCAGCTGTTATTAATTTATTCATTCAGGTTTATCAATTTGATCCTGTCGCTGTGTCACGATTTTCACTTGATTCTATTTAAAAGATAACTACTATTTATGAAGCCCGCGCAGCTTGCAAACTAGTTAAAAATTGAGTATTTTAAAGGCTGAATGAAACTTGTCATACTGTTAGCGGCTTTACTCACCGCTACTGTAGTATTTGGTCAATGCCCCTTTCCTTCCAACCTGACGTCCACCGGAATATGCCCCGGCGGGGTACTGACGGTCGCTGCAACAAATAATATTTCCAAAATTGAATGGGTACGCGATGGAAATGTCGTAAACACCGTTACGGCTACGGCTGCCTATAATCCGGTTGGCATTACGGTAGCCGGTGGCAACGGAGGCGGCCCCGGTGACAATCAGCTCGATCATCCACAGGGAATATATGTTGACGCTTCCGGAGATGTGATCATTGCCGATCAGAACAACAACCGTATTCAGGCATGGTCGGCAGGGGCGACGTTCGGTATTACAATCGCCTCGAGTTACGGATCTGGTATCGATCCCCTGGTATCTCCGCTAGCCATATTCCCCGACAACTATGGCAATGAGTATATTTCCGATTATACAAAAGACAGGATCGAAAAGTGGACCTTCCCCAATTCAACCGGAGTGATCGAGCTGATTGTCACCGGGGCCGCCTCCGTTGCCACCGGCTACCGTAATGGCAACCTGTATGTAGCCGATGCCGGCAATAACCGCGTACAAAAATTTGCTTCCGGATCCACGGTCGGTGTAACAGTGGCCGGAGGCAATGGCCCGGGCCCTGCAGCAAACCAGCTTCAGTATCCGACAGCCGTATTCGTCGACGAGGCGGGTAACATATATGTCGTGGACGATGTCAATCACCGTATCCAGAAATGGGCGCCGGGCGCCACCAGCGGTATAACGGTGGCCGGTGGCAACGGCCCTGGCGCTGCCGCGAACCAACTGCAATACCCATACGGACTCTATGTAGACGGCTTTGGAAATATTTTCGTGGCAGACGCAACGAACAACCGGATTCAGGAATGGACACCCGGCGCTACCAGCGGCATTACCGTAGCGGGTGGCAATGGCATGGGCGCAGGCTCCAATCAATTGAATGATCCGCGGGCCGTTTGGATGGATGCAAACGGCAATCTCTACGTGTCGGACGACCTGAATGACCGCGTGCAGAAGTTCACGTTTCAAACGACCATCAACAACAACTATACAGCCCCCTCGCCGGGAGTCTATACCGCCGTGGTGACATTTACCACGGGCTGTACCGAATCGTCCAATCCCATTACCATTGAAGGCTCGGCGAACCCATCCATCACTATCACCGCTTCGGCCAATCCGATCAACATTTGCACGAATGTGACCTTTACGGCGGTGACATCGCATGCCGGCAGCCATCCATCCTATCAATGGAAGATCAATGGCGTCGATGTCGGCGCAAATCAACCCGGTTTTCAAACGGGCGTGCTGCAAAACAGCGATGTGGTGCTATGTGTACTGACTCCGAACGACGCCTGTATCTCCAACAGTCCGCTTTCTTCAAATGCGATCGTGATCGGTGTGAATGGTCTCCCGCAGGCAACCATGATCAGCAAAAATGCTTACTGCCCTGGCGATACGCTGGCGATCACATCGGCGGATAGTCTGTCGAAAATTATCTGGTCGGAAACGAGTACCCCGGTGAAAACCGTAACGGCAAACCCGGTTGGAACCTGTATTACCATTGCCGGCGGGAATGGACAGGGCCCGGGTGACAATCAGCTTTTTTTCCCCGAGGGCACAATCGTCGACGCGCAGGGAAACCTGTATATCGCCGACCTGAGCAACAACCGGATAGAGAAATGGGCGCCGGGTGCTACCAGCGGAACGTTAATAGTTACTGAACAGCTTAGTGCACCGAATAGTGTGGCGGTGGACGCTGCGGGTAATGTATATGTTGCGGTCAACGCCGCTACCGTCGTAAAGTTCCCGCCGGGAGGAAGCTTCCTCGGCACAACTGTCGCCGGGGGCAATGGGATCGGTTCAAACGCCAATCAGCTGAATGGGCCGGGTTTTCTTTTTCTGGATGACGCAAACAATCTATATATAGCGGATGGAAATAATTTTCGTATACAGAAATGGGCACCGGGAGCTACCAGCGGAGTAACCGTCGCCGGAGGAAATGGTGCGGGGCCCGCCAATAATCAGATCGTTCCAACATCGTTCTTTGTGGATAAAGCCGGTAACATCTTCATTGCTGATGCTTTTAATAATCGTGTGGTGGAATGGTCACCCGGCGCAACCAGTGGCGTGGAAATCCTGGGCCCTTCTGATATTAATTTTGGTCCCTTGGGCATTTGGCTGGATGGGAACGGTAACCTGTACCTGACCAGTAAAGTGGATAACAGCGTAAAAGAATTTGCGCCCGGTTCTAAAACGGGTGTTACGATTGCAGGTGGTAACGGTGCCGGCAATGGGGCGAATCAATTTAATGGGCCCGGGTCCATAAGTATGGACACGCAGGGCAATCTCTATGTGCCGGATTTCTTTAACAACCGCGTTCAGAAGATTCTCCAGCATTCCACTATCGATACGATCTACAAGGCGGTCGCACCAGGCACGTATACGGCTGAAGTCACAACCAGCGGTGGTTGTGTGCTGAGCACCAACACCATCATTGTAAAACCGAATGTGAGTCCCGCCGTTTCTATCCTGGCCTCTGCTTCGCAGTCATGCGCGGGAACACCCGTCACTTTCACCGCTGCGCCGTCCAATGAGGGCACTGCCCCGTTGTATTCCTGGCAGGTGAATGGAACCGATGCTGGTGTAACCGGATCTTCTTTTACAACCACCCCGGGCAATGGAGTTTCCAGTATTGTTTGCAAATTGATCAGCAACGCCGACTGCGCCCTGCAGCCATCGGCCACTTCCAGCCCCGTCACGATCACCGTTAGTGCCGCCGTGACGCCTTCGATCAACATTCAAACTCCATCTGCAGATATTTGTTTTGGCACCCCGGCAACATTCAATGCAACCTTTGCAGATGGTGGGTTGAACCCTTTATTCCAATGGACGGTGAATGGAAACCCAACAGGGATGAACAGCCTACAATTTAGCAGCAGCAATCTGAACGATGGAGATGTGGTGGCCTGCCAGCTTAGCAGCAACGCGACTTGTGCCACTTCTCCAACAGCTCAATCCAATGCAATCATCATGCGGGTGAAATCGGCGGTGCCACCGGTCGTGAGTATCAGCGCGAATCCGAATCCGGTCTGTTCGGGACAGCCCGTATCCTTCCTTGCAGAGATAACGAATGGCGGCGCTTCTCCACAATATCAATGGCAGATCAATGGAACGAATGCAAGCGGAGCGGGCAATAACGGAGAAGCCTACACGACAACGAACCTGGATGATGGCGACGCGGTATCCTGTTTAGTGAGCACCGATGGGGTATGTGCCACGGGAACTTCGAATACGATCGTCATGAAAATCAACCCGACTCCGCAGATTGAACCGAACCAGGCATTTGTCTCAACCACAAACGGCGTCACATTGATGCCGAAAGTGAGCGGCGACATCGTCACCTGGAACTGGAGCCCCGGCGGCGGACTATCCGGCGTGGACATTGCGAATCCGGTCGCCAATCCCCCACGCACAACAAAATATATTTTGTCGGTGGTATCCGGCGATGGTTGTGTGGCGAAAGGAGAAATTGTGGTAAAGGTTTATTCTGATATCCATATTCCCAATGCATTCACTCCGAATGGGGACGGGAAAAATGATGTCTTCTATGTGTTGGGAGGACCCGAGGGCAGCATGATCAAAAACTTCTCCATTTACGACCGGTGGGGCCAAATGGTATTTGGTGTACATGACGTGTTACCCGGCGATATTTCATCCGGATGGTATGGCTATTTCAAAGGCATGCCCTCACTCGAAGGGACTTATGTATATATGATCACGCTGACACTTGCCGGGGGCGAGCAACAGATTTATAAAGGGACGGTTATACTTTTGCGATGATATAACGGGGAGCAACTGGTTGGAATAATTCTGATACTTACAAGGTCGTATTCAACCCAATCTTTTTTGTTGCCGCCAAAAACAGCGCGGCCGATACCACGCTCAGTGGTAAGATAACCGCCAGGGCCCAGCGCAGGGATTCGATACCATAGGTAGGTGCAAGCAGATCACTGATGATGCCAATGACCAGCGGGCCGAAACCCAATCCAATAAGGTTCAATGCAAAAAATAATATGGCGGAAGTTTGTGCCCGCATCGGCGCGGGAACCAGGCTATGGGCGAAGGCAATCGTCGGTCCCAGGTACATGCTCTGCAGAAACGCACAGCCAAGGAGGCAGAACAGGACGAGATAGTTATTCTGAAGCAAAAGGGCGCCGGCGGCAAAAAAAAGGGAGATGAGAATCGAATATGCCGGCACCGTCAGGTAATATCGTTTATCACTTTTCCCCAAAAGATCTGTCAGGGACCGGCGGGCCCAGGTTCCGACTGCGCCACCCAGTCCGAAGATCAAACCGAGCGATACGCCAATGTCCACCGTCTTCATTCCATGAAGCCGCGACATGAAGGAAGGTGCCCAATTCAATAAAGCATAAACGGAAAACATATGCAGGGCGATGGCGAGGGCCAGGTAGGTAAACATCCTGTTAGCATACAATAATTTCAACGTGGATCCCAGGGACTGCGTTTTACCGGTCGTCGTGGTCCGCTCATCGCTTGCGCCCTTTCGCGGTTCCTTCACCGTAATCCAAAACAGCAGTGAAAAAATAATACCCGGTATGCCCAACCAGATAAATGTCTTTCGCCATCCGTAATGCTGGCTCAGGTAACCGCCGATTAAAAATCCGATCCCGATGCCGATATAGATCCCGGTGGAATAAATAGAAAGTGCCCGGGCCCTTTTTTCGGCAGGGAAATAATCGGAGATCATGGCATGAGCCGGCGGGGTTCCACCCGCTTCACCAACACCCACGCCCATGCGGGTCAATAATAGCTGGATGAAATTTCCGGCGAGCCCGGAAATGGCCGTCATGATGCTCCACAGTCCCAGCGAGCCGGCCACGATATTCCGGCGGTTCCGCTTATCGGCATACTGCGCGATGGGAATGCCCAGCGCAACATAAAATAACGCGAATACAAAACCGGAGAGCAGACCCAGTTCTGTGTCGGACAGCTTAAATTCATCTTTTATGGATTCCTGGAGAATCACGAGCAGTTGCCGGTGGGCAAAATTGAAAGCATATACCCCCGTTAACATAAACAGCACAAAGTTCATGTACCGGTTACTGACTTTCGTAGGATTATAGTTCCTGTTCACTGGCATGCATCCCCGATTGTGCGAACTGAATCTGGCGGGCGGATCTTACTTCCGCCATTGCACTAACAATTTATCGCTAATTTTTCAAACACCGGCGGGAATCAATTTATGCAGACCCATGGTTTTTAGAGAAAAATGACATAGATTGAATGAACGAATTGATTCCTTCAACACTTCTTCCAACCAGCATTTTAATTCTGCCTTCTGAAGGCGAACCACCCTGCAGCACTCTACGCCGAAATGATTCTGCCCTTGCTTTACTAAACTAAGCAACGCCCCTTGCTCCTATTCTGTGTGTTCTGAGTAAATATGATTTAATCACTTAAATTTTATTTTATGAAACACAGCTACCCGATCTATGTGCGGAAGTCCTTTCTCTTTATTTTAATGCTGGTTGTTCTGAATAATGTGGCGATGGCCCAGGTGCCGTCGGATACCACCAAACCGGCTACCGCTATGCCGGTCGATACGGTGAAGCCAGCACCCGCCGCGGCGGCTACTACAACCCCGCCGCCCGCGAATGATAAGCCAAAACCCAAGCAGTTCAATGTATTTGCCGGCATAAATTCCAACACCATGTCGGGTTCCACCGCGGCGTACAATGCCAATTCAGCGGTTGGCTACCAGATCGGCGTGTCCTGGAAAAAGGGCGGGTTCACGTACTGGCAGGTCGGACTGACCTATAACGATGCTGCGTATGGGTTTAACAGCGTGGCCACTACCAAGGACACGGGCGACCTCAAAGTGCAGGCCCTCGATATTCCGCTCACCTTTGGCGTTAACTTCTTGTCCTTCGCCAAAATCGTTTCACTGCGCGCGTACCTCAGCGCCATGCCTTCCTTTACCCTGGGCGTGAGCAGCAATCATTTTGGCATCACCAAGGACGATGTGAATTCATTTATATTTTATGGCCAGGGGGGCATCGGGGTGGATGTTCTTTTTCTAATGCTTGACCTGGGCTATAATTACGGAACGCAGAGCCTCATGAAGAACTCGGTGAACAGTACGAATCCCGGCCAGTGGTTTGTGAACCTGGGATTCAGGTTTTGAAGAGAACTGATACCATATTATCACCCGCTTTTATGAAGTAATCAGTGTGTAAAAAATAATGTGGCGCTTTTATCTTTTACATGCATGGTAAGTTTCTTGCCGAGCGTCAGCGTTTGTTCATTGAATGAATCAACCAATTCGATTTCCACGCTCTTTAATTCACTTGTCGGAATATCTGCCAGGGTATAGGAAATACGAATTTTGTCATTGTAGAACGAATGGTTTTTTTCGGTTAAGCCGAATCCGAGAAAGGATTTCCTGAAATAACCAAATTCCTTTTTATTGGTAATGATCTCCACTGCTATGATCCGGTTTAAGGATTTGGTGATTTTCATCTTGATTTTTTTCTCCCGGAATTCATGCCAGAACAGCGGTTTTTTTATTTCATCATCGGTAAAACCCACTGACTTTAGCATTTCGGGCGTATTCTCCATCACCCATGCGGATCCGGACCTGGAGCTATCTACCGTATAAAGCGAAACCGAATAAAACCAGGGAAGATTAGCTCCACTGTTGACGATCATATTCGTATCCAGATTCACGGAGTCTTTATATTCGGCTTTCCATTGGGCTTGCAGATGATCAATATCTCCCGAAGTAGTGGTCATAAAACCAAGTCCAAAATCGCCCACCGAAGAGCCTTTTAATCCTTTTGTATTAAAAACTTCAAAATAGGAATCCCGGCCCATCAGATATTTTCCATACCAGGTGCCCCCGGTGGAATTTGTTTGGTTGACCGTGGCAAAACCGATTTTCTGAAAAATGACGGAATCGAAAATATGGTCATAATCATTAGAATCCAGCACAAAAAATACATGATTTAAATAAATAGGTAAGCGGGTAGTCTGAGCGTTGGCAGGTATAGAGAAACAGAGCAAAAATGCGGAGAATAGCGTGGCAATCCGTTGTCGCATTGAAGGGTTTTTTAGAATTTATAAAAAAATGATCAGAACGCTCTTGCCTCAGGTATTCATAATATCGCCGGTCACGATTCTCACCTTATTCCATTTAAAAGGTAATTAAACTTATGAAATCTATTATATAATTTTGAACGTTATGGCTGACGAAGGAATACCAAATCAGGAAACTGAAAATATGGAAGTACACAAACATCCTCACCATGTAATGCATAAAAAGAAATGGGGCGAATACGTTTTGGAATTTTTAATGCTGTTCCTGGCCGTATTCCTTGGTTTTTTTGGCTGAAAATTTAAGAGAACGGACAGTACAGCATAAAATTGAAAGAGAATATATACACTCCCTGGTCGAAGATTTAAAATCAGATACGCTTCAATCCAATGAAGTACTGAAATTACTGGATAGCCGGACGGCCGGTTTAGACAGTGTAATCACTGCGCTGGCATCTCCCGGAATAAAAGAGAACTCAAATAATGCCTATCGTTTATGGAACAAGAACATAGGCCTTCCGGATTTTATATCGAACGACCGGACGATTCAACAATTAAAGAACAGTGGCGGATTAAGACTCATAAGAAATAAAGAAGTTTCCGACAGAATAATGGAATATGACCATTTAATAAGAAATTTCAATGGCCTGTCTGCCGTAGTAAACGGAATTTTGGGCGATCAGCATATCTACAGCCAGCTTTTTGATATTATTAACCTGGATAAGAATGCGAATATCCCGGTACCCCTTACGGAGCAGGGCAGGAAATTACTGAACGAGGCCTATGCCAACCGTAAAGTGTGGCGGTTTATCCTGACAAACCTCACCAGCAGCCTGCAATTGGTGAATACCGAGGGCAAGCGTATTCTGCTGTTTATCCAAAAAGAGTATCCGCTGGAATAATACGATAGTACGATCACGGTGCCCCTGCGCACTGGCAAGGAAAAATAATATATTTGACTTTGCCTGAATGGCATGAGATGAAGCATTTGGACACCGTGTGTTCATATTCGATAAATCATATTATTAAATAAGGAGCTTTATATGTTGCGACCAGTTTTACGGGTACTCTTAAGTTTTTTGATTATTTCTTCCGGCACTTTATCGCATGCGCAAATCGCTGTTTCCAATTTGACTTTCGGGGAAGGAATGAAAAAAATAGCAGCGGAACATAAGTTATTAATGGTTATTATGGATGTGGATCAGGGAAACTCCACAATTAACGACTTTACATCTAAAGCCATTTTGGATTCCAGTGCCTCCGACCTGAATATAATAGCCATAGTGATCAGGCCGGTAGTGGGAACTGCGGACTGGGATTCACTGAATAAAAGATATTTTAACCCATTAACTTTTGGTACGTTATTCTTTAATCCGAAAGGGGTGTTGGTACATCGATATGATGCTATTAGCCCACATGGTTACACATATCTGACTGCAGCAAATATTGCCTATGCTGATATTGATCTTCCTACTGCGGATGAGCAACTGGAATTTTTGAAGAAAACCCATTTTTCAGACCTGGGTGCGGTTAAGAAATTATTTGATACACGAACTAATGCCGTCGATTCCACGGATGATCTATTAAAACCTTTCCTCGAAAATACCCCACCCGATTCTTTTAAAAACTATCGCTACTATTATTTGCTGGCGGAATTTGCACCTCCACTCGGAACCAGGGGTGACTCCATATTCAGAGGTAAAGAGTATTCAGATTCCAATGAGTATAAAATTCCGTCCCCGGAATGGGTGGCTATCAATCGGAAAGTCGTAAAGAAAACAATGAATTTGGCGGTAATTAACAAGGATCCGGACCTGGCCTTTCGCGCTGCTGTATTTTCCAGTGGCATGTTAGCAGATCCGACGAAGTTCAGAAAGGAAAAGGAGCAATTTAAAATGATGACAGAATATTTCTATAAGATTCGCGACACGATTAAATACCTGGAAACGGCTTCCATTTTCTTAAATAACTATTATATGCCGATGTCGATTGATTCTTTGAAGCAGGCTTATATTAACCGGGACAAAAAACGCGAAGAAAGAGAGGGAACGAAAACGATATATGTGAATGGGGCGGGTGCGGACAATATGGCGTATTACGGAGAATTTGATTTAATTGCCAGCGTGCTTAACCATCATGCCTGGGAATTCTATATGATAACGAAAGATCCGGTTTATCTGAAAATGGCTTTGAGCTGGGCAAAGCGTGCATTGGAGTTCAATAGAAATCCTTACGCTATGGATACCTATGCACAGCTGTTATATATTAACGGCGACAGAAAGGGTGGCATATCTGCGGAAAAGAATGCATTGGCAGAATACAAAAAGCAAAATTTGAACAGCAAAATACCCAAAATTGAAAAGGTGTTGGATAATATGAAAAGTAATAAGGATATCATTGTGGCGGAATGATTCATTCTTTTATTTGGAAGCTGTTTTTGCATTTATGATCTCTATCGCTTTTTCCAGCAATTCATCTTTTCCCTGCCTCACACCTTCGATGGTGGTATTGACGGGGATGTCTATTTTGATCCCCTTTCTTTGCGTTTGGGTACCATCCGGATAGAAAATGCCAATGCCGGAGATATAGGTGAAAATTCCGCCCGGCAACCAGATGGCTGATACATTGCCATCGGCTCCGGCGGTCCGGCTTCCGATCACCGTAATGTCCGGCGCCGTTTGAAAAGCCATGGTGGTGTATTCAGCCTGACTTTGGGTGGTGGCATTCACCAGTTCAACTATCGGTCCTTTATAGAAGTTCGGATTGGGCCCGCCATTGCTCAGGAGCGGAGTGTACCGGAAGATGCCCGGGTAATTCACATCACCATCGGTGAATTTTACAAACGGCGAGGCATGGGGTTTAATATAAGCGCCGAAACTGAACGGCATGAATTCGGAAGGGTAGCAACGCATATCGATGATCAGTCCCTTTGTATTTTCAAAGGCCTTTTGAATCGCAGGCAACTGCCGGTCGTGGTACCGGCCGGGAAATATATAACCAATATTTCCATTTATTATTTTATAACTGCTGTCGTTCGGATTGGGATTAAAATCAATGGCGTAGTTCACGTGATCGGCATCGATGCAGCGGACAGAGACCACCAGGGTTTTATGATTTCTTTGCAGTTCCAGTGTCAGGGTATCCTGGCGGGCATGCAGGAGACTCCGGTAGGGCAGGTCCCGCAGTTGCGTTTCATAATTGGAAGCCGGGGTGAGGTAGAGATTATTTTTCACCAGTTGTTCCACCGGCTGGCCATTGATCTTCGTAATGATGTCGCCAACTTTCAGCTTATCCTTAATGAACAGCGTATCCGAATAAAAACCGGTGACCACCAGTTTGTTTTCAATAAATTTTGCCTGCACGGGCGGGGCATAATTCCCAAAATAATCCTTGAGTGCGGTGTTCCGGCCCCAGATATTGGCATGGGTATCGTGCACCCGGGCAATGATTGCCAGGCAGGCAAGGGAATAGTCCGTAGCGTTCCGGGCGCCGGCGAATATGGGAATGAATTCGAGCAGGATCTTATTCCAGTCTTCCCCGATAACATATTTATAGGGGTAGAAATATTGAATGATATTCCAATACCGGAATAAGGAGAGAAGCCGGTACCCGGCATCGGGATAGACCATCTCTTTGTACGGATTTTCATTGTCGAAGCTTGGATTCCCGACTCCGGTTATTGTAGCCACATAATAGTTGTCGTCGGCGTTCCGGTTGTTTTTAATATAGCTTAGTTTCTCCACCAGGGAAGGGCCCAGGTTTCCCTTGCTGAACAGGAAGCCATAGTCGGGAAGAAGCTGGATGGTGGTATCCGTTGCCGTGGTGCTGCATGTTAAACAGGCATCGGGTTTTCCAATGGAATCGACCCATTTTTCTAAATCGGCATTGGCTGCCTCTTTTGTTTTAGCCGATATGATCGCGGGCAGGATCCGGAATAAGGCGGCATCCCAGTTATAGTCCCCGCGGGCGACGGCCGGGTGATAATATTTTAAAAAACCCCAGATCATTCCCAGGTTGGTGAGGTTATCAATCATCAGCGGGTTCAGGCTATTCAAAACGATCCCGGAGCCATGGGCGAAAGTGGTATCGTGTTTGACCTGTAGTACCCGGATAAAGATCTGGTGGATGGCGTATCTTCCGGTGGAAGCCGTGTCCTCAGGCAGGGGTTCCACCACCAGGAGATAGTTTCCGCTGTCCGCCGCTTCAAAGAGAATTCGTTCCGGACCATATTCGCCATTGGGTGAGTCGAAATAAGCCAGCCGGCTGGTATCGCCTTTTTTATAAATGCTGATGCTCAGATCGATCCCCATTTGTTGCACCATTGCCTTCAGGGTATATCCTTTCTGCAGGGAGAATTCAAATTGTTGTTTATCTTTTTTCTGAATGGTGAAAACCGTTTCAGTGGCGGGAATGGATTGTGAAAATGAATTCAGCGCGAGGAGTGAGATGCCATATAAAATGTATAGTGAGCGCATGCCGGTTGATTTAGGAATTATGTAGAAGGAACCTATACTGAAAGTTACATAGAAAGGAAAAATAATCCGGGAGATATTCATTCTTGTACACACCAGGCAGTTTCCTATTTTTGACACGACTGCAATTCAATCAATACCATCCTGATATGAAAAAAATCCTTTTGAGCTTTGTGTTTTATATAATCTGTGTTTGCTCTTCACAAGCTCAAAAAGCCAAATACAAAATAGTATTTACAAATGCAAACATTGTAGATGTCGTAAACAATAAAATTATTCCGCATCAATTGATTGCCATTTCAGGTGATACCATTGCAGAAGTGGACGAGACAGGTAATGTGAATCAATACAAGGCTGACCGGTATGTAGATGCAAAGAATCACTATATTCTTCCCGGGCTTTGGGATATGCACATCCATTTTCGCGGTGGAGACAGCCTGGCAGAGGCTAACAAAAAATTGTTACCGCTATTTCTCGCTTACGGTGTTACGACCGTTCGCGAGTGCGGAGGCGATATGACCACCACGGTTTTAACCTGGAAAAAGCAGGTACAACAGGGCGAACTCGTTGGACCCAATATTTTTACATCCGGACCGAAGATCGATGGACCCGGGGCTTATTGGGGCGGTTCGCTGGAGGTGGAAACACCGGAGCAGGTATCCAAAGCACTGGACTCGCTGCAAAAATTAAATGTGGATTTTGTAAAAGTTTATGACAGTAAAATATCCAGGGAAGCTTATTTGGAGCTCATTACACAAGCACATAAAAGAGGCATGAAGATTACGGGCCATATGCCCTTTACAGTTAAGCTCACCGAAGGTGTGGAAAGAGGAATGGATGGTTCCGAGCATATGTTTAATGTTTACAAAGCCTGTTCATCAAAAGAAGATAGTCTTACTGATTTAATACAGCAGCGGCAGCATACCGACAAACCCATCGGTTTTTATGCTGCTGTTCCTTACTTCTACGACAGTTATGACGAGAATAAGGCCAGGGAATTGTTTAAGTACCTGGCACAGAAGAAATTTACCATTACGCCCACGCTTTGGGTTGTGCAGAACGATCTTGTAGACCTAAAGTATCAGGATCATTCCACTGACAGCCTACTTTCTTACATAGACCCAAAGATTCAGGCAACTTATTCCCTACGGCTCAACAGTGCAAAGAAGCAATCGGATGAAATGAATATAGCCCTGAAGAAGTTCATGCTAAAAACAAATTCGATGGTTCCGCAGATGTATGCTGCCGGTGTTAACATCCTTGCTGGTTCAGATTGTGGTGCTTTTAATTCTTTTATGTATCCGGGCGAGTCATTGCATGAAGAATTAAAACTTATGGTAACATCGGGACTTACTCCCGCACAGGCTTTGCAAACCGCTACGGTCAATGGTGCAAAATTTATGGGAGATGCTGGCTTTTACGGAAGTATTCAAAAGGGAAAATCCGCAGACATGATACTTCTCAAAGCCGACCCATTAAGGGACATTCAGGCAATAGACCGGATCGACATGGTTTTTTCAAATGGCAGATTGTATACAAAAAGCGACTTAAATAATTTGTTGCAATCAATCAGAAATTGATGGTACTCATTTTTGTACACACCAGGTAGTCATACACCGGAGATTTTGCACATTGGTGGTTTTTAATGGTTCATACAATTCTCCCAGTTCGCTGGTATACTTTAAAAGCATTTGCTCGTTAACCAGGAAACGTTCAGAGCCATCCGGTAATCCATAACGCCTGTTGCCAAGTGGATTGACCCGTTTTTCCAGGCCAATATCAGATGCCAGTCTCGCAAAAAAGTAGCCGCCTGGTTTTAGAACCCTGAACATGGACCGGAGCATGGCATTAAAATGAGGTTCATCCTTTGCAAAGTGGAGTACGGCACTGCAAATAACCAGGTCAAACGCGGCGTCTTCATAGGGCAGGTTTTCTGCCCGGCAGACTTCAAAATTCTCCAGGGAATTCTCTGGTGCGAGTGCTGCAGATAATTCTTTAACGGTTTGCACGGCCTGGGGATCGGGATCGATACCAAAAACCTCATATCCATTGCGTAAGAAATAGTAAAGATTTCTTCCGCCACCACATCCCACATCCAGCAGTTTTTTTGCTTTATCGTAACGGCCTTTGAGTAGCTGGTCAAACAGGTAAATATCAATATTGCCATAGATTTCCCGGAGATTATTGTGCATAGGAAGTATTTAATGGGTCACAATAATACGGTATGATCCCTTAGCCCTTTCGTAAATCACCGGAAAAATGCAAGTGCAGGTGAACCTCAGTGGTATCCGGAATATTAGCGATCAGATTTTCGCGATAACACCAGGCATCGAGAATATCCAGGCAATGTTTATCTGCTTTTGAATGTCAGGATGGTTGTGATGGTCAGTGCATCATAGGTGGTGACCGGATTGCCGCTGGCATCCGTGGTATTCCCAAAGGCATACATATTCCGTTCAGAATTAAAGACAAATTGAGATACGTTTACTCCGGTTAATACACCGGTAACCGGAATCATTCCGGTCACTAACTGTGAAAAAGACATTTGTTTGGTCTGGGTTATTGTCCAGGTATTGCTGTAGTCATTCGAATTGGAACTGCACGCATCGGTTATTGTCTGAACGCCATTTGCCTTGAATTGATACAATGAATTGTGCTGACAAGTACTCACTAAATAGATCGTGTCCGATTTTAAAACAGTGTTTGTTTGCCTGATTTCACCGGTGGATTTATCCGTAATTGTCGTCCGGTTGCTGTCGATGGTCAGGACTTCAACCTGGTAAGGAACCCATGCCTTCTTCATGAGTATGGATGCCGGGTCGGAGTTATCTTTGCTGCAGGCAGCGAAAAAAATGAGCGCTATCGGGAGGGGCGTTAGTTTCTTATAAAACGACGAAATCATCGGATAAAATAGTAAATAAATGCCTTAATTCATAGCCTTTTCCAGAAGTATATGCATGTTGAAGGTTTCCGGAAGAAATAATGTTATCAATCTTATTAGACAAACAAATTCCCGCTAACCCATTAGCCGACATATCAATAAAGCCTAAAAAGAAGAAATATTGAAGTGGAAATATATTTTGATATCGTTCGTACTTCTTGTAGTAGCTAATCTTGTGATTGTATTGATAATTCCTTCCCCTAACATAGGAGAATTACTCGGACCTTTCGATAATGTATTATTGTTAGGGCTTATTGGTTTTTCTCTAATCAAATTAATCTCACAATTCAAGAATAGAAAACGCAAACCGAGGACAGGGAATGAAATATTAAAATGAAAATTTCCACCGGTTCAGGGGTAATATGCCGCTGGCGAATCGGTGGATATCGGGTTATTCGCCGGCAATCATTGTGAACTGATCACCGATCCCCTGCCGGTTAAAACGAAGGCGTTTACCCTGGCCATCCTGGAGTATGTTCATCCCTGGGAGGCGATTACTTATTCATACAGAAAAGACGCCGCACCGAATGATACGACCAATAACCTACCCGGTGATTTATTGCTCACGATTACAGAAAGGAAGAATAATCATGTAAAGGGCACTATCAGCGGAACGAATTATCGCTCTGATGTGGGCCAGAACATGCTCCAGTAATTTTGACGCCAGTTTGACCTGGCAATTCCACTCGACCAATAACGCGGACGGTTAACTTTGAAGCATGATTGATATTTTAAAAAACAGCCTCTGGAAGCATTTCGGGGGAAGCATCGATATGCTTGGAAATGCGATCACTATGTGGCCGGAAGATCAGTGGACTGCCAACAAAAAGTTCTTTTACATGGCCTACCATTGCCTGGTTTTCCTGGACTACTACCTGACCATTCCCCCGACCGGGTTTCATGCCTCCTTACCGTACACCCTGACCGATGAGAGTAAATTGCCAGAAGGTGCCATCGACGATGTGGTTCCGGACAGGATCTATACAAAGAAGGAATTACTGGAATGGCTCCGGTTGAGTCGTGAAAAATGCCGTGATGTTATAAAAGGGTTGACGGCGGAAAAGCTGACTGCCCTCTGGATCCATGGAACCGGCAAGGAAGATCTGGAACTGGCCAGCGGCACTTCCTTGAATTATTCGGTTTTGGATATCCTATTATACAATATGAAACATGTGCAGCATCATGCAGCGCAGTTGAATCTACTGTTGAGACAGACAATTCATGATGCACCTGATTATGTTTCAATGGTGGAGGATGATTTGTTACCAGACGCAGCTGGCTAGTTATTTATGGCAGAACAGAAGTAGCGTTGAAACGTTTTTGGTTGCGCTATAAAGGGATTGGGAATGTGTATCGATTACAGATCTTCAACCGATGGGAACAAAGAATCCCTTCGGCGGCTTGGCGGGTACAATTGCCTGCATCGCGCAGCCCACTTGCATTTATTTATGCGTGAGGCGGTTCATGGATCATAATCTTAAGCCCGGGACATTTGGCGGGGGCGATGGTGTTGATTCTGTAAATGCTAGTTGTCGGTAAAAATTGTTCCGGGATAGGCATCACAGATCGTTTGCGTCAGCAGACACATGGTTTGCCTGGCCTGGGCGCCTACAAAGCCGATATGCAATCCATTCTCCGACATGTAATAGATGATGTTCTTTATTCATTAATGACTAGTGCACAAGAGAAGGTGTTTCAAATACTTTTTGTTTCAAATTTGAATGTAAGATCCTGATAATGATTTCTTATTCATTATTTTCGATGCATGGCAAAAGCTAAAAAATTTAATCCTAAACCAAAAGCGGATATTGATTTTGAACAAGAGTTATGGGATGCGGCAAATGAATTAAGGGGCGCCGTTGCGGAAAATCAATATAAAGATTATGTATTGTCCTTGCTGTTCGCCAAACATATAAGCGAACGTTACGAAATTCGATACACTGAATTAGAGCAAAAATTAAACGAGAAGGGATCGGAATATTATACGACTGATCGTAATATTAGAGAACAAGTATTGAACGACGACCTTGAATATCAGGTAAAAAATGTATTCAGGATTCCTGAAGAGGCAACTTGGAATTACTTGAAAATTAACGCTACTCGTGATGATATTAAGGTAATTGTCGATAAAGCCTTTGTAAAGATTGATGAAATACTTTCCAAAAGAAACGAAGAATTTAAGGGCGTATTAGAACCAATCTTTGTAAAAAGTCAATTAACTCCTACTCAGGTTGCCGGTTTAATTAATCTGTTCAGTAATGACAAATTTTCAGAGGCTAAAAATCCCCAAAGTGATATATATGGACGCGTCTATGAGTATTATATCGGCAAATTTGCCATGGCCGAAGGCAGTGGCGCCGGACAGTTTTTCACACCGGGCAGTGTTGTTCGATTACTAGTTGAAATGATCGAACCTTTGAAAGGCCGGATCATGGATCTGGCATGCGGCAGTGGTGGAATGTTTGTACAAAGCCTGAAATTCGTAACTGCTCATGGCGGTTCCACAAACGATATCTCCATTTATGGCCAGGAGCGGTATGAGGGCACACTTCGCTTATGTAAAATGAATCTACTTTTACGCAATTTATCCTTTGATGTTAAATTGGGCGATTCCCTGCTGCGCGACCGATTCCCAACTTTAAGGGCCGATTATGCCTTAATGAATCCCCCCTTCAATATTTCAAAATGGCATCCGGAAGACCTACCGGAGAATGATCCCCGTTTATTTGGAGCCAAAGAGCAGTTCACCACAGATGGCAATGCCAACTATATGTGGTTTCAAACGCTCTGGTATCATTTGAGCGAAAAAGGTACAGCTGGTGTGGTGATGGCTAACGGTGCAATGACATCCGGCAGTGCGGGTGAAAAAAATGTTCGTGAATATATGATTGATCAGGGTATGGTAGATTGTATTGTGCAGATGCCAGATAAACTTTTTTTAACAACAGGAATTCCTGCTTGTTTATTTATTCTTAGCAAAAATCGCGATGGAAGAGATGGATTACATCGGGAGCGGAAAAAGGAAATTCTTTTTATCGATGCGCGTAAGTATGGTCATATGGTTAACAGAAGATTGAGGGTATTTAGTGATAAAGATGTTGAAAAGATTGCCGGAACATATCATCAATGGCGAAATAAAAGAGAGAAATATGTTGATGTAGAAGGCTTTTGTAAATCTGCTTTAGTTGAAGATGTGAAATCAAATAATAAAACACTTTCACCTGGTCGTTATGTCGGCACTGAAACTGAAATAATTGATGAAATATCCTTTGACGAAAAAATGATTTTTCTTAGCCAAGAGCTAAAAAATCAATTGGAAGAGGGTGAAAGGTTGGCAAAAGAAATCAAACACAATCTAAATACCATGGGATTTGGTTGGTAACAAATATTTGATAATTTAATCTTAATTAGAAGACATATTAATTAACTAAAGTAATTGAATGAGCAACAAACTTAAGTGTAAACTCGGTGAAGTAACCTCATGGAAATCAGGAGGGACCCCTTCAAAAAGCAATAAAAATTACTGGGATGGGGATATCCCTTGGATAAGTGCAAAAAATCTTACATCTAGAAAAATTACCACGTCAAATATCTTTATAACAAAAGAAGGTTTAGAAAGTGGCTCCAGACTAGCAGCTAAATCATCTATTCTGCTACTTGTGCGAGGAAGTGGGCTATACAATGATATTCCAATAGGGATCGTGGAAAAGCCCGTCGCATTTAATCAAGATGTTAAGGCGATCGATGTTGATCAAAGTGTACTTAACCCATTATACTTTTTATATTGGTTAATTGGAAATAAGAAACTGCTCTATCAAAAACTTGAAACAACAGGGATTGGTGCGGGCAAATTTGAAATTGATATTTTAAAGGATCTTGATATTGAGATACCAACTCTCACCCAACAAAATAAAATAGCAGCTCTAGCAAATATATGGGATGAAAAAATCGAGCTCAATTATAAAAGCAAGAATACATTAGAGCAAATTACTCAAAGCCTTTTTAAAGAATATTTCTTAAATGATAAAAAGCTCAGTGAACCTGAAAAATGGAAAAAACTACCAATCGGAGAATTATTTGAATATACAATAGGAGGAGATTGGGGCACGGAAACTACAGATGATCTACACAATACACTAGTCGCAGTTATACGAGGTACAGATTTTAGCGAAATAGAAGCTAGTTTGTTTCGAGC
>Ga0206903_10207_pt1 | contig 18970 bp, 16 predicted proteins | sample Alteio_BWOrgHeat_45_FD_152959 | JGI IMG/M metagenome (GOLD analysis project Ga0206903, IMG submission 152959) | Enriched cells from forest soil in Barre Woods Harvard Forest LTER site, Petersham, Massachusetts, United States -... | ecosystem: Environmental > Terrestrial > Soil > Temperate forest >... | reverse complement strand
GGCGAAAACGGATCCCCAGGCAGTAGGGGTATAGCGTTTATAATAATATACCATTACGATGGCCGGAATCGTAAGCAGGTTTAAGAGATGCACACCGATGGAGAGACCCATCATATAAAATATGAAAATGATCCAGCGGTCGGCCTCCGGTTTTTCGGCTTCGTCTTCCCATTTCAGAATTGCCCAGAACACGAGTGCGGTAAAAAAGGAGGAGGATCCATATACTTCACCCTCCACGGCGCTGTACCAGAACGAGTCGCAGAAAGTGTAGGCCAGGGCACCCACGGCTCCTGCGGCCATAATGGTGAAAATCTGCTGGGAATCGAGAACCAGGGCGTTTTTCTGGATGATTTTGCGTGCAAAATGCGTAATGGACCAGAAAAGGAAAAGGATGGTGAATCCGCTCAGAATTGCACTCATAAAATTGACGGCCCGGGCAGCGGTCATCGGGTTATCCCCGAACAGGATAATAAAAAACCGTCCCATCATTACAAAAAGCGGCGCTCCGGGCGGGTGGGGTATCTGCAGTTTATAGGCGCTGGAAACGAATTCTCCGCAATCCCAGAAACTGCCGGAGGCTTCCATGGTTAAAATGTATACCATACAGGCTATCAGACATATAATCCAGCCAGATATGTTATTCACCTTCTTAAAGTTCATAGTCCATTGATTTTTAGGAGTGACAAATATAGAGAGACTAATGGACTATTGTGCAACGGCTTGTTAAAAGTGTGGTAGTGTGGTAGTATGGTAGTGTGATAGTTTATGAATACCACTACCACACTACCATACTACCACACTATTCAAAGAACACCTTAACAGTCTGGTAAAACAAATGGTGCTGGAGGCTTTGATCGGTGAAATCCTGGAGTCCGAAGAGCCCGGCGGCATTCCCTTTATTGATAGCTACCTCCAGGTAGTTGGCAGAATTGAATATGGCCAGTTTTTCTCCTTGCGCCACGTCGGCATACGATTCACTGATCCGGTCAATGATTTCATTTCGTTTAAAAACTATACGGAAACTTCTGCCTTTCCGCTGTGCCTCAAATTCGTCCCGGGTAATATTGACAATCACATTCTCGAACTTATCGATGAAGATGATCTGTCCTTCAATATAATTATCCCCCAACAACGGCCGGAGTTCATTTTTCTCGATATAATTTATGTCCGGATCCCCCAGGGACTCCGGCAGCGCTCCGTTTTCAATGGCCAGTATGGCTTTCCCGATACGGCGGATACAGTACAGGGTATTTTTGATTTCATTTTTGTCCAAAGGCAGTCCCACCAGCTTTTCCGGTTTTGAGGGAATGATCATATTCAGGAGTCCGTTATCGGAACAATATATATATTGTCCGTTTACCTGGGCGAGGAGGAGGTATTCCGGCTTTTGTTCAAAGAGATTGACAAGAATGATATGATGGGTGTTTTCGGGGTATTGCCAGATGGCATTGCGGCAGATATATGCGGCCTGTGGATAATTAAAGGGGGCAATCTGATGAGAAATATCATGAATCCGGAATGATGGATCAATCTGTAACAGCTGGCCCCTGATCGCACCTGCGATATAGTCCTGCAGGCCGAAATCAGAAGTAAGGGTAATTAGCGCCATCTTTGTCGGTTCGGTTTAATTTATGCCGGCCTTTATTTGATCAGTTCCCCGTTTTTGAAATAACGCTGGTGGACCATTTTGTCGGTCAGGGAGGGAAAAAATTTATTTAATAACACGGTTAATTTGCCGGTGAAGGTAAGTACCTGTACTCTTTTCCTTTTTTCGATGGCGGTCAATATATATCGGGCGCAGGTTTCCGCGCTCATAAGCTTCGATTCATCCAGAGTACCCTCGCCCTGTCCCACTCCTTTACTGTTCAGGGCTGCATTGCGGATATTGGAGGCAGTAAAGCCGGGCGAAACCCACATTACATGCACGCCCTGATCCGAGAGTTCCGTTCTCAGGGATTCCAGCCATCCCTGCAGCGCAAATTTGGAAGCGGAATACCCGCTTCTTCCCGGTAATCCACGATATCCGGCTACTGAAGAAATTCCAACAATAACTCCTTTTTGCTCTACTATTTTCGGCAGGGCAGCCTTGGTACAATATACCGCACCCATGAAATTCACGTCCATCATTCGACGGATTACATCTGTATCCACGGCGTCAAACAGGGAATGCATACTGATGCCCGCATTATTGATCAGGATATCTATGGTGCCAAAGGTTTCAACGGTCGAATCGATAAAACGCCTGCATTCTTCTTCATTACTAACATCGCAAACCAGGGTATGTAACATGAACTGGGAATATTCCAGCTGCAGGGCATATAATTTATCGTGATGTCGCCCGCAGGTTGCCACTTTGGCACCCGCTTCAATCAGCAATCCGATCAGAGCCCGACCTATCCCGTCCGTTCCGCCTGTTACTATGACCACTTTGTTATTGAAAAACGACATATACTTTTTTGATACCGCAAAATTAGGTTAAGATAAGAATAGTGCAGCGTCAAATCGGGATTATATGATTCGATTTCATAGTTTCATAAAGCCAATCCTTTCAACCGGCTGCCGATGAAATTTTCTTTATTGATTTTTTGCGTTTTGTCTTTTTTGAATGGTTATAACCAGTCGGTTAACACACCGCTGCCATCTGAACAGCAGCTGGCCTGGCAAAATGCACCTTTTTATTTATTCATGCATTTCGGACCAAATACATTCACCGATCTTGAATGGGGAAAGGGATCGGAGAAGGAAGAGGTTTTTAATCCGGTTGCGATGGACTGTAAACAGTGGTGCCGGATCGCGGCGGCTGCCGGGGCTGCAGGTATTGTAATTACGGCTAAGCACCATGATGGATTTTGTTTATGGCCCAGTGCATATTCAACTCATACAGTGGCGCAAAGCAAATGGAGGAACGGACAGGGAGATGTATTGAAGGAATTGTCCGCCGCCTGCCGGGAAGCCGGACTGGGTTTCGGGGTTTATCTTTCTCCCTGGGACCGGAATCATCCGGCTTATGGAACCCCTGGCTATAACGACGTCTTCGCAAATATGATGAAGGAAGTAGTACAGAATTACGGGCCCTTCTTTGAATTCTGGTGGGATGGAGCCAATGGAGAAGGTCCGAATGGGAAAAAGCAGGTATATGACTGGCACCGCTTCGAACGTACCATGCGCCAGATTGCTCCGAATACCCTGGTGTTTAGTGATATTGGTCCCGATATCCGCTGGGCCGGAAATGAGAATGGCACCGCAGGAATAACAAACTGGAATTTATTGGATACCGCCGGGTTCAGTCGGGGACAGGGTGCACCTTCCGCCGACACTCTAAACCAGGGAAATGTGAATGGAAGGAACTGGATACCGGCAGAATGCGATGTAAGCATCCGGCCCGGATGGTTTTATCATGCAAAAGAGGATTCACTGGTTAAATCGCCTGAAGCCCTGTTTGGTATTTATTTGAAATCAGTTGGGCGCGGCGCTAATTTAATTTTAAATGTTCCACCCAATCAACAGGGCCTAATTTCTCCGCAGGATTCCGCATCCCTCATCGAATTCGCCTTATTAAGACTGGAAAGTTTTCAAAGTAATCTGATCATCAATGAGAATGCCGTTATTTTCTGGGAGGGGAGAAATATTACGAGCCTGTTGGGCGATGAAAATGAGGATGTCGACCTGGGAAAAGATTATAAGAAAGAATATCTCGAAATCCTTTTCAATAAGCAACAAAATGTAAATTGTATATTCCTGAAAGAAGAAATGAAGACCGGTCAGCGGGTGAAATCATTTGCTATCGAATTATATAACGGGGATTCGCTGATTTATAAAAACACCTATACTACTATCGGGCATCATCGCCTGATTAGTTTCCCCGCACGGAATGCAAACCGTATCCTTATCAAAATAAAAGACGCCAAATCGAATCCCGTACTCTGTGGGCTCGGTGTTTATCACATACCGGAAAGATTGGTGGAGAAGTAAGGCTTAAGGCTTAAAACTTAAAGCTTAACGCTCTTCGACCGCCGTCTCGGCTAAGCCGAGAGAGCGAAGGCGTTTAACGCATAACGCAGGTGAATGTTAATAAATTCGTTTAAAATAAATTGATGTTTAGAGATAGAGAAGGGATGATAGAACAGATTTCAGATCCTTCAACGATCTGGGATATGATAATCATTGGAGGCGGAGCGACGGGGCTGGGAGTTGCCGTGGACGCTGCTTCCAGGGGATTTAAGACATTGTTGCTGGAACAATCCGATTTTGCGAAAGGTACTTCCAGCCGTTCAACCAAACTCGTACACGGAGGTGTGCGCTATCTCGCGCAGGGGAATATCGGCCTAGTCACGGAAGCGCTTAAGGAACGGGGTATTCTATTAAATAATGCACCGCACCTGGTACGTAACGAAAATTTTATTATACCCAATTATTCCTGGTTGTCAGGTATTTTTTATTCCATCGGTTTGTCTGTTTACGACCTGCTTGCGGGCAAAAGAAGTTTTGGCCGGTCGCGCCTCATTCCCCGTAGCGAGGTCATCCGGCGGATTCCGAATATCCGGCAAAAAAATCTGGTGTCCGGCGTCCTCTATCATGACGGTCAGTTTGACGATGCGCGACTGGCGGTTTGTCTGGCACTTACAGCCATGGAACAGGGAGCAATCCCGCTGAATTATTTTCGTGTAACAGCGCTGACAAAGGAAAAAAATAAAATCAACGGGCTTATTGCAAAAGATCAGGAAACCGGAATTTCATATACATTCCGGTCAAAAACGGTGGTTAATGCTACCGGTGTTTTTGTAGATGAAGTAATGGTGATGGATGAACCGGAATTGCGGCCCATGGTGCAACCGAGCCAGGGTATACACCTGGTATTCGCGAAATCTTTCCTCGGTCCGCATGATGCGCTGATGATTCCAAAGACAAAGGATGGGCGGGTTTTATTTGCGATACCATGGCACGACAGAACGCTGGTAGGAACAACAGATACACCACTCACCGCATATCAGCTGGAACCCCGCGCTTTGGAAGAGGAAATAAAATTTATTCTCGACACGGCGGCCCACTACTTAACGCAGATACCTACCCGAAAAGACGTGCTGAGTGTTTTTGCCGGCCTGCGGCCTCTGGCGGCGCCTCAGGGCGATCAGCAAAAGACAAAAGAAATCTCGAGGTCGCATAAGCTGATCGTGTCGGCGTCAGGACTTATCACTATTACAGGAGGGAAATGGACAACCTACCGTAAGATGGGAGAAGATACCGTAAACCGGGCGATCGGGGTGGGTGGATTTCCGAATCGGTTGTCTGTTACCCAGACATTATCACTGCATGGATATAAGGACTCTGTTGACTGGGCGGATCCGTTGTTCGTTTATGGCAGCGACGCGCTGAATATTAAGTCAATGGCAAAAGGCAATCCGGCATGGAAAGAAATTCTCGATTCCCGCCTGCCTTATATCGGAGCAGAAGTTGTCTGGGCAACGCGCTATGAAATGGCGCGAACAGTGGAAGACGTACTTGCGCGCAGGTTACGGGCCCTGTTCCTGGATGCGCGTGCCGCCATGGACATGGCGCCCGCCGTAGCAAATTTAATGGCCATTGAATTGAAAAAAGATGAGAACTGGGAAAAAGAACAAGTAGTATCTTTCCTTTCAGTTGCTAAAAACTATATTTTGTTTTAACGCTGAACGCTCAAAGCATAACGCTCAAAGCATAACGCTCAACGCTAAACGCGAATTGATAATGAATGCCGAAGGCAAATAAATTACGATATTAATTGTCTGCAGGATTTGTTATCGTGAACCACTAATATCAATTGCTTTAAGCCTTAGGCTTTGCGCGTTATGCGTTCAGCGTTCGGCCTTCAGCTCACAAACGCTTGCTAATGAAAAAATATATATTGGCGCTGGATCAGGGAACCACCAGCTCCCGCGCGATCCTTTTTGACCGGTCGGGCAGAATACAATCCATTGCACAAAAAGAATTCAGCCAGATATTCCCGCAGCCCGGATGGGTCGAACACGACCCCCTGGAAATCTGGTCTTCCCAGGCAAGCGTGGCCTCCGAAGCACGTTTGAAAATTAACGCTTTACCATCTGAAATTGCGGCCATCGGAATTACCAATCAGCGGGAGACGACCATCGTGTGGGATCGCGAAACCGGCGAACCGGTGTATAACGCGATCGTATGGCAGGACCGCAGAACAGCGGCGTTTTGTGAACAATTGAAACAGGACGGTCTTACTGAAAAAATCCGTTCAAAAACAGGCTTGGTGATCGACGCTTATTTTTCCGGATCCAAAATTCGCTGGATACTGGAAAACGTCAAAGACGCAGGAAAGAAAGCCAAAGAAGGTAAACTCGCATTCGGAACCGTCGATTCCTGGCTGATCTGGAAATTAACCCGGGGTGCCGTACATGCCACGGATATCACCAATGCTTCCCGCAGCATGTTGTACAATATCCGGAAGCAGGAATGGGATCAGGAGCTTCTACAGATCATGGGTATTCCGGAATCCATATTACCTGAAGTAAAAGAATCAGCTGAACGATATGGAGAAACTGATAAAAGTATTTTTTCTGATAGTGTCCCTATTGCAGGTGTAGCCGGTGATCAGCATGCCGCTTTATTTGGACAAATGTGTCTTGATAAGGGCATGGTAAAAAATACATACGGCACCGGTTGCTTTATGCTTATGAATATCGGCGACCGGTTTGTGGAATCAAAAAACAATTTACTAACAACGGTAGGTTGGAAAATAAACGGACAGATTCAATATGCATTTGAGGGAAGTATTTTTATCGCCGGAGCCGTAGTGCAATGGCTCCGTGACGGATTGGGAATAATCCGGAATTCCTCGGAGATCGAAGCATTGGCCATGCAGGTTGAAAATAATGGCGGAGTGAGTTTCGTTCCTGCATTTGCCGGTCTGGGCGCACCTTATTGGAATCCGGATGCCCGGGGAACCATACTGGGCATTACCCGGGGAACGACAGCGGCGCATATTGCCAGGGCTGCATTGGAATCCATTGCATATCAAACGATGGATGTGCTCAAATCGATGGAAGCAGATGCAGGCGTTTCTATTAAGGAACTGAGAGTGGATGGGGGAGCAACGGCCAATAATTTACTCATGCAGTTTCAGGCCGACCTGCTTAATTGTAATGTCGTCCGACCGGAAATTACAGAAACAACGGCATTAGGTGCTGCTTATCTGGCGGGCCTGACGGTCGGTTTCTGGAAAGACACGAATGAAATCGCGCAAATGTGGAAGTCGGAAAAGGAATTCCTGCCGGCGGCACCTTCCCCCGTCATGCAGGCTGGCATTGATTCCTGGGAGCAGGCTGTGCATGCAGCCCAGGTCTGGAGCAAAAAATAATATACAGATATGACTCCTTTTATGGCAGAATTGACCGGCACAGCAACCCTGGTTCTCCTCGGAAACGGGGTAGTGGCAAATGTGGTTTTGACCGGAACCAAGGGACAGAATGCAGGGTGGATCGTGATTACCACAGGTTGGGCCCTGGCAGTTTATGTGGGCGTGGTGATTGCTACGCCATTTAGTGGAGCTCACCTGAATCCGGCCGTTACGTTTGCCATGGCAATCGCCGGAAAGCTTGCCTGGTCATCCGTTCTTCCCTATATAATTGCACAGATGGCAGGAGCCATGGCCGGCGCATTTCTCGTATGGCTCATGTATCGCGATCATTTTAACCGCACGTCAGATCCGGCTTTGCAACTGGCTGCTTTTTCCACCAGCCCGGCTATCCGCGACAATGTATCCAACCTGTTGAGTGAAGGAATCGGCACATTCGTATTGGTTTTTACGGTATTTTATATAACAGGTGGAGAAATCATAGAAAGTAAAACGCATATCGGCCTCGGATCCATCGGTGCATTGCCTGTTGCATTACTGGTCTGGTCGATCGGGTTATCACTTGGTGGTACCACAGGCTATGCCATAAATCCGGCAAGAGACCTCGGACCGCGCCTGATGCATTCTTTTCTTCCGATTAAAAATAAAAAAAACAGCGACTGGAATTATTCCTGGATTCCGGTTGCAGGACCGCTACTTGGAGGATTGCTTGCGGCCCTTGTGTATAAAGTATTCAGCTAAAAAGGGTTAACCCATACCGCCCGACCTTTTAAAACGCCGTTTAACCGTTCCGCCAGTAAGCAGACGAAGGAATATGGCTTTCGCTTATCTTAATATTATTGCTTCAAAAACAAAACCGTTAAATATGATCAAGCCAATATGTAAACGTATCGGGATGGTGCTATGTCTGCTATCCACCAGTCTTATAAATCGCGCACAACAAACCTGGTTGCCCAGGGAACCCAGTCCGGCAGCAACTGTTTCACAGACCGTTGGTATATCGACGATTTATGTAAACTATTCCCGGCCTTCCGTTAAAGGACGGGTCATTTGGGGAACGCTGGTGCCCTATGGCTGGAACGTACAGGCTTTCGGATTGGGAAACAGTGCACCCTGGCGTGCCGGTGCCAATGAAAATACAGTTCTTCATTTATCTCACGCGGCTACCGTGGAAGGTACTCCGGTCCCGGCCGGCGACTACGGATTATTTTTTGTAATTAACAAAGACAATTCGGGAGAAGTTATTCTTTCGAAGGATCACAAATCCTGGGGGAGTTTTTTTTATGATCCAAAACAGGATCAGATGAGGGCAAAAATAACCGTTCGGGACGTGGCAGCCTACGCAGAAAGACTGGATTATTCATTCGACAGCGTAAGTAAAAACATGGCGGAACTCGATCTTAACTGGGAGAAAAAACAATTCCCGGTCAAAATCGAATTTGCCGTGGATCAGATTGTGATGGACAATGCGATAGAATTATTAAAAGGGCAAACGGCATTTGACTATCAGAATCTGAATGCGGCAGCTGCCTATGCGCTTCAAAACAATCTGGATACGGCTCAGGCCATGAGGTGGATTAACCGTTCCATCGCGGCTAACCAGAATTACAATAATCTCCGAATTAAAGCTGCTCTTCTTAAAAAGGGAGGCGATAGTGTGGCATCTGAAAAAATTATGAAGGAAGCGATACCTCTGGCAACGGAAGGAGATCTGAATGCTTATGGATATCAACTGTTGGGTGAGAATAAATTCGCTCAGGCAATTGACGTATTGAGATTAAGTACTCAGAAACATCCGGAGAGTGCAAATGCCTGGGACAGCCTGGGAGAAGCATATGCCTTGTCGGGGGATAAAAAGAACGCGATCCTGAATTTCAAAAAATCACTGAGTATGAATCCGCCGGCACCGGTTAAAGCCAATTCTGAAAAATATTTAAAACAGCTGGGAGCAATGTAGAGAGGAATATAAAGTTTTGACAGGGAAAAAAGGAAAGATCTTCACTGATCTTTCCTTTTATTTTTCCATATGGTGCTTCTTTTTATTCAGCATTTGCTTTCTTTTCTCTTTGAAATGTCTGCCAGCCGCTGGTACCTTCTGATTTCAATACAACCACCTGATCTGCGTTTTCAAGTGTTGCATAGTAGGAAGTACCTGCTTCGGTCTGAATTTCAAAAAGATCGCTGATCCAATAACCGGTATGGTCTTTTTTCAGGGAGGTCAGAATTTCAAGGGGTAATTGTTCCGGACTGATAAAACGGGTAATGGCAATCAGATCTCCGTTGTTATTGTAATAAGCAAACAGAACCATGTCATTCATGGTGAACTGTGCCTTTACAAAATCGGCCTGGTGTTCCCATTTGATATCCCGGGCATTGGAAAATTCTTTGTTGAATGAACTGATCACATTTTTACTGATGACGGGGGCATCTGCGGCATAGCTGAAAGCAGTAAGACTTACCAGTGCAATGCTTAAAAGCAGGATTCTCTTTTTCATTTTCTTGTTTTTTATTGGTTTGTGTGTTTTGATTAACGATACAAAGATATAGGAGTTAATAGTACTATGCAAAACATAGTAGTATGAATGGCATAATAATATGTATAAGCGGTATAAAAAGATTGATGAATGTCATTTTAACGATTATTTCGGTGATAAGACGGGAGTTAAAAGAGCTTTGTTACCTTTAATTCAAATTTTCTTTTATGCTGAAGAAAGTATTTAAACTATTGATAATCATAGGTATACCGTTTAAGGTTCTGGCACAAACCGGAGATACTACCTATGCGGAGCGTTTGGGATTCCCTAAAAACGCCCGGGTACTAATCCTTCATGTGGATGATGCCGGAATGAGCCTGGCTTCCAATGAGGGGGCGGAAATAGCCCTTACAAGAGGTGTTTCTACCTCGGTGAGTGTTATGATGCCCTGTCCCTGGGTTCCCGGTTTTATCCTTTTTCTAAAGTCACACCCGGAAATAGACGCCGGTTTACACCTGACGCTGACCTCAGAATGGCATGAATACCGATGGGGTTCTTTGTCAGGGAAAAAAACGGCTCCCGGATTGGCGGATGAATCCGGTTATCTGTGGCCGGAAGTGGCAGACGTTGTAAAACATGCTTCTGCTGATGAAGTGGCAATGGAAATGAAGGCGCAACTGGATAAAGCCCGGTCAATGGGTTTCGAACCGACACATCTGGACACGCATATGGGAACCGTTTATGGAACTCCCGGATTCCTGATGAAATATATTAGCCTCGGTATTCAAAACCATATTCCGGTAATGTTACCTGGTGGCGCAGATGTACTTATTCAGTCCGAGACTCATTTACCCGATGCAACGATCTTTGAGATGCGTGCATTGGGTAAGCAATTGTGGACTGCCGGTCTGCCTGTATTGGATGATTTACACAATGAAAGTTATGACTGGATCATTCCGGCAGATATCGCTGCGGACGAAAAAAAACTGGATGAATATAAAACCGCCAAATATATAGATGCACTAAAAACGCTCAGACCCGGACTTACCATGATAATCATGCATTGTACGAATGCGGGTCCTGATTTTAAATATATCAGTGACAGCGGCCCAACCCGCAAGGGGGATATGCTCGCCATGTTGAATCCGGCCTTTAAAAAAGCACTGGCAGATCAGGGAATAATACTAACAACCTGGCGCGAAGTAAAACGGCGCAGGGATCAGGTAAAGTAGGCATAAAGCGTAACGCTTAACGCGATTTAAATTTGGCAGATGTTCACGCAGTAAAATACTTACTGTACTGAGCTTTATACCTTGAGCTTTTTGCCTTACGCCTTATGCCTTAAGCCTTATGCTTTACGGCGCCTGATCCAATCGTATGATGGCAAATCCCGCATCATTCCGATATGGAACGGCTACTTCACGCGCAGAAAACACATGTGCACGCTGGAAGTTCAGCAACCTGTCCATTTTCCAGAAAATCAGGGCACCATCGGTCGGTTGTCCATGCAAATTAAGCGTGGTGGTAGTGGCAAGCGGATCCGAAAAACCATCGGGGCTATTATATATAATGTATAACCTGGTTTTCGCCGGCACCAGCAGGTAGGACAGATCCGGATTATTTATTTCTGTCTGCTGCTCCATATTCAACACCCCGCTCCAAACACTGTCGTTGGATATCACCGGAAAATAAAAAAGATTCAGGTCACCCCGGTTTTTTACAAATGGAATCGGACTTAACCCGTGCTTCAATGAGTATCCCATACCGTTGTCTTCTTTTTCGATCCGGGTTTCTGAATAATTCGCCAGCAGGTATGCTGTTTCCAATTCATTGAATGGAGCTACGGGGGGACTGTTGAATTCAAATGGGGATCCGTATTCTTTTAATAACATATATCCTCCACCCGGAACTGAAATAAATCGTTGATGACTTAGATTTTTGTCATGGATATCCCGCAATTGGGTATTAAAGCGATAAGACGAATCAAAATCGAAGATCCCCTGTTTCATGGAATAATGGCAGACCTGAACATTTTTAAGTGAAGTATTCGAATATCCTGACAAGAGACCCCATAGTCATTTCCTGTTGTTCGTTGTCGATGGACATGGCAATGTCTTCCATTTGATAATAGGGAGAAAGCGGAATCTCCCGGGATGAATAATCGAGACCGTTGGCACTGACGTGAAACAGTGAAAAATTATGACTTACCCGCGACGGAGATGCCATCAGCCATTCCCCGTTATTCGCCAGTTTGACCGGCAAATTGTCAAAACTTTCCGCTGGAAATCCAATTTCGTCATCCTGTATACAGGGTTGTGCAAAAAGTGCTTCGGCCATTACCCGGTGATAGACCAGCTTCCAGTCTGAATCAAATAAAATCGCATGGAGACGGGTAAATTCAGCCGCTTTATTTTCAAAAGCCAGCAACAGAATTTTTGACTGATCTTCGGACCGGATTATGAGAAAAGCGGAGGGATTTGCAGAAAAGCCAAGACTGTCCACGACTCCCGATTGGATTTCCGCATTTTCATCAGGTGACAAATGAGCCCGGATAATTTTCGTTTTACCGGCTGAAGACGTTAAAACGATCTGATCGAGTCCATCCCTGCCGGCCATCAGCCATTGTTTTGCCGAGCCGGGTACAGACAGGGCCGGCCATTCTTTCATTAAATTCAGGTTGTTATCCAGCAGTCCGAAGCGCATTGTTTCAGTGAGAGGTCTGACAACCCTCGTATATTTTGAGTTCTGCCCTGGCTGCCTTTCGATCCAATAATAATTGATGGATTTTCCAATGAACTCAAAATGATCGCAAGACCTGCTGCGAAAGGATTCGGTATAAATCACCCTCTGGGCAGTTAATTTGCCGGGAAGCCATAAAATCAGGCCTAGGCCATATCGTATTATCCAACGCACGATTCAATCCCTCACAAGTTAGCAAATTATAATGCCTGAAACTTTAGAGTCCCTTTTCCGCGTTGAAGGCGGCAGATTTATTTTTTGGAATGGATAAGGATTTCCAATCCTCATTGCAGATCATTTTACCAAGGAAGATGATCTGGCCGATGTGATATGAATAATGAGCCACCTGACGCTGTATTGCCTCCATAACAGTATGCTCTTCATTCCGGATCAAAACAATTTTCGAAAGCTGACCGGGAGTCAGCTCGTTAAGAACCTTGAAAAGACAATCCCACCCGTCATTCCATCGGCTCAGCAATGCCTGCTTTGTAAGAATCTCGTTTTCAAATTCAGAATCCCGGTTTCTCCATTTCTTTTCACCATCGGAAATAAAAAAATCGGTAAACCGGGAGAGCATGTTGCCGGAGAGGTGTTTAATGATGATGGCTATACTATTCGTTTCCGGATTGTATTGCCAGTTAAGGAATTCTTCCGGAATCTGTGCTATCGCTTTCTCACCAAGCGATTTGCATTGGTTGAACTGTTTTTTTACATCAGCCAGATAATTTTCTTCCAACATAAATTTGATTTAAACGTCATTCTGAGTTACAGATCTATTTCACCCGCCCTTTTTTAATGAATTTATCCCGGTGTGTAGCACCCCACCGGTACAGGGCATCCATGACAGGCTGAAGAGATCTGCCATGATGCGTCAGTTCATATTCAACCGACACCGGGAGGCTGTCATACACGGTTCGCGTAACTAGACCATGAAGTTCCAGATCTTTTAACTCCTTCGACAACATGCGCGTCGTGATGCCCAGCACCTGCCGGTGCAATTCCCTGAACCTGAAATTTCCCTGGCTGAGCGCGATTATAATAGGGATCTTCCACTTTCCGCTCAATACTTCCAGCGCATCCCGCACGGGCAGGAGCCGGGACTGACTTTCTGTAGAATTATGGATCAGAGGCATATGGTATCCTTGAGTATACTGGTATATGATTGTATACTGGTTACAAATATATACCAAACGTGTTATTTTACCATTCTAACAGAATTTTATGAATATAGAAAAACTGGTCGCATCCGCACAGCCAATCATAGCACCGCTTTTTCTGTCCTTCATTTTATTTGGCTCCTGTTTTTATGGAAACAACTTAAGGCCTGCGAATCGAAAGCATTAGTGAATAATAAATCCATGTTACCGGCAATGCAATGTTAGCGCTAAACCATAAGCGTTACGCGTTAGGCGTTAAGCGTTACGCATTACGCTTTAAACCTAAAGCTGGTATGCATTTTGTTCTCATAGAGTGTCCAAATCCAGCCCAATGAAACACCGGCCTCGTTTATTTACGATTGTATTTTTACTAGCTGTCAGCGCCTGCTCGAAAAAGGTCGCAGAACCGTCCGGAAAAACACCAGACGGAAGGGATTCAACAACAGGAACCACTCAATCCTGCTCTGGCAGTTCTTCCGATATATTGGGCATGACTATATTCCCGTCGGACAATGCCTGGAACCAGGATATTTCTTCTCTAAATGCAGACCCATTAAGCGGTCAGATCCTGGCATCATACGCTTCATCAGGCATTAAAGCGGATTTTGGAAGTGGTTTATGGGAGAATGCACCGATCGGAATTCCCTATGTAGTAGTGTGTGGAAGTCAGCAAAAGCTACCGGTTATTTTCCGGTCAAACGGATACGATGGAAATTATGGAAGTGAAAGTGACCCTGGACCTTATCCGGTGCCGCTCAATGCACCCATTGAAGGAAACGGATCCGGAGATGCACATGTACTGGTGGTGGACAAGGACAATGATATGTTATATGAATTGTACAATGCCAGCGTAAACGGCGATCATTGGGAGGCCTCTTCGGGAGCCGTATTCGATCTGACATCCGATCAGCTCAGACCCAATGGATGGACTTCGGCCGATGCAGCCGGACTACCGATTTTTCCGGGTCTGGTAAAATATGATGAGGTGGCAAGTGGAAATATTCATCATGCCATCCGGTTTACACTTACATCTTCCAATGTGAAGCCCGGCTATATTTCGCCTGCAAGACATGGCGTGAACAGCAGCGGCGGACAGTATTCGATTCCTTTCGGAGCGAAGATCCGGCTGAAGTCGAATTTTGATATCAGTACATTTCCTGCGAATGATCAGGTGATCCTTAAAGCTTTAAAAAAATACGGATTGATCCTCGCCGATATCGGAAGCAATATGTATATCAGCGGAGCTCCCGATCCGCGCTGGAACAATGATGAATTGCAACAGCTGGGTAAGGTAAAAGCGTCCGATTTTGAAGTGGTAAAAACAAATTAGACAAGCTCCATCCATTTTTATATTGCGGGAATTTAATCTTCGGTCGAATATGTTCACCCGTTGCATTTAACGGTTAAGTAGTGCGTTGGAGTCGGTAGACCAGTGTAAAACATTACATTGGATGCAATACCAAATACCAACCATGAAAAAGACACTGGTTTTCATTACAGCTGTAAGTCTTGCGTTCGCATCCTGTACCTCCAATCCCGCGGGCACGGGTTCTGCGGCAGTATCGAAAGATTCCACGGTGGCGTTGGCAAAAGCCGCTTTCGTTTATGCCATGCCGCTGGCGCTTATGGACATGACCAGAAAGAAAGTTACGAATGCGGTTGCCGCATCGACGGGTGCTGATATGGTGGCTCCCGTAAATCAGCTGGCCATTGCGACACAGTTTCCCAATGCAAAGTTCACATCCGTGGTACGCCCCAATGCAGACACGTATTATCATACCGGGTTTCTGGATGTCGGAACGGATGCTATGGTGCTGACAGTTCCCAATACGAATGGCCGCTATTACCTGCTGCCCATGCTGGATGCATTTGGAAATGTATTTGCTTCACCCGGAAAAAGAACAACCGGAACCACAGCAGATACTTTTTTGATTACCGGTCCCAAATGGACGGGTACGGTACCTCCCCGTATGAAACAAATTAGTTCACCGGGTGCCATGATCTGGCTTTTAGGACGTATCCAGGTAAATAGTCCGGAAGACGGTGCTAAAGTTGTTGTGCCGATCGAAAGGAAAATCAATATTACACCCTTGGCAGCCTGGGGTAAACCATACACTGCGCCGCCGGGGAAAATCGATTCTGCATTGCCAAAAGAAGGGCCTAATGCGCAACTCGAAGAAATGCCTGTAGATGTTTTCTTTAATTATGTCAACACCATCATGGTCGACAATCCGCCGCCGGCAGCGGATTCATCTGTACTTGCCATGTTCGCAAAAATAGGCGTGGGTCCCGGTTTGAAATTCGATCTCAGCGCCTTCGATACGGCGACACAGGAGGCGATAAAAGAGCTGCCGAAAAATATTATCGGATATATGAATCAGTTGCTCACAACAGGCAAGCTGAATAAGCCGGTTAATAACTGGAATGTGTTGTATAAGGGAATGGGTAATTATGGTACGGATTACGACCTCCGGGCCATTGTCTGTTATGCGGGTCTTGGTGCCAATTTACCGGAGGATGCGGTGTATCCGGCAAGTGCCAAAGATTCTGCCGGAGAACCGTATAACGGCGCGAATAAATATGTGTTGCATTTTGACAAAGGTAAAACCCCGCCGGTGCACGGTTTCTGGTCGCTTACCATGTATAATAATGAAGGATATTTTGTAGAAAATCCAATTAACCGATACGCCATTGGCAATCGGAATCCGTTAAAATTTAATGCGGATAGTTCCCTCGACTTGTATTTCCAGCTGGCTTCGCCCGGGAAAGACAAGGAGAGTAACTGGCTGCCCGCACCGCCGGGACCTTTTAACCTGATGCTTAGAATGTACTGGCCTGCTGAAGAATTCCTGAATGGTAACTGGACACCGCCGCCAGTGGTAAAAAAATAATATGCCATCATTGATCGGTCACCCCTGCCTGCCGGCAGGCAGGGGTCATTGAATCATGATCCACAACTAACGCAGCCCTCTTCCATCGAACAGGCAGTGCCTTCCGGTAGTCCGCCGGTCGATTCGGTTGACGAACCGGTACTGATGAAAGCCGGTTCTTTTTTTATTTTTTCTATGCTGAACTGAATCGCCTGCGTCGCAGCCTGCGTGCGCAGATAATACATGCCCGTTTTCAAACCTTTTTTCCAGGCATAGAAATGCATGGACGTAAGTTTGGCCGCTGTAGGTTTTTCAATAAAAAGATTTAGTGACTGGGACTGGCAAATAAAAGCACCCCGGTCGGCCGCCATGTCAATCAGATGGCGTTGTTTGATTTCCCAAACGGTTTTATAAATTTCCCTGATTTCGGCGGGTATCTCTTCGATATGCTGAATGGATCCGTTGGCGAGGATGATCCGGTTCTTCATATCGTTGCTCCAAAGACCCAGTTGTACCAGATCTTTCAACAGGTGTTTATTTACAATGACGAATTCACCACTTAATACTCTCCGGGAATAAATATTACTTGTATACGGCTCAAAACATTCATTGTTGCCAAATATTTGGGACGTCGAGGCGGTGGGCATGGGGGCCAGAAGCAGAGAATTCCGGATACCGTATTTTTTTACGTCTTCTTTTAATCCATTCCAGTCCCAGCGATCGCTGGGTTGCACGCCCCACATATCGAATTGAAAAAGACCTTTGGATGCAGGCGATCCTTCAAAACTGGCGTAAGCGCCTTCCTGTTTTGCCATTTCCATACTGGTTTTCATGGCGGCATAATAAATAGTCTCAAATATATTTATGTTCAGCATTTTTGCTAATTCGCTGTCAAACGGCAGTCGAAGCAGAATAAACGCATCGGCCAGGCCCTGTACACCGATGCCGATTGGACGATGTTTCAGATTAGATGTCCGGGCCTCTTCAATCGGGTAATAATTCCCATCGATTATCCGGTTGAGATTCCGGGTTATTTCTGCGGTTACTTCAAACAATTTTTGATGATCAAAACGGCCATTAATGATAAATCTCGGCAGCGCAATCGAAGCCAGATTGCAAACGGCCACTTCTTCCGGAGAAGTATATTCCATAATTTCAGTACAGAGATTACTGCTCCGGATAGTTCCAAGATTTTGCTGATTGCTTTTTTTATTCGCGGCATCTTTGTAGAGAAGGTATGGCGTACCTGTTTCAATCTGAGCGTCCAGAATGGCGAACCACAATTCCTGGGCTTTTATTTTTTTTCTGGCCCTTCCTTCTTGTTCATACCGGGTATATAGTTTTTCGAATTCTTCTCCAAAACAATCGGCCAGCCCGGGTGCTTCATTCGGACAAAATAAACTCCATTGATCGCCCGCTTCCACTCTTTTCATAAACAGGTCTGGCATCCATAATGCGTAGAACAGATCCCGGGCTTTTAATTCTTCCTTTCCGTGATTTTTCCGGAGTTCCAGGAATTCGAACACATCGGCATGCCAGGGTTCCAGATAAATAGCGAATGCACCCTTGCGTTTGCCACCACCCTGGTCCACGTATCGTGCAGTATCGTTAAAGACGCGCAGCATGGGGATGATTCCATTGCTGGTGCCATTCGTTCCTCCTATATAACTTCCCGTAGCGCGGATATTATGAATGGCCAGTCCTATGCCGCCTGCGCTTTGTGAAATTTTAGCTGTCTGTTTCAGCGTATCATAAATGCCGTCAATACTGTCCTCCTTCATGGTTAGTAAAAAGCAGGACGACATTTGTGGTTTGGGAGTTCCGGCATTGAACAGGGTTGGGGTTGCATGGGTGTACCATCTCTCACTCATGCTATGATATGTACGGATAGCACTTTCCAGATCCTGTTTATATATACCAAGGGCAACGCGCATATACATATGCTGTGGCCGCTCAGCAATCTGCCCGTCAATCCGGAGGAGATAGGATTTCTCCAGCGTTTTAAATCCGAAATAGTCAAATCCATAATCGCGGTCATAAATAATGGTACTGTCGAGCAGGTCTGCATTGGAGCGGATGATTTCCATTACATCATCGGCAATCAGTGGCATTTTTTTCCCCGTTACCGGATGCACATATACATGCAGGTTATGCATCGTGGCCGAAAAACTTTTGATGGTGTTCTTATGCAGATTACTAACGGCAATACGCGAAGCCAGGATTGCGTAATCCGGGTGCCGGGTCGTAAGAGATGCAGCCGTTTCTGCTGCGAGGTTGTCGAGTTCAGTAGTCGGAACCCCGTCATAAATGCCTTCTATGGCTTTTTTTGCAACTTCATAGATATCCACCAGCGGACTTAAACTATACGATAAT
>Ga0206903_10206_pt1 | contig 18998 bp, 15 predicted proteins | sample Alteio_BWOrgHeat_45_FD_152959 | JGI IMG/M metagenome (GOLD analysis project Ga0206903, IMG submission 152959) | Enriched cells from forest soil in Barre Woods Harvard Forest LTER site, Petersham, Massachusetts, United States -... | ecosystem: Environmental > Terrestrial > Soil > Temperate forest >... | reverse complement strand
GCTGGTTTCCTGGGTGAATATGAAGCAACATTGGACGTGAAAAATCGCTTCCTGTTACCGGGCGGACTGAAAAAACAGATGCCCGAGGGAACGAACACCATTGTAATCAGCCGCGGATTTGAGAAGTGTTTATTGCTATATCCACTGAAAGCCTGGGAAGCCATTGAAGAAAAAATTAAAAAATTGAATGAGTTTAATCCGAAGGTAAGTCAATTCAGAACATTGTTTGTAGGGGGCGCCAGTTATGTTGAGCTAGATACTGCAGGAAGAATTTTATTGCCGCCATCGCTGAGAGAGTATGCCGCGCTTGGAAAAGACATCCTGCTTGCTTCTGATATAGATAAAATAAAGATCTGGGATTCTGGTAAGTATAAAAAGCTCTTTGAAGAAATTTCATCTGATGCTTTTGCGAACCTCGCATCTGAAGTAATGGGTGGCATTAACGCATAAAACATTCCTATGCAAAATGAACCTGTTTATCATATTCCGGTTTTGTACAAAGAAGCTATCGATGCATTGAACATACAGCCTGACGGAATATATGTTGATTGTACTTTCGGCGGCGGCGGTCACGCAAAAGGTATTTTGGAAAAACTGAATGTCAAAGGAAGACTGATTGCCTTTGACCAGGATGCAGACGCGCAGCAAAATATTAAGCCTGATGAACGATTGATTTTTGTGCCGCATAATTTCAGGCATCTGCTTCGTTTTCTAAAACTGCATAAGTATCCAAAAGTAAATGGCGTGCTTGCTGATCTTGGTGTTAGCAGTTTTCAGTTTGATGAGGCAGGACGCGGATTTTCTACAAGGTTCAACGGTCCGCTTGATATGCGCATGGATAAGCGCACAGAAAAAACAGCATCATTAGTTTTGCTTGATTACAACGAGGCGCAACTGCATAAAATGTTTGAGCAGTATGGCGAAGTATCTAACTCAAAAACATTAGCAAGGCATATAATTCAACAGCGTAATGTGGCTAAACTAAAAGGCATTGAGTCTTTTAAAACCATGTTGCATTCTGTTGTAAAAGGCAATCCCAACAAGTATTTCGCTCAGGTTTTCCAGGCATTGCGCATTGAAGTGAATGATGAAATGGGCGCCCTGAAAGATTTGCTCGATCAATTACCCGCTGTATTACATCCTAAAGCAAGAGTAGCCATCATTACATTTCATTCCATTGAAGACCGTATCGTAAAAAATTTCTTTAAGCAGGCAGGTACAGATGAAGATGAAAATAATCCTTTCAGCACAAAACACGGGCAACAGGAATTCAGTCTGGTGTTTAAAAAGCCGGTAACACCTGGAGAAGAAGAAATAAAAAGAAACCCAAGATCAAGAAGTGCGAAGTTGAGAGTTGCTGAAAAGATATAGTGTTATGGCTGCAAATAATAGAATGGGATTTTTTTGTTGACCAGCAGTTGTGCATGCATTAAGCTTCTTTGTGTCACTCCCTTCAACTGCAACAATGCTGTTCAGCAAAGTCATCATATAAAAATAAACTCCCTTTAAAACCGGGATATGAAAACAAGATCAACACAAAACAGGTTAGCCAGTATCAATTACACATGGATTGTTAAGCATTTCACTTTCTTATTGTTCCTGGCATTTTTGGCAATTATATATATAGCAAACGGGCATTGGGCAGATAATACCATACGCGATATAAATACAACACAAAAACAGGTTAAGGACATGGAGTATGAATATAAAAATTTAAAGAGCCTTGAAATGTACCGCAGCAGGGAGTCGCAGGTAACACAGGCAGCAGCAGCACTTGGTTTAAAACCAGCAACGGAACCGCCTGTAAAACTCGACATACAAACAGCAAAGCAACAATCATGGGATCAACAATAAAAAAATTAATGATGGGTAAAGGTTGCTAACCTCAATCATTTTAAAAAAATGGAAATTAAGAAAGACATATTATGGCGCGTTTATCTCTGCTTTATTATTATAGCTCTAATATGTGCTTTTATAATTGGTAAAGCATTTTACATTCAGCAGGTGCAGGGCGCATATTGGCACAACATAAGCGATAGTATGCATACGCGCGTTGAAGAAGTAGATGCCGAGCGCGGAACCATTTATAGCGAAGACGGGCAAATGTTGAGCACCAGCATTCCTCAATTTGATATTTACATTGATTTTAAAGCAGACGGTTTAATTGAAAACAATGGCAAATTGTTTAAAGACAATGTTGACTCGTTGAGTATTTGTCTTGCAGATCTTTTTAAGGATAAATCAGCAAATGAATATAAATCTCTTTTAAATAAAGGCTTCAAATCAAAGCAGCGTTATTTTTCTTTAAAGAAAAAAGTAAGCTTCGATGAATACCAGCAGCTAAAACAATTTCCGCTTGTTCGCTTGGGAAAAAACAACAGCGGTTTCATTGCTGATGTGCAGAACATCCGCCTTAACCCATACCAGTTACTGGCCTTCAGAACAATTGGACTGGAAAGAGAGAATGCACAAAAAGTTGGCCTTGAACAAACCTACGACACCTTGCTGAAAGGAACTACAGGCAAGCGTTTGGTAAGATATATTTCTGGTGGTGTTGCTGTTCCTGTAAATGAAGATTATGATATTGAACCAAAGAACGGAAAAGATATTATTACAACACTGGATAGCCGTATACAGGAAATTACAGAGAATGCTTTGATGAAGATGATGCTGCAGAATGAAGCAGCGCATGGCTGCGCTATTGTAATGGAAGTAAAGACAGGGAAAATAAAAGCCATAGCAAATCTTGGCCGCCAGAAAGATGGTTCGTATTGGGAAGATTTCAATTATGCAATGACGCCAACAGAACCCGGCTCTACATTCAAGCTGGCAACATTGATCTCTCTTTTAGAAGACAAAAAGGTTACGCTTAACTCGAATGTAAATCTTGAAGGCGGCGTTTGGCAAATTAATGGCCGCACCGTTTATGATAGTGAAAAACATTCTGAAGAAGAAAGCAACACGAATGTTAAGCGAGCCTTTGAATTAAGCTCTAATGTAGGAATGGCAAAGCTTGCTTATGCAGGTTATGCTGCCGGCCCTTCTCAGTTTGTGAATGATCTTAAAGCCTTACATCTTGATTCAGTAACAGGCATTGATTTATATGGAGAACGTCCACCGTTTATAGATCATCCAGGCAGCAAATACTGGAGTGCTACAACATTGCCCTGGATGGCTTTTGGTTATAATGTATTGGTTACACCATTGCATACATGTATGTTGTATAATGCTGTTGCAAATAATGGCATTATGGTGAAACCTTACCTGCTTGATGAAGTAATGCAGGAAGGCAATGTTATAAAACAAAAACAGCCAACAGTTCTTGAAAAAATTTGCGACAGCATTACATTAAAGCAAATAAAAGAATGTTTGGTCGGTGTTTGCACTGACAAAGGAGCAACAGCATTCAAATTGTTTAAAGATAATCCTTACGCCGTTGCAGGTAAAACAGGAACGGCATTAGTTGCCGATGGAAAGAGAGGTTATGGCGCCGGTATTTATCAATCTTCATTCGTAGGTTATTTTCCTGCTGATGATCCGCAATACACTGTTGCGGTAGTAATAGTAAATAAACCACATGCCACTGTATTTTATGGGGCTTCTGTTGCAGGCCCTGTATTTAAAGAGATTGCAGACAGGCTGGTTACCTTAAAAGCGCCGCTGCCCGACAGCTTACAATATTCAGCAGTAAAATCAAAAGACAGCGGCTATTACAGCTACGCAGGTTTTCAGTCCGATCTCAGATCTGTTTTGTCAACAATACATATTGCTTATACGGATTCATCAAAAACCGCGGTTGCAAAAATTTATAAGCAGCAGGATGAACCTGTATTGGCAAGTCTTGCAGTGAATAATAGATCCATGCCTTCTTTAAATGGCTTGGGTTTGAAAGATGCGTTGTTTCTCTGCGAAAATGCAGGCCTTGTTGTAAAAGTAAACGGAGCAGGAAAAGTAATTAATCAATCAATAACGGAAGGTTCACCCATTACAAAAGGTCAATTAGTAAAACTTGAATTGAATTAAGTGAAAAAGCTTGAAGACTTATTATATAAGGTGCGCATTATTTCCATACATGGCAATCGTGATTTGTATGTAAATAATATTGCGATTGACTCACGCAAGGTTGTTAAAAACTCTCCCCTGAAGGGAGAGTTGGTGGGGGCTGGGGCTTTAATGTTCATTGCAATCAAAGGTGAAAAAATTGATGGCCATAAATTCATTCAACAATCAATTGATGCGGGCGCTGCTGTTATTGTGTGTGAAGAATTGCCTGGAATATTAAACGATAATATAACTTATATACAGGTTAAAAATGCACATGAAGCAACTGCGTACATTGCACATAATTTTTATGATGAGCCTTCAAAAAAATTAAAACTCATTGGCGTTACCGGAACAAACGGAAAAACAACCATTGCAACGTTGTTGTTCAAATTATTCAGCGGACTTGGTTATAAATGTGGTTTAATAAGCACAGTACAAAATCAAATTGCAAATGAAATCATTCCTTCAACACATACAACGCCTGATGCAATAAGCTTAAACGCTTTGTTGAAACAAATGGCAGATGCAGATTGCACGCATGTGTTTATGGAATGCAGCAGTCATGCTATTCATCAGCATAGAATAACAGGACTTCATTTTGCAGGTGGTATCTTCAGCAACATCACGCACGATCATCTCGATTATCATAAAACATTTGATGAATATATCCGCGTAAAAAAATCATTCTTTGATAATCTATCGGGCGATGCTTTTGCTTTATCCAACCTTGATGAAAAACGCGGTACTATTATGCTGCAGAACTCTCCTGCAAAAAAATATTATTATAGCCTGAAAAATCTTGCAGACTTTAAAGGAAAGATTTTAGAAAATGTATTAACAGGTTTGGTGATGATGATCAACGATAAAGAAGTGCACTTCAGGTTGATCGGTGAGTTTAATGCATACAATCTGCTTGCTGTATATGGCGCTGCCATTTGTCTGGATGAAGACAGCGAAAGAGCATTGCTTGTATTAAGCAGTTTAACCGGTGCAGAAGGCAGGTTTGATTACATGATCAGTAGAGAAAAAATAATCGGCATTGTTGATTACGCACATACACCCGATGCGTTAGAGAATGTTTTATCAACCATAAAAAAATTGCGCAAGGGAGATGAGCAGGTTATCACTGTTGTGGGTTGTGGTGGTGAACGCGATAAAACCAAACGCCCGGAAATGGCACAGATAGCAACAGCGCTCAGCAATCGTGCAATACTCACAAGTGATAATCCGCGCAGCGAAGATCCTGAACAGATAATAAAAGATATGGAAACGGGATTGAATAGTGCAGGCAAGCGTAAATCAATTTCAATAGTTGACAGGAGAGAAGCAATTAAAACAGCAGTAAGCCTCGCCAACCGTGAAGACATCATTCTGCTTGCAGGAAAGGGGCATGAGAAGTACCAGGTGCTTAAAGAAGGTTCAATCCATTTTGATGATAAGGAAGTGTTGAAAGAAATGTTTGAATTGTTTGATAAATAAAATCCCCAACCCCTAAAGGGGATGTAAGGGTAACAGATAAAAATAAATGAAACAACTTAAAATTTTAAACGGTTTATAAATTCTCCCTTTAGGGAGTCAGAGGGCATGCTATACTACTTCTTTACATGGTTAAATAAGCACTACGACGTAAGTGGTGCACGGCTGTTTGAATATACTTCATTCAGAACAGCAATGGCTGTGTTGTTCTCGCTCATCATTGCAACAGTGTATGGAAGAAGAGTAATAAATCTCCTGCGCAGAAATCAAATTGGTGAAACTGTACGTGATCTTGGTCTGCAGGGCGAACAACAAAAGAAAGGCACGCCAACAATGGGCGGTATTATTATTTTATTGGCCATTGTAGTTCCAACATTGTTGTTTGCAGATCTCGATAAAACATACATACGGTTAATGTTGCTATGCACTTTGTGGCTTGGCATTATTGGATTTTTAGACGATTACTTTAAACTGAAAGCAAGAAAAAGAGCATTGGCTGCAGGCGGTATTTATACCAAAAAAGACAGGGATGGATTAGCAGGCATTACAAAAATTATTGGTCAGGTCGGTCTTGGCATTATCATAGGTACCACATTATACTTCAGCAATAATGTGGTTGTGGAAAGAGAAGTCATCGGCACACAAACAGTAAAGCAATCACTGTTGCCCGGAGAAAAAAGAGCGAAGGATTCAAATATTGTTATAAGAAATATTGATGGTGTTGAACGGAGATTTGCTGAAGTAAAAACGCCCATCACTACTATTCCTTTTGTAAAAAGCCACGAGTTTAATTACAGCAGGTTAATAAGCTGGATAAGTCCTTCAGCAGAAAATTATACATGGATTCCATACATTATCATTGTAACATTTATTGTTACTGCTGTTTCAAATGGCGCAAACATAACGGATGGATTAGACGGGCTTGCCGCAGGTGTAAGCGCCATTATAGGCGCGGGGCTTGGCATCTTCATTTTTGTAAGTGGCAACTATGTGCTTGCAGATTATCTCAACATTATGTACATACCCAACCTCAGCGAGCTGTTGATTTTTGTTGGCGCGTTGGTGGGTGCATGCATCGGCTTTCTCTGGTACAATGCATATCCTGCTCAGGTTTTTATGGGCGATACAGGCAGCCTTGCACTCGGCGGCATCATTGCATCGCTCGCCATCATTGTTCGTAAAGAAATATTGGTTGTTATATTCTGCGGGATATTTTTTGTTGAGTCGTTAAGCGTAATAATTCAAGTAAGTTATTTCAAGTATACCAAGCGAAAATATGGTGAAGGCAAACGGGTTTTTTTAATGAGCCCGCTGCATCATCATTACCAGAAGAAAGGATTTCATGAAAATAAAATAGCTGTAAGGTTTTGGATCATAACAATATTGTTGGTGGTAGCATCAATCATAACATTAAAGATCAGATAGTCTGAACCGGGATTTATTTGATTAAATGATTAACAGGATATGAAGAAAGAATTTTTTTATGTAACAAGCGACAGAACAGGCATTAAGCTTCGTTGTGTCACTCCCTTGTACTGCAACAATTCTATTCAACATAAAAACCACGAACACACGAAGCCACAAAGTATTTCACAAAGCCTGGTGTTTTTGTGCTTTCGTGGTTCAAAATCCATAACCATGTTACAACATGAAAGATTAGAAACCTGGTTTGAATTTGAAACCGGAGATGCCATAACAACTTTAGTACAAGTGTTGCGACGCAAGGAACGATGCCACTATAACTGAGGTTGGTTACCAAATAAAAAAATAAAATAATAAGTGCCTGAACAAAATGAAACATATCAGAATTTAATTATCTCCCCTGAAGGGGGGGGCAGGAGGGGGCTCCTTGTAATACTTGGCGGAGGAGAAAGCGGTGTGGGTGCAGCATTGCTGGGCAAGCAACAGGGTTATGATGTGTTCTTAAGCGATGCAGGATTCATCAACGAAAAATATAAAGCTGAGTTAAGCGAGTATCATATTGAGTTTGAAGAAGGCGGGCATACTGCAGATAAAATTTTTACTGCGAACGAAATTGTAAAGAGTCCCGGCATACCTGAAAAGAATGAAATGATGAAAGCTATTCGTGCAAAACAAATTCCTGTTATAAGTGAAATAGAATTGGCTTATCGCTTCAAAGGTGACGCGAAAATTGTTGCTGTTACCGGCAGCAATGGTAAGAGCACAACAACATCATTGATCTATCATATTTGTCAAACCGCTGGATTGGATTGTGCATTGGTGGGCAACATTGGTTACTCATTCGCAAAACAGGTTGCAGAACAACCAAAGCCTTTATATGTGGCAGAGATAAGTTCTTTCCAGTTAGATGACATAAAAGATTTCCGTGCAGATGTTTCATTGCTGCTGAATATTACAGAAGATCATCTCGACCGCTACGATTACAAATTTGAGAATTATATAAACAGCAAGTTCCGCATCATTTTAAACGCAACAGCAAACGACTACTTCATTTACAATGCAGACGATGAAGTAATAACTACTAAACTCCAGCAAACAACATTACACACAAACTTATTACCATTTTCTATGAAGTACGAACCTGCCAACGGCGGCTATATAAAAGGAAAGAACATGACGCTTCGCCTAAATGAGGAGCGTACATCATGGAGCATTTACGATTTTGCTCTTAAAGGAAAACATAATCAATACAACACTATGGCTGCATGTATAGCTGGGTTGGTAATGGGCATACGAAAGGAAAAAATACGTGATGCAGTTACTGATTTTCAAAGCCTTGAGCACCGCATGGAAAAAGTGGCAACGGTGCGCGGCATTGAGTTTATAAACGACAGTAAAGCCACCAATGTAAACAGTACATGGTATGCTTTGGAAAGTATGGAAAAACCGGTGGTGTTGATTCTTGGTGGATTAGATAAAGGCAATGATTATAGTTTGATTGAAGAGCTGGTAAAAGAAAAAGTAAAAGCTATTGTGTCTTTGGGAGTTGATAATTCAAAAATTCATAAAGCATTTGATGGAATAGTATCACCCATTATTGATACAACAAGTGCAAAAGATGCAGTGAACAATGCTTTTCATCTTGCCGCAAAAGGAGATGTTGTGTTGTTAAGTCCTGCTTGTGCAAGTTTTGATATGTTTAAAAATTATGAAGACAGAGGGAAACAATTTAAAGAAGCTGTAAAAAATTTATGAACCCCAATCCCCTGAAGGGGAGAAGAATTTGATAGTAAGTATGATCACATAATTAACGAGGTGTATGGTAGATAAAACATTTAAAAGTATAGAAGATGCAATGCTTCCCTTTAGGGGATGGGGGCAGGATTGGGGACAACATCTGAACCATCGTGCACGTGGTGATAAATACATCTGGAGCATTGTGGTATTGCTTGCAATTATTTCTTTACTCGCAGTGTATAGTGCAACCGGCTCTCTTGCTTATAAATATTATGATGGCAATACTTATGTATACCTGTTCAAACAGCTCGCATTTATTGTAATTGGTGTGATGGTTATTTATTTTATGCATCGCGTTAATTACACCATTTATTCAAGAGTATCATTATGGTTGTATCTTATCTCAATCCCGTTGCTTATTTATACTTTATTTTTTGGAGTTGAAGTAAATGATGCAAGCAGGTGGATAAAACTTCCCGTATTGAATCTCACTATTCAAACAAGTGATTTGGCAAGGCTGGCTTTGTTTATGTATTTATCAAGGCAGCTCAGCCGCAAGCAAAATGATATAAAAGATTTCAAAAAAGGTTTTTTACCGTTGGTCATTCCTGTTGCTATTATTTGTGCATTGATATTGCCCGCTAATCTTTCAACTGCATTATTAACCGGCTTAACATCACTGCTACTGATGTTCATTGGCCGCGTAAGCGTAAAACACATTCTGCTTGTTTTAGGTATAGCTGCAATTCCTGTTATGCTTATTGTTGCCATCGCAGTATCAACGTATGATGGCAACAATAGCAACGGGAGCAGTGATAAAAAAGGAATTGCATCAACATTAAACTCAATGGGCAGGTTTGGAACATGGGTGCAACGCACGCAGGATTTTATTTATGCAAAAGATCAGGAGATACCATACCAGGTACAACAGCAAAATATTGCAATAGCAAACGGCGGTATTTTATTTGGATTAGGTCCGGGCAACAGTAAGCAACGTAATTATTTGCCCCAAGCTTATAATGATTCTATTTATCCAATCATCATAGAAGAGTATGGTTTGTTTGGCGGATTGTTTATCATCTTTTTATACCTGGTTTTTCTGTTCAGGTGCATAAAAGTGTTTAGAAAATGTCCTTATGCATTTGGCGCATTCCTCGCACTGGGATTGAGTTTCACACTGGTAATACAGGCATTAGCAAACATGGCAGTTGGTGTAAACCTTATTCCTGTTACAGGCGTTACGTTGCCATTAATAAGTATGGGCGGAAGTTCATTTTTGTTTACCTGCGCATCTATCGGAATTATTTTAAGTGTGGCAAGAAATATTGAAGCAGCCCCTCCTAACCTACCCGAGGGGGAGGGATTGGAACTTCAACCTAAAGTGAGCGTGATTGAAGTAGATGATGTAAAACAAAAAGTAAAACCGCAAGTTGAAAAATGAGTACTGATAAAAATATAAACCTTGTTGAAAACTCCCCTTTAGGGGATGGGGGCTTGAATGTCATCATAGCAGGTGGTGGCACCGGCGGACATATTTTTCCGGCAATTGCTATTGCAAATGCAATAAAAGAATTGAAACCTGATGTTGAAATTTTGTTTATGGGCGCAAGCGGAAAAATGGAAATGGAAAAAGTTCCGCAAGCGGGTTATAACATTAAAGGATTAACCATAGCAGGTTTCGACAGAGGTTCTTTGATAAAAAATATTTGGTTACCATTCAAGCTTATCCAAAGCTTTTTCCAGGTTAGAAAAATATTCAAAGAGTTTAAACCTGATGCAGTGATTGGCGTTGGGGGTTATTCAAGTTTCCCGGTGTTGAAATCAGCGCAGGGAAAAGGCATTCCAACTTTTATTCATGAAAGCAATTCGTTTGCAGGAAAAAGTAACATCATGTTGGGTAAGCATGCTACCAGAATTTTTGTTGCCAGCGAAGGCATGGATAAGTTTTTTCCTGCGGAAAAAATTGTAATAACAGGAAATCCTGTACGTAAAAGCATAACACAAAGCAACGTAACTAAAGATGATGCTTTGACCTTTTTTGAATTAAGAAATGATAAACCGACAGTGTTGGTTTTTGGTGGAAGCCTTGGCGCAAAAAGCATTAATGAAGTAATAGCGCAACATATACTTGACTTTAATCCTTTGGATATGCAGGTTATATGGCAAACAGGTAAAACAACAGCATCTGAATATTTGGAAAGAGCAAAGCCATTATCAAATGTTTGGGCAAATGATTTTATAAATGAAATGGATAAAGCATATGCAGCAGCAGATATTGTTGTATCAAGATCCGGTGCAATGACTGTTGCAGAGCTATGTGTGACAAAGAAGCCTGTGATTTTTGTTCCATTTCCATTTGCAGCAGAAGATCATCAAACAGTAAATGCACAATATTTAGTGGAAAGAGATGCTGCGTTAATGGTTAAAGATAATATGGTAAAAGCAAGATTGTTTAATGAAATAACAAGCCTTGCAAAAGATCCGGAGAAACAAGAAAAATTATCAAACAACATTGCGGCATTTGCAGTAAAAGATGCTGACAAAAAAATTGCAGAGGAAATAATGAGGTCGTTGCTCCGGCTCTAAATGGAGTTATGCTAAATCCGGAAGGTGTAGTAAAAAAGAAATTAATAATGAACGAGCCTAAAAATATCAAGAAGTTTATAAGCTCCCCTTCAGGGGATGGGGGCGGTCTTGCTGTTTACTTTATAGGAATTGGCGGCATTGGTATGAGCGCACTGGCGAGATATTTTAAAAGTCGCGGTGCAGTTGTATCTGGTTATGATAAGGCTGTAACACCGCTTACACGAAAGTTAGAAGAAGAAGGTCTTGATGTGCATTTTGAAGAAGATATAGATATGATTCCAAAAGATGTTGATGTGGTTGTTTATACGCCGGCAATTCCTGCAGATCATAAAGAGTTAGTGTATTATAAAGAAAATAATTATACGGTTGTTAAGCGCAGCGATGTGTTGCAATGGATAACTGAAAATTCTTACGACATATGCGTAGGGGGAACACATGGCAAAACAACCGTAACCACCATGATAGCACATGTGCTTCGTGACAGTGGTTACGGTTGCAATGCCTTTTTGGGTGGCATCTCTGCGAATTATCAAACCAATTTTTGGAGCAGTGATAATAATGTTGATGTAATTGAAGCAGATGAATATGACAGAAGTTTTTTAAAACTGTCACCTGATGTTGCTGTGATCACTGCGATAGATGCAGATCATCTTGATATATACGGCACGCTTGAAGAAGTGGAGAATGCTTTTATAACATTCACGAAGCGCATACATAAAGATGGATGCCTCGTTTCAAAATATGGATTGAAAAAAAGTAAGGATTTAAAAGCTGCTACACATTATACTTATAGTTACGATAATACGGAAGCGGATGTATATGCCGGCGATGTTGAAGTTGTGAATGGCGCTTATAAATATAATGTTATAAACAAAGATTGGAAGTTGAAGAATGTTGAATTACATATGGGTGGATTACACAACATAGAAAACAGCGTGGCTGCCATAACAGTATGTAAGTATTTAAAAATTGAGAATGATAAGATAAAGAAAGCACTGAAAAGTTTTAAAGGCGTACACAGAAGGTTTGAGTATGTGCTGAAGAATGATAAGTATATTTTGATTGATGATTATGGGCATCATCCTGCTGAAATAAGTGCAGTTTTAACAGGCGTGCACAGCTTGTTTCCTGAAGAAAAGATGACAGTGATTTTTCAACCGCATTTATTCAGCAGAACAAATGATTTTGCTGATGAATTCGCACAAAGTTTAGATATGGCAGACGAAGTGATATTGTTACCTATTTATCCCGCACGCGAAGTGCCGATGGAAGGTGTAACAAGCCAGTTGGTTTTAGATAAAATGCAGTTGCCGCAAAAACAAATTCTTGATAAGAATGCAATGCTGGATTGGGTAAAATTATACAAGCCGAAATTATTAATCATGTGTGGGGCAGGTGATATTGATGCGCTGGTACAACCGGTAAAAGAAATTTTAATGCAATGAGTAAAAGACCTGGTAGGTTTTTAAAACCCGCCAGGTCTAAAAAGAATGAGTGTAAAAACTAAAATAAAAACAATTTGCTGGTCGCTGCTGGGTTTGTGCTGCGTGGTGCTGCTTGTTGCTGCGATGAAAGTAAAAGATGCTAAAGCATGCAGCAATATTGAAATAAATATTGATGGCGCAGCTAAACACATGTTTGTAAACCAGGCTGACATTATGAGTGTGCTGAATAAAAATAATATTCATACAGGTGAAACTTTAAGTGATATAGACTTGAAGAAAACAGAAGATCAACTCATAAATAATTTATGGATAAAAGACGCAGAATTATTTTTTGATAATAGCCAGGTGTTGCATGTAAAGATCACAGAGCGCGAGCCGGTGGCAAGAGTATTCAGTGTAAGTGGTAACTCATTTTATATGGACAGTACAGGATTGAGGTTGCCCGTCAGCGAAAATGCAACAGCAAGATTGATCGTGTTTACATCCTTTCCTTCTGATAAAAATATTTTATCAAAGCCCGATAGTTTAGTGTTAAATGATATAAAAGCAATCACACAATATATAAGTGCAGATAGTTTTTTAAATGCACAAGCGGAGCAGGTAAACATTACTCCTCAAGGCACTTATGAAATTATTCCTGTTGTTGGCGACCAGGTTATACGATTGGGTAATGCTGATAGTCTTGATGAAAAATTTACAAAGCTTATTGCTTTTTATAAACAGGTGATCAGCAAGGTCGGTTTTGAAAAATATAGTGTGATTGATGTGCAATATCACGGGCAGGTTGTGGCAGTTAGAAAAGGCGAAGATTATGCTGTTCTCGATACTGCGAAAGCAATGCGGCAGTTGGCAAGCGCTGATATAAAATTGAGCAAAGTTTTGAATGATACAACGTATGCAGCGCCTTTGCCAAAGCCGGGTACTGATAGTGTAAATGCAAAACAGGGAGATACCGCAGTAACGAAACCGATGCGGAAAATAAGTAACAGGAAAGCGAATGAAAAGAAGCCGAAGGCGGTGATGAAGAAAGTTTGAACGGGATTTATAGGAAGTAATAGATGGGCTGTACCTGAGGAGTGATTGATTATATAAGTGGTTATATAATTAAAGTTCTTTAAAAGATTTGAGTATTGACTGAAGTGTAAGTCGTCATTTCGATTCTGCAAAAAAAAAGAGAGAAATCTCTTGAAATAACCGGGAGATGTCTCGTTGCCTTACAATGACATTTTTCGATTTGATAATTAAACTTTGTGAACGTCACCTCGACGTGAGGAGAGGTCTCTCGAATTTTATGCGGTCTGAATTTTAAGAGATTTCTCAGTCGCAGGAAGTTTTAGATGAACGAAAATGATTATTCAATTGCTCCTTCGAAAAGACGTTAGGAGCGGTTGATTAAAATATAACAGCTTAAACGTTTAGTCTGCCGCTGTGTGTTTATATGATGACTCTAAAACAGAGGCATCCCTCTCCACTTGTGGAGAGGGAACGAGGGTGAGGTGCTGATTGGAATTTAAAACTGAAGTTGAATAATGATATGCAGTACAAGGGAGTGACACAACCGTAATGCCACGAAGTATAAAAGCTGATAACATAAAAATAAAATGAAAATTAAGCGAAGTGATTATAAAATTAAAAGCCAATCTTCCTCTCCTTTGGAGAGGATAAGAGGAGAGGCTCAACCTTTTCTATAACAACAAACAACTAAAACACGATCTATGAACCAAGGTACAACCAGTACTGCATCGCAACCTGTATTTGAAGATACAGGCATGCCGATTATTGTAGGGCTTGATATCGGCACTACAAAAATTGCAGCCATTGCGGGGCGAAAAAATGAATACGGAAAACTTGAGATACTCGGGTTTGGCCGTTCAGACAGCAACGGTGTTCAACATGGCCAGGTGTTGAACATTGATCAAACTATTAAAGCCATCCAACAGGCATTGGCAAATTGCGCCAAGAGCAATCCTGAGCTTGAGATCCGTGATGTGTATGTAGGCGTTGCGGGCCATCACATCAAGAGTCTCCAAACACGCGGTGATATTGTAAGGCAAAATGCAGACATTGAAATTATACGATCAGAAATTGATCTGTTGGTGGAGAATCAGCGCAAGACTTTTATTCCCGCAGGCGACCAGATCATTGACGTGATACCACAGGATTTTCACGTTGACAATTATCAAAACATAAAAGATCCTGTTGGTTACAACGGCGTAAAAGTGGGTGCAAACTTTCACATCATAACCGGCGACAGAAATGCAATAAGGAATATTTATCGCGCTGTTGACCGAAGTGGTTTAAAAACAAAAGACCTGGTGTTGCAACCATTGGCATCATCAAGTGCCGTAATGAGTGATATTGATATGGAAGCTGGGGTTGCCATTCTTGACATTGGCGGCGGCACAAGCGATCTTGCCGTTTTTTATGATGGCATTTTAAAACATACGGCTGTAATTCCATTCGGCGGTGAGAATATTACGAATGATATACGCATGGGTTTGGGTGTGCTGAAGCAACAGGCAGAAGCAATGAAGGTTCAGTTTGGAACAGCGCTGGCTGATGAAGCAAAAGCAAACGCATACATCACTATTCCGGGTTTAAAAGGAATGGCGCCAAAAGAAATAAGCGTGAAGAATCTTGCTTCCATTATACAGGCAAGAATGAGTGAGATATTGGATTTTGTTACGTATCATATCAAGCAGATCGGATTGGATAGCCGCGCATTAAATGGGGGAATTATTTTAACAGGCGGAGGTTCGCAGTTAAAGCATCTTATTCAGCTTACAGAATACTGTACAGGCATCAATGCACGCATTGGTTATCCTAACGAACATCTTGCGCCCAATCATATTGATGAATTAAAGAAGCCGATGTATGCAACATGTATTGGTTTAATACTGAAAGGTTATAATGATTATGAGCACAAGCGCAAAGAGTTCGATAATAAATTCAAAAAAGTTGAAGTGCCTGAAGTATTGAAGAAAGATGATGTAAAAGCAAATGGCAAAGAACAGAGGCCTGAAAAAGTAGATACATCAAAACGCAAAGGACTAAATAACTTCTGGGATAAATTCAAAGACAGCCTGATTGATATGTTTAAAGAAGAGGAGGACAAAGAGATTAAGTAAACAAAATTTCAAATAATAAATCCCAAATAAATTCAAAAGAAAAAATTCAAAATAAGTCAGGCTCGAAGCTCATAGCTGAAAGCTCACAGCTAAAAACTTACTTACTAACCACAAAAATAAATTTTATGATACATTTTGATTTGCCCAAGCAAAAATCGTCTATAATAAAAGTGCTGGGCATTGGCGGAGGCGGCAGCAATGCAGTGAACTATATGTATGCTCAAAATATTGAAGGCACAGACTTCATTATATGTAATACAGATGCGAAAGCATTAGATCAAAGTGATGTTCCTAATAAAGTGCAGCTTGGCCCGCATCTTACACAAGGGCTCGGTGCAGGTGCTAATCCTGAAGTTGGCAAAAGTGCAACTGAAGAAAGCCTCGAAGAGATCCGGCGTATTCTTGAAGTGAATACAAAAATGGCTTTTATATGTGTAGGCATGGGCGGAGGCACAGGAACCGGCGGTGCACCGATCGTTGCACAGGTTTGCCGCGAGATGGGCATTCTTACTGTTGGCATTGTTACAACGCCATTTGGTTTTGAAGGCCCGCGCCGGTTGGTGCAGGCAGAAGATGGTATAAAAAGATTACAGCCTTATGTTGATACATTGCTCATCATCAGCAACGATAAATTACGTATGCAATATGGCAATTTAAAAATGAAGGAAGCATTTAACAAGGCTGATAATGTTTTGGCCACAGCGGCCAAATGTATCACTGATATCATCAATAGCCGCGGTCATGTTATTGTAGACTTTGCTGATGTATGCACCGTTATGAAAAACGGTGGTGTTGCTATTTTGGGAAGTGCTGCTGTTGAAGGCGAAGGCAGGGCGCAACGCGCTATCGAAGAAGCATTGAGTTCTCCATTGCTGAATGATAATGATATACACGGTGCAAAATGGATATTGATAAACATCAATAGTGCCGAAGGAGATTTTGAATGTACAATGGATGAGCTCGAGATCATCAACAGTTACCTGCGTATGCAGGCAGGCGAAGCGACCGATGTGATCGTTGGTATGGGATACGATCCGGAACTTGAAAGAAAGATCGGCATTACATTAATTGCAACGGGATTTGAACAAAAAGATCCTGTAGCTGCATTGCATAGAGAAACAATGCCGGCAAAGAAAATGGAGAAGCCAAAAGAGGAAAAGATAGTTATGACATTGGGTGTTGATGGTGAAGAAAGAAAACTCTATAATCAACCATCAATACCTTTCCATGAAAAAGATGTGTATGCACCAACAATGGTCGAGCCTGAAGTTGAAATGCCTGTAGCTATCGTTTCAACACCGATAGTGGAAGAACCGGTAAAAAACGAGGTATTACAATTTGAGTTGGCAAACCCGGAAGAAAAAGAACCTGTTCAGAAAAAAGAGCTGGAAATACCTTCTATAATGACGATGTTATATGAAGAAAAGCCTGTTGAGAACACACCGGCAGAACGCCCGTCTTTTTTAAGCAAACCTTCAAACGTTTATGCACAAAATGAAACGCCTGTAGTTGAAATGAAACGCCAGGAAATAATTAAGGAAGAGCCTAAAAAAGAAGAGCCTAAAAAAGAACAGAAGCCTTTGTTTGAAGAAGAGACTATGGAATTTGACCTGGTAATTAAGGAAGAAGCAATTGCAAAGCCAACGCCGCCAGCTGTGTTTAATTTGCCCTCGAATGATGAAGAGGAAGAACAAAAACGCCGCGCAGAAGAACGTATACATAAGCTGCGCAATCTTTCTTATAACATGAACACCATGGATAATTCCGGCGAGTTTGAAAGTGTTCCGGCTTATGTGCGCAGGAACCTCGAATTATTCGGCAATAACAAGCTTACAACAGTTGAAGATTTTTATAGCAAGGTTGCAGTTAAGAAAGATGAGAATAATCAAACGCAGATTTCTACTATCAACACTTTTTTAGATGGTAAGAAACCTGATTAACGGTTGTCTGGCATAGAGTTTTAGTTGTATTTCCCTCCTGCTTTTGCGGGAGGGTTTTTTATTTTATGTTATCAGCTGCGGCATTTATTAAGTTCATTATGTTTTTCTATTGCCTTAATGAACGATGCAATTATTATGTTACAAGCTGCATCGTTTCAATTAAGCTTCGTTGTGTTACTCCCTTGTACTGTCGATGCTTTGTTCTGCAAATGATGTTTCTTGTATGTATGTTTTTCTGAGGAAGTTTAATATCTTCCAATTGTACATCCTGGCTATTTATAATGAAACCTGCATTGTAAAATGTGCAAGCGCTCCGAAGCAACTTTATATACTAACCTGTGTTCATCATTAATTCTTCTGCTCCAACAACCGGCATAATTACCTTTTAATGGTTCAGGTTTGCCAATGCCCTTAAACGGAGAACGCGGGCAATCTTTAATCAGATCGTTTATTCTAAAGAGAATTTTGGTATCAGTCCGTTGCCAATATAAATAATCTTCCCAGGCATTGGTTTGCCATGCCAATTCCATTATCCAATGAGTTTATGCTTTTTGAATTTTCCTTTTTCCATTTCATCAATAGCATTGTCTAATCTTTTTCTATTGGTTTTTGTTGAGGTTAAGTAAACGGTTTCTTTAAACGCATTGTATTCGTCAAGGCTCATTACAACTACGTTCTTCCCTTTGCCTCTTGAAACAACTATAACCTCTGCATCAGTGGTTACTTTATTTAAATTTTCAGCAAGATTAGTCCTGAATTCAGTATAATTAAGTACTTCCATAAGTTCTTATTAAAGTACAAAGCTATGAATTTATTTTTATACAGATTATTCCTCGGTTATCATAAAGTTATTCTTTCTCTTTGGCGATAATTAACAGGAGTATCATTACACTTTGCCGGGTTCCAATTTGGCGATTTGCTTATTGATCTCCTTACTTCTGCTGCAGTTCCGTAACCCGGATCTTCAAGCACTCTACATTAAATACAGTGCCATCTTTATTTACAGTAAATATGGTATCTACATTATATAAACTGCGGACGAACTATTATCTGCCGGCGTTTGTGCGTTTAATGAATCCAGAAGAAAATGTATCCATTCAACATTTGAAGTATCGCCGTTAATGTTGGCAGCAATCACAATGAATGGTATCACCTTTTTTCATCAATAATAAATATGGCTGTATCTTTTTTGCCGGAATAATTTGGAAAATGTTTTTTGT
>Ga0206903_10205_pt1 | contig 19002 bp, 9 predicted proteins | sample Alteio_BWOrgHeat_45_FD_152959 | JGI IMG/M metagenome (GOLD analysis project Ga0206903, IMG submission 152959) | Enriched cells from forest soil in Barre Woods Harvard Forest LTER site, Petersham, Massachusetts, United States -... | ecosystem: Environmental > Terrestrial > Soil > Temperate forest >... | reverse complement strand
TATGGCGGTAATGCAGTGAACTGGGCCATAATAGAAGATAATAATGGCATGATGTATTTTGGTCAGAATAAGATTAAAAGCAATGTTTTAGAATATGACGGCGTTAAATGGATACCAATTCCCTGCCCCCCTTCTTCTGCTGTTATCAGGTCGTTTAACAAAGATAAAAATGGTGTTATTTATTATGGCGGCCTTGGCGATTTCGGATACCTTGATAAAGACAGTATCGGCGAAACATACGAACACTCTCTTTTGCAGTATGTGCCACCAGAAAAACGAAATTTTAGTGATGTATGGACTACACATATTACAGATAAAGGAATTTATTTTCAATCGAGAGACAGGTTATTCCGCTTAACTGAAAGTGGCTCCGGTAATAATACAACATGGTTATTAAAAACATGGGAGCCGGCGACTCACTTCATGTACACTTTTTACCGGGATGGATTTTTCTATGTTCATCAGCAAGGCCGCGGTCTTTATAAAATGGAAAACGATTCGCTTGTATTAATTACCGGAAGTGAATTTTTGGGAGAAGACCGGATGCAGGTAATGCTATCATTTACTGATAATACAACGCAAAAAAATGATACGCTTTCAAAAGAATATTTAATAGGCACGTTTACACATGGCATGTATGTATTTGATGGAAAAAATTTCAAACCATTTAAAACTGAAGCAGACAGCCTTATTAGAAATTATATGCTGTATAAGGGTATTTCTATTAACGGCAATTATGTATTGTCATTATTAGGATATGGTTTGGTTATTATAAATCCACAGGGAAAGATTGTACAGATGATTAACCAGGTTAACTCAACTTTACCCAGCAATATTATTTATTCCATTTATCAGGATTCAAAAGGAAGTGTATGGCTGGCGCTCGATAATGGCATTTCAAAATTAGAGCTCAATTCACCATTTACATTCTTTAATGCTCAAAATGGCATCAGTGCAACGCCGCTGTCTCTTGCGCGCTTTTCCAACGGTTCCTTATATGTTGGCACTAACAATGCCCTGTTACAGTTCAATCAGTCTGCTTCAAAATTCCAGGAAAATAGCCTTATACCAAAAGACCAGGTTTTTGCATTGTTGAAAGATGGAAACACATTACTTGTTACCAGTAATGGATTATATATGATTAAAGAAGGAAAAGTAATACTGGTACAGCCTTCTGTCAGCAACAACCTGAAAATTTCAGCATTGGCCATTTCAAAAAAATATCCAAATATTCTGTTTGCAGGCTCTGCTTTTGGAATTGCCCTGTTTATACGCGACCCATCTACAATAAAAGGCTGGAAATACCTGGGGTACGTTCCCAACTTTAAAGGTGAATTTTTTACAATTGCCGAAGACGCTGAAGGAAGTATGTGGACGGTAACATCAGATGGTATTGGACATCGCATAACGCTTTCGGTTGATGAACATGGTAACCCGGAGATGTCTAAAACGCAGGTTGATAATTTTGGGCCCGAACAAGGTTTAAAAGGAACCTCAACCGGTTCTGTATTTGCCATGAATCAAAAAATTTATTTTACTTCCGATTCTGTTACTTACACTTTCAATAAACAAAAAAACGGTTTTGAAAAAACAAGCTTTCATGGCATAACTAATTTTAATGCCGTGGAGGATAGCACGGGAAAGTTATGGATAGGTTCAGGAACAATTGACAATACACAATACACTATTGCTACACCAACGGGCAACGGCAACTATAAATTAGATTCTACTTCTCTTTTGCCTGTTGTTGATCGCACTGTTCAAAACGTATATCCTGATAAAAATGGAATTATTTGGTTTACTACTAATGATGGCCTTATCCGTTATGATTCAAAGATTCAAAAAAGTTCAAACTATGCCTATAAAACACTCATCAGAACCATTACATCCGGTAAACAAAAATTAAATCCCGGTTTTGATACAAGCAAAAAATCTCCGGAAATAAATTTCAGTCAAAATTCTTTAAGCTTTCAATATGCAGCGCCATTTTATGAACAGGAAGACAAGACTCAATACCAAACCTGGCTGGAAGGATTTGAGAAAACATGGAGTGACTGGGGAACCAACACTTATAAAGAATATACAAACTTATCCGCAGGAAAATATACGTTTCACGTACGCGCAAAAAATTTATATCACATTATAAGTGATGAAGCAACCTATTCTTTTACCATTTTGCCACCCTGGTACAGCACCTGGTGGGCTTACGCTTTATATGCCGCATGTGCTGCCTTCACTATTTATCTTTTAGTGAACTGGCGTACAAAAAAGTTAAAAGAAAAACATATTGAACTTGAAAAAACAGTAGAAGAAAGAACATCGCAGTTAAGCCAGCGTGTTGCAGAGCTTGCGGTTATAAACAGTGTGCAGGAAGCATTGGTAAGTGAAATGGATATGCAGGGTATTTATGATCTTGTAGGCGAACGCATTCGTAATGTATTTGACGCACAGGTTGTGGGTATTGCCACTTTTGATTATATAAACCAGGTTGAAAATTTTCATTACGTAATTGAAAAGGGAGAACGGATTTATCCTGATGCAAGGTCATTTGATAATTTAAGACAACATCTTATTAATACAAAACAAAAGGTTTTCATTAAAAATAAGGAAGAAGCTTTTTCATGGTTTAAAAAGCAAGTTGTTCCGGGAACAAAGCCAATGTTATCTGGTATATTCATGCCTTTGCTTGTTGGTGAAAAAGTTACCGGTTATATCAGCCTTCAAAATGTTGACAGGGAAGATGCCTTTACTGAGTCAGATATAAAATTGCTGGAAACCTTAGCCAACAGCATGAGTGTGGCTTTGGAAAACGCAAGATTGTTTGATGAAACAACAAGACTGCTGAAAGAAACCGAACAACGCACTGCAGAGCTTGCTGTAATTAACAGCGTGCAGGATGGTTTGGCTAAAGAACTGGATATACAATCTATTTATGATTTGGTAGGAAACCGCATAAGAGATGTATTCAATGCACAGGTAGTTGTAATCGCAACTTTAGACACAGAAAAAAAGATTGAATCTTTTAATTATGTTATTGAAAAAGGAGAACGGTTTTATGTGCAACCACGGCCTTATGATAAAGTGAGAGAATATCTTATTGAGCATAAAGAAAAAATTCTTATCAATAATAATGCAGAAGATGCAATGGAAAAATTTGGGATGAATGTAGCGCATGGTACAGAATTTCCCAGATCATTGTTATTTGTGCCGCTTATTGTTGGCGATAAAGTAAAAAGCTATGTAAGCTTACAAAATATTGATACGGAAAATGCTTTCAGCGAATCGGATGTAAGGCTGCTTGAAACGATTGCAAATACTATGAGCGTTGCCCTTGAAAATGCACGCCTGTTTGATGAAACCAATCGCTTGCTGAAAGAAACTGAACAACGTACAGCTGAATTAGCAGTAATCAATAGTGTGCAGGATGGATTGGTTAGGGAAATAGATATGCAGGGTATCTACAACCTGGTGGGTGACCGTTTACAAAATCTTTTTAGCGCCCAGGCTGTTATTATTGCAAGCTTTGATCTTGCAGCGAGGATCGAACATTTTAATTATGTATTTGAAAACGGTGAAAAATTTGATCTCACTTCTCGGCCCATCAGTGATATGCGGCAATTACTTATTGATAAGCGACATACTATTTATATTGAAACAGAAGAAGCTGCCAGAACAGAATTTGGGATCATTGCGCTTGGAGATACAAAGATGCCGAAATCCCTTTTGTTTGTTCCGCTTCTTTCCGGCAGTGAGGTAAGAGGTTATGTAAGTCTGCAAAATATAGATATTGAACATGCATTCAGTAATCCGGATATCAGGCTACTGGAAACGCTGGCTAATAGCATGACAGTAGCGTTGCAGAATGCACATTTATTTGATGAAACATCAGTGCTGCTGGCAGAAACCAAGCAAAGGGCTACTGAGTTAAGCACTGTGAACAGTATTAGTAAAGCGCTTGCCGCACAATTGGATCCCAATGACCTGATAAAATTAGTGGGTGACAAATTAAAAGATCTGTTCAATGCCAATATTGTTTACCTGGCACTACTTAATCAAAAAACCAATGTCATCAACTTTCCCTATCAGTCAGGAGATGACCTGAACCCGATAAAACTTGGAGATGGACTTACTTCAAAAATTATTCTTACCAAAGAACCGCTGCTTATTAATAAAGATGTTAAAGAACAAACAGCTCAATTAGGTATTAAGCGGGTGGGTGTTCCGGCTTCCTCATATCTCGGAGTCCCTATACCTGTGGGTGATGAGATCATTGGCGTTTTGAGTGTTCAAAGTACAGAGCACGAAAACATGTATAATGAAAATGATTTAAGAATTTTATCAACTATTGCAGCTTCAGTAGGGGTTGCTTTACGCAATGCAACATTGTTTGAAGAAGTGCAGCATGCTAAAATGGAAGCAGAACTGGCAAGCAAAACAGCTGAAAAGGCAAATGAAGCCAAGAGCGCTTTTCTTTCTACGGTAAGTCATGAGTTAAGAACGCCACTTACTTCTGTATTAGGGTTTGCCAAAATAATCAAGAAGCGGCTGGAAGAAAAGATTTTTACAGCATTAGATAACTCAGATGCTAAACTTCATAAAACTGTTGAGCAGATCTCTGAAAACTTAAAAGTGGTGATCTCTGAAGGCGAACGTTTAACACACCTTATAAATGATGTGCTTGACCTGGCTAAAATTGAAGCCGGTAAAATGGAATGGAACCAGGAAAATGTTTCGCTTGCTGAAGTGATTGAAAGGGCTGTTGCGGCAACCACTGCACTTTTCGATCAAAAAGATATTCAACTTGTAAAACATATTGACAACGGTATTCCTGAAATTATTGGTGACACAGATAAACTGATCCAGGTTGTTATTAATCTTTTTTCCAACGCAGTAAAATTTACTGATGCAGGTTCTGTTACCTGTAAGTTGTATCAAAAAAATAATGAAGTAATCGTAAGCATAACTGATACAGGTATTGGGATAGCTAAAGAAGATTTTGGAGCAGTATTCGAACAGTTTAAACAGGTTGGCGGCGATACATTAACCGACAAACCAAAGGGCACTGGTTTAGGATTACCTATTTGCAAAGAAATAGTAGAACATCATGGTGGCCGCATTTGGGTGGAGAGTGAACCCGGTAAAGGAAGCACATTTTCTTTTGCGTTACCGCTCGTTCCTTCAGCACATAAAAACGTAGATACCCCGATTCATTTAAATGAATTGATGAAGCAGTTGAAAGAACAAATGGTTTTTTCAAAACTAAAAATGGTTGGGAAAAATGCAACCATTCTTGTAGTGGATGACGATGATTCGATAAGATCATTATTGCACCAGGAACTGAGCGATGGAGGTTATTTGATTGAAGAAGCAAGAGATGGGAAGATGGCGCTTGAAAGCATCCGTAAGAACCGCCCCGATCTTATCATTCTTGATGTGATGATGCCTGAAATAAATGGTTTTGATGTGGCTGCTATTTTAAAGAACGATCCTCAAACGATGGATATTCCTATCATCATTTTATCAATCGTTCAGGATAAAGCAAGAGGCTTTAGAATTGGTGTTGACCGCTATCTTACAAAACCTATTGACACGGTAAAATTATTTGAAGAAGTAGGAAATTTATTAGAACAGGGCAAGTCGAAGAAAAAAGTAATGGTGGTTGATGAAGACAGTTCTGCCGTGCGTTCTTTAACCGAAGTGCTGCAGACAAAAGGATACATAGTGGTAGAATCTGATGGTAAAGAACTGGTTGAAAAAGCTATTTCAACACAGCCGGATATTATTATCCTCAACTCTGTTTTATCGCATCAAAACGAAATGGTTCAGTCGCTGCGTTTTGAAAAAGGATTGGAAAATGTATTGTTTTTAATTTATCAATAGAAAATATTAAACTATAAAATTTAAACCGGGTTACCCAATGGAACAGAAAATTTTAATTGTAGATGACGAGCGGCATATAAGAATGTTGATTGAACAAACACTGGAAGAGCTGGAAGATGAAGGTGTGGAGTTTTTAACGGCAGAAAACGGGGAAATTGCTTTTCAGATCATTCAAAAAGAAAATCCACAGTTGGTTTTTCTTGATGTAATGATGCCGAAAATGAATGGCATGGAAGTATGCCGGAAAGTAAAAAAAGAATTGTTGCTTGATGAAGTATATATCGTTTTACTAACTGCAAAGGGACAGGAAATAGACAGGCAGAAAGGACAGGAAGTAGGCGCTGATATTTATATGACCAAGCCGTTTGACCCGGAAGCAATTTTGAGTAAAGCAAAAGAAGTATTAGGCCTGCAATAATTTAAAATCAACCAGCAATATATTTCTAAAAAATGCCAGGAGTAACGCTTAAAAATATTCTCTCAAAAAAAAATAATACAGCAGTATTAGCGCTCTCATTTATTAATGAAATGAAAGCGCATATAAGTATTACCGACGAAACAAACACTTATTTATGTGGTAATACGCAGGTATTAACTCAATATGAGCATCCGGTAAAATTGCAGGAAGAAATTCTCGGATGGGTTAAGGGAGATGAAAAAGCAGTACATATAGCATCGTTTCTTACACTGCTGGCACAAAAAGAGTCGGAAAGAAAAAGTTTAGGCAGTGAAGTATTGATTCTATACCAGGAAGTAAACATGGTTTTTAATTTTTCAGACAAGCTTGCGCAGGCCATTGGCCCTGTATCCATAGCACAAATAGCTGTTGATGAAGCAATGCGTTTGATAAATTCCGTTAGTGGCGTAGTTGTATTATGGGATGAAACAAGCGGGCAATTGCAAATGCCGGCCAGTGCAGGAAACACTTTATTCGATAAAGAAAAAATAGCAAGCCATGCAGATCTTTTACTAAAGATAGGTCTAAGCGGGCAGTCAGAGATAATGAGTGATCTTACCGCTTTAAAAGAATCCGGAATAATTGGAGATGAAGTGCAGTCAGTCATTTATTCAGCGCTCAAAGTAAAACACAGGGTAATGGGTGCTATTATTTTAGCAGGAGGCAAACCTATGCAATATGCGGCGTCGGATCTTAAGTTTCTCACTACCCTCGCATTGCAATCATCATCTGCCATTGAAAGCGCTTTGTTGTATGAAAAAAATATACGGGAGGCCCGTGAAAAAGAAGAAGCAATGCGGCGTGTGTATGAAATAACGGCCAAGTTTGTTCCGTACGAGTTTATTGGGTCACTGGGTTATAAATTAATAACTGATGTAAAGCTGGGTGACCAGGTTGAGAAAATCGTTACTGTTCTTTTTACTGATATCCGTGATTTTACTACTTTGTCAGAACAAATGACGCCCGAACAAAATTTCCGGTTTGTTAGCTCATACAACGAACGCATGGGGCCAATTATACGCAATCACAACGGGTTTATTAATCAATACCTCGGTGATGCTATCATGGCGCTGTTTCCTGAAAGCGCTGAAAAATCATTATCTGCTTCTATTGAAATGCAACAAAACCTCCGCGAATTTAATACACTGCAAAAGGCCAGAAATTTGCCAATCATAAAAATGGGAATAGGCATGCATACAGGCCCCCTGATAATGGGCATTACCGGTGATAAAGACCGACTTGATGCAACTACTATTTCAGATACAGTTAATACAGCCTCACGCATAGAAAGCCTTACAAAATATTATAAAGCCAATATTTTATTGAGTGAAATTACACTGCAGCAAATGAAATATTCCGGCATGTTTCACCTGCGTTATCTTGGAAAAGTGCAGGTAAAAGGCAGGCAATCTGCTATTGGTATTCATGAATGCTTCAGCAGTGATAGCGAAGACCAAATAAATAAAAAAGAAAAAACGCTTTTATTCTTCAATGAAGGCATACATTATTATTTAAATAAATCTTTTGCAAATGCCATTAAATGTTTTGAGTATGTTACAGGTATAAACCCTGAAGACCATACAACACAATTCTTTCTTGGTAATTCAATTCGTTATCTTCAAAAAGGCGTTGCTGAAAACTGGTCTGGTGTGGTGGAAATGAGTAATAAATAAAAAGGGAGAATTTCGGTAAACGGCAACGGCATTGCAAAACATTATTGATAGATTCTTTCATCCATTTTTACAATCAGGCCAACCAGCCGGGGAATTAAAATTATTGCGCTACAAAATATTGCTATCAAAAAACCACACTGCAGAAACAAATTCAGATTTTCTTTTTTTTTGCAGAGAATTATTAATGATCAGCTTTGCCTTTTCAAATGCAAAAAATTTTACCAATGAAAAATCTTATTGCACTTTTACTCTGCATCGTTGTTATTGCATTCAATACCACAAAGGCGCAACAACTCCCTTTTTACGATGAAATCCAAAACTTCAAAAAACAAGACAGTACTAATCCGGCACCTCAAAATGCTATACTGTTTGTAGGAAGTTCCTCATTCAGGAAATGGACAGACGTGCAATCATACTTTCCCGGTTATACGATCATCAACCGTGGCTTTGGCGGTTCTACTTTGCCCGATGTTATTCGCTATGCAAACGACATCATCTTTCCGTATCATCCCAAAGAAATAGTTATTTATTGCGGTGAAAATGATTTTGCAGCCAGTGATAATACAACTGTAGCTATGGTATTTGAAAGATTCAAAACTCTGTATGCGGTCATTCGTTCAAAAATGCCGGAAGTGCCTGTTGTTTTTATTTCAATAAAGCCAAGCCCGAGCCGCAGAAAGTACTGGCCGAAAATGATCGAGACAAACCAGTTGATAAAAGATTACATAAGCACACAGCAAAACGCTTCTTATGTTGATGTGTACACAGCGATGTTGAATGAAGATGCTCAGCCAAAGCCTGAAATATTTTTAGAGGATAGCTTGCACATGAATGCAAATGGTTATGCTATCTGGCAAAAAGCAATACAGCCGTATTTGATAAAGTAAACGGCTAACGGTTAACTGTTTTAACTTCATTCGCCTTCAACACTCGTATAAAATTGCCGCCCAATATCTTTTGAATATCTGTTTTACTGTATCCGCGCTCCAGTAATGCTTTTGTAATTAAAGGATACGCCGTAACATCATCCATTTGTTGCGGCGGAAAACTAATACCATCAAAATCACTTCCCATACCAACATAATCAACACCAACCAACTTAACTATATAATCCAAATGATCCAGCAATAAATGAAACGGCGCGCGCATGTCACTTACTTCACTGGCGTATTTTGTAAACAAATAATTGTCTGCAAAAAATTCCTGCTTGCCCGCTTTCATTAAAGAATCTTTCTCTGCTTTATGCTCTTTTTCAAATGCCGCTTCTTTTGCATTGAATGAACTATCTAAAAAGCCTGAATAAAAATTTAGCTGGATGACACCGCCATTTTTTGCAACGGCTTTTATCTGGTCATCTTTTAAATTTCTGTACACAGGACATAATTTATGAACATCACTATGCGAAATCAAAACAGGTTTTGTAGTTGTATGTATTGCATCCCAAAACGTTTGTTCACCAACATGACTTAAATCAACCATCATTCCTATTTTATTCATGTGTTGCACAACCTGCTTTCCAAAATCAGTAAGCCCTTTATGCGTTAAAATGTTTGAAGAATCAGTTTCCATTTTTGCGCTTGTTGCCCAATCAGTATTGTTGTTCCATGTAAGTGTCATATAGCGTGTGCCACGTGCATACAAACTATCAAGTTTGTCTAAACTTTTTTCCATCATATGTCCGCCTTCAACACCGATCATACCGGCAAGTTTATGTTGCTTAACAGCTCGCATCAGTTCATCTGAATTTGTAACCAGCATCATCTTATCAGGGTTACGTTTTATCCATGCATATAAAGTATCAATCTCGCGGTTGGCAAATGCAAACGGTTTAACCTGCGTTCCATCACACCAGATACTAAAAACCTGTACATCAACACCGCCTTTAAACATGCGGTCAAGGTCGCTGTGTGTTAAACCTGTGAGATTACTATCAAAGCGGTAACCTTTTTCAATACAGGTGCTTATAATATCATTATGTGTATCGCAAAGAATACTTTCAAAATGCAGTTTTTTATAATCCTGCGCATGTACGTCGATCAAAAAAATAAATGCAGCAATAACAAAAACAAATTTTTTCATGTGCTGAAAGTAGTAAGATTTTTTTGTTACTTGTAGTAGTAAATCTATTAAACTTCGTGAAGCCTGTCCCGCACCTGATGCCATACGCGTCAGGTTAAAAAAAGTAATAGTTGCATGTTTAAAGGATGAAACAGCGCAAAAATCATTTCTTTACAACCTGCCAAATTTACATTTTACCCCCTCATGGCATAATGATTGAGTAATTGTCATACAACTTAATCTTAAAGATATAAATATGGGTAAGATAATAGGTATTGACTTAGGTACAACCAATAGCTGCGTTGCAGTTATGGAAGGTAACGAACCGGTTGTAATTGCCAATGATGAAGGCCGCCGCACTACACCATCCGTTGTGGCTTTTTTAAAGAACGGAGAACGTAAAGTGGGCGATCCTGCCAAGAGGCAGGCTATAACCAACCCGCACAACACCATTATGAGTGTGAAGCGTTTTATGGGCCGCCGCTATGACGAAGTGGGTGAAGAGATCAGCCACTGGAGCTATAAAGTAGTAAAAGGTGATAACAACACCGTTCGAATAGATATTGATGGCAGGATGTATACACCGCAGGAATTGTCAGCCATGATCCTGCAAAAAATGAAAAAAACGGCAGAAGATTATTTAGGACAGGAAGTGAATGAAGCCGTGATAACTGTTCCTGCTTATTTTAATGATGCGCAAAGGCAGGCTACCAAAGAAGCCGGTGAAATTGCAGGCTTAAATGTGCGCAGGATCGTGAACGAACCTACAGCGGCAGCGCTTGCTTACGGTTTGGATAAAAAGCATGCAGACCAGAAGATCGCTGTATTTGACCTTGGTGGTGGCACATTCGATATCTCAGTTTTGGAATTGGGTGATGGCGTATTTGAAGTAAAATCAACCAATGGCGACACACATTTAGGTGGTGATGATTTTGATAAGGTGATCATGGACTGGCTGGCTGATGAGTTTAAAAAGCAGGAAGCGATCGATCTGCGTAAAGACCCGATGGCTTTACAACGTTTGAAAGATGCTGCTGAAAAAGCAAAAGTTGAACTGTCTTCCTCATCAGAAACAGAGATCAACCTGCCTTATATCACAGCAGTTGATGGTGTTCCAAAACATCTGGTTATAAAATTATCAAGGGCAAAATTTGAGCAGCTTGCAGATAATCTTTTTGCAAGATGTTTGAAACCCTGTGAAGCTGCGTTAAAAGATGCAGGATACTCAACTTCACAAATTGATGAAGTGATCCTGGTGGGTGGTTCTACACGTATTCCTAAAGTGGGTGAAATAGTAGAAAAGTTTTTTGGTAAAAAGCCAAACCGCAGTGTTAATCCTGATGAAGTGGTAGCTATTGGTGCCGCTATCCAGGGTGCAGTATTAACCGGTGAAGTAAAAGATGTATTGTTGTTAGACGTTACTCCGCTTACTTTAGGCATTGAAACATTGGGTGGTGTGTTAACGCCGATGATTCAATCAAACACAACCATTCCAACCAAGAAAACAGAGGTGTTCTCTACAGCCAGCGATAATCAGCCGGGTGTGCAGATACATATTTTACAAGGTGAAAGAAGTTTGGCAAAGGACAATAAGAGCCTTGGTGTGTTTAACCTTGATGGCATTCCACCGGCGCCGCGTGGCTTACCACAGATCGAAGTAACATTTGATATTGACGCAAATGGTTTGATACACGTAAGTGCGAAAGATAAAGGCACCGGTAAAGAACAGAAAATTCGTATTGAAGCCGGAAGTGGTTTAAGCAAGGAAGAAATTGAAAAGATGAAGAATGATGCGAAAGCACATGAATCGGAAGATAAAGCAGCACGTGAAAAGATAGATAAATTAAACCAGGCAGACAGCCTTGTATTCCAGACGGAAAAACAATTGAAAGAGTTTGGTGATAAAGTTCCGGCTGATAAAAAAGCGCCTATTGAAGCTGCATTGAATAAATTAAAAGAAGCGCATAAAAGCCAGGATGTTACTGCTGTAGATGCAGCCATGAATGAAATGAACCAGGCATGGACCGCAGCCAGCGAAGAAATATATAAAGCTCAGCAGGCAGGCGCTTCAGCAGATGGTGGCCCACAACAACAGCCGAATGATAATGGTAATGCACAAGGTGCGCAGCAAAGTTCAGAGAATGTAACGGATGCAGAGTTTGAAGAAGTGAAATAAGACCATGATTTTGGCCTGATTTTTCAGATTCAACTGATTAAAATAATAAAAAAGCCTTCGCAGTACGTGAAGGCTTTTTTATTATTAATTATTGAACGGCTTAAGTAACCACTACTCATCGTTCCCCTTGTCTTCCCTTATACAGCTGTATTTCATAACACCTTTGCAATTCTTTGTTGCTTCGCGTGAAATAATTACGCTGCTGCTCCTTCAATATAATCAAGGTCTTTGTGATAAGTTTCATCAGAAAAATATATTGACGCAAGCCCGATTACAAATACAACAATGCCTGTAATCCATCCGGCGCTGAGATAGTTACCCGTTTTCACTTGTAACCATACAAATAATAAAGACACCAGGTTCAAAGAGCCGCGTACCATATTAGGAACAGTTGTAGCAACTGTTGCACGAATATTTGTACCAAATTGTTCTGCCGCCATGGTTACAAACATCGCCCAGAATCCTGTTCCAAAACCAAGCAATGCGCAAGCCATGTATAGCTCTGAAACACTTGCGTCATTAAGATTAAAGAACCATACTATTCCAATGGCTGTTATTGCATAAAAAATGTATAGCGATTGTTTCCTGCTTTTAAGCCACTTGCTTACAAAGCCTATCAATATATCACCAATTGAAATAGCAGCATAAGCAAACATTATACTTTTCCCGGGGTCTACTTCGCCTTTAATATGCATCCTGCTGCCAAATTCTTTTGAAAAACTTACGAGTATACCTATAACATACCAATTGGGAAGTCCTATACAAATAGCAGTTAAATATTTTCTTATGCGTGTCCGGTTAGCAAAAAGCATGAAGAAATTTCCTTTTGACACATTGCTTTTTTCAATGCTTTTAAACATGCCTGATTCAAGCACGCTTACGCGTAACAATAAAAGCATAAAGCCAAGTCCGCCGCCAATAAAGTAGCATGTCCGCCATTCAAAATTTTCTTTTATAAAAAAAGCGACTACAGCACCTGTTAACCCGATACCTGCTACTACAGAAGTTGCAATACCCCGCTTTTCTTTTGGTAATAATTCTGTAACCAGTGTAATGCCTGCGCCCAATTCTCCCGCTAAGCCTATGCCTGTGATAAACCGTATTAATGCATACTGGTTTACGTTGTGCACAAAACCATTTGCAATATTGCCAAGTGAATAAATAATGATGGAAGCAAACAGCACTTTCAATCTTCCTTTTTTATCACCTAGAACACCCCACAATATCCCACCAAGCAATAAGCCGAGCATTTGTATGTTGATGATGAATAAACCATCTTTTGCAATCTGGTCATCATTAAGTCCAAATGATTTTAAAGAAGGAACGCGGATGATACTGAAAAGCAGCAGATCGTAGATATCAACAAAATAACCTAATGCAGCTACCAGTACGGCAAGACTGAACACAGATTGTTGCCTGTTATTGTTCATATAGTATTTTCAGAATTTGGTTTGTCTTTGGCAAAAAAGAATTTATAAATGATAGGTATAGTAGAAACGGCTACTATTAATATTACAATCATTTCAAGATGATCCTTTAGATCTACATTAAAATTGTTCAGCACCCATTTGTACAGGAAATGACCTGCAAATAGCATGGCGGCAACCCAGGCTGCGCAACCAATGAGATTAAAATAAATAAATTTCTTTTTATCCATTTTTACAATGCCGGCAACAATGGGTGCAAACGTTCTTATGATGGGAACAAAACGGGCAGCAACAATTGCCCAGCCACCATATTGATTATAAAAATCTGTTGCACGTATTAAATACTTTTTCTTGAAAAGCAATGTGTCTTTACGTTCATATAAAAAAGGCCCGCTTTTTTTACCAAACCAGTAGCCAGCAAGATTACCCAGCACACCTGCGGCAGTAATCAATATCCATAATAAGATAAGATCAATAAATTCATTGGAAGTTGGTATTAATTGAGCAGCAAGGTCGCGGCTGTAAATACCTGCAACAAATAGTAAACTGTCTCCAGGTAAAAAGAAGCCTGCAAATAATCCTGTTTCCGCGAATATTATAAATACTAAAAGCCACAAGCCTCCTAATTCAATATAGAATTGCGGGTTGATAAGATCGTGCCACTGAAAATCTAAAAGTTGAATCATTGTATTTGTTTAATAATTTATCAATCCAAAGCTTTCTCCCATTTACTTACAACACTTGTTGCCAGTGCATTTCCCAAAACATTGGTTGCTGTTCTGAACATATCGCAAAAATGATCTATCGGTAATATTAAAGCAACGCCTTCAGGTGGAATTTTAAACATGGCACATGTGGCTGTAACTACCACCAACGACGCACGCGGTACACCGGCAATGCCTTTGCTTGTAAGCATCAATACCACTAACATAGTTAACTGCGTTCCGTAATCAAGTGGAATTTTATAAGCCTGCGCTATAGCTAAACTTGCAAAAGTCATATACATCATACTACCATCAAGATTGAAAGAATATCCTAATGGCAATACGAATGAAACAATTCTTTCATCACAGCCAAATCTTTCCAGTTCTTCTGTAAGTTTTGGAAATACGGCTTCGCTGCTGGTGGTACTGAAAGCAATAATTACTGGCTGAATAATATGTTTTAAAAGATTGGGCAATCGCTTATGTAAAATAATAAATCCAACTATCAGCAGCAATAACCATAACAGCAAAATACCTATGATAAAATAGAAGAAGTAATGAGCATAGAATGCGAATATCTGCGGGCCCTGCGTTGCCATTACTCCGGCTATTGCACCGAGCACGCCGAGCGGCGCTGTCATCATTACATAATCTACCATTTTTAATACAACATGAGAAACAGCATCCAGCGCCTTAATAATTATTTTACCTTTTTCTCCAATGGCTGCTGTTGCAATACCAAACAAAACCGAAAACACTACAATTTGTAATACCTGGTTTTGCGCCATCGCATCGATAACACTTACCGGAAAAACATGTTCAACAAAATTCTGCAGGCTGAACTCCTGTGTCTTTCCAACAAGCTCTTTCGCACCCGAAACATCTGCAGTACTTAAATTGATGCTGGCGCCGGGCTGAAAAATATTTACCAGGAGCATGCCCAATAGCAAACTTGCCAGCGATGCTGTTATAAACCACAACAATGCTTTACCGCCAACACGGCCTACTGCTTTTATATTGCCCAGTTTTGCGATGCCTACAACAAGTGTTGAGAACACAAGCAGCGCAATGATCATTTGCACCAGTCTTAAAAAAATGGTAGACAGCAATTTTATGTTTGATGAAAAAGTGTTGCGCGTTTCAGAAGGATAGCTTGCATAAACATAATAGCCGACAATGGCCCCCAATATCATTGCAATAAAAATATACAGTGTAAGATTATTGCGTTTTTTCATATGCAATAGTTGGTCTTTTTATTTGCCACATGGAATTTGTTATAAAATTTTCATCGCCAATAGATAAAAAAGCTCGAAAATTTTTATGGTTCATTTCATCAGCAAAAATTGATTTGCAATATAACATTAATAAAAGCAAAGAATAATCAATGCTGTTGCAGCAATAAAACATTTTGTTTGCAGCAAAAATAAATTCTTATTTTTCCAAATCTTAATTAAACATACCCATGAGTTTATTTGTAAAGAAGCCTCTTGCCGGCTTAATGGCTGAGGCGCAGGATACAAGTTCCCATTCGCTTAAAAAAACATTAGGCGCTGGTGGACTTATTGCACTTGGAATTGGTGCAATTATAGGCGCCGGTTTGTTTTCTATCACAGGTGGTGCAGCCGCAAACCAGGCCGGGCCGGCAATCATTATTTCTTTTATGGTTGCTGCCTTAGGTTGCGCTTTTGCCGGTTTGTGTTATGCTGAATTTGCTTCAATGATTCCTGTTGCCGGAAGCGCTTATACCTATTCTTATGCTACCATGGGCGAATTTATTGCATGGATAATCGGATGGGATCTGGTGCTGGAATATGCGGTTGGCGCAGCAACAGTTTCCATTAGCTGGAGCAGGTATCTTGTAAAATTTCTCGACTATTTTAATATACATCTTTCACCATCTATAACTGCCGGCCCGTGGGATGGCGGCGCAATAAATCTTCCTGCCGTATTTATTGTGGTATGTATGAGTTTGCTGTTAATAAAGGGAACGAGAGAATCAGCCACGGTAAACGCATTTATTGTTACACTTAAAGTTACTGTAGTGCTGATATTTATTTTTCTTGGATGGCATTACATTGAACCAGCCAACTACACGCCGTTTGTTCCGCCAAATACGGGCAATTTCGGTGAGTTTGGATTCAGCGGAATTATTCGCGCAGCAGCTATTGTTTTCTTTGCCTATATCGGGTTTGATGCAGTAAGCACTGCAGCGCAGGAAGCAAAAAATCCTAAACGTGATATGCCGATCGGTATTCTTGGTTCGCTTGTTATTTGCACCATTCTTTATATACTGTTTGCACATGTAATGACAGGTGTTACTTCATATACCAGCTTTAAAGGCCAGGATGGTATTGCGCCTGTTGCAGTTGCTATAGACCACATGGGGACACCGGGCGCGAATGGTGTTATCACCCCCGATTATCCATGGTTGAACAAGGCAATAATTATTGCAATACTCGCCGGCTATTCTTCTGTTATATTGGTAATGCTAATGGGACAAAGCCGCGTATTTTTCTCAATGAGTAAAGACGGATTATTGCCGCCCGTATTTTCAAGGGTACATGAAAAATTCAGAACACCTTCAAAATCTAATTTGTTATTCATGGTGTTTGTTAGCCTGTTCGCGGCATTTGTGCCTGCAAGAGTTGTTGGTGAGATGACGAGCATCGGAACTTTATTCGCTTTCATTCTTGTATGCATTGGTGTTTGGGTGTTGCGCGTAAAACAACCTGATGTACCGCGCGCTTTTAAGACCCCCTTTGTTCCACTCGTTCCAATCTTAGGTGTTGCTACCTGTTTATTTATGATGGTGTTTCTGCCATGGGATACCTGGTTACGTTTATTTGTATGGCTGGCAATTGGTTTGGTTATTTATTTTGGATATGGTGCTAAACATAGTAAACTGCGAAATCCGGGTAAAATAGATTTAGACCTTAAATAATGAAAAAAGCTCTTCAAATTGAAGAGCTTTTTTTATAATGCAGGCAAACTTCACTAAACTTCACTTTCACTCAGTTTTTTAAATCCGAAATCTAGCATTTACATAAAATGCAACTATAAGTATAAGACAAGCATTTACATAGCTTATTTAAGGCAGCCAAAAGGCACTTAACGGGCAGGTTAAAAGCAGGAAACTGGCACCCTAAAGGCAGGTTAAAGGCTGAGAAGGGCACTTAATTATTTCCACAAAGGTTCAGATTCCCAATCCATCGGAAATCCCATTGCTTTCGTATCTACATTTGGGAATCTATCAAGCAATTCTCTTAGCTTATCTGAAAATGAATTTGTTTTATCAATGGCTTGTAACAAATAATTTATCATACTTAACAAGTAATAAGTTTTATCATTATTTATTGAAGTATTCTTTAACCATTGATTTCTTGGAGAATTAGGAATTGCGGAACTATTGACATTGTTCTATTCCATAATCTCGAGTGATGCGCACAGACATTTCTTAAGTAAACTATCGCATGCAGCCAGGTTTCAAAAACTCTATCTGCTAAACCAAAATGATGGGCAATATCTCGTTTTTCTTTACTTGGTTTTAAATTTTTATACAGCATCGACAAAATCCCAAAAGATGCAATTTCAGCCAACATCCATGCAGGAGGTAAATTATTCGAATATTTACTACGAAATGCATTAATGAAGTCTTCGTCACTCCGATTAAATTCCTCTCCCAATTTAGATAATGTTGTTGCGTGTTTAACTGTGTTCGCAAAAAGAGCTGGATTTTCAAAACAGAATGGCCCATATGAAAGTGAAAAGTATATAAACCATTTTTGCTCTAATCGCCACCTCAATTTTTTCTAATTCTGCTACCACATGTTTTCGCAAGTGCCGATCAAAGCAATATAATTTGAAGGCAGTATCAAAGTCAGAATTTTTCTTAAATATGTGCTTTGATTTATCCCCTTCCAAAAAGGATACCAGTAAGCATTGAGCCTATAATAACTTACCATTTCAAGCAAGTGTAGTGCTTTTGCTTCATTAGTAATGACTAATCCTCTATTCGCTAGCTTATGTAGTTGATATTTATAGGGTAAAGGCGGTTTATTAAAGTTAGATTTTGATGACATGCACAAAAGTAAAAAGCTTACCCTGAGCACGCTAATCTTACGGGAAGCGGGGTAAGCATGTTAGCACGAATGTATTTTTAGAAATTGATTTAATAATATTTTTTCAATATTTATTTGTTATAAATGCGCTTAAAGGCACCCATACGGACACCCTAAATAAATAAAAAAGCCTTAACTTATTCACTATCAAATAAGTTAAAGCTATAATAAGCTGTAGGGGGAGGGATCGAACCTCCACGAGGCAGTTAGCCAAAATGCAAAGTTTAGTGGTCAACCCCGGTCGGCCTTACCAAAAGTAACGTCGGCTCTACACTTTGTTTATCCTGTTATCCTCACCCCCGAGACGAGAGGGCATGTCTGCCAAGATTTCATCACCCCACAGTATGTATAAGAACTATCGCGTTTGCTGATGCAATATTAAAGCGGAAACACTATTCAATAGAAATTTTTCAAGCTAAAATTTTAAATTATAGAAGTTATGCAGTAGAATATATATTTGATTGAAAATTTTCTAAATTACTATTGCATAATGACTGATAAATTAAATC
>Ga0206903_10204_pt1 | contig 19050 bp, 13 predicted proteins | sample Alteio_BWOrgHeat_45_FD_152959 | JGI IMG/M metagenome (GOLD analysis project Ga0206903, IMG submission 152959) | Enriched cells from forest soil in Barre Woods Harvard Forest LTER site, Petersham, Massachusetts, United States -... | ecosystem: Environmental > Terrestrial > Soil > Temperate forest >... | reverse complement strand
CTGAAAGTGAAATTGCCGGGTGGCACAGAACTGGATGCATTTAAGGGTGGCATCGAAGATCAATTGGTTGCCTTTCTGAATAATATCTCCAGTAAGCCCGGAAAGGATGTCTGGTTTGATTTTGATAACCTGAATTTCAAAACAGGAAGCGCCGATATCACAGCAGAAAGTATGAAACAGGTACAAAATATTGCTGCCATCCTGAAAGCATATCCAAAATTGAAAATTAAAATCGGAGGATATACCGATAAAACGGGCGACAGCCTGGCCAATATAAAATTATCGGCCAGCCGGGCCGAATCGGTTGTGGCTGCATTGAAAAATACCGATGCCAATCCGGCTCAGGTTACCGGAGCGGAAGGATATGGATCTGCATTCGCAAAGGCAGCCGCCGATGCACCGGATGAAGAAAGAAAAAAAGACCGGAGAATTTCTGTTTCTCCAAGGTCCATGTAACTTACCGGATGGATCGGGGGTAATAAAGCCGGATCTTTGACTATGCGTTTAAGGAATTACCTGGCAATAGTTATCACCTTGATGCTTGCGCATACAGCTGTTTCCGCGCAAAACGCCTGGACTTTTCAAAAAGAAAAAGACGGAATAAAAATCAGCAGCCGTCATTCGGCCACATCTTCTTTCAATGATGTACGCGTGGAACTGGATGTTCGCGGTACGATTCATCAGCTCGCCGCGATTTTAGAGGATGTTCCCCGGTATACCGAATGGGCCTATGCAACGAAAAAATCTGTTCTGATCAAACAGCTGGGTCCCGGCAAATTGATTTATTATTCAGAAATCGAAGTGCCCTGGCCGGCAACCAACCGGTTTTTCTATGCCAGTTTCGAATTAAAAACGGATCCGCAGAATCAGACCTTACAACTTGAAGCGACGAGCATTCCCGGTTATGGCCCGGTGCCCACAGACCTGGTGAATGTGCCGTATACAAAGGGAGTATGGCATGTTACCACCCTTTCGCCGAATTCCATTCATATAGATTATGTATTGGAATTGAACCCGGGTGGCTCCCTGCCGGCCTGGGTAATCAACCTGTTCACAACAAAAGGCCCGTTGGAAACATTCGAAAATATAAAGACCAGGATGATGGCCCTGAATCCGGTACACTGAAGAGCGAGCCGCATAACGGCAGGTGAATCTATTTTGAAATTATGGAAATGGCCGCAGTTTAAAAAAATAAAAGATATGCAATACCGGAGAATGCCCATTGAAATAGAAGCGCCGGAAGGATATGGTTATGAAAATATTGACTGTAATCTTTCAGAGAGTTCCTTCACCGATCAGCGATTAAGCGGTCTTGGAATTTCCCTGGACGATCTGCCACTTTATTATGGCGATCATAAGGGCCGACCTGATCTGAGAGCATTGATTTCATCGGAATGCGGTCTGGATCCGGAAGAAGTTCTGGTTACGCCCGGTTCCGCGCCCGCCCTTTTCATAGTCGCCAGCTCGCTCTTAAATAAAGGGGATCATGTAGTCGTTGCCAAATCCAACTATGCCTCGAATATCGAAACACCCCGGGCGATCGGAGCCAATATATCCTATATCCGGATGCAGTTCGACGATGGATACAAGTTAAATCTCGATGAACTGGATCGCCTGATAACACCAGATACGAAACTGGTAAGCCTGACCTACCCGCATAATCCTACCGGTGTGCTGATCAGCGAAGATGAATTGAAAAAAATTATCCGGATCATTGAACGGAAAGATACCGTTTTACTGTTTGATGAGACCTACCGCGAAATGAGCTTTGCTTCGAAACTCCCGGTGGCTGCGAGTCTTTCAGACCATGTTATCAGTGTCAGCTCCATGTCCAAGTCCTACGGCCTGCCCGGAATCCGTATAGGCTGGCTGATCTGCCGGGATAAAAAAAGAATGGAAACTTTTCTCGCCGCCAAGGAACTGATCCTGATCACAAATTCTGTGATAGACGAGGAAATCGCCTATCGTTATTTGTACAACCGAAAGCGATTGTTTGCGCCGGTACTTGAAACGATTCAGCAAAACCTGCTGGTGATGAAAAAATTCATGGAAAATCAAAACAGCCTGGAATGGGTGGAACCGCAGGGTGGTTGTATTTGCTTTCCCCGGATCAAAAAAAATATCGACATCGATACCAGTGAGTTTCATGAATTGCTTCTAAATAAATACAGTACTTATGTGGGCCGGGGTCACTGGTTTGAGGAAGACGGGCGATATATGCGCATCGGCTTTAGTTGGGATAAAACCGAAAAATTGCGCAAAGGCTTGTCCAATATTCTGGCGGCTATTGAAGAAGTCAGGAAATAATTTATCCGTGACTTGTTGACTGTTCCAGGGAATCCCCACCCGTCATTTTTTCGTAAGTACCCTAAAAATGAATCTCAAATTTTTACCGGGGCTGGCTCTCATCTTCGGACTGACCGGCTGCGCCCATGAAAAGAAGCAGATCGTCTCTGCGGTCTTCATCGACAGCCTGATAAACCATTACCGGGAACCGGATATCGCCATTTCAAACGACTCGAATATTGTTTTCTGGCGGAACCGCATCCATCCGGAATTACCCGGGCTCGTAAGCGAATCAAAATATGCGGCTGCACTGACTTTTCGTTTTCATCTTTTCGGAGATATCGGCGATATTCAAATGGCAGAACGGGTAAACCGGAAAATTGATAGCGATTTTAATGGAAAGGAAGCCCAGGTAGCCCTTACATTGGCCCGGTATTCCATTTTGCAGCACCGGTTTAAAGAAGCGGATGACTGGCTGATAAATGCCACGAGAACCGGTTTGAAAAAATATGACCGGTTAACCGCCGCTTTCGATGTAGATTTTGAACTCGGCAGGTATTTCAATGCGTCGAATGAATTAAAAGAACTGAAATCGGATGCCGGTTATGGCTATTTCTTCAGGCGTTCAAAAATGGATCATCTGAATGGTCAGCTGGACAGTTCCATACATGCCATGATGCGGGCAGCTGAGCTGGAGGAAAATAATCCGTATCTGAAACAAGTCGCAATGGGGAATGCCGCCGACCTCTATATACACGCGGGTGAACTGGAGAAAGCGGCTGCACTGTATGAGCAATGTGTACAAATGAACAGTGCGGATTTTCATTGCCTCCAGGGGTTGGGATGGATTGCGCTGGTTCATGACCGTAATGACAAGCTGGCGGAAAAGATTTTTTCCTTTATCCGCTCAAAAAATAAATTACCGGATGCATTGTTTAAACTTACCCAGATGGCAGATGCACGGGGAGATCGTGATCTGGAAACTGCCTATGCAAAATCTTTTGCCCGGCAGGCTGGGGATCCGGTCTATGGCCGGATGTACGATAAATACCTGATCGAGTTGAATACGGGCATACTGCATAATCCGGCACTGGCAGAACATATCGCTGAAAAGGAACTCGATAACCGCACCACACCACAAACATGGGCCTGGTACGCCTGGACCCTGTTTTCCAACAACAAAAAGGATCAGGCTTACGCAGTGTTTGAAAAAAATGTTTCAGGCCGGCCGCTGGAGGGCCAGGAACTATATTGGATGGGTAAGATGATGCAGGGATTGAACAGGGGATTTAATGCCCGGGCGTTTTATCAGGCTGCTTATCTGAATAAATATGATCTGAGTCCGGGCATTCTCAAAGACCTGGAAAACCAGCTAGACTAATATCCGCTGAATGGTCCAGATCCCCGCGACCAGGGCGATCACAGAAGAAATCGGAATTACAAATGCTTTCCGGTACCAGGGCCTGTTCCCGAACCATCTCGCCATTAGAAACCAGGCCAGCAGTATGATGGTCAACTGCCCCAGTTCGACACCGGCATTAAACATCACCAGCGACAGAAGATAAGCATTCTGCGGCAATCCGAGTTGCCCGAGGGCGCTGGCGAATCCCATCCCGTGAACGAGTCCGAATAAAAACACGACACCTATCCGGGATGTCTTAAGGTGGGGCGAAAGAATATTTTCTAAGGCAACATAGAAGATGGAAAGCGCAATAAGCGGTTCCACTATATGCGCGGGTGGATTAATCACATGGTACATGGCCAGCCCAAGGGTTACGGAATGCGCTATGGTAAAAGCGGTCGCCTGCCACAGAACCGGTTTTAATTTCGGGCTGAGCAGGAATAAGCTGAGTACAAAAAATATATGATCCAGTCCAAGCGGAAGAATATGACGATAACCCAGTTTTACATATTCGATGGCCGCATCCGTGCCCGACATTTTTTCCAGCTCACGCACAATCACATGGGCGTTTACCGGCTGGCATGCTAAAAAACAAAATATCAGCAAGGCTGATATTTTGTAATTCAAAACTCGTTTTTGAAAGATGGGAGAGTTCATATTTTACCAGGGTGCCGCTTCGTAAGGAAATGAAGTAAGAAAGGGCTTATCATTTCCATTCACATGATCACTGGTCAGGCCGGGATTATCGGAACCTTTCGGACCACCGAACAAGAGAATAAGTTCCACATCGATAACATCGTCACTCAGTGTTCTGCCGGTTAAAACCTGCGTGCCATTGTAGAAACTGGTAACTCCGGTTGTGGATGCATTCAAAACATCGGTTGACAACACGCCGATAAACTGATCGGCTGTTAAACCAAGCAGGTTGGTCGTATATCCCGGATTCAACGCCGCCAGGGATGTTTTCATATCATTTGTAAACAGGCCCGGCATCTGAGTGGGGATGGTGGTATTGAAACTGTCTTTTCCGCTGGCAGGGATAAAAACGGTGTTGATGGCCGGTCTCCCAACCTGGTCTGCCTGATCATAATAAACCGGTGGAGCCGGAGGATTATTATTATTTGACTTACTGCAGGCAGCAGCAATCAACAGCATCATCGCGGCGCCCGTCATCAATTTTATAGAATACTTTTTCATGTTATTAATTTCTGATTTGATGTATTTTTTATTTAAAATCAAAAAGCTGATTCATTAAACTTTCTTTTTGGTTGTCAGCCACACATTTATTTTTCCCGTGCTGTTCAGGAGTTTTTTGGGTACTTCCACAACAACACTCATGACATTCGTTCCCGCAAAAGCATCTTTTCCCGGATTATTGAAGCCGGGTGCCTTACCCGCCAGTATGGCATGGTACTGATCCAGATCAAAAAAGAACGGATCGTCCCTTGCACCCGCAAATACCTTGATACCCGATGCACTGCCGGCAGTAACAGGCGCTGCGCCATAGGGAGTAACCGCAACAGATGTCGTAACAGCACCTTCGATTTTACTCCGGATCCCGGTCATGGATGGTTTCACGGGGCCGTAAAAATTCATGGTGGTTCCGGAATAAATGGCCTGGATCACTTCATCTTCCACGTTATCACCGTTGTTATCGATATTTATCTGGATCAGCGTATTGGGATCGAATGCCGCTGCTGCCGTGGAAGCCGGTGCAAGCAGACCCTGTGTATTCGCAACAAATACCAGATTGTTGGTATCTGAACCGTTAAATACATACAGATCCGTAATGTCCGTGGTTTGGTTTTTTACGGCCGGTGCATCAATATGATCGGAAGCCAGTAAAAAACCACCTATCGTAGTAGCAATCGCTACCCCGACGATCAATACAAGTTTTTTTTGTTTCATGTCTTTGATATTATGTGATTATTTCATACACCTACGAGAAGGAGGATCGGGCAGATTTATTCCCGGGATTTATTTTGAGGTTGACAATCTGCCATCGGTGGCTCCCGGTTCACGAACGGCGGAAAGGAATTTACCAATGGAGCGCCCTGCCAAATGGGATCTGCCGGACGGTAAATTATTTGGACAAGTGATTACCTTTAAATAATATAAGAAACGATAAGCAGTCCGTGATGCTCCTCTCCAAACCATTTCTTTCCATTTTGTTGATGGTATTCACTTGCCTGTTAGCCAGTTATACGTTGAAGGCTCAGGAATTGGACGAGGCTAATTTTATAAAATACACCCGGCTCCAGGGTTTGTCGAATAATTATATTTCAGGTATCGTGCAGGACTCGACCGGATATATCTGGATCGCAACGCATAAGGGCCTGAACCGGTTTGATGGAAATACCTTCCAGTCCATTTTCAAAAGTTCAACGCATTCGCCCCTGCCGGATAATCTGGTGATCCGGTTACATGCGCAAAAAACCGGTGAGCTCCTGGGAGCCTCCCATGCCGGAGCCTTCAGTATTAATCCCGTGACCCGGCAGTTCAAAAAATTTATTATTCCCTGCGATTCGATTATTTTTTTCTGGACCAACGAAGTTTTTGATATCACCCGCGATAACCGGGGGAATTATATTATATCCACCAAAACCGGTCTGTACATTTTTGATCCGGCGGGCGCGCTCATTAAGCGATTCGATTTTTATAACCCGTCGGATGTAGGGAAAAGGGAACTGATATTTGGCGGCTGGGTACATGGCTTGTCAAACGGCCGGACTTTACAGCAAAATGGCATACTGGGCAGTCTTTATGATCCGGATAAGAATCGGATAGATACCAGTTTTATAGAGAAAAATGAATTTACCCGCAAAATGATCAGGGATCATAACGGGGAAATGAAAATGTCCTGGAGCGGCCGGAACAACGAGCTGTTTATTTTGAATGCTGATAAAAATTCGATCGACGTTACGGATATTGATTCGCCCCGCAGCACATCAAACCCGATGCCACCCATGATGATTTCCGACCTGGGGTGGGATAGTAAGATATCTTTTATCAACGACAGCCTGTTTGTTTTAACCTGCACCAATAACGGGTTTTATTTATTTCACTACGACAAAAAAGAAAGGCGGGTGTCCAGCGAAGGAAGAAAATATTTTGAAAAAAATTTCTGCACGTTGGTTTTTTCCGACCGTGATGGCCGGCTCTGGATCGGTACATCGGACGGGCTGTACAAGCAAAACATGAACAACTCTTTTTTCGCATTTACCGATCTTAGTCAGCAGTCGCCCGACCTGGTGGATCATGGTATCCGCTCGGTGTTTGTGGAAGGAAATTCGATTTATGCCGGACTGCTGAATGAAGGCGGACTACTGATCCTGAACAAAAAAGAGGGAAACATCACCCGTCACCTGAAATTTTCGCCGGGGAGGTCATACAGTAATACCATAACTAATATTTTTCCTTATCAGAAAGACACGTTCTGGATCGCCACCCGCAAAGGGATCTTATGGCTCAACCGGAATAATTATCATTACGGGCATCTGAAAATTCCTCCGGAACTGGACTGGACACTCAACTCGAAAACCAGGTGCCTGTTTGAGGATTCAAAGAATAATGTTTGGATGTCCTTTGGCAAGCTCAACAGCCTCGTCCGGTATGACCGCACCACCCGTCGTTTTTCTGAAATTTCCCTTTCCTCCAATCCTTTGCTGAAAATAACATTCATATTCAGTATAACTGAAGATTTGCAGGGAAATATCTGGCTGGCGGGCGATGGGCTTTGTCGCTGGAATTCGAAGAAGCAAATGATCGATACCCTGATTCCGTATCCGAAGCCGAGTAAATTACTGCAGAATTATATGTATATCCTCGACCGGGACAGCAGTAACAACCTATGGATATCCTCTTACAATAATGAGATTCTGCAATTCAATTGTTCAACCAACCGGATGTATCTGCGCCTGCAGGAAAATAATATCATAGACGGGAACACGGTAACCAATTCACCCATCATAAACAATCAGATCTGGATGGGAACGGATAACGGCATTTCGGCATTCAATATAAAGGACCATTCGGTAAAACAATTCACATATGCGGACGGACTGCCATCCGTAAGTATTACGTCCGTGGCTAAAGGAAGTTTTTATGATCAGGAGTCTAACCGGTTTTACATCGGGTCCGGGCACCGGCTGATCTCCTTTACGCCGGATATTTTGAAGTCCCGGAAAATAGCACCTTCTCTCTTCATTGAAAAAATTACCACCCGGGATTCACTGATCCAGCCTGCCGGAAAAAACGTCCGACTGAAATACAGCCAGAATAATTTAACCATTTACTTCAATACGATTAACTATACCGATCCGGATGAAAACCGCTTTGCCTGGCGCTCGATGAACACGGGCGATACGAGCTGGAACGAATTAACAGATCAGAAATCCATAACCCTGACTAACCTGGCAGGCGGATGGAACCCGGTTCAGATAAAACTGTATTCCGTAAATAACCACTGGCCGAAACAGGTAAGAAATTTATTCATTTATATCCAGCCACCTTTCTGGAAAACATCCTGGTTCATTGCGCTTTTTTCGCTGGTGGTTGCCGGCCTCATTTACCTGATTTATAAATTGCGGATTACTTCGGTAAGAAAAAATGAACGGGCAAAGGCCCATGTACAGCAACTGCTTGCAGAAGAATATAAGAATCAGTTTGAACTGGAACAGATCAGTAATTATTTTTCGTCCTCGCTCGCAGGCAAAAATGACGTGGATGAAGTACTCTGGGATGTGACCAAGAACCTGATCGGCCATATGAATTATGAAGAATGCATCATTTATATGTGGAACGGGGAGAAAACTAAAATGATTCAAAAAGCGGCCTATGGACCGAAGGGCAGCCCGAAAGCGATCTTCACGCAGTCATTCGACGTGGCGCCCTGGCAGGGAATTGTCGGTCATGTAATGATGACCCGGGAATCCCAGCTGGTAGCGGATACCCGTAATGATTCACGGTATCGGGTGGATGATATGCACAGGCTATGTGAACTATGCGTACCGATCATTCATAATGATGAGTTGATCGGCATTATTGATTCAGAACACCAGGCGGTAAACCATTTTAAAGAAAGGGATGTAAAGATTCTCACGACGATTGCCACCCTGGTTGGAAATAAAATAAAACAAATCGAATCGGAACAGTCACTCGCCAAAAAGCAGAAGGAAATTTCCTTTATAAACCAGCAGCTGGCGGAAGCGCAATTATCGGCTTTGCAAACCCAGATGAACCCGCATTTCATATTTAATTCACTGAACAGCATCAAGGGCCTGATTCTTAGCAACGAGCAGCAGAAGGCTTCCAAATACCTGAGTAAATTCGCCCAGATGATCCGGATGACGCTGAATCAGTCAAAGGAGATATTTACGACCCTTCATGAAAACCTGGAACACCTGGAATATTATCTGTTGATGGAAAAACTTCGTTTTGATGATTCGTTTTCATTTAAAATCGTAGTGGACGAGTGTATTGACAAAGAAGAAACGGTTGTTCCCACACTCATGATCCAGCCTCTGACGGAAAATGCCATCTGGCACGGCCTGTTGCAAAAAGAAGGCGAAAAGAATCTGCTGATCCGGTTTTCCCGAATGGCCGACACCATCTCTTGCGCCATTGTGGACAATGGAATCGGGATAAACCGTTCAGAGCAAATGAAACGATCCAACAAATCTTCCCATCAGCCGGTCGGGCTGACGAACCTGAGGAACCGTATCAAAATAATGAATGAAAAATACAATATCGGGTGTGTGCTGGAGATTGTAGATATGAACGACCTGAACAAAGACAAATCGGGAACCTGCGCAATTTTGCGATTTAATATGATTTTTAATAAACTTTATTTATGAAGGCAATTCTTGTTGATGATGAACCCGAAGGCATCCGAACATTGGAAAAATTACTGGCATTGAATTGCCCGGAAGTGGAGGTTCTGGGAACATGTCAGAATGTAAACAGCGCCATTCAGATGCTGGAAATAACCAATCCGGACCTGGTATTTCTGGATATCCGGATGCCCGGCAAGAGCGGGCTCGATATGCTGAAAGAAGTATCCGACCGGAATTTCGAGGTCATTTTTGTTACGGCACACAACGAATATATCTTACAGGCCCTGCAGTTCAGTGCAGTGGACTACCTGATGAAACCGGTAGATGAAGAGCGGCTCATAGAAGCGGTGCAGCGGGTAAAAGAAAGGCTCAACCAGGGCAGGGGCAGTATGCAGACCGAGGCCCTGCTTCACAATATTAATAAAGTAGGGTCACCGCATGAAATGCGGCTTTGCCTGCCGACTCTGAAAGGATTTACCATTGTAAAACTGGAAGAGATTGTGTATTGCGAAGCACAGAGAAGTTATACTATATTCCGACTCGTAAATAACAAGACGATCATGATTTCAAAACCGCTGTTTGACTATGAACGACTGCTGGCAAACACGGTATTTTTCCGGGTCCACAAATCATTTCTGATAAATCTGCTGCATGTTAAAGAATATGTTCGCGGCGAGGGCGGAACGGTGCTGATGAGCAACGGGATGGAAATTGAAGTGAGCCGCCGGAAAAAAGAACTTTTTCTGACCAAAGTGAAAGAATATTTCAAATACTGATAAAAAAAGAGGCCGCCAAAGACCATGAATTTGGACGGCCCCCTGAAACGGATAAGGATTAAAAGAACAGGTTTAATCAGTTTTCTTGCCGAAGCGGTATCCCATTTCCCTGAACATATCTTTGATTCCTTCATTGATTGCCTCGGAGAAAAAGGGCGCCTGTTTTTTACGTTTCTTAAATAACATATAAAGCATAGCCATCCATTTCACGGTGCAAATAAACGCCGGAAATCACTAATCTGAAATGTGATCCACCCCGCGGTCATTCAAAGTTTGCCAATGGAGGTTTTGACGGGATGAATGGAAAACCGGAGGCCCTGCGTTTCGGGGATAGCGGGAACACCGTTCGGTAAAACAGGGTTGCCGGAAACCACCGGTACACAACCAATGGATGATTCTCCCGCAATTTATTTCAACACAAATATAATTTTGCTGCGGTTTAATGAATCGTATACCCTGGCTAATACACCCCATAATACTCACTATATGCCGCCCGCCATCACCGCCCAGTTTCCAAAGGAAAGATTTGTAACCCACGCGTTTAAAGCCAGGCGTATCGATTCGATTGATTTAATAAGAGGCGCAGTGATGATCATCATGGCGCTCGATCATGTTCGGGATTATTTCCATTACGACGCTTTTATGTACGATCCGACAGATCTTACCCAGACGAACGGCTTTTTATTTTTCACCCGGTGGATAACACATTACTGTGCTCCGGTCTTTGTATTTCTGGCGGGGATCTCTGCTTATTTATATGGTGCAAAGAAAACCCGGAAGGAACTGGCCGCATACCTTTTATCGAGGGGCCTTTGGATGATCCTGGTGGAGCTTTTTATTATCTCACTTGGGCGGACATTCAACCCGGCATACCCATTTTTTAATCTGCAGGTTATCTGGGCCATTGGCATCAGCATGATCACCCTTTCCGGATTGATTTATCTGAAACGGCCGGCCATTCTGACTATTGCTATATTATTAATAGCAGGTCATAATCTGCTGGATGGTGTACATGTACCCGGGAACGGGTTGGGCGCCTTTCTCTGGGCCGTTTTACATGAGCCGCACCTGTTTATATTTGGTCATTTTAAGGTCAATGTTTTGTTCCCGGTAATTCCCTGGATCGGCATCATGGCCCTGGGATATTATCTGGGATATTTATTCAGTTCACATTATAACCGTGACAGGAGAATCAATGTGTTATTTTTTCTGGGATTTTCTGCTACCAGCCTATTCTTCTTTCTAAGACTCTATAATATCTACGGCGATGCTTCTTTATGGTCGGCTCAGAGAACAGTTAGTTTTAGTTTGATATCCCTGCTGAATGTTACAAAATATCCGCCCTCCCTGTTGTACAGCCTGATGACGCTGGGGCCGGCCATGATTTTCATGGCACTGGCGGAAGCACCATTGAATTTTATCACGGAAAAAATGGTTGTATTCGGACGGGTCCCATTCTTCTATTATGTACTTCATATTTACCTCATTCATCTGCTGGCTGTGATTGCGGCCTCTATGACGGGATATCACTGGTCTGATATGATACTGAATACCCGGGTCAACCAGGTGCCCGGGCTCAAAGGCTACGGTTTTAATTTATTAACCGTTTACGCAGTTTGGATCCTGCTGATCCTGACGCTATATCCATTCTGTAAATGGTATGAGCGTTACAAACGCGTGCATCAGTCGGGCCGCTGGTGGTTAAGCTATGTTTAAAAAAATAAAAAGAATTCAAACCGGCAAAAAAAGAAATACACAATTTGCAGGTTTATTAATAGAAGGTTCATGTGATTTTAACATTTGGGTAATGTACAAATTTGTTCTTTGTTTCAAATTATGCCCAAATGAAAAAAATAATTGGTCTTGCTCTTTTGATACTGCCGTTTGCGGCCTGTAAAAAAAATGATTTACCACCCTTTCCCCGTGAAGAGGCAAATAAGATAAAACATGTGGTGGTCATCTATCTCGAGAATCACAGTTTTGATAACCTCTATGGCCAGTTTGCCGGTGCCAATGGTTTATCCAATGCAACGCCTGCTCAAATCACGCAGGTGGATGCGACCGGCACACCCTATGCCTTCCTTCCACCCATATCCGGAAGCAGTGCTTTTCCGGAAAATCTTCCGAATACGTTTTTTAATATTGACCAGTATGTGCCGAACGACCAGATGACACCGGATGTGTTGCACCGCTATTATCAGGAGCAGTTACAGATTGATGGCGGAAAAATGGATAAATATGCGCTTTACAATACATCGGCAGGTTTATCACAGGGATTTTATAAAACCAGTTTGCTTCCCTTATTGAACATCGCTCAAAAATATACCCTTTGTGATAATTTTTATCATAGTGCCTTTGGCGGTTCTTTTTTAAATCATATGTGGCTGATCGCAGCCGCCAGTCCGGTTTTTCCAAATGCTCCCGCAAGCATAGTCGCAAAATTAGATGCGTCAGGTAACCTGGTTACAGACGGCGCCGTTACTCCGGATGGTTTTGTAGTAAACACCAGTTTTTCCGTAAACAATCCGCATCCTTCAACGGCCAATCCGGCAACCCTGATTCCGAATCAGACCATTCCCACCATTGGTGATCGTTTGAACGATAAACATGTTTCCTGGGCATGGTATTCCGGTGGCTGGGATAGCGCATTGGCCGGTAAACCGGATCCAACCTTCCAGTTTCACCACCAGCCATTTATATACTTTACAAATTATGCCGACGGAACCCAGGCGAAAAAGGATCATCTGAAAGATGAAACAGAATTCATAGCCGCCGCAAAAAATGGAACACTTCCCAGCGTTTCCTTTGTGAAACCTCTCGGGATCAACAATGAACATCCGGGTTACTCGGACGTAGCCAACGGCGAAAATCATACTGTGGAATTAATTAACGATGTGTTGAATGGTCCGGATGGTAAGGACGCCGTTATCATTGTTACCTATGATGAAAACGGTGGTTTCTGGGATCATGTGGCTCCGCCGGTAATAGATAAAAAATGGGGACCTGGTACCCGCGTTCCGGCGATTATCGTTTCCCCATTTGCAAAACGTGGATTTGTTGATCATACCCAGTATGAAACGATCGGTATTCTTTCCTTTATCGAAAAGAGATGGGGACTGGCTCCACTGGGCCCGCGCGATGACAACGCAGACCCGTTCTCCAATGCTTTTGACTTTTTTAAATATTCAGACACCGGGTCGGGCCATAAGTAAGTGGGTGCATGGCAGTTTCAGAAGGAGCATCCTGACCAGTGCTCCTTTTTCTTTTTTATCATTGCACAGGCGGCCTGATAAATCGGTTGCGATGATCGTACCTTAGACCTTTGCTGTTTCCAGATGAAGAAATTAATATTGTTATCGGGCATACTGACAATTATTGGCGGCTGCCTGTTTTTTTCCTGCCGCCATAATATGCCACCCTCCGAAAAATTGATTGAGCAAACAATCGGGAAACAGGTTGACAGCTTTGCCGGACTTTGCACGCGGCTCAGGGGGGCGGTGGAATCGGACACGGTCTCCGAAGAACAAATAAAGGATTTATTTCTTCAGACCCGGATAGCTTATAAACGTTTCGAATGGGCTGCTGAATATTTCGTGCCGGCCACTTCCAGGCTGGTAAACGGTCCGCCGGTACAGGAAGTTGAAATGCCCGAAATGCAGGTTATTGAACCGGCAGGACTGCAGGTAATGGAAGGTTTTATTTTTCCGAAATATGACGCACAGAAGAAAAAAGAACTGATCGTTCAGCTGAATTTGCTGAAACTGGATTGTGACCGTTATCAGACATTTTTTAGAAATATTGACATTTTCGACTGGCAGGTATTTGACGCTGCCAAACTGGAAGTATTCAGACTGATTACGACCGGTATAACCGGCTTCGATAATCCGCTGACATTGAAAAGCACGTCGGAAACCATCGCCTCCCTGGAAAGCCTGCAGCGGGTCTTCAGCTACTTTAATGAAAACAATATGGCGGATTACCTGGAGAGGGGGATTGAATCAGCCATTATTTTTTGCCGGATCAATCCGGATTTCAATTCCTTTAACCGGATGGAATTCATTGTACGATACGCCAACCCGGTCAGTTCGGAAATTACCAGCCTGGAAGAAAAATTAAAGATTCATGTTATCCGGTATAACCGGTTGCTGAACCAGGACGCCAAAACGCTTTTTGATACCGGCGCATTTAACGTGAATGCCTATGCGCCGGATCATTCTTCCTTTATCTCTGATAAGAAAATTGCACTGGGAAAAAAACTTTTCTCCGATCCGATCCTCTCCGGAACCGGAAAAAGAAGCTGCCAGTCCTGTCATCAGCCCGCACGGGTGTTTACCGACGGTCTGGTAAAGAATACCATTATTGACCAGAAGGGATTACTGGAAAGAAATACGCCCACACTCATTAATGCGGCGCTCCAGCCGGCCCTGTTTTACGATCTCCGGGTCAATTCGCTGGAAGATCAGTCACTGTCCGTTGTTCAAAGCAGCCGGGAAATGCATGGCTCCATGATCCTTTCTGTTAAGCGTCTCTGGAAGGATACAATCTACCGGCAACAATTCCTGGATGCTTTCCCCTACGAAGATAAAAACAGCATCGATACTTTTGAGGTCATGAACGCCATTGGCTCTTATATCAGAAGCCTGGTATATTTAAACAGCCGTTTTGATGAATATATGCGGGGCAGTAAATCAGCCATGAACGCAGATGAAATTAATGGATTCAACCTGTTTATGGGAAAGGCAAAATGTGCGACCTGTCATTTTATGCCCTTATTCAGCGGGGTATTTCCACCTCGATTTATTAAAATGGAGATGGAAGTTATCGGCGTGCCCGTTAAACGGGGTGTAAATAAAATTGATCCGGACGAGGGGCGTTATGGTATTGTGAAAGTGGAATCCCAACGCCACGATTTTAAAATACCAACTGTTCGCAATGCGTCTTTCACGGCGCCCTATATGCACAATGGTGTATTTTCCACCCTCGATCAGGTGATCGGTTTCTACAACAAAGGGGGTGGTTCAGGGTTAGGAATTCATCTGGAAAATCAGACGCTTCCAACAGATACACTCGGACTGACCGCAAAAGAAACCAGCGATATCATTGCCTTTATTAAAACGCTGGACAGCAAAATACCCACCCATTAACCCGATCGTTTTAAGCACCTCTGTAATAAAATTGAATTCGTCCAAATTGATAACCACCCCGGATGGTAAGAACACGCAGCCGGTGAATACCGGCCTTCAGGTGAATATTTTTAAGGACCAGATTTTCACCCGCCCGGGTTGCTCCCCCAACACGCAGGGGTACATTCGCTGCCAGTGGAATTCCATCATCTGTCAGGGAAAAAACGCCGTTGCTGTTTTTTGGATCTATGGTAAACGCCAGATCATATTTGCCGGCGGTCAAAACGTCTATGGTGTATTGCAACCATTCGCCGTCTTCGATATAACCCACATAATATTTCCCTTTATGAATTGAATCTTCATAGATGTCCACCCCGTCGTTCCGGTACATCCGGCCCCGGTTACCCATGCTTTGCTTTCCCGTCGAAATATAATAGTTGGCTGTGTCCAGATCGTAGTAAGCAAAACCATTTGCTCCCAGATCATAATCAGCCGCTTCCAGTATAGTGCCGTCCGATATTTTATTTTCTTTGAATGGTTTTGATTCATCACTGAAAGGCTGCCGCATCATGGCATCAATCACATCCCGGTGTACGATATTGTTTTCGCATTTTGTGTGAGCCGCCAGTTCCATCAGGGCAGCGTACACATTGTTTTTTTCAGGCGGACGGTTTGTTTTTCCAGTCCAGTAGTTAACCAGCGAATCGTATCCCGGATTGGATGGAATCTGCAGCGGATTATTATTTCCCAGTTTTTTAAGTGGCCACCAGGACCAGCCAATATTATTTTTTTCAAAGAGCCGGATCGCTTCCGTAAACCAGGTATTCGAATTTTCTCCGGTTTCACCCACCCAAACGGGAATATTATACTGATCACGGGTGTCCAGAATATGCTGAATGGATTGCCGGTCGTTATAATTCCAGTATTTATGAAAACTCAGCACCATATTATTGTCCCATGGACCCAGCATACCGTGATAATTATTTCCCCAACCGTTCCCTTCGATTATGATAAGATGTTTTTTATCCACTTCGCGGATAGCCTGCGTGATATCTTTCAGCAATTGTTTCAGCGGTTCATTCTTTTGCTCTTTCAGTCCGTTCCGGTCATTCAGCGTGTCTTCAAAACCCCAGTTCGGCTCGTTTAAAATATCATAGCCTCCGACGGTGGGTTCGTTTGCATAACGGGCAGCTATTTTTTGCCATAAAGCAATTGTCTTTTGCCTGTTCGCTTCGCTTTGCCATAGGGAAGGTTTTGAAGGATCACGGTCTGAGATGTTCAGATCATTTCCCTGCCCGCCCGGGGCAGCATGCAGATCCAGGATCACATACATATGATTGGACCGGCACCACGCAATCAGGCTGTCCGTCAATTCAAAACCGACGGGCAGCCAGGTATTTTTTCCGGCTACCGGTTCTTCATCAACAGGCAGGGTGAAAAGATTAAAATGCATGGGAAGCCGAACAGAGTTAAATCCCCAGGCATGCAATGAATCGATATCCGATTTGGTTGTATTATTCGAAAGCCAGGCCTTATAAAATGCATCCGTTTGTTCTTTACCGACCAGTGCTTCGATCCGCTCCTTAATTTTGTGCTGCTGACCATCTTTATTCAGGTGCAGCATATATCCTTCCTGTAACATCCATCCGCCCAGACCCACACCACGTAACAGCACATTTCCGCCCTGCACATTCACTATTCGTTTTCCATCTGCTTTCAAAAATCCCTGAGCCCGCGTTGCGATGCCGGAACAACTGACAACTAAAATGAGAATAAGCCTGGCGATATTTTGCACTCCGTACTTTTTTTATGATGACATATTTAAAATCCGTCAAATGCAAATTTTTCTTTGCTGATTTTTTTCCGCGGAAGCAGATCCGGCCGGATACTGGCCTGATAAACAAAAGAAGCTACCACAATAGCGGCCTGTTTCAAATCGTCGATTTTCAGGTAATCGTACACATCCATATTGGAATGATGTGTTTTAGTTTCATAGTCCAGCGGGTCCTGAATAAACTGGAAAGCAGGAATTCCGATCCAGTCAAATGAAAGATGATCGGTAGACCCGGTATTGTGAAGGGTCACTGTATTTGCCCCAAGTCCTTGTAAGGCCGCCAGCCACTGTTCGAATATGGGTACAATGGCCGTATCGCCCTGCGCAAAAATCCCGCGGATTTTGCCACTTCCGTTGTCCAGGTTAAAATACCCCGATATCCTGGCCTGCTCTTTTTTGATGTCACCGGTTTCGGCGTCTCCATAATGATTTCTGACATAGTTGTAAGAACCCATTATTCCCTGTTCCTCGCCGCTCCACAGGGCAATGCGAATCGTACGTTTCGGTTTTAAATGCAGGGAATCCAATAAACGCACGGCTTCCAGCATCACGATACAGCCCGCGCCGTTATCCGTTGCGCCGGTCGCTGCATTCCAGGAATCCAGGTGCCCGCCCAGCATCACGATCTGATCCTTTAGTTTGGGATCCGTGCCAGGAATTTCAGCTATCACATTGTACCCTTTGGTATCGTCGCTGTAATACTTACCCTTAATGTTCAAAGCCAGTTCCACATTATGACCGGAGGCAATCAGCCTTTTAATCTTGGAGCCGTCCTCAGAAGAAATGACCGCCTCGGGGAGTTTAACCGGACTGTTTGCTTTATATCCCGACATATTTTGCACGGTTACCGTTCCATCGCGGCCCCCGCCATTTATATTGACGATCGCAAGGGCACCGGCAGTTTTCAAAAATGATTTCCCGCGTTCAACCAGTTTTTTATATTTCAGGTATCCTTCAATCTGGAGCCGGCTGATCATATCCTGATCCTGAATTTTCACGAGTTCGCTGTCGGTGAACCGGGTAGAAAACGGCTTAAAATCATCGTCCCGTTTAGACGTCAGACTGTTTACCAGTATGATCTTTCCCTTGAAATTCGCCGCCTGTTTCTCCAAAAAGGCGGAATCCAGCAGGTTTGAATAATTTATCAGGAAAACATCCGCATGAATTTCTCCGTCTGTATTACTGCTCCAGGGCTGGGCATATCCCAGGATATAGCCACTGTACGGGGCTTTCATGGAAATATGGAATTCCTCCATATCCCAGCCGCGGCCATATTCTCCCCAGGCTTCGAATCCCGCGTTCTGCAGTCCCCAGCGCTTCATGAATTCAATAGCCCAGTTGCCGGCGCGCACGAATCCGGGAGAATTCGTAAGCCGGGAACCGGAGACATCGGTAATGTAATGTGCGATATTGGCCACCTGAGAGCTGTTCATCTCGGCCTCCCGGATCTGGCGAAAGGCAGCGGTATCAACGGTTTCATGCTGGGCAAGCAGCGGGTTGAAAAAACACGCCAGCATAACACCGGCCAATAATGAGACAGTCTTTCGGGTCTTAAAAATTCGATTCAGAGTGAACGGTTTCGGATGGAGCATGCTACTAATTTTGTATTCTGTAAAGTCGGCAAATTTAATGAAACTATGGTTCCGGAGGGAGGGGGAATCGTCGGCGGTTGACTGTTAAAATCCCGGTTTTTCCCAGTGATTTATCAGTTTTCCAATAACCAGGCCCCGTAACTTCCCATGGGCTGAATGCTAACCCCCGGGAGCCGGAATTTTTTTTAAACATCATTTACCAT
>Ga0206903_10203_pt1 | contig 19071 bp, 18 predicted proteins | sample Alteio_BWOrgHeat_45_FD_152959 | JGI IMG/M metagenome (GOLD analysis project Ga0206903, IMG submission 152959) | Enriched cells from forest soil in Barre Woods Harvard Forest LTER site, Petersham, Massachusetts, United States -... | ecosystem: Environmental > Terrestrial > Soil > Temperate forest >... | reverse complement strand
AAAATCAACGTATTGCGTTGAATTTAAAAAATCTCTTTTACCCGTTGGATTTTGATTGCCGGCATAAACCCCGAATTCAATTTTGGAGGTTCCTGCCTTTCCTTTTTTTGTAGTGATAAGCACCACGCCGTTTGAAGCTCTTGAACCATAAATGGCCGCAGCGGAAGCATCTTTTAAAATTTCAATGGAGGCAATATCATTCATGTTAATATCGCTCAGCGAATTGGTGGCAGAACCATTGCCGGAAAGATCGGCTGCAGTAACAGGAATGCCATCCACTACATACAATGGTTGATTGCCCGCTGTTACGGAAGAACCACCGCGGATGATCACATTAATGGCCTGGCCCAGTTTTCCGTTTTGTTGTTGCACAAATACGCCCGCCGCACGGCCTTGTATCGCCGTTTCAAAACTGGTTGCAGGTGTGTTGGCAATGTCTTTCCCGGCTACATGCGAAACGGAGCCGGTAAGGTCTTTTCTCGTCTTTGTTCCGTAGCCTACAACTACTACTTCATTTAATGATTTGGAAACCTGTGTAAGCTGAATATTTATCGTTGCTGCAGTTGCTTCAACTTCTTTTGAAGCATACCCTACAAAACTGGCAACGATGGTCTTTGATGAAGCCGGCAGCGTTAAAGTGAAATTGCCGTCTGCATCAGACACCGCACCTTTTTTTTCGCCTTTAATAATTACGGAAGCGCCGGCTATAGAGGAACCGGTTTGTGCATCTGTAATTTTTCCGGCAACGGTTTTTTGCGCCAGTGTGTGTAAAGAACAAATAATAAAGAAACCCAGGAGATAAAAGTTCCTCATAGCATGAAATTTAAGGTGAACAATTTTAGACTAATCCAAATATAGGCAAACATGCCTTTCGCTGTCTAAAACAATTTTTTATTTTATAGCAACCTGTATATGATTAGTGCAGTTTACTATTGACTAAAATCAACATTATGAAAAAAACGCTATTCTTTTTTGCGCTTGCGCTATGCATCAGCTCCTGCTTTGCCAAAGTACACAAGATCACTGTTTCAAACTTCCAGTTCAGCCCGTCCGCTGTAAATGCAAGGGTTGGAGATACAATAATGTGGGTCTGGAAAAACGGAACGCATACCACAACTTCACTTACCATTCCTATGGGAGCAGCAGCCTGGAATTCAAACATGAATTCAACCACTAAAAGATTCCTGTATGTTGTAACCAAAGTAGGTACTTATAATTTTGATTGTACCATCCACCCAACTGTAATGATCGGTACGCTCACTGTTAAGAAAGCATTGGCTTTGGAACTGGGTGATCTTGATATAAGTACAGAAAATGCAAAAGCTGTTTTGACCTGGAAAGTAGGCGATGGTAACCAGCTTGCATCGTCCTCTGTTCAACGCAGTACCGACGGGAAAAATTTTGCAGAAATAGCTAACGTAAGATCATCTTCATCAAACCAATATACCTATACGGATGATGCGCTGCTTTCAGCTAAATATGTTTATTACCAGGTTTTGGTAACTGATAAACAAGGCAATTCAGAATTAACCGATATAAAAATGTATGAAAACAAACAGGCAGGCACACAATTGATTACCAGTATAAGTCCTAATCCTGTTAGCAGCGGGGGGCATTTAATGCTCCAGTTTAATGCAGATAGCGAAGGCCAGATGCGGGTGCAGTTATTTACGCAAAACGGGAAACTTATTACCGAAACAAATATGACTGCAAGCAAAGGTTTGAATAATGGCCATTTGCATTTAGACCAGCTTCAGCCGGGAAGCTATTACCTGGTATGTACGCTTGGAAACAAAACTGAAAAGCATATAATTCTTTGTCAATAAGACCATTTTGGTGAACTTCGACAGATAGAGAAGGAGGCTGTATTTACGGCCTCTTTTTTATTGAATGAAGATGAAGAAAGCTGCTTTTGTGATGCTGTTGAGCCAATGTAGCAAACATGAAGTTCATGTATGCTAACATAAAAGAGAAATTAGCAAACATGAAGTTCATGTATATAAACATGAGAAAGAAGTTTAGTCATAGCAGGGGTGTGTCACGAATCAAAGAAGGATAAATCTTTGAATGCTGAATAAAAGATGATAGTAGGTCTATCGCATACGCTGTGCAGACGGAGTATGCAAACCACCTGAAGGTGCTGCAATCAAAAGTTGCGGTGCTGAACGTTCAGGCAAAGATGGTGTACAAACAGCATCAGGTGAGTGTAAAGGAGCTGAACGAAATTGAATCGCTGTAGAAGTGTCGAAACGACTCCTTGTCAACAAAAGCGGAAGGATCCCTGACTGAAGCGACAGACTGTAACGGAAAGCTGCTTACTGGTTACAGGTTGGCCGGCATTAAGGCGACAGGAACTTTACACAGGCTTTTATTCGGAACGTGAGAGGCTTCCCTGTTGATGTGCCAAAAGCTTTGCAGGAAGCTTTTTTTTAGAAAGCGACTGTTCAACAAATGTTCTACAGTACATACTGCAACTCAATCCTGACCAAGTCGGGAGATGCAACAGGAAGCGTCGGACGAAGTCATAGTAGTGATGAAGTCTTTGTAATGAAGATGGAGCGAAGGGCTTCGGTTATCCAGTCAAATTATTTTGAAACAACTCTAAAAAGGAGGAGGATGACAAAAGAAATGGCAAAGTCATTACCCATTAGTAAGCGGATGGTGTATAACAGCTATCTGAGAGTGATTGCCAAAAACGGAGGTGCAGGAATAGACAAACAGAGCATTGATATGTTCAATGAAAACCTGTCTGGCAACCTGTATAAAATCTGGAATCGCATGACATCAGGAAGTTATTTTCCGCCACCTGTACGAACGGTATTTATTCCCAAGAAGCAAGGCGGCAAAAGACCATTGGGCATACCAACAGTCAGTGACCGTATTGCGCAAGGTGTGGTAAAAGATTTCTTAGAACCTTCACTTGAAGCAACCTTTCACTCAAGCTCTTTTGGATACAGACCAGGCAAGAGTGCACACGATGCAATTAAGCAATGCCAGGACAATTGTATCAAATATGCATGGGTGATAGATGTAGATATAAAAGGGTTCTTTGACAACATCAGCCATGACATCATGCTGCAACTGTTACAGCAGCACACACCGGAAAAATGGGTGATGCTGTATGCAGAACGTTGGTTGAAAGCAGGAGTAGAACAGGAAGATGGAAGCATTGTGGCAAGAACACAAGGCACACCGCAAGGTGGAGTTGCCAGTCCGTTATTTGCCAACATTTACCTGCACCATGCCTTCGACAAATGGATGGATGAAGTAAATCCGCAAAATCCTTTTGAAAGGTATGCGGATGATATAGTTATCCATTGCAGCAGTAAAGAAGAATCTGAACAGTTATTGGAGAAGCTTAAAACGAGAATGCAGCAGTATGAACTGGAACTGCATCCGGATAAAACAAAGACTGTGTATTGCAAGAATTATCAGCGCAATGATAAGTATGATAACAACAGCTTTACCTTTTTGAGTTACAGCTTTCAGCCAAGAACTATCAAAGACAAGTTTGGCAGAAAGAATTGTCTATTAGTGTTCAATGCGGCAATTAGTTCACAAGCTAAAACAAGCCTCAGAACAAAGCTCAGAGAAATACTGCTTTACAGATGGAGTGATAAATCCTTAGAATGGTTTGCTGAAAAATTGAATCCCAAGATTAGGGGATGGGTCAATTACTACATGAGATTTAATCGGTATGAAGCATACGATGTATTTTATTATTTGAATAAGCGTATCCGAAAGTGGGTTGCAAACAAATATAAGATAAGAGGTAGCAGGAACGTAAAGAGCAAGTATCAGTTGATACAGGCATCCAACCCTGAAATGTTTTATCACTGGAAGTTGGGAATAAAAGCATGATTGGATAACAAGAGCCGTATGAGTTGAGAGACTCACGTACGGTTCTGTGAGAAGCTTGGGCTGCAATGTCCTTGCTTACTCGACTCTTCGTTAAGGCATTTGCGCAAAGCCGTGAGACCCTGCGTTTATTCTAATTCTTCATAATGAACAGGAATAAAATGTTTTACTTGTTGCAACTCATAAAAGCCTGCGCTGCTATATTCATATTTTCTCCAATTTTAATCATAGCAGGGTCTTCATTGCGAGCTTTGCCAAAGCCGTGAGACCCTGCGTTTATTCTAATTCTTTGATTGCTATGGGTTGTTCTAACAGGCATTTAGCTAAAATAATAAATATTACTTTAAATACGCGGGGTCTCAGCCTTTCTCAGGGCTTTGCATTGAAGACCCCGCTACGACAGAAGAACTTCGACAGATAGAGAAGGAGGCTGTATTTGCGGCCTCTTTTTTATTGAAATGAAAACGATGCAAGTACTTCCTGCGCTATTGTTTCCTGTTTTCCTGATTGAATATTTTTTATAACACAGGTATTGGTTTCAAGTTCTTTGCTGCCAATGATTATTACGTAAGGAATATTATTTCGCTCAGCATATTTGAACTGTTTATCAAATTTTGATTGCTCTGTATAAATTTCTGCTTTTACATTGTTGCTTCTTAACAATTGCAATAAGTTATAAGCTGCTTTACTTTCTGCTTCACCCAAATTAAAGAACAAAACTTCAGTATTATTTTTTAATGAATCAGGAAACAGTTTCAGTTCTTCCATTACATCATACATTCTGTCAACACCAAAACTTATGCCTACACCCGGTAAATCAGGAACATTGAATAAGCCGGTGAGATCATCATACCTGCCGCCACCGCCAATGCTGCCCATTCTTACATTCAATGCCTTTACTTCAATAATAGTTCCTGTATAGTAATTTAAGCCGCGTGCAAGTGTAAAGTCAATAGTGAATGGTGAATGATGAATGGTGGATGGTGAATTATAATTAAGCAGGTATTCAAGTTCTTTAATTCCCTGCCTGCCAATTTCTATTTCACCGATCAGCGATCTTATGGCATCCAGCTTTGTTGTATTATCGCCTTCAATAGAAATATAATCTTCAATAAGCTTTATCTGCAATCCCTGCAGGCCTCTGTCTTCCAGTTCTGCTTTTACTTTATCCCAACCGATCTTATCCAGCTTATCAATAGGAACAGTTATATCTGTTATGCGTTCATTGCCGCCGCAAAGTTCTGCAAGCGCAGAAAGAATTTTCCTGTTGTTGATCTTTATCTCAACATCAATGTTCAGTGTTTTAAAAACATCTTTGTAAATATTAAGTAATTCAACTTCATTCAATAAAGAATTGCTTCCCACAACATCTGCATCGCACTGGTAGAATTCACGGTATCTTCCTTTCTGTGGGCGATCAGCACGCCAAACCGGTTGAACCTGGTAACGTTTGAAAGGAAAATTCAACTGGCCATAATTCATGGCAACATAACGTGCAAACGGAATGGTAAGATCGTAACGCAAGGCACGTTCAGTAATGCCTTCAACATTTTTGCCTCCAAGCACTTTTTCAAAATCCTGTTTTGCCTGTTCCTGTTTTTCAGGCCTGTCCAAACCATTGTTCAATATTTTAAAAAGCAGTTTATCACCTTCTTCCCCGTATTTGCCCATTAACGTATCAATGTTTTCCATCGCAGGCGTTTCCAAAGGTTGAAAGCCATACAATTCAAAAACATTTTTTATTGTATCGAAAATATAATTACGCCTGCGTATAGTTACTGCATTAAAATCTCTTGTGCCCTGTGGTAATGTTGGTTTCATGCCCTCTGCCTCCCTAAAGGGAGAATTATTATTGTTGAATTAATTAATTATTTAAATGCCCGACTCCCTTTAGGGTTGGGGCGTATTTTTCTATAATAGCATTACATGCTTTATCTATTATTGAATACACTTCATGAAAATTTCTTTCGGTTCCATACCAGGGATCAGGTACATCTACATTTTCACCGGGGAAAATTTCATTTAATAACAAATCTGTTTTGCCGGGATTGAATAAATCGCCACTTATGCGTTTAATATCATTGTACACATCATTGTCCATTGCATAGATCTTATCAAACGCAAGCATATCTTCTTTTTTAAACTGCCTGCAGGCCTGTTTGCTTATATCAATGCCATTAAGCTTTGCCACTTTTTGTGAGAGCCTGTGCGGAGGTTCACCCACATGATAATTGGCTGTTCCTGCACTGTCAACCGTCCAGTCAAGTCCTGCTTTTTTTGCTTTATCATCTAATATTCCTTCTGCCAGCGGGCTTCTGCAAATATTACCGAGGCAGACCATTAAAACTTTCATTCCTCTATTTTTTACGCAAAGATAACCCAGCCCGATTAAGCTTTTATGCTAATGATATTTCAGTGAGTGAACAACCATAGTTATTTCGGCGAAGGATGAAGTGGTTTGCTTTATCACGCGGCGCAGCAGATTAATACCTGCGGGCATATTTCTTCGAATAATTGACGATATAAATACGTTATTTCTTCGATCTAATGGATCGAAGTTATATCGAAGTTATATCGAAGAAATGAGCCTGCTGGTACGAGAAACGTTTTTATCTTATAGCTATCAGTAAACCGTTATCAGCTATTCATGCAACTTTAGCATTAGATGGTTATACGCAGGCAATTATATGCTGAGGATTGAAACAAATGGTGAAGTAGTTACAAAGCAGTTTGTGAAAAGAATAGTACTACCTTCAAAGCACCAAACCTTTTTACTATGAAAATAACTTTTACACTTATTGTTTTATTTTTTTCTGTTGAATTAATAGCACAAAACAAAGCCGGAACACTTGACAAAAGTTTTGGAGTAAACGGTGAAGTAGTAACCAGCTTTGATAGTGCAAGCGTTACAGTATGTAAAGGATTGATTCAACCCGATAATAAGATAATTGCTGTTGGCCAATATGAATCAATTCCACCCGCACCTCCGGTTGCTGGATTTCTTGCAACCAGGTATATGCCAGACGGATCAATTGATTCCAGCTTTGCGGATGATGGCTCAACAATCATAACTAATCCAAACCAGGTTCTCATTCTCTCATCAGCATGCCTTCAAAATGACGGAAAGATCCTGATAGTCGGGGTTGGGGAAAATGAAGATACTTTTGGGGTGCTTATTGATACGGGAATAATAGTCAGGTTAAATGTTGATGGTTCGATTGATGCTTCTTTCGGACAAAACGGCTTCGTATATACAGCTAACGCAGGTTATGATAATATAGCGGTTCAGCCGGATGGAAAAATTATAGTTATAGGAGGAAACTTTGTTAGCCGGGTGCTTGAAAACGGCTCAACTGATTTATCTTTTGGAATAAACGGATATGCATATTTTACTACTGCTGATGTTTTTTATACTTGTAAAATTCAACCGGATGGAAAAATCCTAGTAGGAGGTTATTACAGTTGCTGTCTCGGCTCACCAGATCCATTTCTTCTTAAACGGTTTGAAGTTAATGGCAGCCTTGATTCGTCTTTTGGTTCTGCAGGAACTGTTGTTACCCAGGTAGACAGTTATGATTCGTATATTTATGATCTGGCACTACAATCAGATGGAAAAATTGTGGCACTGGGGCCAACGAATAACTATACTGCTACAGCAACTGCAAGATATAATACGGATGGAAGCCCTGATAGTACATTTGCAAATAATGGCATCTTCCGGGATTATTTTTCCGGCACTTTTGGCCTTGCTGCCAGCGTCGTTATTCAAAATGATGACAAAATACTTTTAGGTGGAAATGCCGTTGAGAACAATAAAGGAGATTATGGAATAGAAAGACTAACTGCGAATGGTTTGATTGATTCTTCTTTTGGTGTAAACGGTGAGACAACAACAGATTTTGCTGATTATAGCGGTAGCAAAATTGCATCTCTTGGATTACAAACATCGGGTAAAATTGTTGCTATAGGGACTTCGGCAAATACCAATGATTACAATATATCACTTGCCCGTTATGACAACGACCTTACCCAAAAACAACAGATCATCACCAAAATCAAACACTGGATTCAGCACCACAACGGTATTGAATGGGATAATACAAACAATGTAAGCAGTTATGCCGTACAAAGAAGTGCAGATGGAGTTAACTGGCTAACCGTTTACCGTTCACCGTTCACCGCTCACAATTACAACGATCCTGCTCCATTAAACGGCACTAATTATTACAGGCTGCAAACAACAAGTACAAGCAATGCAGTTACAAATTCAAATGTTATTGCCATCAGCAATGATGATAATATAAAGGTTTCACCCAATCCTGCACAAAACATATTGCATGTACAAGTTTTATCATCTAATCAAAAAACAAAGCTTACTGTTGTTGATTTTAATGGTAACATAGCTATCAGCCAACAGCTATCAGCTAACAGCAATTCTTACAACCTAAACATTGCTTCCTTACATGCGGGCAACTACATACTAAAGATTGAGACGAATGGTGAAGTTGTTACAAAGCAGTTTGTGAAAGAATAATATTACCTTCAAAGCACCAAACCTTTTTACTATGAAAATAACTTTTACACTTATTGTTTTATTTTTTTCTGTTGAATTGATAGCACAAAAAGCAGGAACGCTTGATTACAGTTTTGGCGACAGCGGTAAAGTGATCACATCGTCCTCAACCGGTTATTTAGCTTGTACAGGAGGTGGTTTGCAAAGCGACGGTTCTATAATTGCTGCAGGTGGAGTTAGCTTTGACAATTCTAATACTGATGATTTTTTTGCAATTAAATATTCTTCCAATGGTGCACCCGATAGCAGTTTTGGAAAGAAAGGATTAGCTGTGCTCAAGGGATTAGGAGAAGCTCAGACTCAAAAAGTTCAATTGGACAATAAAATCATTGTTGCCGGTTATAACACAGACCTTTTTGGAACCTATTACGCAATAACTGCCGGCAGGCTTAATGCTGATGGCAGCGTTGATTCAGCATTTGGAACCGATGGCTCTATAACAAACAATGCCGGAGAAAGCTGCAGTGACATAGCATTACAGCCCGATGGGAAAATTTTATTTACCGGCGGAACAGGAATTGCTTTTATTACACTGCGTTATTTGCCTGATGGCACATTAGATAACAGTTTTGGAAATAACGGCAGTGTTACAACAAATTTTGGGAATGGTACGCCTAAAAAAGGAACTTCTAATGTTGTGCAACCTGATGGAAAGATTGTAGTTGCAGGTGGAGACAATGAGAGAATTATGATGGCTCGATACAATATTGATGGGAGCCTGGATGAAACATTTGGAAATAATGGCGAAGTTATTTCTGATATCTCCCATATCACATATTCGCTTAATATCATTTCTGATATGATCGTACAACCGGATGGTAAATTAGTATTATCAGGTACAACAAGCGATGGGATTTTAACTAATAAAGCTATGATTTTACGTTACATGCCTAATGGCAGTTTAGATACAACGTTTGGTGAGAATGGTATTGTTGTAAATACATTACAATACAATTCAAGTGCGTTTAACCTTGCATTACAACAAGATAGTAAGGTTATTATTTGTGGTTATGCAATACCAGATGGTGTCAATTCACATTTTTTAGTGGAAAGATATAATACAAATGGAACTATTGATTCTGCGTTTGGCAACGATGGTTATCAAATTACAGTAATGGATATATCCGATGGAGCAGAAACGGCATTGTTGCAACAGGATGGAAAGATAGTGCTTGCAGGTGCAGCTTACAACAATCAGGACAGCCCAGCCAGCTATGAAGTAGCCCTCGCCCGTTATAACAATGATGATGAATCCAAAAAGCAAATCATCATCACTAAAATACGCCGCTGGGTGCAGCAACATAACGGTATTGAATGGGATAATACAGGCAGTGTAAAAAGTTATGCCGTACAAAGAAGTGCAGATGGGGTTAACTGGCAAACCGTTTACCGCTCACCGTTTACCGCTCACAATTACAACGATCCTGCTCCGTTAAACGGCACTAATTATTATCGTTTGCAAACAACAAGCACAAGTAATGCAGTTGCCAATTCAAATGTTATTGCCATCAGCAATGATGATAATATAAAGGTTTCACCCAACCCTGCACAAAGCCTGTTGCATATAGAAGGTTTATCATCCACACAAAAAACAAAAATTACGGTTATTGATTTTAACGGTAATGTAAAACTGCAAACAGTTGCCAATGCTTCATCTTATAATTTAAATATTGCGCAGTTGCATGCAGGCAATTATATGTTGAAGATTGAAACAAATGATAATGTGGTTACAAAGCAGTTTGTGAAAGAGTAAAAAGCTATTTAAATTTAATTATATAGATTTTGTATGCAGGTTTTTTGCCACATTAAGCACATAGATACATAGAAATACACACACAGAAAGCCTATGTGATCCCTATATGCCCATAATTCTATGTGGTTCAAATGGCACATTGTGTTCTTTTAGTTATACATAGTGTTTGCAATTCATAAATCTAAACAGCTTCTTACAGAAAAAAGTTTACAGTATGAATGAATTCCTGTAAATACTTTATGGAATCATCACCTGCATGCATCTTATAATCAAGAGCGCTCTGTAATTTTTATTCACCACTTAAAATTTATTTTATGCTGCCCGAAAAAATCATGCAGAGTGATTTGCTCGACCTACTTTTTGAAAACAGGAATAAAGCCTATGGCGCGTATGCCTTAAGAAGGTCATACAATAAAACAATTGCTGCTGCTTTAACCATTACTTTATTTATTTCCGCCTGTTTTTCTGCGTATCTACTGATGCATCACTCAAAGCAAAGAGATGCAATGACACAGGTTATAATTCCACCAGATTTTATTCTTTCAAAAACAGATAATACGAAGCCTGCGCCTGTAAGGCCCATTGCGCAACATGCTGCCGCAACACATTCAAGGCAGATCATCAGTTCACCACCGGTAATTGTAAGTGATAATATGAAAACAGATATGCCAACGGTTGAAGATTTTGATCACAGCAATATTGGTGCTGTAAATTTAAACGGCACTGATGCAACAGGTGAAATGCAACCTCCTGCAGAAACAAAGGAAGGCAACGGAATTGTTGAAGCAAAACCTGTAGAAACAAAAGTTGATGATGCACCTTTATATACTGCTGAAGTAATGCCTGAATATCCCGGCGGATTAGAAGCGTTGAGAAAATTTATGCTGAGAAATTTAAAACAGCCGGATGATCTTCAACCCGGTGAAAAAATAATTGTGATGGCTTCATTTGTAGTAAACAAAAATGGAACAATAGAACAGGTAAAAATAGTAAACGGTGGCAGGGATGACCTTAACAAAGAGGTAGAAAGGGTAATTCATAAAATGCCTGGCTGGAAACCGGGTTTACAAAATGGCAATGCTGTTGCGGTGTACTTTAATTTACCTGTAACATTTATGAGTGAAGAAGAACAATAAAAAATAATTTATATTGCCGCCCTCTAAAATTATGGATAACGGATTTAGAGATAGAAACAGGAAAAGTTATGTAAGGCTCCGCATGGTATATGATATTACCATGGCAGGCCTTATACTTGCCATGGGATTTATATTTTGTTTCGGAGACAGGTTTGGATTAAGTTTTATTGCTACTGTTGAACCGGTTATGCGTTATGGATTCGGAGCTTTGTGTCTCTTATATGGAGGTTTCAGGGTATATCGTGCACTAAGGCATGATTATTAATATTAAGTAATGAGCACGCACTACAGAATATTTTTTTTTATTTGCATTTGTTCTGTATTTGTAAACTGCCGGAATAAAGTTGATAAATATGATTCACCAATAAGAGGTAAAATTTTTATTAGTGTTGATGAAAGCTTTAAACCGGTGATTGATGAGGAGATCAAAGTGTATGAATCTTCGCATCCGGGTACGCAGGTAGTAGCGAGCTATAAACCGGAAGTGAAATGTATAGAAGATCTTAACAGCGACAGCACAAGATTGGCAATTGTTTCAAGAGGTTTAACGAACGATGAAAATGAATACTACAAGCAGAAATTATCATACAAAGTTCAGTGGGATGTTGTAGCATACGATGCCGTTGCTGTAATAGTGAACGCACAATCAAAAGACAGTCTGTTCACAATTGATAAGTTGAGAAGCTATTTGAACGGATCAGACACTGGTAAGCTTATAGCAGTAGATGGTAAAAATGCTACAAGCACGGTAATGTTTTTGAAAGATTCGGTTTTGAAAGGCGGGGCATTCGGAAAAAATGTTATGGCAGCAGCAGATAGTAAGGCATTAATAAAGTATGTTGCCGAAAATATAAACGCAATCGGGTTCGTAGGTTTTTCCTGGGTAGGAGATGAGGATGATCCCGAACAGGAGACGTATAAAAAAACCATCCGTTTCGGGTTGCTGGAATGCAAAGGCTGCGGTGATGGAGTTTTTGCGAAACCTTCACAGGCAACCATTTCAGCAGGGGAATATCCCTTGGTACGGCCATTGTATTATATTTTAAAAGAAAACACATTGGGTTTAGGTACAGGATTTGTAACTTTCATGAGTCTTGAGCAAGGACAGCTTATTTTTAGAAGGAGTTATCTTGTACCTGCAAAAATGAATTTCACTGTTAGAAAATCTATGATGGAAACAAATCAAAATCTTTTAAATAAAACATCAGAATAATGAAGCAAACTATCTTATCCTTTCTTACTTTTTTAAGCTTGTACTCTATTGTGTCTGCGCAAACAGTAGATGACGGAAAAAAGTTTTTGTATTACGAAAAGTTTACCAGTGCTAAACAGGTTTTTCAAAAACTTATAGCAGCTAATCCTAAAGATCCGCAGGCTGTTTATTGGATGGGCCAGGCTTATATAATGAGCAGCCAGTTAGACAGCGCGAAAACACTTTATCAAAACACTTTGAGCGCCGGTGTAAACGATCCGCTTCTTTGGGTGGGCAGCGGCGAGGTAGATATTTTGCAGGGCGGGGATATAAATACCGCCAAACAAAAATTTGAGCAGGCTATCACTGCAACTACTGCAACAAAGGGTAAGAGTAAAGGCCAGCCTGATCCGAACATCTTAGATGCAATTGGCCGTGCAATGGCAAGCGGAAGCAGCCAGCAGGGCGATCCGAATTACGGCATTGATAAATTAAAACAGGCAGCGCAGATCGATCCTAAGAATCCTGATATCTTCATTAATCTTGGTTTATGTTATTTGAAATTAGGAAGCGATCATGGTGGTGAGGCAGTGGAAGCTTTTACACAGGCAACCCAGATCGATCCTCAGTATGCACGTGCATACTACAGGATTGGAAGAATTTATCAAAGCCAGCGTAATAAAGAATCAATGGATGAATGGTATGGAAAAGCTATTAGTGCAGACCCAACATTTGCTCCTGTTTATCTTCAATACTTCCAGTATTATTCAGAAAAAGATGTAACTACTGCAAAAGAATATCTCGATAAGTATGTTGCTAATGCAGATAAAGATTGTAATACAGACTTTTTTGTTGGTAACTATCTTATTCGTGCCGGCAAATACCAGGAAGCTTTACAACAGGCAAAAACGATGGAAGGCAGTGGCTGTGCCGGTTTTTCAAGATTAAATGTATTGTATGCTGCCAGCTACGATAGACTTGGAGATTCTGTTCAGGCAAAAAACTATACGCAAAAGTTTTTTTCTATAGCTTCTTCTGATGAAATACAACCTGCTTATTATGCCTTTGCAGGAAGAGTTTATGCAAAGTTTCCTGAAACAAGGGACAGCTCCATAAAGTATTTTCAATTAGCAATTAAAAGTGATACAGTAAAAGAAGAACAAAAAGCATTTGTTGATTCAGCTGCAAAAATTGCTGCTTCGTTAGGTAATTATAGTATGATACTTGACCTCATGCAAACTGCCGAAAAATTAAATGGTGGTAAACTTGCCGCAACTGAATATTTTAATCTAAGTAAGTTAGTAGCAGATGCTGCCGGCAATGATTCTTCTGCAACATTTGATTCAGTTAAATATAACCTGGGCGATTCTATAATTTTAGCATACGTCAATGCTTATCCTGATCAACCGCAGGGTTACCGGTTTGAAATGCGTTATGCTAAAACATCAGATAGAGATACGACCCGTGGATTAGCGATTGCTCCAATTGAACGATACAATGATTTTTTAGCGAAGGATACAGCCGCGGGAAATAAGAAAACTATTTTTACAAATTATTATTACCTGTTGATTTATTATGCACAGTACGCAAAAGATCTTCCTAAAGAACAGGAATATCAAAAAGCAATTGATGTAACAAATATGATGAAGCAAGTGTATAGCGATCCAGGTTCAGAAGAATACCAATTTGCCGATAAAACAGGCAAACAATTACAGTCATCGCTGGATAAGTATAACAAATCGAAGGCAAGCGGCGGAACGGGTGCAGCAAGTAAAACTCAGAAATAATTAAAATAAAAAGCCCTTGTACAAGGGCTTTTTTATTGCATTACTTATAGAATCGTAAAAACAAGTTTGCATTGATGCATAACTTCTTTTTTATTATACCAATTGCCACTTATTTTTGCGTTATCAAAGTGCTCTCTTCATGAATGGACTTATTTATTTTCTAGACACAGCAATAACAGGTAATTCAGCAGATTATGCACCTATAGGAATTCAACTCATATTTGCTGCAGGTTTTGTCGCCACCGTAATGATCGCTACACATCTCATCGGTCCGAAAAGAAAAACGGCGGAAAAACTTGAAAACTTTACAAGCGGAATTGAAAGCCATGGCAATGCACGGCAGCCTTTGGCAATAAAATATTTTTTAGTTGCTATTCTTTTTGTTTTGTTTGATGTGGAAGTGATTTTCTTTTATCCTTACGCTGTTAATTTTAGAGCGCTGGAATGGAAAGGTTTTATTGAAGTGTTGCTGTTTGTCGCTTTCTTTTTAATAGGATTTATTTATATCATTAAGAAGGGCGCTTTAAAATGGGAAGATTAAGCCCCTTGCCCCTGAAGGGGAAGGGAATCAATGATTAATTTTTAAAAATTATTCCTCCCTTTAGGGAGGATGGGAGGGTTTATGGCAAGACCGGTTAGATTTAATATACATCCTAAACAAACAAGCATACACGATAATATAGCATTGGCCGATATGCCGGAAGGTGCGCAGGGCGAAGGTTATTTTGCAACGAGCCTTGAAAAAGTTATAGGGCTGGCAAGAAAGAATTCCATCTGGCCTTTACCTTTTGCAACGAGTTGCTGTGGGATAGAATTTATGGCAACAATGGGCGCACATTATGATCTTGCACGTTTTGGATCGGAGCGTTTAGGCTTTACACCACGCCAGTGCGATTTATTAATGGTGATGGGTACTATTGCAAAAAAAATGGGGCCTGTATTAAAACAGGTTTATCTGCAAATGGCAGAACCACGCTGGGTTTTGGCAATGGGCGCCTGTGCGGCTTCCGGCGGCATATTCGACAGCTATTCTGTATTGCAGGGCATCGACCAGATCATTCCGGTTGATGTATATATCCCGGGTTGTCCGCCAAGGCCTGAAGCAGTAATTGATGGCGTATTGAAAATACAGGAGTTGGTGCACAACGAAAGTTTGCGCAGAAGAAACAGTGAACATTATAAAGCATTGATGAATAGTTACGGGATAGAATAGAAAGCCCCCATCCCCTAAAGGGGAGTAAGGCAAGAGTAAACTTGAAATTATTAATCGTCTTTAAGTCCCTTTAGGGATTTAGGGCAATAACTCCCTTTAGGGCTGGGGTATGAGTTTAACCAACGATAGAATTAAAGAAAGGCTTATAGAAAAGTTTGGAGACCAGGTTACTAATTTCGAAGAACCTTATGGTATGCTGACTTTTGAAGTTCCCAAAGAAATGAATTTAAAAGTCATGCAGTTTTTGTATGATGATCCTGAATTAAAATTTCAATTTCTTACAACTTTAAATGCCATTCATTATCCTGATAATAAAGGCGGCGAATTGGCAATCGTTTATCACTTGCATAACCTTAGCGATAATGTAAGGATCCGTTTTAAGGTCTATGCTGATATAAATAAACCTGATGTTTTTACAGCTACAAGAATATTTGAGGCCGCCAACTGGCTTGAAAGAGAAACGTATGATTTTTACGGTGTGAATTTTGTCGGCCATCCAAATCTTGTGCGTATATTGAATGTTGATGAGATGGATTATTTTCCAATGCGCAAAGAATATCCCTTGGAAGATCAAACAAGAAAAGATAAAGATGATGAAATGTTTGGCCGCGGCGGAACAACAGGTTATGGCACAGTAAAAACAGATAATGATACAACGATAGCAGAATCGGAAAAAGGTAACGTTGGAGATAAATTAATTTAATTTAATATGATAAAGTTTTACATACGCAATAAACAGCTTATTTTAAGTTTACTTGTTTTGTTGGCTTTAGGTTTTTCTTTTGCTTTTTCGGCAGATGGCTTTATGAGGAGTTTTTTATTAGGTTTATCTGCAGGAACTGCAATAGTATTATTGGGTGTAAGTTTAAATAAAAAGAAAGCAAAGACAGAACAAATAAATAATACGCTGTAAATATTTTCAATTGATTAATTGTCAAATTAAATAATGCAAGACGTAGTTTCCATAAAAGATCATCACATCGTTCTTCCGGATGGCTCTATAGAAAAGCAAACCACAACGCTTAATCTTGGGCCTACACATCCGGCAACACACGGCGTGTTTCAGAATATTTTAGAAATGGATGGCGAGCGCATTGTTTCTGCACAACAAACAATAGGATACATTCACCGTGCATTTGAGAAGATCGCAGAACGCAGGCCATTGTACCAGATTACACCGCTCACCGATCGCATGAATTATTGCAGCAGTCCTATCAATAACATGGGCTGGCATACAACCTGCGAAAAATTGCTCAAAATACAAACACCAAAACGTGTAGATTATTTACGCATCATCATAATGGAGCTTGCAAGAATATCAGATCATTTGATCTGTAATTCTGTTGTAGGTGTTGATGCCGGTGCATTCACAGGCTTTCTGTATGTAATGCAATACCGGGAATTGATCTATGAGATATATGAATCAATTTGTGGTTCCCGTTTAACAACCAATATTGGCCGTATTGGCGGTTTTGAAAGAAATTTTACCAGCGTTACCTGGGAAAAATTAGAAAAGTTTTTAAAAGAATATCCGCGCGTTTTAAAAGAGTTTGAAAATCTTATGATGCGCAACAGGATATTTATGGAACGTTTGATCGGCGCCGGGCCGATAAGTGCTGAACGTGCTTTGAATTATGGTTTCACCGGCCCTAACCTGCGTGCTGCCGGAGTTGATTATGATGTGCGCGTGCATTCACCTTACAGCAGCTATGAAGATTTTGAATTTACCGTTCCTGTTGGTTCAACAGGTGATTGTTATGACAGGTTTTTGGTGCGTGAACAGGAGATGTGGCAATCGATCGGGATCATCAAACAGGCATACCGGAAAGTACAGGAATTTAAAGGGGTTGAAGCAGGTGTTTTTCATGCTGACGTTCCTGAATATTATCTTCCCGAAAAAGAAGATGTATACACAAAAATGGAGGCGCTTATCTGGCATTTCAAGATCGTTATGGGTGAAATTGAGATGCCTGCCGGCGAAGTATATCACAGTGTTGAAGGTGGCAACGGTGAACTTGGTTTTTATCTGATCAGCGATGGTGGAAGAACGCCTTACCGTTTGCATTTCCGGAGGCCATGTTTTATTTATTACCAGGCATATGAAGAGTTAGTGAAAGGTGCTATGTTAAGTGATGCAGTTATTGTTATGAGCAGCCTGAATTTAATTGCAGGCGAAATGGATAGTTAATATTTGAATTGAAAATAGAATGATTCAGTTTTCAGAAGAAAAATTAAATAAGATTAATCAACTGATCAGCCATTATCCTGAAGGCAAACAAAAAAGCGCTTTGCTTCCTGTACTGCATGTAGCGCAGGAAGAATTTGGTAACTGGCTCGATGTTCCCGTAATGGATTATGTAGCTGAATTGTTGCAGATAATGCCGATAGAAGTATACGAAGTGGCAACATTTTACAGCATGTATAATTTAAAGCCTGTTGGTAAATATGTATTTGAAGTTTGCCAGACCGGCCCTTGCATGTTGAACGGCAGCGATGGTATCATTGCTTATATTGAAGAGAAGCTTGGAATAAAACCGGGCGAGACAACACGTGATGGATTGTTTACTTTGAAAACCGTTGAGTGTTTAGGCGCCTGCGGTTATGCGCCAATGATGCAGTTTGGAAAATATTACCGCGAGCATTTAACCAAACAAAAAGTTGATGAATTGATTGAAGAATGCAAAGCAAAATCTAATTGATGAAGATAGGTTATACAATATTTTTAACAGGTTTACTCGCAGCATGTAATTCAAGTTCGTCACCCATTGCGTCAACAGACAGTGCTTATAAAACTGTTGTGCCCAATACACCCTTGATCGATGCTGAAAAATATGTTGGTACTTTACCCTGTGCCGATTGTGAAGGCATAGATGTTTCACTGCAATTAAACAGGGATTCAAGCTATGCTTTGAACCTTGAATATAAAGGAAACGGGGATGACAGTACGAACAACAGTTTTAAAGAAACAGGTGCGTGGAGTATTCATGGGAATGACACGCTTTATCTTACGGCATCAAAAGGCAGCGTTACTAAATATTTTAAATCGGATACAGCATTAATGCAGTTGGATGGCGACGGTAACAGGATAACCGGGCCGCTTGCTGATAACTATATCCTTCATAAAAGATAGATCATGTTTCATCTCGTACCATACTTACATTTTAATGGCGAAGCAGAAGAAGTATTGAACTATTACAAAGATGCTTTTGATGGTGAAATAGTTTCGATCAACCGTTATGGCGATAGCCCGATGCAGGTGAATGAAGACTGGAAGAACAAGATCATTCATGCACGCGTGAAATTCGGCGACAACATCATCATGATATCTGATTCACACAACGGTCAGCTTGCCAATAAAGAAGGCAACATACAGTTATCTGTTGAAGTGGATGATGAGAAAATGATGGAACAGGCATTTAATAAATTAGCTGAAGGCGGGAAAGTTACCTTGCCTTTGGCGAAACAATTCTGGGGAGCAACATTCGGAATGTTGCAGGATAAGTTTGGTGTGAACTGGATGTTCAATCACGAAGAGAAAAAAAATGAATAGAATTCATGC
>Ga0206903_10158_pt1 | contig 19114 bp, 3 predicted proteins | sample Alteio_BWOrgHeat_45_FD_152959 | JGI IMG/M metagenome (GOLD analysis project Ga0206903, IMG submission 152959) | Enriched cells from forest soil in Barre Woods Harvard Forest LTER site, Petersham, Massachusetts, United States -... | ecosystem: Environmental > Terrestrial > Soil > Temperate forest >... | reverse complement strand
CCACCTCCGTACCGTTCAGGGTCAGGTTCCCGGAATCAATAAAGACAGCGTTGGGGACTGTGACACTGGAACCATTCAAGTTAAATGTGGACCCGAGGGCGATGGTTAGACTCTGATTCGCCGCCATCGCCCCTAAGGCCTTGAACGTCCCTGTCCCGTTAATCTGCAGATTTGAATAAGTCCAAGTGGAAAACACCAGGTCCGTCGCCGCCGCTCCGTTATAAGTGACGGAAGAACCCGCCACTAACGTGGGAGTCGAAAACACCACTTCTGTCCCTAGTACTTGCAGATTCCCGGAGTTGGTGAAGGAGGCGTTGGGGACTGTGACGCTGGACCCGTTTAAGTTGAAAGTAGACCCGGAGGCGACGGTTAAACTCTGTTTAGCCGCGATGGCTCCCAGGGCCTTGAAGGTCCCTGTCCCGTTAATCTGCAGATTCGAATAGCTCCAGGTGGAAAAAACGAGATCTGTTGCTGACGCCCCGTTGTACGTGACTGAAGAACCCACCGCCAGCGAGGGCGTCGAGAATACCACCTCCGTACCGTTCAGGGTCAGGTTCCCGGAATCAATAAAGACAGCGTTGGGGACTGTGACACTGGAACCATTCAAGTTAAATGTGGACCCGGAGGCGACAGTTAAACTCTGTTTAGCCGCGATGGCTCCCAGGGCCTTGAAGGTCCCTGTCCCGTTAATCTGCAGATTCGAATAGCTCCAGGTGGAAAAAACGAGATCTGTTGCTGACGCCCCGTTGTACGTGACTGAAGAACCCACCGCCAGCGAGGGCGTCGAGAATACCACCTCCGTACCGTTCAGGGTCAGGTTCCCGGAATCAATAAAGACAGCGTTGGGGACTGTGACACTGGAACCATTCAAGTTAAATGTGGACCCGAGGGCGATGGTTAGACTCTGATTCGCCGCCATCGCCCCTAAGGCCTTGAACGTCCCTGTCCCGTTAATCTGCAGATTCGAATAGGTCCAGGTGGAAAAGACGAGATCACTGGCCGACGCGCCCACATAGGTCACCGAAGAACCTGCCGTGTTATTCGGCAAGGAACCGACGACCTCAGTCCCAAGCAATTGGATATTTCCTGAATTCGTAAAACTGGAAATGGTCACGCTGCTGCCGTTCAAGCTGAAGGTAGAACTCGATTTGACCGTGATGGTGGAGGCCCAGATGGAGCCGCCAAGGGTAAACGTTCCCGTCCCGAAAATCACATCGTTAAACTTTTGGCCATTGGGGGTAATGGTATTGCTGATCGCCGTCGTGGTGCTGAAGGTCACGGTGCTGGTCCCTGCGGTAAAGGTCCCGCCGGTATTGGACCAGTTGCCTTGGGCGAGAATGGCGCCGGTGCTGAGGTTCAGTGTCCCCCCGCCCAACGTTGTCACCCCCCGAACCGTCATGCTAGAGCCCTGCATGTTCAACGTTCCATTGTATTGGGAAAAGTTCTGCGACAGGGTAATGGAGGCAGTGCTTAAGACGGTGATGGTCCCCGTATAACCGCCCAGGGTGGACGTGCTAACCGTCATTGAGGTGATAATTACGTTTACATTCAAAGTGACGGCATTGGCAGCACTGTTGGCATCAAAGATCGCGATGTCGGCAGCACCGGGTGTACAAGCGCAGCTCGCTCCGCCGGAGGAGTTGGACCAGTTGGTAGTGACGTTCCAGTTCCCGGCGACGTTACGCCAGAACCGAGCCGTCGCATGAGCAGGTTGGGCCGCAAACAAACAGAAGAGAGAAAGGAGAGCAAAATAGACCGGATGGGCGTGGCGGTTCCCAAAAATGGTACCAGGTACCATTTTCCGAACGTGCGCGTGCGCGCGCGCAAAAGAAGGAAGCGCCCACGTAGAGGGGGAGGACAAAACCATCGATCAAGCCTAGGCGGATCTGCTTGATTTTTCAATGGTTTTTTAGTGCCGTTAAAATACGTGAATTATCTGAAATGACGAGCCGAAATCAGAGTCAACGGCATGGGAGGCGGGAGATGGGAAATTGAAAAACTAGTACCTGGAGACTGTGTCATAACGCGGAAAAATCAATTTTATCGAACATTTATTCGACTAGGATTCATTTATTGACGAATTTTCGGAGTTATGACACAGTCTCCTGGCACTTCTTTAAGTGGAAGCCAGGCAGGATATCGCTGACATGCTGGGAGATTTGTTTTCTACTCCGGAGAAATTGGAGCGGGTGACCGTCGCCTCCAATGCTTCGTTCGACGCGACGGTCTTGTGGCGCCCGAACCCACGTTGAACAAAAAACGCTGTAGTCCGCTATTCCCGGCGCAACTGTAACCCAAACTGTATCCCAAGATCAGATGGCCTTTCGGTAGTGTTGCATCTGTAATTCGCGAACCTTCTTCAAAAAGGGACCCAAAATGGGGTTCTTGGCGACTCGCTCATCCTGAATCTTCCGGGCTTTCTCTTCAGGCATCCCTTTAAATTCTTTGGCGATCTTCTCTTGAATTTCCCATTTCATTTTGACGCAATCAAAAGTCTTTTCTGGCTTTTTCATAAATCCACTACCTCCTTTGGCGAAAATATTTGTATGGGCTCATATCCTTGCAACAGATTGATTGCTTGGAAGCCACGTATTTTATCGTAATGGACAATGTGCTTGAAATTCCAACTTACGACAAAATCAACGCCCGCGACAGTCGCCGCCGCGATATGCTCCGCATCCGCCTCTGACGCGGGTCCAACGACAGCTGCTTTCAGATAGGCGTCTCGTAAACCATAAATCTCATCCGATAAATCAATAATCTCAACTGTTTCGGGCGGCAAACCGGCCAAGACGTCTTGAACCCTCTGTGGCGCATCGTTTAATTCACGCGATGTTGTCCCCGAAATCACAAGGGTAAATTCCCATTTTTGATCTCTTGGAAAAGCAACTCGCTTTCCTTACGGAATATTTCGTCAAAACAACCCCCGAAAACAGATGTGTCCAGATAAATGCGAAGCTGTTTCATTTTTATGATTTATTTTATCAGGTCTGTCGACGAAAATACAGGTCTATCGTTATGCCGAGCGTTTACAGCCTTTAGAGCGCAATCGTTGCGCGAAGTCGTCGCCAATGTCCGCGCGATCTTTCCACATGCCTATGAATTCAGAGTCTGCCAAATCCTTCAATGTTCGGGCCTTCTCCTGATCGGATGTGGAATCCATGCATCGTAGTGCACTAAAACGGCTGATAGATCCCCGCCTTCGCGGGGATGACAACGTTACGACACAGCCTCCTGGTACTTCTTTGGTAGAACTCATTGCCGGGGAACGCTGTTGGCGGGCGGCCAAACTCCTGGGTTGGACGGATCAAACAGCCTTACGGTGGGATATCTGCCGGTCTAGGCGAGCACGCTGTTTTTGCATCACCTTTTCAAAGCGGTCGATTTCGCGCAGGACCTTGGAAAGCGGTTCGAGATTCCGTCCAATGGCGGCATTGTGCCAGGTCTCAAGCTTAAATTCATCCATCCCGATCAGGATATCTTCCACCATCAATAAAATGTCAGGCTGAAGTCCGGAAATTCGGCGTAAGACACTGGCGGAAAGTCTTCCCACCTCCGAACCGACTTCATCTTGTTGAGGCGCCGGTCGCGGGACCATGGCCAGATCGTGGAAGAGCGCCGCTAACGCCATCGCCAGGCGGTGTTCAGAGGAGGCCCCAGCTTCTTCTGCACCTGTCAACGTCATTAAGACGGTTCTCGCGACGTGGGCAGGAAGATCTCCGGGGGCGACAGTACGGGCCAGATAACGAGCCATGACATCGTGCCCTTCAGGTAAAAATTCACAAGATTCCTGCAAGAGCGGTCCGACGGAGTCCAGGATCCCTTGAGGGGGCTCAGGCGCCGGCGCATAAAGAACCTTCGCGACTTCAATCCATTTCGCGTAGATCAGCGCCGCTTTCTCGGTTAATGGATCGGAAGGAAGTTGCGGCTCAGCAGGCACCACCTTCAGATCGATCGGATTCTCGGCCGCGACCTCGGGCTTAGGATCCGCCGCCACGGTTTCCGGGCGCCACAAGCCGTTAGGGGAGGCATCCTGCTGGGTGAGCGACCCTCTTTTCAAAAGTACCCATCCAAGCAGGAAAGTACCCGCCACCATTCCGGAAAAAAGCGGCCACTGTTCCATGCCGATCGGGCGTGAAGGCAGCGGAATCATGGGAGGGGCTTGCCAGTCAGGTTTTAGAGTGCGTTCCGCCAGTGATTGCTCCTGCATGAGACGAGCGAAATAGTCAATTCTGTACTTAATTTCATTTATGCGACGATCCAGGTCCACGAGTTTGGAGGAAACGTTGGAAGAATGGGGGTGCTTTTGAGCCTGAAGCTCTTTGATTTGTTCGGCCAGAAGCGCAATATCGGTGTGCGTGGGGAAGTTTTCTATCAGCTGTTGACGACGAGATTGAAGGGCGCGTATTCGAGCCGTCACGTCCGATTTAGGAATGGAAATGTGCGGGCTCGACATCATGGTCTTTCTTTCCAGCAGAAGAGGGTCAAGTTGGGCCTGCAAATTTAACTGACGTTTTTGAAAACCTTCTATTTCCTTATGGAGATCCGTCTTCCTATTCGCGAGTGATTGTTCAATGCAGATTTTGCCGGCGACGGTGAGGACCTGGACAACAGACTTAGGCCAGTCAGCCTCACCTTTGATCAAGACCTGGAGGGGATGACCCAACACTTTCTCATAAGCCAGCGGACGTGCGGATTGTAAAAGAACCATGTCGATTCTTCGGCGGATGTTATCCGATCGGAAGATCTTGAGTTCCTGGTCAATCTGTTTAGAGTCACCGGAATAAGTCAGGATGGTGCTGCCTTCATATCTCAAATGCCCGATCCCGCGCCAGAACAGAAGGCTTCCGACCACCAAAGGAAGTACCACAACAAGAGGCCACCGCCATTTGCCCACCGGAATCATGTCTGCCTTAAGAATAAGGGAGCCAGCACGAATGTCAACAGGAAAAAGTAGCTGTAAATTATTTTAACTTTCTGCTTGTATTTTGCCCCATTTGGCACTCATTTCACGCTCTGCGCGAAATCTCTGAACAGATGTCTACCTCATCCGCGGGGACGCAACGTATTCAACGCACGATCCTGATTGTGGCGAGCCTCCAGGTTGCCCGGATCGCGGATTACCGCCTGTTCAAAATAAGGCAAAGCTTCCGTGACTCGCCCTTGGGATGCCAGCTAGACGCCTCGGTTCAAAGACGTGAGCATCCAGCGCACATTGGTCCAATGGAAGCCTCGGAAAAACGGATTATTAAGGAAGAGATTAGTTCAGAACTTTCTTGCAATTAATTTAGAAGAGTTGGGAGAGAACACGGCGGTTGGTGAGGAATGACCCGGTCATGATGATCACCAGACCTCCTCTCCGGGCTTGGCCTTCATAAGGCAAGTGATCATCGTTCCCTGCCCAATTTCGCTTTCAACAAGGAGATCGCCTCCGTAGGACTGGAGCAGCCTCTTGGTGGTAGCAAGACCTAACCCGATCGAACCATCTTTCGTGGTGAAGAAGGGCCGGCCAATCTCTGTCAAATCCTCCGGACGAATCCCCGTCCCCTGATCCTGGATCCGCAGTTCGAGTGTCTGCGTCGCCGCCTTATAGGTGGACTGGATCAGGAGGCGACCTCCTTGAGGCATGGCTTCCACAGCGTTATTGATCAGACTAACCAAAATCGTCTGTAGATGATTGGGATCGATCATGAGAGTCGGAATTTTTTCATCGACGGCCATTTGCAGCTCAATTTGCTGTTTAAACAGTCTCGGTTGTTCCTGGTTGGCCGCACGCTGAATGGCTTGCGAGATAACGACAGGCTGCAGAATCGGCTGGATCGGTTTGGAGAACTCAACCACGTCTTTGAGACGCGCATTCAGGCTGTCGACAGCCTTTAGCACGGTTTCAAGAGATGCTCGGTCCTGTCGTTTTCCAGAACCGGCTTGGGACAATGATTCTGCAATACTGCGGATAATCGCCAGAGGGTTTCGAATCTGATGGGCGATACTGAATACAATTTCTCCGAGAACATCCGGCGTGGATGAAGCGGGCGCCGAAACGGATTTCGTGACATGACTGGCGTCCTGGGCCGCCTTACGGGCACGCTCCAGTTCACCTTCTAGACCGCGCAGACGATCCTGAAGCTTGCGAACCGCCTCCTGGTCCTGTCCGGCCGTCTTGGCCTGCATTTCCTTCTCAAGATGATCACGCATTTCCTGCTCATGGCGTCGCATCTCGGACGCTTGCTCCTCGAGCTTCTGCGCGCGCTCACGCAGCGCCTGCTCTTCTTCCAGGAGTTTCTGGCGTTCCGTGGCGCCTTGGGCCTGCCACTTGGCTTTTAATTCTTTTTCAACCTGTTCGAGCCGCGCGAGCAGTTCCTTTTCTTTCTTTTGCTGTTCTTTCTGCCAGGTCTGCCGTTCGCGCTCCAAATCTTTGTCGACGGCACGCTTCCCGGCATCGGATGTGCGCCGTTCTTCTTCTAACTTTTCTTGATAATCCTCAATGAGGCTCTTTTCCTTACGTTCCCACTCTGACTTCAGGTTCTTTTCCTTCAGTCGGAATTCCTCTTGAAGCGTAGACTTTAGTCCCTCAAATTGCTGTTCCATCGTCTGGCGCTGCTGAACGGTCAATTCCCCTTGGCGCTTGGCGGCGTCCTGCGCCTGGATCTGGGCTTCGGCCAGCGCCTTTTCGAAGCGTGCGCGCTCCCGGTCAATAATTTCCTGATATTTCTTCTCTAAAACCGCCTCTTTTTCCGTGAGATTGGAACGCAGCGTCTTTTCCATAATCGCCTGGCGCTCATCCAGCTCTGCCTGCCGTCTCTGGCGCTCGCGGTCAAGGGCCTGCCGCTGTGATTCGATGACCGCTTCGGTCTCGCGCAGCTTCATGCTGAGCGCCTTCTCGGCGTTTTCCATGGCTTCGCGATGTTCCGTAAACCATTCGGCCTGTTTCTTTTCCCAGGCCGCCATGAGCGCCTGGCGTTCCGATTCCTGTCGCTTCAAAATGTCTGCTTCCTTGCGGATAAGCTCTTCTTCCATATGCTGACGCTCGAGAGATATATCTTTAACTCGCTTTTCCTGCTCATCCCGCCAGGTTTTGCGTTCCCGTTCCAGTTCCCCCTGGAAGATCGCCCGTTCCCTCTCGATACCTTCTTTCAGCGCGTTCTCTCGCTCCGTCAGCACCCTTTCCTGCCGTTCCCGTTCCTGGGCAAGCATGGTTTCGCGGCGTGCCAGCTCCTGGCGTAACCCCTCTTTTTCTTTTTCGAGCGCTTCGGCATAGCGCTTGTCAAGAGCGGTCTTCCATTCGCCATCTTTCATCTGGAAATGAGCCGCCAGTTCCCCTTCCGCTTCTTCGCGGCGTTTGGCCAGCTCTTTTTCCTTCTCCTGATAGTCCCGTTCGAGACGAATGCGCTGAGCTTCCAGATCCTTTCGGGTCCGTTCGAGATTTTCCTGAGCGGCCGCCCGCTCGACGGTCATCGCTTCTTGGACACGATCGAGGGCCTGTTTTTCCTTCCTGGCGGCTTCGGCGGCGAGTCCTGCTTCCTTATCCAGAAGGTCCTGACGCGTCGCATCCACCGAGGTCTTCAATTGGGCTTCGAGCGCCGCATAATGTTGTTCCATGAGCGCCTTCTGGTGCTCCTGCTCGCGCCGCAGGCGTTCGGCCTGAGCTTCCATCTGCACGCGCAGTTCCTCGCGCTCCTTCTTCAATAATTTCTCATAGTAGCCTTCGAGCTTTTTCTCTTCCTTGGAAAGCGAACTCTTCTGATCTTTCAAGACGGCTTCCTGGTAGGCCTGACGTTCTTCTTCGAGGTGTGCCCTGACGGCTTCTTCCTTCTCCCGGATTTCATCTTCCAATCGGGTTCGCGTAGCGGCGATCTTCTGCCACTGCTTTTCCTGTTCATCCTTCCAGGCGGCGCGCTCTTTGGCCAGATTGGCTTCGAGCCTCAGGCGCATCTGTTCTAAATCCGCTTTAAGAGTCTTTTCCTGGGCTGCGAGGCGTTCTTTTTCATGCTGAATCGCCTCATCTCGGAGAGCCTGTTCTCGCGCCAAAGTCTCCTTCATGGCTTCGCGTTCATGGGCGATTTCTGCCGCCATCTTCGACTGCAGATCTTCTTCCAGTTGCTTTCGATGTTCCGCCTCTTCGGCGTTGACACTTTGGCGACGTTCATCTTCCTGCCGGCGCCATTCCGCAAGGCGTTCTTTCTCACGCTGTGCCAATTGATCTTTCAGCTCTTTTTCCCGGGCTTTGGCTTCCTCCTGGAGGCGGGCTTTTTCCGCGGCCAGCTCACGCGCGGATTCTTCCAACTGCTTCTGAAGGGCGAGTCGCTCCATATCAATGGCCCGCTGATAGCGTTCCGCCGCTTCCTTGTCCTTTTTCGCCCATTCGGCAGCGAGCCGCTTTTCTTTTTCGGTCAGCTGCTCGAGAAGCGCGGCCTGAGATTTCTGATACCGGTCATCAAGCACCGTTTCCTGTTGCACGAGAAGCATCCGGCGTTCGGCATGCTCTTTTTCCAGGCGCTTCACTTCAGCGGCCAGACGGCTCTGCATTTCGGTTTCAAGGCGAGCCGTCTGTTCCAGGACCCAATTTTGATGCTTTTTGTTCCAGCTGGCCTGAAGGAGAGATCGCTCGGTATCAAGATGCTTCTGGATCTCATTTTCTTTGGCCTGCAAAATATCTTCCAGTTTTGCACGCTCGTGGGCCATTTCCCTGGCCTTTCGTTCCTGATCTTCTTTCCAGGCGGCGCGTTCACGCTCCAGTTCCACTTCCATGAGTGCACGGGCACGGTCGAGCTCTTCACGTAAAAGTTTTTCCTGAGCCAGCAGCTGGCGGCGGTGATTGGCAAGGTCTTCATCGCGCAACACCTGTTCGCGAACGGCGGCTTCCTTAATGGTTTCTTGTTCGCGCAGAAGGTCTTTTTCAAGCTTGTCGCGCAGGTCTTTTTCAAGCCCTTGACGCCGGGAATCTGTTTCCGTCGCCAGGCGCGACTCTTCGTCCGCCATGCGCTTGGTCCAAGCCGCCTGGCGTTCAGCTTCGGCTTTGGCGGCTTGTTCTTTGAATTCTTTTTCCTGGCGACGAATATCCTGTTCCAGGCGTTTCTTTTCGTCGATGAGTTCGTGGCGAGCCTTCTCCACTTCAGCCTTAGCCACCGCCCGTTCGATGGAAAGCGCTTCTTCAAAACGTTCTGCCGCACTCTGGTCCTTTTTAGCCCATTCCCCGGCGAGTCGCTTTTCCTTCTGAACAAATTCTTCAAGCAACGCTTTTTGGGCGGCCTGGTACTGCGCGTCCAGAGCGAGTTCATGCTGGCGAAGCATTTCCTTCTGACGATTCTGCTCGAGCATCATCTGTTTGCGCTCTTCATCAAGCCGGGTTTGCATGGCCTGCTTTTCCTGGTTGAGGAGCGCTTCAAAATGCTGCTGGACAGACCGCTCTTTCTCAGCAGACGTCGCCAGGAGGCGTCCTTCTTCGGCCTTTTGCCATTCGGCGAATTTATCGCGCCAGAGTGCCTGGAGAGACGCGCTCTCCGCTGCCCGGCGCTGGCGTTGCTCGGCATCGCGCTCTAAAAGCGCCTTTTCCATATCCTGCCGGGATTGGGCCAGCTCTATTAATCGTTTCTCGTAATCCTCATTCAAAAGCTGCCGTTTCTGTGCAAGTTCCGCTTCCTGAGAATCGCGCGTTTCTACCAGATGCGCCTTCAAGACCTGTTCTTTGGCGCGGTATTCATCGAGCTTCCGTTCCCATTCCTGCTTGAGCGCGGCCCGATCGCGGGCGTTGGCTTCCTGCAGAGCCTCTTTCTCGCGCGTGAGCTCCTCATCCAGTTGCCCGCGCAACGTCTGTTCATATTCAACCCGTAACTTGAGGGCTTCTTCATCGCCCAGTCTTCGCCAAGTTTCTTCCTTCTGCAACCACAAGGCTGCGCGTTCTTTTTCAACCGCCGAGGCTCGATCTTCAAGAACTCTTTCCTTGGCCCTGAATTGGGTTTCGAGCTGCTTTTTTGATTCCTCTGCTTCCTGCCGCGCTTTGGCCACCTCGGCTTGCGCTTTTTCTTTTTCCTCAGCAAGGGTACTCTGCAATTCCATTGAGAGTCTTATTTGCTTCTTTTCCCATTGGGCAGCCAGACGCTTTTCCTTTTCAGCCAGGTCTGCCAGGGCCACCGCCAGAGACTTTTGATATTGATCTTCGAGGTTGGCTCGTTCTTGTTCCAAAAGGTTTTTTGCATGCTCAGTTTCGTGCTGAAGCCTGAGCGCCGTTTCCTGGGACCGCTGGGAAAGAATTTCGCGCTCTTTATGAAGGAGGCCCTGATACTGCTTTTGAAGGACTTCTTCCTGTTGTCTCAGCTCCTGCTGGAGAGCCGCCTGGCGACCGGCCAGCCATTCCTCATGACTCTTCTGCCAGGTCTCGCGAAGCGCCGCGTTTTCGGACTCATATTTATGTGAAAGTTCGGCCTCTCTCTCCGCAAGTCTCTGCTCCAGATGGGTCTTTTCTTCTTTAAGTGTCTCCTCCATGGCCGCGCGCTGTTTGGCGAGTTGCTGACGCTGACGCTCTAATTCCTCTTTCCGGCTCGCCGTCTCACGCGCCAACTGCTCTTTCAGGGATTGGAGGCGTTGTTCCAGCTCTGCGTCTACCTTCTGCTTGGATTGTTCATGCAGCTCTGTCTCTTTTTGGCGAAGGAGGGTCGCGACCTGGGCCTGGAGTTCGGCTTCTCGCTGTTCCCAATGGCCGCGGAGCTGAGCTTCCTGCTTTTCATAGCGGGCGCTTAAAGCTTGTTCACGTTCCTGCAGATCTCGTTCGAGCGCGCTGCGTTTGGATTCAAGAGTTTCTTCAACCTTTAAAATCTGCGCCTGAACCGAGGCACGCTCCTCTGCCAGTGCCTGCTCATAGTGGTGGGCTAATTCAGCCTGTTTGGCGGCGGCCTCGGCGGCTAGCCTCTTTTCCTTTTGAAGCGCGGCCTCCAGTAGAGCGGCTTTGGCCTGCTGCAGTTGCTCGTCCTGCAGCTTCTGGCGTTCCATCAGAAACGCCTTTTGGCGCTCGATTTCCTGCTGAAGCTGCTGGCGATCACCGGTAAAATTGGTTTGAAGCCCCTCTTTTTCCTTCTTCAAGAGCTCTTCAAATTGTTTTTGGAGGGCGACTTTCTGAGCATTCAGCTCCTTCTGGAGAGCCGCTTGTCGTTCGCCGAGCCATTCCTCATGGCTCTTCTGCCAGGTCAGACGAAGGGCGGCGTTTTCGGATTCATATTTCTTGGCTAGTTCAACCTCGCGATCGGCGAGAAGCTTTTCAAGTCGCGTTTTTTCAGCTTTGAGAACTTCGTCCAAGGAAGCACGCTGTTTGGCCAGCTGCGCCCTCTGGCGGTCGAGTTCGTCTTTGCGTGTGGAGATATCATTTTCCAGCTGAACTCGGAGCTCCTGAATGCGCTGTTCGACCTGCGCGGTAATCTGCTGTCGGGTCTTTTCTTTAAGCTCCGTTTCCCGATCGCGGAGCTGGGCAGCTACCTGGGCACGCAAGGCGGCCTCATTCTGCTCCCACTCGCTGCGCAGCTTGGCTTCCTGCTGTTCATAACGAACCGAGAGAGTTTGTTCCTTTTCGGAATAGGCTTTCTCCAAAATGGCACGCTGCTGAGCTTCTTTCTGGTTAAATTCGCCCAGAAGGGCTTTCTCTTTATTAAGGAAGTCTTCCGTGAGGACCCCCTTCGACCGCTGATATTGTTCATCCAGCCGCTGCTGATGTTCGGCCAGGAGGATCTTCTGATGGGTAATCTCTTCCTGGAGACGGTGGTTCAAGTCTTCGTAATGCGCCTGCAGCTGGACCTTTTCGCGCGCCAATTCGGCCTGAGCCTGCTCGGCATAGGTTTTCTTGACGGAGGCTTCTGTTTCTCCCAGCTGATTCTGGTTGACCGCCAGCCATTCCTTCTGCTTTTCTTCCCAGGTCTGGCGAAGTTTCTGCGCTTCCGCTTCCTGGCGCAGCCTTAAATCTGCTTCTTTGTCCGCCCATTCCTTTTCCAATCGGAGACGCTCTTTCCGGTGCTCTTCCTCGATGGCTTCTTTTTGGGCTGCCAGCTGATCGCATTGTCGCTGGAAATCCTCTTCGCGCAGCTTCGCCTCATGTGCCGCCTGTTCCTGCAGGGTACGGATCTGTCGTTCGACCTGCGCTGCAATCTCCCGCTCGGTGCGTTCGGCAAGCTCCTGCTCCTTCTGTCGGTATCGATCCGCCAGCGCCTGGGCCTCTGCCATCCGCTTTTCTTCCACCTGGCGTTCGAGGTCACTCTGGGTTTTTTCCGAGCGTTCGTCGAGTTCCTTGGCCCGTTTTTCAAGCTCGGCCTTCAGCGATTGGCGCTCCTGTGCCAGGGACTGCTGGTATTGTTCGGAAAGCTGCTTTTCTTTGAGGGTCCAGGTCTGCGCCAGGTTCTTCTCTTTGGCCAGGAAATCCTGGACGAGTGTGCCCTTGGCTTTCTGATAGTGGTCCTCCAGACCTCGCTGGTGCTCTTCCAAGAGCGTTTTTTGATGCAGGTGCTCAGTTTCCAAATGCTTTGTCCGGTCTTCGAATTGCTTCTGCAGCTCTTGACGATCGCGGATCAGCTGTTGCTGGACCTGCTTATCAATGTCTTTTTCTTTTTCCGCGAGCTTCAGCTGAAGAACTTTCTCGCGGGCAGAGAACGATTCGGCGAGATCCGTCTGTCGGATTCGAAATTCTTTTTCTAAGGTCTCTCGGCGCGAGGCGAGTGTTTCTTCGGATTCCTTAATCTTACGGGTGAGAACGGCTTCGGCCTCTTGCAGCGCCGTCTGATGCTCGGCCAGCCATTCGGCCTGCTTCGTTTCCCAGCCTTCCTGGAGCGCAAGCCGGTCCGACTCTGCTTTCTTGAGCAGCTCAGCTTCTCGACTGGACAGCCGTCCGGCCAGGCGGCTGCGCTCATGCGCCAGCTCCGCCATTTGACGTTCTCGTTCTGCGACCGCTTCCTTCTTCTGAGATTCAAACTCGGCATAAAGCCTGGCCTTCTCATTTTCAAAGGTAGCTTCAAGATCTTTCTTGTATTGAACGAGCTGTTCGCGCTGGCGTGCGATATCGGATTCTTGAAGCGTTTTCTCACCCGCCGAGCGCTCTTCCAGAGCCTCTGTCCGACGTTCAAGCTCTTCGGCGATCTGGCGCTTCGCCAGTTCCTGCAATTCGGTTTCTTTAGCCTGAAATTGAAGGGTGGCCTCTTCCAGTGCCGCCTTTTCTTTCGCTTCCCAGCGATCCAGAAGCAGACGCTCCTGTTCGCGGTACTGCGTTTCAAGCGCCTCTTGCTTTTCGGTCAGGATCTTTTCGAGGTTCTTCCGCTCGATTTCCCCGGCATCGAGGGCCTTCCGCATCTGCATCTGAATGGCGGCGCGCTCTGCCGCCAGGGATTGTTGATAGTGATCCCCCAATTCTTGTTCCCGAATAAGGGCTTGGGCAGCCAGTTCTTTTTCCTTTTCCAGCATCTCGGCCATGAGGGCGGCTTTAGACTGCTGGAAGGTTTTCTCGAGATTTTGGCCGTGCTCGTCTAAAAGACCCTTCTGCCGATCGATGTCCTCACGCAGTTGCGATGCCATGGCCTCATAGCGCGACTGAAGATCTTCCTCGTGCTTGACCTGTTCGGCTTGATAGTGATCCTGAAGACTCTTTTCTTTAGCCGTCCATTCTTGCCGAAATGCGCGCTGCGCTTCACCCAGCTGCTGCTCCAAATTCAGTTGACGCTGGTGATATTCTTTTTCGAGATCCTGACGCCGATTATTGAGTGATTCTTCGGCCTCGCGCAGCTTCAGGGTCAGTGAACTTTCTGTTTCCTGGAGCTGGGATTGATGCTCCGCGAGCCATTCGTTCTGCTTTTTCTCCCAGACAGCGCGTAATGCGACACTTTCATGTTCCCGCTCTTCCCGTAACTCCGCCTCGCGTTCGCCGAAATGCTTTTCGAGATTCTTGCGGTCTTCGGCCAGCTGCTGGATCTGGCGTTCGCGTTCCAGAGCCCAAGCCTGTTTTTCGCGATCCAGATCAGCTCGCAGGCGCGCCCGTTCTTTCCGGAATTCATCTTCGATCGCGGCCTGACGCTGGGTCAATTCTTTGCGCTGTCGGTCGATTTCATCCTGCCGAAGGGCCGTTTCTTTGGCCAGGCGCTCCTGGAACATCTGGGTCTGGCGGGCGATCTCGGTATCGAGCTGCCTTTGATAATTCTCCTGCAGCGCGGTTTCCTTCTGTTTATAAAGCTGGGTGAGTTCCTGAACCGTAGAGACTTCCTTTTCCTGCCACTTTAAGGAAAGGATCGTCTCCTGCTCACGGATTTGTGTTTCCAGCACCTGCTGTTTTTCCTGATAGGCTCTCTCGATCTCTTTTTGTTTCTGTTCAGCGGCTTCGAGCGCATGCTGGATCTGGGTGTGAACAGCCGCACGCTCGGCAGCCAGAGACTGCTCATAGCGCTCCGTCAGCTCCCGGTCGCGAGTCGCCGTCTGCCGGGCCAGCTGCTTTTCTTTCTCCAGCATCTCGGCCACCAGGGCCGCCTTGGCCTGCTCAAATTGGCCATCGAGAGTTTTCTGGTGCTCTTCGACCAAGGCCTTCTGGCGCTGGGCATCCTGACCCAGCTGATCCGCCATGGCATCAAAGCGCTTTTGAAAGACTTCCTGACTCTCGGCAAGATGCGTCTGATATTGCTGACGCAGTATTTCTTCCTTGTCGACGAGCTCCTGTCGGAGCGCCTTTTCCAGCCCAGTCGTATTGTCCTGCAGATCGGCCTGACGCTGGCTGTATTCCTTCTCGAGAGCGACCCGCCGTTCTTCCAGGTTGCTTTCCGCTTCGCGAAGCTTGGCGGTGACGAGAGATTCGTTTTTCTGCAGCACTCCCTGATGTTCGGACAGCCATTCGTTTTGCTTCTGCGTCCAAACGGCCTGAAGCGCTTCGCTTTCGGCCTTCCGCTCCTGCGCCAGTTCGGCTTCGCGGGTTGCAAAATGATCTTCCAGACGTTTGCGTTCTCCCACCAGGTGTTGCATCTGGCGATCGCGCTCCAGAGCCCAAGCCTGTTTTTCGCGATCGAGATCCGCACGCAGACGACTCCGTTCCTTCTTAAATTCTTCTTCGATCGCGACTTGCCGCTGGGTCAATTCCTTGCGCTGACGCTCGATTTCATCTTGCCGAAGAGCTCCCTCTTTCGCCAGGCGATCCTGGAACATCTGGGTTTGACGGGCTATTTCAGCGTCAAGCTGTCTCTGATAATTCTCCTGGAGCGCCGTCTCCTTCTGCTTATAAAACTGGGTAAGCTCCTGAACCGTGGCGGCTTCTTTTTCCTGCCACTTTAAGGAAAGAGCGGCCTCTTGACCTTGAATTTGGGCTTCTAAGATCTGCTGCTTTTCTTGGTAAGAGCGTTCTATTTCCTTTTGTCGCTGTTCAGCGGACTCTAGGGCGTGCTGAATTTGCGTGTGAACAGCCGCGCGCTCCCCGGCCAGAGATTTCTCATAGCGCTCCGTCAACTCCCGATCGCGGACGGCAGTTTGCCGAGCTAACTGTTTTTCTTTCTCCAGCATTTCAGCGATGAGCGCCGATTTGGCCTGCTCAAATTGGGCATCCAGATTCTTCTGGTGCTCTTCAACCACGGCCTTCTGGCGCTGCGCATCTTGTCCCAGCTGATCCGCCATGGCATCAAAGCGCTTTTGAAAGACTTCCTGGCTCTCAGCAAGCTGAGTCTGATATTGCTGACGTAGTATTTCTTCCTTGTCGACGAGCTCCTGTCGTAGCGCCTTTTCCAGCCCGGTCGTATTTTCCTGCAGATCTATCTGACGCTGGCTATATTCTTTCTCAAGAGCGACCCGCCGTTCTTCCAGATTGGTTTCCGCTTCGCGCAGTTTGGCGGTGACGAGAGCTTCATTTTTCTGGAGCGCCGTCTGGTGCTCCTCCAGCCATTCATTTTGTTTGCGCGTCCACGTTTCTTGAAGTACCGCACTCTCTGCCGTGCGTTCTTGAGCAATTTGTGCTTCACGCTTGGCGAAATGTTCGGTTAGACGACGCCGTTCATCCGCGAGTTGCTGGACCTGACGATCGCGCTCCAGCATCCAGGTCTGTTTTTCGTGATCCAGATCCGCTCTTAAGCGCGCACGCTCTTTCTTGAATTCCTCTTCAATGGCGGCCTGACGTAAAGCGAGATCCTTGCGCTGGCGTTCGGTTTCCTCCTGCCTGAGCGCCGTTTCCCGTGCTAAACGCTCTTGAAGGAGGTGCGTTTGCCGGTTGAGCTCCGTCTCCAGCTGCTGCTGCGTGCGAGAATGAAGCTCGGTTTCTTTCTGCTGATAGTGCTCATTGAGTTTAGCCAGCGCGCCGGCTTCCTTCTCCTGCCATTGGATGGCCAGGAGCTTCTCCTGCTCCTGAATTTGGGCTTCCAGCGCGGCCTGCTTTTCCTTATAAGTCTTTTCGAGCGCGGTCTGGTGTTCTTCCGCAGAATGCAGCGCCTGGGCGATCTGGGCGTGGGTTGTCGCGCGCTCGGCAGCGAGCGATTTGTCGTACTGTTCTGAGAGTTCCTGTTCGCGGACACGCAACTGATGCACCTGATGCTTTTCTTTTTCGAGCGCTTCGGTTAGGAGCGTTGCTTTAGCCTGCTCAAATTGCGAGTCGAGATTTTTCCTGTGTTCGTCCAGAAGCTGGTTATTCCCGTGGACAGCATCGTTGAGCTGGGCCTGATACTGCTGGCGAAGAGCTTCTTCCTTTTGAGCCATCTCCTGGCGCAAAGCTTTTTCTGTAGCCGAGAAGTTCTCAATAAGCCCAAGTTCCCGGCGCTGGTATTCTTTGTCGAGGACCACACGTCGTTCTTCAAGACTCGTTTCAGCTTCCCGGAGCTTGGCCGTTAGGGCGGATTCGTTTTTCTGGAGAGCTGTCTGGTGTTCCAGAAGCCATTCATCCTGTTTGCGGGTCCAGACTTCCTGAAGGGCATGACTTTCCTGTTCCCTCTCTTTGATGAGCTGGGCCTGACGATCGGCGAAATATTGTTCGAGTCGCGCTTTTTCCTGCGCGAGTTCCTGGATCTGCCGCTCACGTTCGGACAGCCAGACTTTCTTTTCTTTCTCGAGATCAGCCTGTAAGCGCGTGCGTTCCTTTTTGAATTCCTCTTCCAGAGCGGTCTGGCGCTGGGTGATCTGTTTGCGATGACGTTCAAGTTCTTCTTGTCGCAGCGCAATTTCGCGATTGAATTTGTCCTGAAGGATCTGGGCCTGCCGCAGCATCTCGGCATCAACGTGCTTCTGGCCTTTATCCTGAATTTCCGCTTCCCTTTGGCGGGCTTGAAGAGCAAGTTCATTACGGATCTCGGTTTCTTTGCGTTCCCAGTCATGCTCGAGATCCGCTAACTTGGCGCGGTACTGGGCTTCAAGAAGCTGCTCTTTATCGGTAAGGTCCTGCTGCCAGAACTGTTTCTGCGCTTCCAGCTCCTCTTTCACCTTGCGGATTTCGGACTCGGCTTTGGTTCGTTCTTCAATCAGCGATTGCTGATACTGATCCGTGAGCTGTTTTTCGCGAAGCGCCCACTGGGTCGTGAGCATGCGCTCTTTCTGAAGAATTTCTTCCGTGAGTACGGCTTTGGATTTCTGAAATTGTTCTTCAAGATGCTGTTCCCGCTGATCCAGAAGGGACTTCTGGCGAGCCTGATCTTCCTGCAAGCGCTTGAGCTGGTCCTCTAACTCGGCTTTAAGCCTGGTCTGTTCCTGCTCTAGACGCATTTGATAGGTCTGATAAATACCCGATTCTTCTAGCGCCACCGATTCATGCAGCTCTTTATCCTTCTTGCGGAACTGCTCGTTTAAATCGGCTTCTTTGGCCTGATAGGACGCTTCGAGAGCCTGTCGGCGAGATTCAAATTCTGCTTCCGTATGTTTAAGCTTGGCATCAAGTTCCGCTCGGCTTTCCACCAGAAGGGTCTGGTGTTCCTTGATCCATTCTGCTTTCTGTTTGTCCCACGTCGCTTGCAGATTTTCCTTCTCGTTGGCGAGCGTGCGCTGGAGTTCCCCTTCTTTCTGGAGAAATTGATCTTCGAGATCTTTCTTGCGAGCAAGGAGACGCTCATCTTCGCGACGAACTTTGTCCTGCCAGAGAGATTTTTCACTTTCAATCTGCTGGTAGAGTACGGCCTGCTCACGACGGATTTCGGCTTCCAGGGTGGATTGCACATGGCTTTCCAGCTCCAGGCGGCGTTCCTGATATTGAATGGCCAACTGGCTTTGCAGAGTTTTCTCTTTGTCCGCCCATTGAGTGGTCAGTTCGCGCTCAAGTTCGGACGCGCGCGTGAGAAGGTTCGATTCTTTGCTCTGGAATTCCACTTCGAGGGCTTTCTTCTGTGCCTCAAATTCCTGCTGGGCCTTCTGAACGTCCGCCTTGGCGACAAAACGCTCATGTGCAAGCGCACGTTGGTATTCTTCTGCCGACTGCTTCTCTTTCAGGGCCCACTGGGCAGCCAGGCTGCGTTCCTTCTGCAGCATTTCCTGCTGCCACGCCTCGCGAGCCTGATTAAATTGCTTTTCGACGAGTTCCTGTTTCTGTTCCAGAAACTCCACGCGTTTAGCAAAATCTTTTTCCAGCTGCGTTTTTTGCGCATCCAACTGGGCCTGGATCTTGACCTGTTCTTCTTTGATGAGATTCTGATACCGTTCATTAAGCTCAGATTCTTTTTGAATCCAGGCCTCGCGCCGTTCTCCTTCGTTCTCAGCAGCGCGAGCTTCGAGTTCTCCTTGACGTTTGCGGAAGTCTTCTTCGAGCGCCTGCCTGCGATCGATAAAGGCAGCTTCCATGACGGAAAGCTTCTCAGCCAAGGCTTCTTGAGCCTTATTAAGGGCTACCTGATGATTATCAAGCCATTCCTTCTGAGTGGTGTCCCAGGAAGCCTGAAGAGTCTGCAGCTCGGCCTGCTGATTTTTCTGAAGCTGAGTTTCCTTGGCCAGCCATTCCTGAGCGAGGCGGGAACGCTGTTCGGCCGTTTCCTGCTTCCACTGATCGCGTTCCGCCCAGAGAGCCTTCCGCTCTTCTTCGACACGGGTATCGTACGCCTGTTTTTCCTTGGCCAGATCCTGCATGAGTTTCGCCTGTCGGCGAGACATTTCTTCGTCCACGGCCCGGCGAAGATCCGCTTCCAGTTCCCGTAGTGAATTCCTTCGGGCTTCTTCT
>Ga0206903_10198_pt1 | contig 19397 bp, 11 predicted proteins | sample Alteio_BWOrgHeat_45_FD_152959 | JGI IMG/M metagenome (GOLD analysis project Ga0206903, IMG submission 152959) | Enriched cells from forest soil in Barre Woods Harvard Forest LTER site, Petersham, Massachusetts, United States -... | ecosystem: Environmental > Terrestrial > Soil > Temperate forest >... | reverse complement strand
GAGATATCGTCGGACTAGTGGATACGACAGGTGAGTTTCGCATTGGGGATACGCTTTGTGAAGGCAAGCGATTGGAATATGAAGGGGTGCCGCGGTTTTCGCCTGAATTTTTTGCGGGCGTAGTGCTCAACGACCCGATGAAACGAAAGCAGCTTAAAAAGGGTCTGGATCAGTTAACTGAAGAGGGCGTGGTTCAGATTTTCCATCAGCCGGGACAAGGAGAAGCGCAGCCGATTCTGGGTGCGGTAGGTGCACTCCAGTTTGAAGTGCTCCAGCACCGAATGAAAGCGGAATATAACGTCGATATGCGACTCGACCGCATGAATTTCACTCGGGCACGATGGGTAACCGCCAAGAAACCTGAGATCAATCTTTCTGCCCAGCTCAAGACTTTGGATGGTCACGCGGATAATCGCTATCTCGAAGATCGCGATGGCCTACCCGTGATTCTTTTTGCGTCCGAGTGGAGTGCGAACTGGGCGCAAGAGAAGTACCAAGATCTAAATTTTCTATCCACTGCGCCGGCCATAAGAGAATAACCATGGATCTTTTACCACCCGAACCTTCTTTGAGCTTCACTTCTGAAGAAGCTGACGTTTGTTTGAAAGTACTACAATCTCTCTGTGAGGACCGCTCCCAGCTGGGTGGGTTTACCGACGAGCAACGTAGAGCCCTCTTGCTTGCGGCAGGACGTTTTTCCCGTCCCGATCGCATGGAGTACACTCGATTTGCTAAAGCGAGAAGACGCGCGCGTCGCGATCGGCTTAATGCAAGCGATCGGGATGCTCGGGCTAAGACTGCCATTCGAACCGCCAGACGTTCTGCGGTTTATCAACCTCCGCCGCAGCTGGAACAATTGCCTGCCAGCTCAGACACCGAGCTGAAAAGTTCTCGTTCTTGCTATATTTGTAAGACTGAATTTCGAGAAGTGCATTTCTTCTATGATGCCATGTGCAAGAGCTGTGGTGACTTCAATTATGCTAAGCGCTTTCAGACGGCTCGTTTAGACGGTCGAGTCACCTTGATCACCGGTGCTCGATTGAAGATCGGTTATCAATCGGCGTTAATGGTATTACGGGCAGGAAGTCGAGTCATTGCAACGACTCGGTTTCCTCATGATGCTGCCGCTCGTTTTGCCCGGGAAGCGGATTTTGGCGAATGGAAAGATCGCTTGTCCATCTACGGATTGGATTTGAGGCATTCCCCCAGTGTCGAGCGGTTTTGCCAGCACCTGAATGAAAAATTGGATCGGTTAGACATCTTGATCAACAACGCGGCTCAAACGGTGAGACGACCTCCTGGCTTTTATGCCCCACTCATGGAGCTGGAAAATCGATCCTGGTCTGAGTTGCCGGATGAGATTCGTCCTTTACTTCGGGATCATGAAACTTGTCGTATGGCGGTCGGGAATCACGGCGCGCAGGAGGTTAGCCGAAAGGGCAATCTTCAAGATGGCGAAGATTGCCACCCCTGGTTGGCGGAGTTGTCTACGGTGGGCGCAGCGATAGGTTTGCAAGTCCCTGCGGCGTTGTCACAAGTTCCCTGCTTACCGGAGGATCAAACTTTGGGCGCCGAGGTTTTTCCGGAAGGAAAAACCGACGCGGATTTACAGCAGATCGATCTTAGAAGCATGAATAGTTGGCGGATGCGTTTGGCTGATGTTCCCACGCCGGAACTTTTGGAAGTTCAGTTGGTGAATAGCATTGCGCCCTTTATTCTTTGCAGCCGATTGAAGGGGCTGATGATCAAAGACATCACGGGTGAAAAACACATTGTGAACGTTTCTGCGATGGAAGGAAAATTCACCCGCTATACCAAGACCGATCGACACCCGCACACCAATATGGCAAAGGCTGCGCTTAACATGATGACGTTAACTTCGGCTCCGGATTATGCAGATTCGGGAATTTTTATGAACGCAGTGGATACGGGGTGGGTGACGGATGAGGATCCGGCATTGCTCTCGGCGCGCAAGCAGCAAGAGCATGATTTTCAGCCCCCCCTGGATATTGTGGATGGGGCCGCTAGGGTCTGTGATCCTTTTTTTGCTGGTTTATTGACCGGAGAACATGTTTGGGGAAAATTCCTCAAAGATTATTCTCCGACCAGTTGGTAGCGCAGGGGTAGAAATATCCACCCCTGGTCGCCCAGACTTCGGCTAAACTTATAATTATGTTTTATCGTTTTCGATTGGTTAACGGGCTCATTTTATTTTTCCTGTTTTTGTCGTCCGTTCCCGCGTTTGCTCCCCATTTTAGTGATTTAACTCCGTCGGAATTCCTGACTGAAGTCCTCACTCGCTGGCAACACCAAAATCAGCAGGTTTCTGTCCCACCGATGCTAGAGCAAGGAGAGACCGGAAATATCTCTCCTGCGCAGTTGATTTTGGGCCAAGATGAAATTTCGGTGGATAACGTGATGGTGAAACTAGGGAAGCGTGAGCATGACGGTGATTTGATTTGGCGTCCGTCCCAGAATCGCTGGCAGATGATGCATCAAAACGGAACCAGCCCACTTTCCCATACGGAACCTATTCTGGTGATGAAAGGGCCAATGGGTTACGTGGTGAAAGACGGACACCATGATCTTTTCCTTAGCCTTTTCGTGGGGGCTGAATCCGTACCGATTAAAGTGGTGGAAGATTTCTCCCACCTTTCGAAGGAGGAGTTCTGGGCCAAGGTCAAAGGAGAGACCGGGGAACTGCCTCGGGTCTTTTTGAAGCGTTCAGCGGCGTCTTTAGCTCAGCGACCGCCTTCTCTTGCCGAAGTGACCGACAATCCCAATCGCTATCTTGCGAGCTTGATGGCTCTGCGAATGAAAGCGGCCTGGCAGGGGCAAGAGCTTGAAGTTTTGAAGCGCAAAGGGCCTAAAGCGGCAGTGTGGTTAAAACTGGGCAATGGCGTCCCTTTTATTGAATTTTATCTCGCTCGGATTCTCGCCGACGCTGGAATTCACTATGATCGGAAGTGGGGAGATCGCGTCCCTCCCGAGGTGATCGAAAAGGCAAGAACCGCTATCCTAGCCGCAGTGAAAGCGGGAACCTACCCCCAACTGAAGGACATTCTGATCTTTGCATCGCCGGAGGAGGCTGAAACGATTCGTCGCGAGCAAGTCCTTCCTCTTTCCTTAAAGAAAATGATGGAAGCGCAATGCAAACGAGAACAGGCGCAAATCGGAAATTAGAAAACTTCTCCGCATCGAGGAGAGTTACTTGCTTCCATCCCAACCGTCGGAATGTTCAAGCCAACGCACCACTTCGTCCGGATTCATGGCCGTTATCCCAAAGTAAGATTTTAGGACTTCGCGTCTTCCGCCTTCGAGGAAGGTCGAGTTGTTCGTGACGAAAATATCGTTCTTGGTGGAATGGTGGCGGATCAAATGAGCGACGTTATTCACTTCACTCATATTTAATTTCCAGGGATCTTTACCGGGAAATAAGACCGCGGCGACACTCTTGAAACTGGCATTTCCAGACTCTTCGCTTTTCTTTAGCCGCCGTCGTTGACGTCCCCATGGAGCAGGAGCCACGGGAGGAGGTTGGGGCGCTGCGCCAGGCCACCCGTAGGCGGCAGTTTTGGGAGGATCGGCTTCCAGAAGCTGGATCTTTCCTTCGGCTTCCCAACGCTTCAAGGTATCCATGGCGTCGAGTTTCAACCCCGCCGCCATCAGATTGACGTCAATGGTAAGTTTGTAAACCACGGCCACTTCCTTTCGCTGCTCTGGGAGTAGATTAGTCCTACTCGGGGAGAGTGACAATCCGTAATTGCTTCAACGAGATAAATCCATCGTTGGCGCTGACCTCCCTGAGCTAAGCCGAAGCGCAAATTTAATAGCCGTCTGTTCGTATTCTAAGAGTTTGAGTGAGTTGCATTCGGTGTGGCAACGGCACTTCACCGCGGGAGCGATAGGGGGGCAGATTGGTCCTCGCTTTGCAAATTCGATCGCGGGTGAGGTGGAAAGATGTGGCCCGCGCAGAAAATTTGGCTAATTCGGGGACGGAGAAGACGGCTGATCCTTGGCTTAAGCCTTTGGATCGTCGGATTCGGATTGAGCTCAGGCCTCACCGATTCACTTTGGGCCGATGAACCGGCAAATGCGCAAACCTACGTGGCGGCGTCTCGAGCGTTAGAAAATCAGCTGGCGTCTTTGCCTCTAGAGCAAAGACATCGCGTTCTCATCGCTTTGTCGACTCAGCCAGAGCAAAACTTAGGCTCGGCGACGCTGAATGAAGTGGTGGATCAAATCTCAGCCTCGGATCTCGGGGCATCAGAGCGAGTAGCGCTTGGTCAGAACTTAACCCGCTGGTTTGGCAACGCTCCGGGAAGCGGTGATCGCTTACGGCTTTTGGCCGAAGCGCTCCTGCGAAGCCAGGCGAGCGCCTCTGCGATTAATCGCAAGCCCCTGACCCCCATTCCGCCCGCACTCGATCCGCTAGCCCCCGTGAATAACGGTGCTAAGGAAAAGGAGGCCCTAAGAGACCGGGAAGAAGCTCAGAAATCGAGGCCGTGGCGGGAAAATAATCGAGCCCTGGAGGCAAAGTCGGGAGCGGGCTTGCCCCAAGGCGTTGCGAAATTTGAAGAGAGTTTCTTCAGTGCTACGGGACTCGAACGTCCTCGGGTCCAATCTCCCACTCGTTTAATTCGTGAAATTCCGGTGGTTTATGGCAGTGCTCTGGAGGTGGATCGGGCTGGGATTCGACCTCCGTCCCCACGGCAAATGCGCGTAAGGTGCTGCCGGTGGGGGAAAGTTCTAATCGTCGGGCGCAGGGAATTAGCGTCGTTCCAGTGTTTGAGCAGATTCGACTGACTCGTCTTTGCGCTGGAACGTTACGCTCAGCGATCGCGCTTTGTGAGCCCACTCCATAGTGCCTCCGTCCCCACGCTGGCTTCGTCTAACTCTGACGCCGATGGCTTTTCGTTGACTGTGATATCTCGGCGTCTTCCCCTCTCGCCTCGTTCAGAATACGCCATTCTCCCGCATCAGCGCGGGATGGCATCCTCGTTGCATTTTTCTTAGAAGAATCCTTTGGTATTCAGCGGTTCGTTTCCTCTGCACAACTCACCAAACGAAGGGAGTCAGGCTATGGCCTGGCGATGCACGAAATGGTGGAGTGATTTATTTCCTCTGCTGTTCTTTGTCTTGGTGAGCTCATTCAGCCAGGCGGAGACTCCACCTATCGCAGGACATGCCGACGCCATCCCGTCGCGATCGCAAAATATTTCGAATCTTCCCACGTTGGCTTTGGTTCGCAAGACGTTGGCTTATTACTGTTCGTCGCCCTTTCAAGCGACCTGTGATCGACAGTGGAGCCCTACGCTGGACCGACCCGTCGATAATCAGCCACTTAACCTAGATTTTTTCCAGGAGGTTAAAGCGGCGGTAAGACGTGCGATTGATACCGATCCCAGTTCCACGCCCGAACAGAAACAGAAGTTACGAGATCGCATTCTGCCGGTGAGATTTCAGGTCGGCAACGATCCGAGTTTCTGCGATCCGGGGCGTCCTTCCGCGATGGCGAAACCTCAGCTAAGGCTGGTTTACGTCTGCCAGGGGATGGTGGATAAGGCGGTACTAATAGGACGGGCAAGTGGAAAGGGGCCGCGGAGCTATCTCTTTCACGTGATTTCCCACGAACTAGGACACTTTCTCTCCCAAACGACATTTGGCGTCCAACCTGTGATGCAAGCGTTGTCCCAATTTACTCGGCTCTACGATGAAGCGATTGCTGACTACTATGCCGATCGTGCTATGGCCTTTTGGAAGAATTGGCCCGATGCTCTGACCCTAATGAACGCGGCAAGAGATAGTTTACAATTGCTATGTGGGATGTCGCAGCGAAATGATCATCCCCTCCATTCTCAACGCGCTCAAATGCTGCGCTGGTTGGATGTGGGGCAGAGAATCTGTAGCGCAGAGTTGAATCCACCGACCCGGGCGGTTACCTCAACGAGTCAAGGGTACCAGACCTCTCCTCCCTCGAACGGGGCGGAACCGAGGAGACAAACGTCCTTGCCGATTACCCTTCCCGTGACCGGTCCTCCCGTTGCAGCGGTGACTGCGGCAGCCGATAGACCGGCTCCTCGGCCAGTTCCCGTCGCGATGGGTAATGTTTCCGTAACGGGCGTCACCGGATACTGCGTTGCTACACCGGTAGCGAAAAAACGAACTACGGGAAATTTCTGTGACATCACTTATCTCTCTAGCGCCCATTGCTTCTACTTCCCCCAGAATCGAAGTTTTGCTCGTCGGGCAGTGCGGTTAGGAAAACGGACTTACCCCATCAATCGGACAAAATTGGAAATGTCTGATGAGTTTCGGCAAAATCCCTTTGCGCAGGTTCCTGGAGAACGAGATGTCGCATTATTGCATGTCGTCGACAATTGTCAGGCGGTCGCGGATTCCCAATTGGCAAAGTTGGCCCAACCTGCCAGTTCCTCGGTAGCGCCAGTGCGGCCAGGGGAAACTCTGCTAGCCGGAAATCGAGACGGAAGCCTAATTCGAGGCGCGGTTACCCCGGGTACGGTGGGACAATCTCGGAGCTATGGGATGAGAGTGACTGCAGGAGTGGCTAAAGAAGGAATATCGGGCTCCCCGATTTGGAATTTACGTAACGAAGTCGTGGGAACGGTATCGACGGGAACGGGTCCCAATGGGATCGGAAGACTAGTCGGATTTTCCTCCCGGGCCCTGGCTTGGGCCCGGGCGAAATTAGACATCGAGATACGGCAGGGCGCGATTACCGGGGATGCCGCTGCCTCCGCCGTTGCCCAGCAAGGAAATCCGATCAGAACCGTTGCAAACGCTAACCCTCAGTATCAGTCGCTAGTGCGATAACCAAATTTTAGGCTGCGCCGGTCGCTTACTGAAACGGCTCCAGGACTTTGTTGTCGATGAAGGGCCGAAAGGCCAGTTGAATGAACGCTACCATGGAACTGACCTGGGTTAACTCGGAGTTGAAGGTATCCGGTAATTTTGCTCTGGGATCGAATACCCAGGGGCTAGCAATTGCGATGCTAAGAGCTTGAATGAGTTTGATCCGTTCTTTGAGTTCATCCATCTGGTTGATCGCTTGTTTCGCTTGAACGATTAATCCAGGTGCCACCTGCAGTAATTTTTCAACCCGTTCCGGCACCTGCTTTCCCTGGTTTCGGGCCTGGGTTACCAGCACTTGAATTTTTCCCAGTAGATCTTCATTTTGGCTCATCTCCTGGAGGCTTTTTTGGCGATTGCGATCAATGGCGATAAGCAGGGCCTCGGTGTAGGCGCGTTGGTCAAGCTGTTGCACTTTAATCGGCGGGATTTCTACGTTAGTCCCGACGAAAGTCTGTAGTTTTGCAAGCCCCGTGGAATTGGAGAGATACCAGAAATATTGATTGGTAGTGAGGCTTGCCAATTCCGTTCCGATGCAGGAGTGGGTGAGCTTTTGCCCGCGGTTGCACTCTCTGAGCTTAATATTGCTGCCCTCTCGATAGACTACCGCCCACACCGAGCGATCTCGCCCAAGGGGAACGACTCCTCCGACCAATTCAGCGTTGCAATGATGCGGAATTGACAGACCGAGTACAAATAGGAAGATGGCAGAACGATGATTCCAACGGAGCAAGGGCATTGTGAGACTCCCGCAAAAAAATAATTCGCCCCGAACCCCACCTTTTGGGCAGAAGACTAAACATAGGTGAACTGAGGGAAGCAAGAGAAATGGCGCTGGGGAGGAAAGGCCGCTGCAAAAGAGGGGAAATTCAGATATAAGTTCCTCCTAACCAGCGAAATTTTAGACTGAATCAAATGGAAAAGAATAATAGAAATAGGCATTTTGACATTTTGCTGGTGGAAGATAATCCCGGCGATGCTGTCTTATTGCGAGAGGCTCTGCGCAGCGGTCACCCTCCCTTTGCCTACACCCTTCAGGTGGTTACCAGCCTGAATGAGGCGTTGGAAAAAAAGTCCGTTCGTCCCGATATGATTCTTCTCGATTTGGATCTGCCTGATAGCCAGGGTTATGAGACCTTTGAAGGGGTGAAATCCGCGTTTCCCAATTCGCCGATTATTGTTCTGAGTGGAAACGAAAGTGAAGAGCTGGCGATGGAGACGGTGGCCCGCGGGGCTCAGGACTATCTTCTGAAGGAAAACATCATCAACCCCGGGGCGGTGGTGAGAGCTATTCTCTATGCGAGTGGGCGGCATCGGGTTCAGCGGCAATTGGTGTCTGCTGAACGGCGTTTCAGCACGGTTTTGGAAAGCACGGTGGACGGACTGCTCATCGTGGATCGGGCATATCGTATTTGTTTTGCCAACCGCGCGGCCCAGAAATTATTGGGTGAGCAGAATCTCTTAGGTCGCTCCTTTCCTGCGGCGCCCGTTACCCCGAACTTGGATTCCGGAGTTCCCGGAATGGAAGCCACTTTTTCGGTAGGCGATCGGGTATTGTCGTCCCGAATTTCAGAAACCGAGTGGGAAGAACGACCGGCCTATTGTGTTTCCATCCGAGATATCACGGAGACCAAACAATTAACTCAGGAACTGATTCAAGCTAGGGAAGACGCCTTTCGCGCTTCCCAAGCGAAATCAGCGTTTTTGGCTAGCATGAGTCATGAAATCCGGACGCCGTTAAATGGCATGCTGGGAAGTGCCACCTTGCTCGGAGAAACCCAACTCACGGAAGAACAAAAACGCTATATCGATCTTTTTCAACGTTGCGGGACGGTTTTGCTTTCGCTGATCAATGATCTTCTGGATCTCTCAAAAGTGGAATCGGGAGAGATGACTCTGGATGAAAGTCCCTTTGATCTGATTAATCGAATTGAAGATGTTTTCGACTTGGTCTCCCAAAAGGCCTACGAGAAAGGGGTTGAGCTGATTATTGATCTTGATCCGAAGATGTCTGCCATGCGGATTGGCGATGCTCAGCGGGTGCAGCAAGTGGTTACCAATCTGCTTTCCAATGCGGTGAAGTTCACCGAGCGCGGTCACGTCATGCTTAGGGCAGTGGAATTGGAAGAGGATCAGATTGATTTTCGAGTCATCGATACTGGAATTGGAATCCCGCAAGACCAATGGGATACCATATTTGATTCCTTCAAACAGGCCGATACTTCGGTGGGGAAACGATTTGGCGGAACTGGCTTGGGCTTATCTATTGCAAAACGGTTTATTGAGCGAATGGGGGGAAGAATTCAGCTTAAAAGTATCGTGGGGCAGGGAACTACCTTCCAGTTTTCTTTGAAACTCCCCAAAGCGATGTCGACGGCGACTACGGTTTCCGAAACGTCTGCGGTCCAAAGGGTTCTCTTGGTAAGCTCGAATCAGAATTTAATCCCGGTGGTCGCGGCCAGTTTGAAAGCGTGGGGCTTAGAACTTGAGTTGGCTTCGGGGCTTGAGGCGGCCAAACAACTCATTGGCCAACCAGGGGCGAATTATCATCGGGTTATCGTCGATGAAGTCCTTCCGGACGGTGACGCGTTAAGCTTATTGGACATTCCCAATTCCGCAGTACGGGTCGAAGCCATTGTTCTACTCTTCAATCCCTTACACTTAAGCGCTAAGGTAGAAGCCTACCGCCATTTAGGTGGGGTGGACTATTGGGTGAAGCCGCTGAAGTTAACTTCGCTCCGCCATCTCTTTGATCCGGCGAGGAAGACGCGAGAATCGGCTTCGCCGCTTACCATTGCGCAGGATGGAGGGGCCGATCGCTTACGGCGGGCGGGACGTAAGCTGAAAATTTTGCTGGCAGAAGATTCCGAAGATAATCGTGAGATTGTTCACGCGTTTTTGAGAAAAATTCCCATGGAAATTATCGTTGCCACGGATGGCAGAGAAACGGTCGATAAATTCAAAGCCGAGGCGTTTGATTTGGTGTTGATGGACATGCAGATGCCATTCAAAGATGGTTTCATGGCCTCCCGGGAAATTAGAGAGTGGGAACGAGCCCATGGAATGGCACGAACTCCGATCGTTGCCCTGACTGCCTTTGCTCTGCGTGGGGATGAGAAAAAATGTCGAGAAGCGGGTTGCGATTACTTCATTTCCAAACCGGTCTCGAAACCGCGTCTCTTTGAAGTGGTGGCATTAGTCGCCGAAGCCGTTTGTGCAAAGTCTTAACGAAAAAAAAGAGCGGAGCAGGCAATTGCCCGACTCCGCTCTTTGACTAACGATCGTGCTTAGTAACCGTACCCACCGTAAGAACCGGGATACCCGCCTCCGCCATAACCGCTGCTCATGCCGTATCCGCCGTAAGAACTCGGATATCCGCCGTAGCCGCTGCTCATGCCGTATCCGCCGTAAGAACTCGGATATCCGCCGTAGCCGCTGCTCATGCCATACCCGCCGTAAGAACTCGGATATCCGCCGTAACCGCTGCTCATGCCATACCCGCCGTAAGAACTCGGATATCCGCCATAGCCGCTGCTCATGCCGTATCCGCCGTACATACTGGGATACCCGCCGTAACCACTGCCCATACCGTATCCGCCGTACATACTGGGATATCCGCCATAGCCACTGCCCATTCCATACCCGCCATAAAGTGAGGGATAGCCGCCACTCCCGTACCCGTAACCATAACCGTAACCATAGCCGCTGCCACTTCCGTACCCAGGGTAGCCGTAGCCTCCGGTATATCCGTAACCATAGCCAGGTCCTCCCGCAGGTCCCATCGGATTGTAGTAGCCCGCTCCATAGCCGGGTCCACCCGCCGGTCCGACTGGATTGTAACCATATCCGCCTCCGCCGTACCCAGGGTATCCGTAGCCACCAGCATATCCGTAACCATAGCCGGGTCCACCCGCCGGTCCCACTGGATTGTAGTAGCCCGCTCCATAGCCCGGTCCACCCGCCGGCCCGACTGGATTGTAACCATACCCGCCACCCCCGTATCCGTAACCTCCGCCGTAACCATAACTGGGATAGCCGTAACCTCCACCGATTCCGATCTGAAAACCAAATCCCGATGCCATTTTACTTTGGGCTTGGGATTGTTTCAGCGATGTCGTGGTCGAAGTTGCCGTCTTAGCGGCAGCCACGGGACGACGGAAGGATGATGCATAAGTTCCCGATCTGGAGTATCCGGAACTTGAAGATGTCGACGATATTCCCTGATCTGTCGCGTGTTCGCCGATTGCCGATCGAGACGCCACGGTGGCTACGCCAAGCGTGATCGCCACCAAATAAAAACCACCAAAATAACCTTTCATTTTTCCCCTACTTTCCTACTCGTTACTCAACGGTCACTGTTGTTATTGGGGGCGGCGATCCGCGATCCAATTACGGACACTGCAAAGCAGTGTTTATACCAGTAGTGAACAGTGCCTAGTGGGAACGGGATAGGCACGGCGGCGATCGTAAGGATGTTTGACACGTGTCAACTGCTTGGACGGCTGTCTTGAGGCTAAACATTTTGTCTCGAACCGGTAGCTTAGGAAAATAATTTAGCTTTTCCGATTCTAGGATGCCGGCGAACGAAAGCAGGGACGAAAAATGATAGCAGAGCGAATTTGGGTTCGTCGTGGTGACGTACCGCATTAGCTTTGTCCGCTTTCCTTCGCTTTGATCTCCAGGTAAAGACGAGAGTAGCTTTTAGGGGGAAGAATGCCATCCAAACTCGATTTGTCGAAACAGTCTATCCAGGTCACCAATATCTTGCACAATGCTTCGCCGGCGCAGCTCTATGAAGAAGCGCTTCGCAATGAAAATGGGTCAGCCATTTCCAGTGAAGGGGCATTGATTGTCTCCTCGGGAGAACGCACTGGGCGTAGTCCCAAAGACAAACGCATCGTGGAATATTCGGGGTCTAGTTCGGATATCTGGTGGGGGGATATCAATATCAAACTCCAGCCCGACGTGTTTAAGATCAACCGAGAACGGGCGTTCGATTATCTCAATACCTGTTCAAAACTCTATTTGGTAGACGGCTTTGCAGGATGGGATCCCAAACATCGGATTAAAATTCGAGTGGTCTGTTCGCGTGCCTATCACGCGCTTTTCATGCACAACATGCTGATTCGCCCCACCGAGCAGGAGTTGGCTGAGTTCGGGGAACCTGATTTCACCATTTACAATGCGGGGCGCTTTCCTGCCAATCGTTACACTCGAGAAATGACCTCGAAGACGAGTGTCGATTTGAGTTTTGAAGATAAACAGTTGGTGATCTTGGGAACGGAATACGCGGGAGAAATGAAAAAAGGCGTCTTTACGCTGATGAATTATCTGATGCCTAAGCGTGGTGTCCTGTCGATGCACTGTTCCGCCACTACGGGCACTCAGCGTGAAGGCGATGTCTCCCTCTATTTCGGGCTTTCGGGTACCGGCAAGACCACGCTTTCGGCCGATCCTAAGCGAAAGTTAATCGGTGACGATGAGCACGGATGGAGTGATGAGGGGATTTTCAATATCGAGGGCGGATGTTACGCCAAGTGTATCAATCTATCGGCCGAAAAAGAGCCGGAGATTTTTAAGGCGATTCGATTTGGCACCGTTTTAGAGAACGTGCGATTCCACGAAACGACTCGAGTGGTCGATTTTGATGATAGCAGTATTACCGAAAATACCCGAGCGTCCTATCCCATCGAATACATCCCGCAAGCCAAAATGCCCTGCACGGCAGGACACCCCCGAAATATTATTTTTCTCACTTGCGATGCGTTTGGGGTGTTGCCACCGGTGAGCGAACTTACCGCCGAACAAGCGATGTATCACTTCGTCAGTGGTTATACGGCCAAAGTCGCAGGCACTGAAATGGGAGTGACTGAACCTCAAGCCACGTTTTCTGCGTGTTTTGGTGCGGCCTTTATGGTTTGGCACCCTCGAAAGTATGCCGAACTTTTGTCTGAAAAAATCCGGAAATTCGGTAGCCGCGTTTGGTTAGTCAATACCGGGTGGACCGGTGGTCCTTACGGGGTGGGCCAACGGATTCCACTGAAATACACTCGCGCCATTGTGGATGCGATTCACGATGGGCACTTGCTAGAATCTAGCCGGGTCGAAGATAAAGTCTTTGGTTTCCAAGTTCCCACGGCGTGCCCCGGTGTGCCGAGCGAAATGCTATCGCCTCGTCAAACCTGGACAGATCCCGCCGCCTATGATCGCCAGGCGATGAAGTTAGAAGGGATGTTCCAGGAGAATTATAAGAAATTTCAGCCCGGGACTTGAATATCGATTCGATTGAGTGATTTTTAGTTTCCCTACTTTACGAGTCTGTCGGGCAGTGCTAAGCGTCAAGATATGGTGCAATCTTCTCTTCTATCCTTGGTGTTTCTAATGAGTTTAACAGTTAGCGGTTCGCAGGCATCGACCATAGATTCAGTTCTTGCGCCGGATAGCCCAGAAGCGCTTTCGATTTCTCTCCCCGCGGATCGAAATCAGTTAGCGGAACAGATCAAATTACGACGAATTGTCGTTCTAGGCCCGCCAGGCGGCGGGAAAGGGACGCTGGCGGATGCGCTCGCGGCAGATTTGGGGATATGTCATCTTTCCACCGGGGATGTTCTGCGTGCTGAGGTAAAATCCGGTTCCGCACTGGGTAAATCTCTGAAGGAGATTATGGACCGAGGAGAACTGGTTCCTTTTCAAATCGTGGTGGATATCGTCGTGAATCGATTGCAACAACCCGATTGTGCGAAGGGATATTTGTTAGACGGCAGTCCGCGTCGGGTCGCAGAAGCCGAAGCGCTGGAAAAACGTTTAGCGGAAAAACATATTTCTACTGAGATTGCGATCGATCTTCAGGTGCCGGATTCGGATATCCAAGCGCGGTTAGAGGGGCGTCGGCTCTGCCCTAAATGTGGCGCCATTTATCACGTTAGTTTTAAGAAGCCTCGGGTCGATGGAAAATGCGATTTGGACGGCACTGCACTCATCCAGCGTTCCGACGATAACGCGTCGGTGATTGCGGAGCGTCTTAAGGTCTATCACCAAGAGACGGCACCGGTCAGTGGATTCTATGAATCGCGCGGCCTTCGGACCGCGATCAATGCCAGGGGATCAGCGTCGGAAGTTGAAGCTCTCGTACTTAAGATTCTTTGGCGGCCGGACGTCTTTGGTTTTTGATCCTGTGGATAGGGCGTTGGCTGGCTAGTGTCTTGTTCCTTTCCTTTTAAGCGAGTAGATAGGGCGTTATGGCTAAAGTAGAAATCTATACCACCCAGTATTGTCCTTATTGCCTTCGGGCCAAGCAACTCCTTCAGCAAAAAGGGGTGTCCTATGTGGAAATTAATTTGCAGGACAAACCCGATGAATTAGTGGCCTTAAAGGCTCGAACCGGAATGCGGACCGTCCCTCAAATTTTCATCAACGACAAACTGATTGGTGGATTTACCGAGCTTTTGGGGCTTGAAACTTCGCATCAACTCGACGCGCTTTTGAAAGATTAAGATCGGTTTAAAAAAGCGGTGGGTTTCTCGTTTCTTAACCAAGATCCTTCTTTCGTATCTCTACAACCCGAATGAAACCGTGTGAGCACTCGCGGTGCCCGTAACCCACAGTTTCCTCACATTTCCTAGGCGTTAGCAGGATCACTCTCTGTCTCGCTAATGGGTAACCAATGTTTCGACAGGCTAAGTTGTGATTAATTGTCGCCTATTCTCTTTTGCAAAAAAAGAAATGCGAAGAACTTCGTCCGTCGAATAAAAGATTACATCGCAGACTTTTGGAATACATCCCGGTTCTAAAATCAAGATTTTTGCCGACATCTCAAAGGATTAGACGCCAAAATCCCATTTTTTCCATTTCGCAGAGTTCGGCCCGCAGGTTGCTAATCTAAGATCTACTGGCATACACCGGGGGATTTCCTTGTTGTCCGTTTTCGATTTCTTCGCGTCGCTCTAACCCTTGGTATGAGAACTTTTCGCGAGGATAAAAGATTATGGAAGACGGCGGTCAACATTACCCGGCGCTTTTGGGAGGCGGTTCCGCTTCGTTCAAAAGTGTTCGAACGGTAGCATTCTATTTTCTGCTAGCCCTCTTTGGTTTAATGGCGGCTTCTTGCCAGAAGGATGGCTTTACTCGCGCTCCGGGATTCACGCTAACTCAAGGCACACCTTATACTGGATTGACGTTGACTGGACCGACTCCGGTGTCGGTAGGACATTGTGCTGGTCCCTATGTAGTCACCCGAGTCGGCGTCAGTGGAGATGCGATCGCCTTTGACGACGGCACCACCTTAGCTCTTTCGGGACAAAGTGCAGGACAGTTTTACTCGGAGAACCAATGCGGCCAAGTCATCTCGTCCCTCACTGCGAATCACCAGCAACAATCCGTAAAATTCTTTTTCAAAGATCAACAAGCCGAGTCGTTGCTTTTTTCAGCGAAGGGACCTGGCACTTTGAGTGCGAGCCTTGCAGTCACGGTAAAAGCAGGCGCGGCGGCTCAACTCGCGCTAACCGGTCCGGTCTCGGTGGGCATCAATTCCTGTGCTAAATATTCGGTAAGTCTCCTCGATAGCTTTGGCAATCTCACTCATCCCAGTTCAAATTTGGCGATTGATCTCGATCTTCAAGGTAATGTGGCAGGTCATACCCACCTGTATAATGCGGCTGGCTGCTCGGGTGTGGCCTCAGATAGTACGGTCATTGCTTCCGGAACGAGTTCCACTGATTTCTATCTCAGTGGGTCTGCCTTTGGGAATCTCACCTTGTCCGCTTCTGGCAGCCATGTGGGTTCGGCAAGTTTAGCCATCGCACTGGTAGATGTGGCATCGGGAATTGTATTGTCGGGGCCCTCCAGTAGCGCCGTGGGAACCTGCGTTGCGGTGAATGCTCTGATCGTCGATGAGATTGGGAGCCCTTTCATTGTGAATAGCGATTTGACCCTCTCCTTGCGCACCATCACGAATAACGCGTTACTCTATCAAGATGCGAATTGCTCCACTCAAGCTACGGTAGTCGTCGTTCCGAGTGGCGCATCCTCTACGATTTTTTATATCAGCGACTCGACCGCGGAATCGACTTCCGTCGTGGCGGCGGCGGGCGGGCTGGTATCGGGGACTTATCACTTGCAATTTATCGCCGGAGCTCCGGCTGCAGTTGCGGTTCATATTGGCTTCACTCAATTGCCGATGGGGCAATGTGGGCCCGCGCAACTAGCCCTGGTTGATAGTTTTGGAAATCCCGCCATGGCAGTGACCGATTTAATCATTGGACTTGCTGCGAGTGGCACTAGTGGGGCTTCGACTCAGTTTTTCTCGGATAGCCGATGCCAAAATGCGGTGACGGCTCGCACCATTGGTCTTGGCACTGGAACTCAGAGTTTCTATTTTTCTGCCACTCAGGCCGGAGCCTTGACTGTGAGCTCGGAACCTCCTTCCGGAATTCTTGCGGGTTCAGCATCAGTGACTATCACTGCGTTAACCGGTCAACCCTTGCAGGTGGCCATTCAGGGCCCTCGGGACATTAACGTTGGAGACTGTGCTGCTTATACGGTGAATAGTCTGGATCAGAATGGGTTACCCGTTTTGCTTAGCCCATCGTCGCTCAAACTCTCCCTGTCCAGCACCAGCATCACGACGAGCTTTTTCGCGGATTCGCAGTGTAGTCACGCAACTAGTTCAGTTGAGATTAATCCTGGAAATTCCGCTGCGACGTTCTACCTGAAAAATACCAAACCAGAGATCTTCACCCTTTCCGCCCAGAAGTCGAGCGCAAATCTCAGTGCCTCGTATGTGGTGCAGAGTCATGCCGGTGCTGTAAGTGGTCTGTTGCTCACCGGAACGACCACTCTCACCGTAGGGCAATGTGCTCATGATCAAGTGGCGCTGATTGATGGTTTTGGCAATGCGACGGCTAAGAGCTCCGATGTTGTGGTTGCACTACAGACGCTTTCCACTACGCTAAATAGTCCTGCGCTACGGTTTTTTCAGGATAGCAATTGTCAGAACCAGGTTTCCTCCGTCACTATCATCGCCGGCTCCAATTCCGCGGGTTTCTTTTACAGCGCGAATGGCCCGGGCAGCGTGACTCTTCAAGCGACCAGTCCGGGGCTTACCCCGGCGACTCAAAGTATCACGGTTACCGCGGGAGGAAATCCCCTCAGCTTGAGCTTTCAAGGTCCTGCTCAACTCAACGCGGGAGCTTGCGGGGCCTACACCGTCGCGGTGCTCAGCGCGGATGGTTTCGAATTTGCTCCGGTTCAAGTAGCCTACAGCAGTACGAGTCAGAACCCTCAGATTTTTTACAGCGACGCGGGATGTACGGTGGTCGTTACCGGGGTCACGCTTACCAATTCGAAGAATTCGGCCCCGGTTTATGTGAAGGATACCGTCGCAGAAAGTATCACCTTAACCGCCACCGGAACCGGCGGCCTGAGCGCCAGTTTGCCTCTAACTATTTCTCCCGCCGCACCCAATCAGCTCAAGATTCAGGGCCCGGATCAGATTTACCTGGGACAATGCAGTTCTGGTTTTCTGGTTCAGCTTGCTGATCAGTTTGGTAATTTAGTGAAAGAGACTTCGGCTAGCGATTTTTCTCTCTCCGCTGGAGGAGTCGGCAATGCGACATTCTCTCAGAATCCTGATTGTGGTAGTGGCACAACTCTCCTCACCATTGCCGCGCAAGAAAGTTCTGTCGGGTTTTTAGCCCTGGGAAGTGCCGTCGGACAATTAACCATCACCGTAGCCGGCGGAGACCTGATTCCTGCGACGAAAACCCTTAGCGTCGTTCCTAACCCCATCATTCTGGTTCCCTCCCACCTATCCTTTGGTGACGTCGCGGTGGGCGATAGCAAAACGTTACCCTTTACGCTCACTAACTCTGCCTTACCTACCGTAAGCCTCAGCGGTTTCTCCATTGCGGGATTGGACTTTGCGTTAGCTTCGGGTGGGACCTGTGCTTCCAATCTGGCGTTAACCGGAGGAAAAAGTTGCACGATTAATGTGAAATTTGCTCCCACTATTCCGGGCGCTCACGCCGGAAGTCTGACGGTGGGCTCATCGGCTGGTCCAGTCAGCGGAGATCTTTCCGGTAACGGTTTGGTTCCAGGACAGCTGAAATTATCTTCGACTTCTTTGGCTTTTGGTGACGTGGTGGTGAATACCACCAAGACGTTACCCTTAACTCTGTCCAATACTGGTCAGACGGCGGTGAGTCTCAACGGTTTTCCGGTGAGCGGCGATGTTTTTTCCGTAATCTCCGGAGGAACCTGTGCCTCCAGTAATCAGATTTTGCAGGGAGGACAGAGTTGCACGATTACGGTGCAGTTCGCTCCGGTGGCCCCGGGGAATCAAACCGGAGTCTTGTCCGTAAATTCCACGGCAAGTACGGTGGAAGCCGATCTCAGTGGACGAGGGATTAGGGACGGGAATTTGGTCTGGACAGTTACCGGGCTTGATTTCGGTGACGTTACGGTGAATGCGACCAAGACATTGTCTTTGAGTCTCAGAAATTCTGGCGATGCCTCTGTAGTGGTGAGCTCGTTTAACCTTACGGGAGATAGTTTCTCCAAGGTAAGTGGCGGCACCTGTGCCGATCAAAATCAGACACTATTATCTGGCCAAACTTGTTCGGTAAATATTCAGTTCAAACCTTCTAGCGTGGGGCCTAAGTCCGGCGCGATTGCAGCTACCGGTAATGGCGCTACCACTACAGCGGCGCTTTCTGGAAATGGAATCTCTCAAGCGAATTTAGTTTTTGATCCGGGCACGTTGGATTTCGGTGACGTGACGGTAAATACCACTAAGACCCTCAGCCTGAAGGTAACCAACTCGGGACAAACCTCGGTTGTACTTTCTTCGGATCAAATTGCAGCCTTGGGACAGTTTAGCTTGGCGACCGGCGGAAGCTGCTCCATTCCTGGTCAAGTGCTGTCCGGCGGAAATAGTTGCACGGTTAATCTGAAGTTCTCTCCGGTGCGCGTCGGCCCCGATACCGGAGGCCTGGTGATTACTACCCCAATTGGAAATTTTACGGGCAACTTATCCGGCAATGGGATCTCCGCGGGAAAATTATCGTTATCTCCGGCCTCGCTGGACTTTGGTGATGTCACGGTTAACACCACCAAGACGCTCTCGGTCACCGTGACTAATAGCGGACAAACGGCCGTTTCGTTGAATTTGTTTTCGGCCCAAGGCAGCGGGTTTTCTCTATCTTCGGTAAGCTCAGCGGGAAGTTGTAATCCAAACCAAACGACGTTGGAATATCTTCAAACCTGTACGATCGGGGTGACGTTTTCGCCGCTCACCGTCGGAGCCAAAACCGGTAGCTTAAATATCCAATCTACGGCGGGTCCGGCCAGCGCTGGGCTCTCTGGAAATGGTATTTCTGGGGCGATGCTTTCATTAAGCCCCAGTGCATTAAGTTTCGGCGACGTCACGATTAATACTTCCAAAGTTTTATCCCTAACCGTCGCTAACACGGGACAAACCTCAACCGTCATTAACTCCTTTAGCGTCAGTGGCAATGGTTTCTCGGTAGTCA
>Ga0206903_10197_pt1 | contig 19714 bp, 14 predicted proteins | sample Alteio_BWOrgHeat_45_FD_152959 | JGI IMG/M metagenome (GOLD analysis project Ga0206903, IMG submission 152959) | Enriched cells from forest soil in Barre Woods Harvard Forest LTER site, Petersham, Massachusetts, United States -... | ecosystem: Environmental > Terrestrial > Soil > Temperate forest >... | reverse complement strand
CGGCTATGATCTTATCGAGTTCTTCTTTTTTGTTTTTCAGAACGGAATCTTTGGTCGTAAGGCCTTTCTTCGCTTTGTCGAGTAACAGCACTTTTTCGGCCACTTCTTCCTGAGCATCTTTAATGTGTTTTTCTGAAAGTTTTACTTCCAGCTGCTGCATTTCGATTTCTTTGTTTATGGCTTCAAATTCGCGACTGTTCTTTACGTTCTCGCTTTGCTTTTCGTATTTTTTAATCAGTTCTTCCGAATCCTTCATGCTCTGTTTCTTCTGATTGATGAATTCCTGAATACCGTTTATTTCTTCTTCGATCCTTGTCTGGCGTGCATTCAAACCCTGAATTTCATCTTCCAGATCACTGACTTCCATCGGAAGTTCACCCTTCAATACTTTATATTCGTCTAATTTGGATTCTATCTTCTGAAGACTAATCAGAGAGGCTAATTTTTCTTCTACTGAAAATTCTTTGACGTTGGCCATAGTTTAGATATAATAGTTGACCGGGTTGGTTTTCGTACCCGATTTAAGGACGGCAAAGTTAGGAAATTTTTCGAGGATAATATCATGAATCAGGTCAACCGTGAATTGCTCACTTTCGAAATGACCAATATCGGCAACTACCATTTCACCGTCTGCTGCAAAGAACTCGTGGTACCTGATGTCCGCGCTGATAAAAAAACCGGCCCCTTCCTGTAAAGCGTTAGGAATCAAGAAACTACCGGCCCCACCACATACCGCTATGCGGGTAATGGTCCGTCCGGTAAGAGGGCTGTGCCGGATAACCGGGATGCCGAATTCCTCTTTGAGCCTGATCAGCACCTGTTTTTCTGATAGAGGTACAGACAAATCGCCGGTCATTCCGGATCCGATACCGGGGTTACCGGGTCTGGGAAGAAGGATTTTCCGATTGATCAGTCCCAGTTTATCGGCAATAGTACTATTAACGCCGGAAAGGATATTATCGAGGTTGGTATGGATTGCATAAACTGAAATTCCCGCTTTGATCGCCTGGATCAGAGCTTTGCTAACCCCGTTTTCAGGAATAATTCGCCTGATGGGCCGAAAGATCAGCGGGTGGTGCGAAACGATCAGATTACATTTTTTTTCCACAGCTTCCCGCACCACGTCCCCGGTACAATCAAGGCTAACCAGGACACCGTTGCAGTTATCCCCTGTATCCCCGGTCAAAATTCCACTATTGTCATAATCTTCCTGATAAGTGAGTGCAGCAATGGATTCCAGATGCGCGATGATATGTTCGATTTTCATTTACTGAAATTAAGGTGTTTTCCATTTTTTTCAGGAAAGCCCTTAACTTTCACAAAACAATTCACATGATAAAAAGCATCCTTATTCTTGTCGTTTTTTCCATATTTGGATTTAAACCTATAGACAAAACACTTACAAAACAGGAAAGGGATTTTGCCATCCAGTATATGGAACAAACCAGGGATGCCTTGATTAAAGATGTAAAGGGACTTTCAGCAGCGCAAATCAATTTTAAGGCTGATTCCACCCGCTGGAGTGTTGCTCAGTGCGTGGAACATATTGCCCTGGCTGAGGCGGCGCTATCGATGGTTGTTCAAATAAGTCTCAAATCACCGGCAGATCCTACCAGGAGAGATTCGATCCATTTTACCGACGAACAGGTTATGAATATTCTGACCGACCGAAGCCGCAAGTTTAACGCTCCCGAAATGTTGAGACCTGTCGGAACATTCGGTACTATGCAGGTGGCGCTGGATTCGTTTGTTGCCAGACGGAACCGGAATATTGAATTCGTTAAAACGACCCAAGATGATCTGCGGGATCATTATTTTCAGAACCCGGGATTGGGAACCATTGATGATTACCAGGTGATTCTTTTCATGACAGCTCACAGTAAACGACATACGCTGCAGCTGGAAGAAGTAAAAGCCAGTCCGAATTTTCCTAAAAACTAGTATTGAAGATCACCGGTGGCTGAACGATAATGACTGTACTCCGGTTTATTTAATAATTTTCTCTATATGCGCCAGCTTTCCTTCTTCATCAAATCCTTCCATTATGATGCGGATTTGGTGTGTTACATCGCTATTGTAAAACGGAATACTGATTTTATGAATTGCCTTTCCGCCAACGATAATGGGATTCCAGTATAGTGTGGTACGGATATCATCATTTTCCGGCTCGGGATTGATAAGATAATCCGGAGAATAAAATTCGCGTACCAGATTATACCCGGCGATCCGCGTCATCTCGAGTCCTTTGATGGAAGGATCTGGTGTTTTATCACGTCCTTTTTTTGTATATACCGCGATGACACCGCCGGCTCCGTTCCCCATGACCGATGTGGTTCCGGGTGAAAAGACTTTGACCATTGCCAGTTCGCTGATATTTATACTTTTAAGCGAATTAGCATCTACCTGCATTTCATTGAGATATAATGAAGGCGTAGATCCCCTCCAGGATAGTGATGGTGTCGGCCCCACTGTGGTAATCGTTAATCCAGCCACTTTCCCTTGCAGATATGTAAAAATATCCACCGCACCATACCTATTTTCATCATTCAGCAGATCAAAAATGGTTGCATTTCCGCCACTGAAGAGTCCGGTTGCATAGAGTTCGTCCAGTTTTTCCTTGTCCGATTTAACTCTTCTTATAACCGTTACGGCCGCGAGGTTCTGTACTCTCTTGTCCTGTTCATGCAAACGGGCAACTTCACTAAAGATCTGCTGGCTTTTCCTGACCAGCGACGTATCGTCGGGTGACCAGGGAGCAAGTGACATGTCAAAGGGCCTGATCTTCCTGTACGGCGGGAGCAATCCGTTCTTAAAAATAACGGCAGATTCATTGGAAAGATTTCGGCTGACATTGAATTGATAATAGGCTTTTGCCGTATCATAAAAAATCAGGCCGCCAATTTGAAATTTCCCATTTTTTGCATAGGGAACCGAAAGCATATTACTCGCCGAATCCTTGTTCTGAAAAATTACATTGAGGCTTTCATCTTTTGAGATCCTTGAATAATCTACACCCAGCACCTCCGCATTCAGTGAAAGAAAATTATCCAGTGGGTATTTTATAACAGGTGTTTTTCCTTTAATGAGGTCATCCCATTTGAATCTGCGCCATCCATGCGTTAACATTACAAGGTCCAGTTGCTGAACTAGTGAATCCGAATTGTTCTGGAAATAATAATAAGGATCTTTAACATAACCGTGCAGGTCTCCGGTGAGCAAAAGATTTGAAATAATATTGTCGTCCCAGGGTTTATTTCCATCAACCTCCGCATCTGTAACGGAAATTGACATGTTGGATTTGACTGTATCCGGCAGTTCAATTTCCATCTCGTTGCGCCCTCTTCTGTTCAGACTCTTTGAGGTCATTTTTATGTTCGCTTCGAAACTATATTCATGATTGTTAATAAAACATATCCGCTCCGCAAGAGGGGTCTGATTCATGTCGAACACAGTTACCTGGATAATTCCGGTGGGCAGTTGACCTGTCGGAATATTGCCTCCGCTCATGAAAATATCTTTCAGATTTACTACCGCCTTGTAAACCATCTGTTGATTCATATGCGCCACTACGGTGATCTGTTGATAGGCGGTGCTCTCGGATGGTCTCGCGACCGAAAAAACAAGCTTCTGATTTGCAGTCAGCACCCGCAATACAATGCCGGAGGTCTTAACAGGAGGTAACTCAGTTCGGTGTTCAAGGCCTTTTTCATCTTTCCAGGTAGCATAAAATGCGTCCTGTTTTTCCGGAGCCAGCAGGAACTTCCCCATCCCATACTTATTGGAACTAAAACTGAGCAATGTTTTACCGGACTGGTCAAATAACGTACCCGAAAGCTTACGGGGTTGCCCATATGCATCTTCCGCTTTAAAAGCAACTGTATTTTCAATACCGGCAACCAGTTCGCCGCCTTCCGGGAAAAAATGAAGCGTGGTGGGAGAAGGAACTGCATTTACAGATGAGTCCTTGGATCCCCCGATGATCCGGAGATCTTTGGTATAAACAAAACTGGAATCAAAATTCAGCATCCAGGTAGTATAAGCCCGGATGTGAACTCTTGTGCCCGTGAAAGCTGCGGGGATATCAAAACTTCCGATGGCACATGATTCCAGGATAGGTCCTGTATTTCGCAGAATCAGATTTCCATTTGCATCATACAGCTCCGCATAAAAATTCTTACTGTAAGGAGAAGGATCAAAGCCCGTGAAAATATAAGCTTTATACCAGATACGGTCGCCGGGGTTATATGCTTTTTTATCGAGTTGCATGTACAGTTTCTCCTGTGGAAATCTTGCCGCATACACTTTCATCATGGAATCAATCATCTGGGCAGAACTAAACAGGGGGGGGAAATAAAGCGTTACGACCAACAGCAAAAAAAGTTTCAGGTTCATATGGTAAAAATTAGGGCAAATCTCTGTTATCTTGCCGTAGAAATAAAACAGAATTTTAATTAAGATTTTCGGCCACGATGAGAACCAGCCATCAGGAACTTTATAACCAGTACCGGGACCGTATGCGCAAACTGGCTGATGTCAGAGCCGCGCTGGCTTTAATGCAATGGGATCAGGAAACCTACATGCCTGCGAAAGGTGCCGGATTTCGCGCCCAGCAGGTAGCAACTCTATCTGAGGTGGCACATGAACTGGCAACTTCAGAGAGCCTGGGAACATTATTGGAATCGCTTAATACCATAGACGACTTAAATGAAACCGAAAAGAAGAATATTTTCCTGAATCGCCAGGATTTTGTAAAACAGAAAAAATATCCGGCGGCTTTTGTGCGGAAAATGAGTGAGACTGTTTCTAAAAGTTTCAATGCCTGGAACCTGGCCAAAAAAGAGAACCGGTTTAAGCTCTTCGAAAAGGAGCTCGCCGAGTTGATAGAGCTAAAAAAAGAAGAAACCAGCCTGATCGGTTATGCTGATCATCCATATGATGCACTGATGGATGAATTTGAGAAAGGATGTACGGTAAAGATGATGGATGGTGTTTTTGGGAATATGTTGCCCCGTTTGCGAAAGATTCTGGAAAAAATTCAGGGGTCAAAAACGCCGGAGGATGAATTTCTCTTTAAATCCTTTGACAAAAAAAAGCAGTGGGATTTCGGCATGCAGGTAATCGCCGAGCTGGGTTTTGATTTCGAAGCAGGGCGCCAGGATATTTCAAGTCATCCGTTCAGTACAAGTTTTAATAAATATGATGTGCGTATTACAACCCGCATCGACGAAAATGATTTCAGCAGTATGCTGTTTAGCTGTATTCATGAAACAGGGCACGCGCTGTATGAACAGGGTCTGCCAGAATCGGAATACGGACTTCCTTCAGGAGAATACGCATCGCTCGGCATTCATGAATCCCAGTCACGCTTATGGGAAAACCATGTCGGACGGAGTCGTGCGTTCTGGAAACTTCATTATCCGCAGGCAAGGGGTAAATTTCCCGAAGCCTTTGAAAAAGTGGAAGAAGACCGTTTTTACAAAGCCATAAACAGGGTGAAACCTTCCCTGATTCGTACAGAATCCGACGAACTTACCTATCATTTTCACGTCATGATCCGTTATGAAATTGAAAAAATGCTGATAAAAGGTGATTTGAAAACTGCCGACATACCAGCCTACTGGAATGAACAATACAATAAATACCTGGGTGTGAAAGTTCCCGATGATCAGCATGGGTGTCTGCAGGACGTGCACTGGAGCCATGGCAGTTTTGGCTATTTTCCCACTTATAGCCTCGGCAGCTTCTATGCCGCCCAATTCTTCGCAACCGCCGTAAAATCGGACCCTGAATTACCGGAAAAAATGGCTAATGGAAATTCAGCGGGATTACTACTATGGCTCAGGCAACGAATTCACGCTTCCGGACGTATCTTTAACAGTGAGGAAATCTGTAAAAATGCAACCGGCGAACCGCTGAATGTCCAGTATTTTCTGGATTATTTGCTTGACAAATATGGAAAGATTTACGAATTTTAAGGACCTATCCAGTGCATCCGATGAAAAAATGGACCTTTTTAACCGCCTTTTCTCTATTCCTGCTGGTAATTCCATTCTCCTGTAAAAAATATATTGAGCAACAGGAACAAAATGCCCTGGTGGACCTTGTAACAAAAGGCACCTGGCGGATAACCGGATATCTGGATCACCAGACTAACAATATAACAGACAGTTTTTCCGGGTATGCATTTCAGTTTAATGAAAACGGCACCGTATATGGCATCCGGTATGGACAACAAACCAACGGTACCTGGTCGGCAAATGTTAGTAATAAGACGATCACGTCCGATTTTCCGTCGGCCACCTACCCGATCAGCATGCTGAATCACACCTGGACGGTAACCGACAGTTATACTGACTCAGTAGCTGCAAAAACCGCCGTAGACACATCCTACAATATCCTGAATCTCCACAAGAATTGAGTCTGTACTTCTGATTTTAAGACTGAGTCTAGTAGTTTATACTTACCTGTTTGCCCCGAAAACCTTTATTTTGATGGCTGTTTGCGTTGAAAAACAATTTTGAACCTTCTTGCACGTTATGCAATTCGTAGAAAAGATATTACCCACATCTGAATATCGTCTGCAAATCCGGATACCCATTGTGATTTTTTTCAGGATCAGCCTGAAAGAATTTCCATTACCCCTTGTAAACTATGATGTAAATCAACCTTAAATCGCTATCCGTTGTTCAGAAAACTACGCTTATTCCTTTTTTTGTTGCTAGCCGTTTTTACCGGTGCTCAGGCACAGGTCCCGGTCGCTTCCATGTCTGCTTCTCCCATATCCGGCTGTCCTCCACTGGGTGTTTCGTTTGTTGGATCTGCTACCGGAACCGGGCCTTTTACCTGGAGCTGGAGTTTTGGTGGAGCACCTCCCAACGTTAGTAAGGCTACCAGTACCAGTCAAAATACTGCGGTTATATTTTACACACCGGGAACATACACTGTTACGCTTATTGTGAAAAACGCCAGCGGTAGTAGTAATGTGGTAGATACAACTATTACCGTCAACCCAGTACCCACTGCTGATTTTAATCAGGATAAAACCTCCGGCTGTTTCCCTACCACAGTTAATTTTACCAATGCTTCAACGCCACTCGCTTCAATCACCAGCTATACCTGGGATTTCGGAGACGGTACACAGGCTTTCAATATTCAAAATCCGAGTCATATCTATCATTCCGGAGGTAATTTTGGAGTAACACTCTATATAACCAATAATTTTGGTTGTACGGGGAGTGCCCAGATTAAAAATGTTCAAAAAGCGATAACGCTTACTGGTGGGGTTATTCCCAATTTCACCAGTGCATTGAACAGCAGTTGCACATTACCGGTTACGGCCACATTTACAAATGCAAGTTCAGGTCCGTCGGTCATGAGTTATTCCTGGGATTTCGGGGACGGCCTGGGATTTACAGACAATACATTTTCGCCAACCCACAACTTTGCAGCAGCCGGAAACTATAATGTAAAACTGGCGGCTACCAGCACCCAGGGTTGTACTGATACATTGATTACAGCAGTAAATATTTCTGCGAGCGGTAATCTGTCGGATTTCACCGGTGATGGTCCGGTATGTATTAATACCCCAGTCACATTCAACAATATTTCATCTCCGCCTCCAAATAGTTCAACCTGGGATTATGGAGATGGAACGGGTATATTTCCAGGCAGAAACGGATCGCATACATTCACAACACCCGGAATACATCATGTTACACTTGTAAATACATTTTCGGGTTGTACCGGTACTATAACAAAGGATGTGAATGTAGTTGGCCCGCCCACAACGAATTTTACGGCGACGAATGTCAATGCCTGTCAGCCGCCGTTGACAACGAATTTTACAGACAACTCAACTGGCGGAGCTACTTCCTGGTTATGGAATTTTGGAGACGGCTCACCCACATCGACAGCTAAGAATCCACAGCATGTTTACAGCAGTTATGGCACTTACCAGGTAATATTAACAGCCAGTTCGGCACCGGGCTGTTCTACTGTTCTCACCCAAAATGCATTTGTAAATGTCGTTAAACCGGCAGTTTCTATCGTTAACCTGCCTGCTTACGGTTGTGCTCCTTATACGTTTACACCTGCGGCAGCCATCACGGCCGTGGACGGTGTGGCATCCTATAACTGGGACTTCGGAAATGGCTTTATTTTCAACGGCCAGACACCTCCTCCACAAATTTATGCGGCAGGTGTTTATAATGTTTCCCTGACGATTACGACCACCGGCGGTTGTACGGCGACTTCGCCTCCGGGCCAGGTGAAAGTCGGATCCACAAAACCGGTACCCGCATTTACGTTCGCGCCACCGACAGCCTGTGTAAAATCTCCAATTGTGTTTACGGACGGATCGACAGGCGGTGCCAATCAATGGTCCTGGGATTTCGGAGACGGTGGCGCGGCAACCGGTCCGAACCCTTCGTATTCTTATTCAAAACCAGGTACTTTTAAAGTAACCTTGACGGCTTACAATAATGGTTGTTTTGATGTCACTTCACATTTTGTAACAATCAATGCGCCACTGGCCGATTTCAATTCTACATCTACCTGCGGAGCCAGAAATAATTTCACATTTCTTGATAACTCTACGAATGCTACCAGTTGGTCCTGGGATTTTGGAGACGGATCAACTTCAACATTACCAAATCCTCCAACACATGCCTATCCAGGGGGGCCGCCAACAACATATAATGTAACTCTCACGGTCAAAAATAGCGTGTCTGGTTGCTCTGATATAATTACCAAACAGATCACGACCAACCAGGGTACGATCATGAGTACGGCGTCTAACCCCGCCTGTGTAAATACGCCCGTGGGCTTCACAACTGCTTCTCCTCCGAATATTGTTAGTTTCAATTTCGACTTTGGGGACGGAACTGCACCCGTTAATTCAACAGGTGCTGCGGTACACACTTATACCGCTCCAGGAATTTATACAATAACATTGAAGACAACTGACAATGCCGGTTGTGTGGAAACCGCAGCCCCCTATACTATGACGGTAGCTGGACCTACTGTTAAGTTTACTTCACCGCCAGCTGTGTCCTGTGGCGTGTTAAACGCCAATTTTACCAACCAGTCCACGCCGAACGGATCACCCTTAAAAACATATCTGTGGGATTTTGGAGATGGCTCAACTTCGAATGCAGCAAACCCGCCAACTCATACTTACAATACCCAGGGTAATTTTCTTGTTAAGCTGACGGTGACCGACAATATGGGTTGTTCCGACAGCCTGATCAGCACGAATGTAATAACGGTCTCTCTTCCTTCCGCGAAATTCAACACCTCAGAAGACAGTTCATGCCCGAATGCGCCAAACCCGATCCGTTTTACCAATACATCTATTGGTGGATTCAACCCTGTTTATACCTGGGATTTCGGGGATGCGTCGACACCGTCTAATGCAATCTCTCCGGTTTACGCTTATACTGCCAACGGAAATTTTCAGGCCAAGCTTACGATGACCGATACCTATGGTTGTACATCCAGCTTTTCAAACCCTAAATTGATCATTGTAGGAACCCCGGTGGCATCCTTTACCATGAGTGGTAACTATTCTGCCTGTCCGCCATTCAATGATCATTTTACATTCACGGGCAGTTTCGCCAGAAGTTATTCCTGGGATTTCAACACGCCTGGTGGTGCTTTTTCGAGCCTGATAAATCCAAGTTACTTATATGCCGAACCCGGAGATTATGATCCATATGTCAAGATAACCAGTCCGGGCGGTTGCATAGCCACAGCGCCAACGCAACATGTGCATGTGGACGGACCGATTGGCTTGTACACTTACACACCAATTGCGGGCTGTAATTTTCTGGATGTAACTTTCAACGTCACTTCTTCCAACGTGGTTAAATTTACCTGGAATTTCGGAGATGGTCCGCCAGTGACAACCACCACGTCAACGATAACCCACCATTATCGCCCGGGAGATTATCCGCCGTTCGTTGTACTGGAAGATGCTCAGGGCTGTAAGCTGACCAAACTGGGAACCGATGATATTGTGGTGGATACGATTGCAAATATCAAATTCACCGCTGTTAAATCTCTGCTCTGCGATTCCGGTACCGTTTTATTCTCTGATGTATCAGCTTTGGGCAGCGGCACCGTAATCACGAATTATATCTGGGATTTTAATGATGGATCTACGCAATCCGGCCTTTTCCCAAACACATCTCATTTTTATTCGACCGTAGCAAATTATAATCCGACCTTGTCAATAACAACAGCGGGTGGTTGTTCGGCTTCTACTTCTGTACCGGTAGAGGTTGTGGCTTCGCCCATGGTTGACATCAATGGCCTGATTTCACAATGTGAACCTGCCGTACTGAATTTCACTGGCGTTGAAGTTGTGCCAGACCCAAATGGACCACTCACCTGGTCGTGGGATTTTGATCTCCTCAACAAACCTAATAAACCAGGACAAACCAGCAATTTGCAAAATCCGCTGCCGGTTAATTATCCGAAAGCAGGAAGTTATTTTGTTCAGGTAATCGGAACAAATAATAAAGGTTGTACAGACACCGCTACCCAACAATTACTCATATTCCCGATTCCTGTGGTCAATGCCGGTGCAGATACGACAATATGCCTTGGTACACCGTTAGTGATGAACGCAACCGGAAATGCATCACTATTTACCTGGCAGGCTCCTATCGATCCAGGTGCATCGCTGAGTTGCACACCTTGTGCGAAAACGACGGCTGACCCCGTTCCAAACAGCACATTCTTTGTAGTTCAGGGACAGAGTCTGCAGGGTTGCACAGCCTATGATACCATACAAGTAACAGTAAACATCCCGCCGGTGGTAAATGTGAGCGGACCGGATTCTGTTTGTTTGGGACAAAGCACTCCTTTAAAAGCAACAGGTGCCGCAATTTATAGCTGGACGCCGGCTGAAGGACTGAACAATCCCAATATTGCCAACCCGACAGCCACACCGGATGCTTCGCAAATCGGTACAGCAGCAAGTAATATCATTACCTATATAGTAACCGGATACGATAGTAAAAAATGCTTCAATGATGTAGATTCGGTTCATATCACGGCATTTAATTATCCGGTCATAAGCCTGATTCCCAATGCCACCATCAATGTTGGAAGTTCTTATCAGATTAGTTCAAGTGTTACGACCAATATCACGTCGCTGAACTGGACACCATCGGGCACTCTGAGTTGTTCTAATTGTCTGACTCCATTGGCCACTCCGATGAAAACGACCCGGTATGCGCTGACCGCAATCAATGACGGTGGTTGTGCAACTACTGACAGTATCCGGGTTCAGGTGATTTGCGATGGAGCTAACTTCTTTGTACCGAATACATTTTCACCAAACGGTGACGGGGTGAACGACTATTTCATTATAAATGGTGTCGGATTAAATGTTATTCCTTCCATCACGATTTATAACCGGTGGGGACAGATCGTATTCCAGAAGAGTAACTTTGCTCCAAATTCGTCGGCCGCTGCCTGGGATGGAACATTCAACGGCCAGCCAGCCCCGTCAGATGTATATATTTATACCATCCAAATACTTTGTAACAATGCAACCCTGATTCCTTATCACGGAAATGTAACCCTGATCAGATAATAACAGAAAATGAGAAACCCGACCCCCATAAAAAAAATTTGTTTAACCCTGGCAGTTTTTGCTGCGAGTATAGCAACGGCCTTTTCACAGGACCTGCACTTCTCGCAATTTTTTGAAGCCCCCCTTTTAAGAAACCCGGCTCTTGCAGGCATATTTACAGGCGACTACCGAATCCAGGGCGTTTACAGGGACCAGTGGAACAGTTTTACCAATGCGTACCGCACGGGATCGTTTAACGGAGAATATAAACTACCAGTAGGCCGCACAGATGATTTCCTGACAATCGGTTTACAGATATTATATGATAAGGCAGGCAGCGCCGGTCTTACTTCAACACAGGTTTTTCCGGCACTTAACTATAGCAAATCACTTTCGAATACACATGCCAGTTATCTCTCGATCGGATTCATGGGAGGTTATGTTGAAAAAAGAATAGATGTTTCAAAAATTACAACGAACAGTCAGTTCGACGGTGCGGCGTTCAATCCTTCCCTGGGAACAGGCGAAACATTTCCCTCTCCGGATATTCACTACTGGGATGGAAGCGTGGGCATGAGTTATAACAGCAGCTTCGGCCAGAACGATCAGAATTCGATGTTTTTCGGAGTAGCCTATCATCATCTCAACAGGCCGATGAATTCATTTTATCAGAATACGGCGGTTGAACTGCAGCCAAAATGGGTGGTCTCCGGAGGAGCAAGATTCAATTTGGATGAAAGATCCGAAATTACTGTACAGGCTGATTATTCCAGCCAGGGACTAGCCCGTGAAACCATTGGCGGCTTAATGTATGGATACAAACTGGGGGAATTTACCGACGACCCGAAATATGTGCTCGGAATCGGCGCTTATATGAGGCTGAATGATGCGTTCATCCCGGTTATCAAGCTGGATATGTTACCTCTTTCGATGGCTATCAGTTATGATGTAAATATATCAACCCTTAATACTGTAAGTCAGGGCCAGGGAGGATTCGAATTATCCATCTCTTATATCGGCTTTCTGGACCGGGAAAATTCGGCTAAGAATAAAATGCTTTGTCCGAGATTTTAGGCTTAAGAAAACATTTCTTTGACCTTATCAAAAAAATTCTTCTCGTTTTTATCTGGCTTTGGTTCAAAGTTCGGTGAGTCCCCGAGTTTCTCGAGCATAGCTTTTTCTTCCGCAGAAACCTGTTGAGGCGTCCATACGTTCACATGTATCAGCTGATCGCCTTTTTCATATGAATTCACGGAAGGAAATCCTTTTCCTTTCAGGCGGAATATCTTTCCACTTTGAGTTCCCGCGGGAACCCGGATCTTGGCTTTTCCATCTATCGTTGGTACTTCAACCTGTATTCCGAAAACTGCATCTGTAAATGAGATATGTAAATCGAAGGCAACGTTTAATCCGTCGCGATGTAATTCTGTATGTGTTTCCTCTTCAATTAAAATGATCAGATCTCCCGGTGAACCGCCTCTTTCTCCTGCATTTCCTTTTCCGGAAACGCTGAGCTGCATGCCTTCCTGCACACCGGCAGGAATATCGATACTCACGACTTCCTCTCCAAATACCCGTCCCTCTCCTTTACATACGGCACATTTAGCCGTAATAGTTGTTCCCTCCCCATTACAGGTGGGACAGGTTGTGACCGTTTGCATCTGACCGAGAAAGGTATTGCTAACTCTTCTTACCTGACCGCTTCCGCCGCATGTACCACAGGTTTGTACGCTTGCCTTGTCCTTCGCACCGCTGCCATGACAGGTTACACAGGGAATGTGTTTTTTTACCTTGATATTTTTATTTACACCTTTGGCGATTTCCTCATATGTGAGTTTGATCTTGATACGAAGATTCGAGCCGCGAATACCATGCGAACGGGAATTACCACCCCCTCCACGCCGGCCTCCAAAAAAACTTCCAAAAATATCATCCCCGAAAACATCACCGAACTGGCTGAAGATATCATCCATATTCATACCGCCGCCGCCATTGAAGCCACCGCGTCCGTTGTTTACGGCTGCATGTCCAAAACGATCATATTGGCTGCGTTTTTCAGCATTGCTTAATACCTCGTAAGCTTCAGCAGCCTCTTTGAATTTTTCTTCAGCCGGCTTATCCCCCGGATTTCGGTCGGGATGATATTGCATGGCCACTTTGCGGTATGACTTTTTTATTTCGTCTGCAGAAGCAGATTTTGAAATGCCCAGTATTTCGTAATAATCCCTTTTCATTCAGATTTTGTTCATTTTCCCACGATCACTTTCGCGAAGCGGATAATTTTATCATTCAAATAATATCCCTTCGTCACTTCTGCCACTACCTTACCCTTTAGTTCCGTACTGGGTGCGGGTACTTCACTGATGGCTTCGTGCTTTTCCACATCAAATTCTGAATGCAGGCTTTCCATTGCCTTAAGTCCCCGGTTCTGAAGTACAGTGCGTAGTTTATTGAAAACCAGAAGAACACCACTCAGGTCCTGACCGGTTTTTTCCTGTTGCAACTGCAGTTCGGCCCGATCACAATCGTCCAAAACATCCAATAAGGAAACGATAATTTCCTTACCAGCCGTCTGGCTCAATTCCAGCCTTTCCCTTGAGCTCCGGCGTTTATAATTATCAAATTCAGCCAGTAAGCGCAGATATTTATCTTTCTGGTCCTTTAGTTCGTTATTCAGCCGGTCAATCTGGTCATCATCTTCCAGGGTCTGATTCAAATGATGTGTACCGGCGACATTATCATCGGTATTGATATCAACCATTGATTCTCTGTCACTTACGGCATTTAAGCCGTTTGCTTCATTTACGTTTTCTGTATTCATTTGCATATACCGTATTCTGACAAAGTTAAGGTTGTCAATTATTTTGCCAACTGCTGTTTTGAGACAAATTGTCTTCTTCCGGAGAGGCAATCGCTATTTTTGCGCCATGATTCCAGTTATTCTGAAGAAAAAAATCGGACTTCGTATTGAAAATGGCCACCCCTGGATATTCGGCAATGAGATAGCAGAAACAGAGGAAACCGTGCAACCCGGTGATATTGTGACTGTTTTTAACGGAGACAAAAAATTTATCGGAAAAGGATTTATTAATCCTAAATCCCAGATCGCGATTCGGTTGCTGACAAGAAAAGAGAATGAGGTTGTTGATGCCCGGTTTATTAGAAATCGGATTGAAGCAGCCTGGACCTATCGAAAAAAAACAGGTTATACGGAGAATTGCCGGGTTGTTTTTGGAGAAGCCGACTATTTACCGGGACTGATTATCGATAAGTTTGGAGACCATTTTGTGATTCAAACCCTTGCATTAGGCATGGAAATCTGGAAACCCGCCGTGGTCTCCTCCTTAAAAGAAATTTTCGGGGCAAAAAAGATCTATGAAAGGAACGACGTTCCGGTTCGGGAATTGGAAGGGATGGTTCAGCAAAAAGGATTTTTGTCGGACCCTTTCGACACGGTGATCACAATCCGTGAAAACGGTGTTCAGCTTGAAGTGGACTTGGAAAACGGTCAAAAAACAGGCTATTTTCTTGACCAGCAGGATAACAGGCGGGCGATCCGTCATATTGTAAAAGATGCAGAGGTTTTGGGTGCTTTCTGCTATACCGGCAGTTTTGAAGTACAAGCCGGACATTTTGGAGCACGTTCTGTGCTTGGCCTTGATATTTCCGAAACTGCAGTCGCACAGGCAAGGAGGAATGCAATTCTCAATGGTATGGAAAAAAAGGTTCAATTTGAAGCGCTTAATGCATTCGATGTATTGAAAAAATGGAGCCGTGAAACAAAAAAATTTGATGTGGTTATGCTCGACCCACCGGCATTTACAAAAAGCCGGGATAATATTGCCAAAGCTATCAGCGGATATAAAGAAATCAATCTAAGGGGGATGAAATTACTACGGTCCGGGGGGTTTTTGGTAAGTTCATCCTGTACAAATCTTGTTTCCCCCGAGGTTTTTCTGGACACTATCCGGGCTGCTGCCAAAGATGCCGGGAAAAAGATAAGGGAAGTAGAATACCGCTCCCAGTCGGCTGATCACCCGATTGCCTGGGGATTGGAAAATACCCATTATCTCAAGTTTTTGATTGCTGAGATAAGCGATTGAAATGATTTATTTAGTTACCTGAAACTTTCCGCTCTCGACAATTTTGCCTTTGGAATCTTTGAGCTGGAAGATGTAAATACCGCGAAAGAAATCGGAAACATTCAGGATATTCTTCTGGTCGCCCAGTTCGAACTCGTAAACTTTTTTTCCGAGAAAGTTAAAAACCTGTATCGAATAATTTTTGTCGTATTTTTTGAGATAATCCTCGAACGTTATGTAGGAGGTTGCCGGGTTGGGATAAAATCTGACCGTAGGACCCGAAGAGGCATCCGAAAAGACTGGTAGGCGGCTTTGGGCTTTTAACCCTGCCACAGAAAAGAACACCATAAGGAAAACCAGGTAAAAAAGCCTCATAGTTTACTGGATAAGGTACCAGAAATACAATATACCAAAATTCCTTCAAAGTTACAAAAAGACCCGGAACTGCCGTTTGCTCCGCTTTATGGGTCCCCGAAAATCAGATATTAATGATAACTACTTGACAATCAAACTCCCATACTCCTACACTCCCATACTCCCATACTTGTTATTTATACGCCCGCTCCACTTCCTCGATCTTGATACCAATTATTGCTTCCAGATCGATTTTTGTTACATTCAGATTCCGCTGCAGCGTAAGGCTTCTAACCTGTTCATTAATATAGCTCTTTTGAGCCTGTTCCACTTCTTCCAGTTTGATAAGATTTTCAGCAAAATCGCTTTCCGACCTTTTTAGTGTAGCGTACTCGCTCTGGGTAACTTTACCCTGCAGTTCTACCAGTTGTTTGGCCAACAGATAGTCTTCGTACTTGGTTAAAACTTCTGCTTTTATTTCACGGAATTTTTGATTTCTGGCAGCTGTCGTGATATAATAATTCTGTTTTGCAATCTTAACCGTATTAGTGGTCCGCGTAAATATGTCAAAAGGGATATTCAGTGAAAAATTATACAATGGGTAGTAATAAGGCACATTCTGACCACCAATTTTGGGTGCTCCAAAAATCGTGTATTGGTTTACGTTCGCCTGGGCTGCGAATAACCCAAGGTAGGCCGATTTTGCAATTTTAATCTGGGCGTTAGCTGCAATAGCCGCGTGGTCCGTCATTTCATAGACCGGATTTTGCATGGCGAGCTGAACCAGTCGTTCCCGGATGTCCGACGCCCTAGCCGTATCGTTTCGACTAGTTGATTTTTTAGGCGTTTGTGCCTGCAGGGCTTGAGAAAAGAATAAAAGGGCTATCAAAAGATATCGCATACGATCAATTTTCAGTTGTTTTAAAAGGGGGGACGAATTTATCAAAATCTGCCAGTTTTATAAAAATTACCATGATCGCATAAAAAAAGAAGACCAGCGGGTACTGTGTAATGGCCATTTGTGAATATTGAGCAACCAGCAAGGTAAACATCATAACGAGCAAACCAATGTAATAAGTACGTATTTCCGGATCCTTGACCCTAAAAAAGTGACGAAATCCATACCTCATAACTATGAAGTAAAAAGCAAGCAGCAGGAAAAGACCAATGGCTCCCTGCTCTGCAATCGTTTTCATATAGCCACTGTCCGGTTGCAGATATTCCAGGTAGTGGCCTTTATTGTATTTGAAACCTTCAAAACCGGATGTAAAAATGCCACCGCCCATCGGGTGTGCCTGAATATAGGGCTGCACTTCGTGCCGGTCATAATCCCGTACCGATGCAGAAGCGTCCTTTGTTCCTTCAAATGTTGAACGGATACGATTTGTAACGGCACTCTGAAAAGGAACCACCATCAAAATTGTAAAAGCAAACGCACAGAAAATCAAAAATACACCCGTTCGCCGTTCATTAATGGTAGCGATACAGTAAAGCAGGATCCCGGATATAATCATTAATGTAGCCGTCCTTGTACCTGAATAACTATAACCCAGCAGGTTAAAGATCAGTGCAACAGTCATCCATCTCCTTTCTGTTTTATTATTGCTACGCAAAAGTAAAATAATGCAAAGCATGGCGACACTGGCAAAGAGAATTCCGGAAGTGGACGGGTCAGAAAAAACCGAAAATTTGCGGAGCAGACCGCCTTGAAATAAAAGCGTCAAACCATTCCCCGTGCCTATGTAGCGTAGTTCAAAACCCGCGTATCCAAACCATTGTTGTTTGCACGCATATGCCGCAAAAATGGTCGTAATTGCAATCATGAACCGTATAAAATAAATAATTTTCTCACGCGTATTCAGAAGGCAATAGCAGATATAATAAAAAATAAAGAAGCTGAACTGTTTCCTGAAATAACTCAGCCATCCTAGCGCACTGACCCGTTCCGGATTAAATAATTCCAGGACGTAATAAGCAAACAGAATATACATGCCGATCGTGATCGGGTTTGTCCAGAACCGGAGATCGATATTTCTTTTGAAATCATATTTCAGCAATAAATTCAGCATGATAATATAAGACATGCCTTCAATTACAAATCCCAATGGCAACGGCACCATGATCAGGCGGTCGATGGTGACGGTGATGGCAGAAAATACAATCAGAAAATAAAAGCCCCAGTATGGATTCCGGATCATCATAATGAAAAGAAGGAAACCACCCGCCAAAGCGAGAATAGCAGGGCCGAGTTTGTAGTTAATTTCGGATGTAACAAAACTCACCACTATGGCGACAGCAAATAAAAACACATAGCCGAAAACAGTATTCAGCTTTTTTTCAAGAAAATGGTAGTGAAGCCATTGTCTGAACGAACTACGTTTTAAATAAGCCGGATTAGCCATGGATCATAAATACAAAAATTTAATAAAAATGAAAGCCAGATATACGATGATAACGACCATCGTTATGGCTTCATAAACCCTTTTATTTCCTATCGGGTTGTTATTCATTTACCTACCATCTTATAATTTTTCTCAATCGAATAGAATGCGTCGCCGATCTTACCCACGGAGTTCTCCCATGAGTGCGTCAACGCAAATTCTCTCCTGATATTCTTATTTTCTTCCGAAAACCAACCCGGTTCCTCCAGCAGTTTACGGATACAACTCACATATTCCTGTTTTGAATTGCATAAAAATGTGTGCCCACGAAACATCTCCATAGCCTGGGTAACCGTGGCGACAACCGGCTTGCCGGACGCGAGATATTCATCAATTTTTCTTGGATAGTTACCCACCGTCAACTGGTTGACCAGCTGGGGATTAATACAGATTGTGAAATGCTGTATATAGGCTGCCGTCTCCTCGGGTTTTTTGCCGCCTAAAAAGAATACATTTTTCCTGTTATGCAGGGCCGACTGCCCAAATTTCTCATCGGCGGGGCCTACAAGCACCAGGCTCATACCGGGCAGGGAATCGGCTATATGCAAAAGCAGGTCTTCATCCAGTCGCCAGGAGCTAATTGCCCCGCAATAGCCTGTAATGGGCCGCGGGATGTCCTTAAGATCTTCCGGCTCCGGCAGGTCTTCTACAATAAATTCATCCAGGTTGCAGCCCTGGCCAATATCCACGCTGCTGGGATTCCATTGACCGGCATAGTCTGCCAGATATGCCGAATTTGCGACCACCAGATCTGATTTTTGAAACATTTCCATTTCACAGCGGGGACCGAATTTCTCATAGAATGGCTGTATGGTCAAATAATCCCGGATATAAAAGATGCATTCCCTGACAGGCAGCAGGGATTTCAAATATAATCCCCTGTAAAAGTCATTATCGTTAATCAGCAGGCTGTTTTTGAATCCCAGTTCGCGTATAGCCTCTTTAATTTCCAGAGCCAGTCTTTTATTATTAATACGGTTGAAAAAATCAAAAATCTTATAATTCGGGGACCAATTCCCGGATTCCAGAACAGACTTCGGATGCAGAATCCAGAAATTATCCTGAACGATTTGCAAATTATCCCGGGCGATGGGCGGCAAAGATTTCCCGGAAAGGAACGTTTTTAAAACGGTATTCCGGTCACGGGCACGGTCGATGAACAGGACCCGGTTATAACGGGCAAATTCATACGCCATATCCTTAAAATTAAAGGCAATATCTGAATTCCAAGGCTGGAAACTGAATAGTACGAGATC
>Ga0206903_10175_pt1 | contig 19841 bp, 17 predicted proteins | sample Alteio_BWOrgHeat_45_FD_152959 | JGI IMG/M metagenome (GOLD analysis project Ga0206903, IMG submission 152959) | Enriched cells from forest soil in Barre Woods Harvard Forest LTER site, Petersham, Massachusetts, United States -... | ecosystem: Environmental > Terrestrial > Soil > Temperate forest >... | reverse complement strand
AGGGTTTACTATAACCTGGTCGTCAGCCTCAAGGCCATATGTTATTTCCACCTCATTGCCAAAATCGCGGCCCATGGTTATGGGTTTGAGCACCGCGTGGTTATCCTTATCAACCGTTGCAACCTGCAAGCCTTCGGCACGGAATAGCAGCGTGTTCACCGGCAGGCGCATGGTTTCACCGGCGAGCGGGAGTTTGATATGCACCTCGGCATAACCGCCGGAAAGCAGCTCGCCATTTTTTGGTTTAACCCCGAATTCAGCCCGTAAAGTACGGTTTGTAGGGTCTATCGCCTTGTAGGTCTTTCCAGGATGCTCGGCAAAATGCAATTCCGCGTTAACTCCCGGCCCGATGGAAGCGGCGTTTTTCTGCGGCACTTGAACATATACACGCAATTTGCTGACATCAGCTATATGGAATAATTCCTGCCCTGCGCCGGAGCCGCTGCCGGCATTCACCAATGCTCCGGTATCTATATTACGCGCGGTTATCGTGCCATCAAAAGGCGCGGTAACAAGTTTGAATTTTTCCAGTTCCTGCAAATGGTCGCGGTTGGCGCGGGCAGAATCAAGCGCGGCAGCCTTTGCGGCGGCATCGCTTATTTTTTCGTCAGCCTCCTGTTTGGAAACTGAATCTGTTTCGAGTAGTGCTTTCCAGCGTTCGCCAGTGCTTTTGGCCAGAAGATTGTTGGCCTCAGCGGTTTGCAGTTCGGCTTCGGCCTGGCGCAATTGCGCATCAACTTCGGGGGTTTCTATCTCTGCAAGCACGTCACCGGCCTTCACTTTCGCACCGATATCGGTTTTCCATCCTTTCACATAACCGCTGGTACGCGCGTAGATCGGCGCTTCGTGCCACGCCTGGACATTCCCGGGCAAAATTATATCTTCGGTGGTTGCGCCTATCACCGGTTTTATCACCGCAACCGAAGGCACGGCACCATTCTTTGATTCTGTGCGCAAGGCGCTGGCATCGTGCAAGCGCACACCGATTATGATGAACACCACCACTGCAACGATACCGAAAATTATCCGAAATTTGTGTTTATGGCTGGTTTTATTGGGTTGGGTATTTTGCGAATCATATTTATACATTTTGCAGATCTCCTTGAATTTTTTGCTGGCGTTTGCCATGAACCATGCTGAAAACCGCTGGCACGAAGAATAATGTTGCGACCGTGGCGAACAATAAACCGCCTATCACCGCGCGGCCAAGCGGGGCGTTCTGCTCCCCACCCTCACCCAGGCCAAGCGCCATCGGCACCATGCCTATCATCATTGCAAGCGCGGTCATAAGCACCGGGCGCAGGCGCGCGAACCCGGCTTCTAACGCAGCCGAAAGCGGGTCTATCCCGGCGTTCATGCGCTCGCGCGCAAAGCTAACCACGAGGATACTGTTTGCGGTTGCCACGCCCATGCACATTATCGCACCCGTAAGTGCGGGAACCGAAAGGGTGGTGTTGGTGAGGAATAGCATCCACACTATTCCCGCAAGTGCTGCTGGAAGCGCGGTGATGATGATAAATGGATCTGTCCATGATTGGAAATTCACAACGATGAGCAAATAAACCAGCACGATGGCAAAGGCCAGCCCGCTATATAGCCCGGTGAATGATGTTGCGCGCGTCAGCATTTGTCCGCGTGCGGTTATGATTGAGCCTTTCGGCAGGTCTTTTGTCATGTCGGATATTATTTTGTTAATATCGCCTGAAACCCCGCCAAGATCACGGTCTTGCACGGAGGCGTAAATATCTATTGTGGGCTGTACGTTATAATGTGATTCAACCGCAGAGATGGTTCCGCGTTCAATCGTCGAGATGGAACTGAGTATCTGCGGGCTGGAACTTCCTGCGCCGGTAACCGGGATATTCCCTAGGTCACTCATCGAGGTCATATCATATTGCGGTATCTGCGTGACGATGGAATAGGAAACACCATTTTTCGGATTAAGCCAGAAAGTTGGGGATGTCTGGAAGCTGCCGGAGAGTGAAACGAGCATGTTGGTCGCAACATCGCGCTGGGTTATGCCTATCTCACCGGCGCGGGTGCGGTCTACCACCACACGCAGCATCGGGTAGTCAAACGCCTGCTGGATATGCGCATCAACCACACCGGGAACCGGGCGTATCCTGTCGAACAGTTTATTGGCGAAGGCGCGGTTGGCCTGGGCATTAAAGCCGCTCACCTGCAAATCTATCGGTGCTGGCAAACCAAAATTCAATATCTGGCTCACAATGTCAGCCGGTAGGAACGCGAAGGTGATGCCCGGCAAATTGCCGTTCAATTCCCGGCGTAGTTTGCGGACATACTCATCGCTGGGGCGGTGGCCGCTTTTCAGCGAGATAAGTATATCGGCATCTGATGGGCCGATCGGCGCGGAGTTGCTATATGAAAGATTGATGCCCGAGGTTGGCATCCCGATATTATCAACCACGCTGTCAAGTTCATCTTCCGGGATAACACGGCGGATAACAGTATCCACCTCGTCGCAGAGCTTTGCGGTTTCTTCAACGCGCAGGCCGCTATGGGCGCGCAAATGCAGTTTTATCTGCCCACCATCAACGCTCGGGAAGAAATCTGAGCCAAGCCAAGGCCCCAGCAACGCCAGTGATATCACCAGAAAGCCAAGGAAAACACCCAGGAATGCGCCGCGATGGTGCAAAGCTTCGTGCAGCATGATGTGATAACGCTTACGCAAACGCTCGAAATTCTTTTCAAAATTCCGCTGGAAACGCACCATCTTATTGCCGGTTGCAACATCGTCATGTGCATGCGGTTTGTGTTCGCGCAGTAAATATTTCGCCATGGTAGGCACTAATGTGCGTGAAAGTATGTAGGAGGCAAGCATGGCGAAAACCACGGCTTCAGCCAGCGGCACGAATAAAAATTTCGCCACGCCGCCGAGGAAGAACATCGGCACGAAAACGATGCATATGCATAAAGTGGAAACCAGCGCCGGAACCGCTATCTGCTGCGCGCCATCCAGAATGGCCTTTTCCACCGCCTTGCCATGTTCGAGGTGCCAGTTGATATTCTCAACCGCAACCGTTGCGTCATCGACCAGAATTCCCACCGCAAGCGCTAGGCCGCCCAGGGTCATGATGTTTATGGTCTGACCGAGGGCTGATAATGTGATGATGGAAGCCAACACCGAAAGCGGTATGGAAACCGCAATTATGGCCGTTGAGCGCCAACTGCCGAGGAACAGCAATATCATCAGCGCGGTGAGCGCCGCCGCAACCACGCCCTCGCGCACCACGCCTGCGATCGCAGCCTGCACGAAAACAGACTGGTCGCTCAGCATGTTAAGGTTCAGCCCATCTGGCATGTTTTCTTTTATTTTCGGTATCAGAGCTTTCACACGGCTAATGATATCAAGCGTTGAAGCGCTGCCGGTCTTCTGGATCGACATAAGCACCGCGCGGATGCCATCCACCCGGACGATATTGGTTTGCGGTGCGTAGCCATCACGCACATGCGCAACATCACGCACATATATAGTTGCACCGTTCACCGTTTTGACCGGCATGTTGTTAAGCTCCTCAACCGCGTTAGGGCTGGCGTTGAGTTTTATGCTATATTCATACGCACCTATTTTTTCCGTGCCCGCAGGCAATATTAAATTCTGTGAGCCTATTGCAGCATTAACATCCTGGGCAGATATCCCGTGCGCCTGCATCTCGTTCTGGTCAAGATCAACCTGGATCTGGCGGGATTTGCCGCCGTAAGGATAGGGCAGCGCGGCGCCCTGTACGGTTGCCAAACGGGTGCGGATGAAATTATTACCGAAATCGTTCAATTCCTGCTCGGAAAGCTTGGCGCTGGAAAGAGCAAGTTGCAGCACCGGAACGGTTGATGCGTTATAGCTGAGGATGAGCGGCGGCGTAGTTCCTGGCGGCATGGCGCGCAGCATGGTCTGCGAAACCGCGGTGACCTGCGATAGCGCCATATCAACATTCACGCCCGGCTGGAAAAATAATTTTATCACCGCAACACCAGTCATGGATTGCGATTCGATATGCTCAATATCGTTCACAGTGGTTGAAACTGCGCGTTCAAAATTCGATGTGATGCGATTGCCCATTTCATCTGGCGGCAGCCCGCTATAGCTCCACACAATGCTCACCACCGGAATATTTATGTTCGGGAATATATCTGTCGGCGTGCGTAGAATAGCGAGCGGCCCCAGGATCATGAGCAGCAGCGCCAGCACTATGAAAGTGTAAGGCCGGGTGAGTGCTATGCGTACTATCCACATATCAGCGTTTCTCCCCGCTTGGCAGTGGTTTCAGCATATTATCGGTAAGCCTGGTGAGCAGGCTTATCAGTTGGTTTGTTTCGGCCTGGGTGAAATCAGAAAGGAAGCCGTTATATAGGCCAATAACGCGCGGCAGGAATAATTCAGCGGTCTTGTGGCCTTCTTTGGTCAGTTCCAGCACGACCATACGACGGTCTTTTTCGCTGCGCTTGCGCCTGATGAGCCCGCGCTCCTCCATCTGATCGATAACCCGGGTTAGCGCGCCGCTATCGTGGCACAAATGCTGGCACAACTCGGCAGATGTCATGCGCAGGCCATCGCGCAGGTTCATTAATATAACCCACTGGATAAAACTTACATCCTCCTCAATGAACAGGTCCTGGATGTGCCCGGTGACAAGCTTTCCCGAACGGCGCAACAAATAACCTATGCTGCGGCGAGCCTGGTAATCCTTCACTTTATAATATTGCTTAGGCATGGTGATATATTAACTTGCTGCTTTTACAATCACTGCTTAGGCAGCTAATATATGCTTTTTAAAAATCACTGTCAAGAGCGGGGAGGAGAATATTTATCAGGGAATTTAATATATATTCTATAATGGCTTGCCGAGTCGTAGCTGTAACGCAGCGAAGACTGGTGGGGCTTACAAGAGTTGAACTTGTGACCTTACGGTTATCAGCCGTACGCTCTAACCAACTGAGCTAAAGCCCCTAAGACTAATTATCAATGCACGGCATGGCGCGCACTTATAACTTAGAATGGGGCTTATAGTTAATCTAATCGCTTTTGTCAAACCCTGCATTCGGTTAATTTGAGTTATTCTTGCCCAAATGAGTTTTGCGTGCTAAATCATAGGCCAATTCAGGTTAAGATCATGCACATTGATGATAATTTCAACTATATAATCGCCTCTTATGCCGCCTGTGGTGGGCTTTTGCTGGTTTTGACACTTAAAACTACGTTCTCCTATCTAAAACAGCGCAAGATAAGCCGCAATAGTGATATCCTGCAATGAAACCAAAACATAAACGTCTTATCGGAGTGCTGGCGCTGCTTGCGAGCGTTGCGTGCGGAGTATTTATTTTACTCAGTAAATTTGAGGATAACCTGATATATTTTTATCCGCCGAAAGATATTTTCAAGATACAGGAAAAACAGCCGGAAAGATTTTCCAAGATATTACGCAAAAAGATCCGCGTCGGCGGGATGATAAAAGCCGGCACTTACAAAAAGACCGGCGATCTTGACCATGATTTCGTGGTAACCGACATGACCGCGGATCTGGAGATAAGGTATCACGGCATTTTACCGCCGATATTCCGTGAGGGGCAAGGCGTGGTGGCGCAGGGCAGTCTGAAAGAAATAGAAGAGAAAAAACTGAGTACATCAGAGCTTAAAAAAGATGCCATCACCCCGCCATCCTCTAAAATTGATGGCCCGGTCCTTTATTTTGATGCCGATACGCTTGTTACCAAGCATGATGAAAAATATATGCCGCCGGAAGTGGCAACGAGCCTTAAGAAAACTAAGTAAAGTATGAAAAACTTTTCGCTACATAAAATGGGATGGATAACACTATTTTCCCTTACATTCTTACAATCATGCGCCTCGCCTGCACGTTATCCAACCTCTATAGAACATCCTTACAACCAAAGGGAATATAACAACGCCTGCCCGAAAGAATGGCTTGGTAAGAAATTTCATGATAGCTACCTGCGGAATGATGGAGAATCTCAGCAGCATGTATGCGATTATAGTGGCTCGGTGAAACAGGCTGAGTGCGATGCGTCTGGCGCAATGAGCACTGGCGGCCCGCATGGCCAGTGGTGCCAGATATGGCAAAACGATCATGGGCAACTGCTTTCGCTGGCCAGAACTCCTAACTAAATATATGATTATTTCTTCGTCACCATCTGCAAAACGCCTGCGGTAATTTGCGCGATGAGCCTTGAATATGGCACAGATTGCACCCACACTTTGCCGGGGCCGGTAACGGTGGTCAGGAACATATCCTCGCCGCTGAATAATAAATTCTTCAGGCCGCGGATACTTTTAATATCAAACTCAACTGACGATTGGAAACCAACCAAAGAGCCAGGCTCTACAAATAAAGTTTGTCCTGGCAGTAGCGTTTTTTCCTCGATAGCGCCAGATGCATGGATGAATGCAACGCCGTCACCTGAAACTTTTTGCATCACGAAGCCATCGCCGCCGAATAGGCCGAAGCCTATTTTACGGCTGATGCCCACGCTGATGGTAACGCCCTTGGCTGAACACAGGAATCCGCCGCGCTGGCAGAGTATCGACCCGCCCACCTGGGAGAGGTCAATCGCCTGGATACGCCCCAGGAAAGGCCCTGCGAATGCCACACTGTGCGGCACGGTATCGTTATTTGTAAAAAATGTGACGAACATATCTTCGCCCGCCATCATACGCTTTCCCGCGCCCACGATAGAGCCGATGAAGCCGGAATGTTGCTCGGAACCGTCAGAGATTTTGGTGGCCATTTGCACGCCCTGCTCCATATACATAAGCGTTCCGGGTTGGGCGATAGCGCATTGACCGGGTTGCAGGGAAACCTCCACATACTGCATATCCGCGCCTTTTACCTCAAAATTTATATCGTCAGATTTTCTTATGCTCATGTTGCTGCTTCACCGTTAATGGTTTATAGCTCTAGTATAAAATTTAATTCTACCCATGCAAAAAAATATTTATCATATAGCCCCAAATAGCGATTTTTTGCGGCAGGTTGCGACTTATGTGCTTGAGCAGGTGGGCGGCGATTTCCTGAAGCTGGCAGAGGTCAGGATATTCCTGCCCAACAAACGCAGTTCCCTGAAACTCAAGGAATATTTCGTCCAGCATTCTGAGAATAAAGCGGTGATATTGCCAAAGATATTCTCCCTGAGCGATATCAGCCTTGAGGAATTCGAGTTCGAGCCGGAATTTAGGCGCGAGATAGAAACCAGCCTTAAGCCCGCTATCAAAAAGGAGGAGCGCATTTTTCTGCTCACCCGCATAATCCGCCAGAGCGCCGCCGGATACAATCTCGGCCACCTCACCTTCGAGGCCGCTTTGAAGCTTTCAATATCGCTCTGCGGAATTATTGACGAGATGCATAAATATGAAGTGGCGCCGGAAAAACTGGGCGATCTTTTTCCCCATGAACTCTCGGAATTCCGCCAGATAAGTTTGAATTTTTTAAAGTTCATCATCGAGATATATAAAAAAGAACTGGCCGCCAAGAACCGGCTTGACCTTGCCGCGCGTAATATCCTGGTGACAGATATTTATTCTAAGATACTCGCCGAAAAACCATCGCAAAACCTGGTGGTGATAGCCGGTTCGAGTGGTAGCCATTCGGCGGTAAAGCGCTTGATAAAAACTATCATGGAACTACCGAGCGGCCGCGTTTTCCTGCCTTATATTGATATGAATGTGAGCGAGAAGGAGTGGGCGGAAATTGAGCGGGAGAATAACGAGATAAACCACCAGAAACATTTATTCACCCTGCTGAAATTCCTTGGCGTGAAGCGTGCAGAGATACAGTTACTTGGCAATGCGGGTGAAACAAAAAACCTGCTCATCAGCGAAATGATGAAGTGCGGCAGCAGCATTGAAACATGGAAGAACCTTGAGGCGCCTGGGCTTGAATGGTTGCGGCTTATCGAGGCGGATAGCCAGATACGCGAAGCGAAAATAATTTGCGCGATAGTGCGCGAAAAACTTGAGGCCGGAAAAAATGTTGGGGTGGTGACCAATGATGATGATCTGACGCAAAAAATAAATCTCTTCCTGCCCCGCTTTGGCATCAGAACCACAGATTATGCCGGTTTAACGCTCGACAAGACCGTGGAGGGTAAATTTTTATTGCAGCTTGCGCAGGTGATATCCAGCGATTTTGGCATTATAGACATGCTATCGTTCTTAAAAAGCCCGCTGGTCACCACCAGCAAGAACATCAGGGAGATAGAGGGTTTTGAGCGCAGGGTAATACGGAAAAATAATTTAAGGTCGCTGAAGGATGTTTTTGCGGTGGAATCACACCTGGAAAAATCAAGCGAACAATTCAGGGCGAAGCTGGGGTTTTTGAATGATATCTACAAGGCGGTTGCCGGTAAAAATGAAATTGAGGTTGGGGAGTTGTTGAAATTCTCCCTCGCTATAATTGAGAGTCTTTGCGAGGTGGGGCTGGTTGAAAGCGATAACTGGCAGAGCATTGAAGAGGTATTGAGTTTTTTTGCCAATGAAGGCGCGAGTGAAAAGATCGAGAAAAAACTTTTCGCTGAGATACTGCAAATTACGCTCTCCAGCCGCAAAGCCTGGCCGAAACAAACTTTTGACGAGCAGGTGAGCATCCTGACACCGCTAGAGGCGCGGCTGCAATATTTTGATTGCACGATATTAGCGGGGGTTAATTTGGGCAGTTGGCCGGAGAATTATTTTTCGCCGTGGCTGAGCCGCAGCATGAACTCGCAGATAAATATGGATATTGAAAGTGATATGATAGCCCTTTCCGCTCACGATCTCGTTGCGCACCTGCATGGCAGCGAAGTTTTTATCACGCTCAGTAAACAGCGTGGGGGCGAGCCGGCGCTTGAATCTCCGCTAGTGAGCAGGATAAAGATATTCGCGAAACTTAAAGATATAAATATTGCGAGCGGGGAATATTATGAATCGGTGGTCGAGTTTCTGGATGGGGTTGACACACCGCATATCGCACCTGAAAAACCTGCGCCGAAGCCGCCGTTTGAGGCCAGGCCGAACAGTATTTCAGTTACCAATGTGGAGAATATAATTAAAAATCCTTATGCGTTTTATGCCAATAAGATCTTAGGCTTGAAAAAGATAGATGAGCTGGAGAATGAAGGAACCACGGCTGATTACGGAAGTTTCGTGCACAGGGTGATAGAGAATTTTGCGCGCCTGCACCAGCTTGATATTGAAAAAATAACCCGGCAGAATTTCACAGCGGCGATTGCTTCTGCCGCGCAGGAGCTTGCGGCTAAAAACCTGGTGAACCCGGCATGGATAACCCAGATAGAGCAGACCGCGAAGTGGTTCGTTGATATCGAAAAAAGATTTGCCGCAGTTACCAGTGCGATATTTTCAGAAGAGGAAGGCATGCTTGAAATAAGCCGGAACGGAAAGATATTCAAGTTAGTATGCAAGGCTGACAGGCTTGAAATAAGCCGAAGTGGCGAGGTTAATATCATAGATTTCAAAACCGGTGGTTATCCGGCGCAGGAAAAAGTTAAACAATTAATTGGCCCGCAGCTTGTGCTTGAGGCACTGATGGCAAAACGTAATGGCTTCAAGAATATGAAGTTCGGTGAAAAAAATACTTTGGGCAAAGTGGTCTATTATAACATCTCCTTTTCCAAAGGCGGCCCGGAGCGCAAGGAATATGAGGTTCGGCTGAACGAACTTGAACAGCTTGCCGAAATTGAATTGAATAATTTGATAGATGATCTACTGGATCCGGAAGCCCCTTTCCTAGTCCGCCCGCGCACCAAGATCCAGCCGGATTATGACGATTATGAGCATTTAGAACGGGTGGAGAATTAGCTTAAGCCCGCGCCCCTGTGACTATACGTTCAATCAAATATATCTCTTGCCCACTAACCCTGCCGGGTTGGCTTCCATATGCTCATGGAAAGTTGGCGGACTGCTTACCTGTATCTTTCCCGATCCGTCCAAACCAGCATATTGGCCAGATGAGGGCACTATGGCCTGTGGTGTAGATAGAGGGCCTTTAAGGAACTTCTCTATCTCTTCCAATTCCATTTTCTGGTAAAGTTTCCCTCCCTTCACTGCTGCGCCATCCATTTTTGGATGTGCGGGGTCACCTTTCGGGAAATTAACCTCAAAGCCTGCTGATCTTATATAACTGATATAGTCCTTCATCTCTTTATAAGATTCTGTACGCCCTATTTTCATTTGAAGGCCGAACTTCGCCATATTATCCCTGAGGCCGGTATCAAAATATTCCTGGATATCTTTTTTATCCGCAAATTTAATATCATCAGATTTTAAGCATAGCATAAACCCGCTGAATTCCTTGGTTGCCTTAGTGGAATAATCACCCCCTTCTTTTGCATATGCCGCTATGTCGGCAGAATTTTTTGTGCCAAGATGTATCAATTTTTTAACATCGTTCCAGTGCAGGCCTTTATATTTTGTCAGTTCAATAATATATTTCCCGGCAGAATTTTCATTGGTAACTTTGGTGAGCTCAAATTTAAAAAATTTTAATGACCCTTGGTCAAGCTTCCCAAAGAGCTTCTGCGCCGCTTCCGCTCCAAGTTGCGCTTCTTTGCCGATAGCATCATTATGAAAATGTATTTTCTTTCCGCCCATTACATATGCTTGTTAGAATTAAAGATGGGCTAGTCACCAAGGCCACTTAAGAAGGCCTGGCTTAGTTCACGGGCTTTGGTTTCGGCACGGTCTTTACCGCCTGGGCCTTTTTTGAAATCGTCACCCATTGAATCCAGGATAGAGTGGAACAGGATATTATCAATATCTGATTCCTGCTCGTGGATAAAATCTATTACCTCTTGCGACATTATATCCCGCAGCGCATCGAACGCGACCACCACGCCCTCTTTCCCGGCATGCAGCCTGAGTTCTATGGTGTTTGGATATGGGGTTGCCTGTTGTGAGAATGCGAGGTCGCCTTTTTTGCAGCTTGAAATTGCGAAAACTTCTTTCACGCCGAAATTGATGAGTGCGAGTTTGGTGGCTTCCATGGTTTCTCGCTTGTTGAAAACCTCTTCCGATTCAAAGCCTATCTCGGTGTAAGGCCGGCCATCCTTGCCGATTATGTGTTTTGCGAAGAAATAAATTTTTTTACCAACATCCTCAGGAGATATGTTTTTTACCAGGCAGCGATAACCGGTGGCTGTGTGATGGGCAGCATCAAGCCCATTTTTGCCGTTATATCTTTTATACTGCGCCATAGAACCAGAAGTTGTTAAGTATTTTTACATAGGAGCATTGTAACACAAAAAGGTTAAGAAATCGTTAACGTTGTTTTAGGGAGCACGAACTGCTTTTACTGCATTTCAATGAGTTAGAGCGATATATGACCCAATTTATCTAAAATTCGAAATGATTTATCATCAAATTTTTTATGAAAAACCCCTTACCTTTAACGCTTTTTTAATTATTTTATGTTAGGATAGAAAATATTGATAATTTCATTTGAAAAAATTGTGATAGAAAATTTAAACCTCACAGAAACGGAATTGAATGCTATCACATCTTTTGTGAATGGCACTGATGCCTCACCTCTTAACGAACTTCTGAATAGTAGGCACCTGAAGAAAAGTGAAAGGCTTTCTTATGCGCAGGGTGTGTTTTATCTGTGCTGCGACCTTGCGAAAAAAGAGCTGAAGAATATAAATCCTTTTGCCAAGCTTGCTGGGCTGTACGAGCATAAACGGATGGAAGGCACAGGCCTTCGTATGCACAACATCTCCGAGTATGATATATATGGAGATAAAAATGGCGAGATCGAAAGGATGAGGATCGAAGACATTAAGATGAGCATGTTCCCATTCGGCAAATTTTCTATAAACCCTGTACATGTAACATTTGCGAATTGTGATTTTGGCGAGCAGTTCAATAACTATGCACAGAAAAATCCCCACCTCTTCTGGCACACGCATTTTGATGGTTGCACCGGGATTGAAGAAAAAACATTTACCGAAATAAACAACTTTACAAGGAATTGTTTTGACAAACATTCATCGGGTGGAAATCATATAAAATATGTAAAAAGACTTCTCAATGATTTTCATCCGGGGCTAATGGAAAGTTGGGAGGAGGAAGAAAGGTTGAAGGCCAAACCAACGGTGGGAATAACCCTAAACGATATTGTGCTTTCCAGTAATATTAATGCGGAGTTCAACAAAATAACCAAGTTTGACCAGATCATGCCGGCTGTAAGGAATTGTATTGTTTATAAAAATAATTACAAAAAAATAAGCGATACGGATTTTGATAACATATTCGGGCCGCAAATAACGCAGATGAACCAGGCTTATGAGGCCGGAAAGAATGATGCAAAAAGCCTCTTTCATGATCAAAAACTTAAGTCTTATGAAATCGCCAGGTCTATAATGACAAGGATGCGGTCTTTCGGTGGCCTGGCATCGCTTGAGGATATAAAGGATGATATACTGGAATATAACATGCTAAAAGCGCCTGATTCGGCGAAAAATATTCTTTTTGGGATGCCGACAACAATAACAGTAGGCAAGAATTTTATTGATATGATAAAGGAATGCATCAAGCCAAAACACGGTTTGAGCCAGCCTGTTACACTAGATGATTTTTCGGAGAAGATAGTGCTGGACATGCAAAGGAACCCCAGCGTTTTTTCGAAGCTTTTCCTTCCCGGAAATATCAACAGCAAAGTTATTTTGACCGATATCGGGAATCTGGATATCGGCCTGGCGAAAGATGCATTGCGCTCTGCGATGAAGCTGCTTGGCCCCGAGCTCGCCGATAACAAAAGCAAGTCAATGCGCATCTTAAAATCCAGCCTCAATTGCAGTAAGCATGTAAAAAATGAACTGGTGAGTGTTGGCGGAGTGTTGGCCTATATATTTTTCAAAGAACGTAAAATGTGGGGCAACCCGGTAAATATCGAGGAGAAAAAAAGTACCCTTGCACAATTGCAGAAGGATGGTCTTATACATAAAAACGATGTTGCGCGGCTACCTGGCAGTGAAAAATTAGGCTATGTTGCACAGGCGGGAAAAACGCAAAGCAGGCAGTTTTGGAAAACGGTTGTTGAAGATACTACTGTAGACCCTGTGCCCGGGCCCCGCAAAAAATAAAACCGCCTGAAAAACCTGATCCCCAAATCTGGCATTTCAAGCGGCTTGTTCTTTTTTTCTAACGAAAATTTGTTTAGCGTGCTTTAGACTGGTCTGTCATCTTCTGCATCACGCCATTGATAAAATCCTGCTGGCCCTGCGCGGCATTCTTTTCCGGTGCTATTGAGTCAATAACAGCTAAACTGGCCGGGTTCCTAACGGAATAAGCGCGTATCTTTGAGTTTATGTCCATCTACGCCCCCTGCCCGATAAATTGCTTTAGCGGCAGGACAAATTCGTCATGGAAATATTCCATTTCGCATCTGTTAACAAATTCCAGCGCTTTTGAAACTATATATTTTATGGTGTCTGCATCTGGCTTTTGGACATATTTTGCAACGGCGCTGTCGCCGCTGTTAAAAAGCTCATCCAGAGCGGACTTTGCGAGGCCTATAACGGCCTTTTCGCTTCCATTCAACGTGTCAGACTTCGGCAAAGATAGAGCCGCGGTATACGATCCGTTCATAATTATTCAACCCCCAATTGGTGATAGATGTTTTGCATCTGCAACTATTATACTTAAAATTTTAGTTAAGTTCAAGCAATTTTGGGACACTTCCTTGTGAACGAAAGCTTTTAGCTTAAAGTTCAGTAAGTTAACCCTCTAAACCATAAAGGCCTAGGGCAATTTTTGTTGAATCCACGTCTATACCAGGAGATGTAATTTGTCAAGCAATTACCATTCTGGTACATATTTTTTCAATATAAAAGTCATCGCAATTCATAAAAATTTCATAAAGGAAAACACCGTCATGCAGGAGGGCGGGATGCCAGCAAAATTACCACGGCAAAAATTGCAACCGGGCCTCTATGCAAAAATTGCATTTTTGTATCCCAAGATATGGTTTTACATGCAAATCTTTTTTTTATCCATCTGATATATAGCCATTTTATTTTTGCAACATTTTTTGGCACGCAACACGCTTATTAATTAGCAGTAAAACAACATAATGGTTTGACCATGAGCAACAAAACAAAAAATACATATGGCGCCCTGGCAGATATGGAAGCGCAACTGGAAAACAACCTAAAACTACTTATGAGCTTCATGCTCTCGGCTATAGGCGTTCTGGCTCTTATACTTATGGCGATCTTTTCACTGGGCAGCTCGGCTTATTCTTCAACCCCGCGCCTGAAAGATATAGTTACCTTTGAAGGCATACGCGAAAACCTGCTGGTTGGTTATGGGCTGGTGGTTGGCTTGAACGGTACCGGCGATAAACTTACCAACAGCGTATTTACCGGCAAAAGCTTACAGTCATTCCTTGATAAACTTGGTGTCAGCACTCCCAGCGAAAGCCTGAAGGTCAAGAACGTTGCGGGTGTTACAGTTACCGCAAAACTTCCGGCCTTTGCAAGGGTTGGCAGTAAAATTGATATCACCATCAGCACCCTTGGCGATGCAACCAGCCTGCAAGGTGGAACATTGGTAGCAACCACACTCCTCGGCGCTGACGGGCAAATGTATGCCGTAGCACAAGGGCCTATAACCATTGGCGGGTTCGTTGCTTCAAGCGGCGGCTCATCTGTTACCAAGGGCATCCCCACCACCGGTAGTATAACAGGCGGCGCGATAGTTGAGCGCGAGGTTCCGTTTGAACTTAACGACCTGCAAAATGTAAAAATTTCGCTGAACAATCCTGACTTAAGTACAGCAAAGAAAATTGAGGCCAAGATAAATGAGAAACTTGGTGACTCATACGCAAAAGCAACCGACCCTAGTACCGTTTCCCTCAGGATCCCCTCCGAGTTTACTAAGTCGGTTGCTACTTTACTCGCGGAGATCGAAGACCTGAATGTTGAAACAGACCAGCCTGCGAAAATTGTTATTGATGAGGCAAGCGGCACTATCGTGATGAATGAAAATGTACGGGTTGATACCATCGCACTTGCGCAGGGCAACCTGGTGGTGACCATCGTTAAAAGGCCGCTCGTATCACAGCCTAACCCGCTTTCCAACGGTGATACAGTTACGGCTGATAATGGCGATGTTACGGTCGAGGAAGGCAAAGGTAATATTGCAATGGTTCCGCAAAGTGCGAATTTACAGGACCTGGTGAACGCGCTTAACACGCTTGGCGTTAGCACTAACGACCTGATAAGTATTCTACAGACGATCAAACATGCCGGCGCGTTGCAGGCTGAAATAGTAACAAAATAGAACGTAGGAATGATAGATACTGGAAATAATTTACTAAGCGGATTTTCGGACATGGCGACGGCGAACATTGCCTCTTCCCAACTTTCCAATGCTCAGGATAACCTTTCGGCGATATCGCAATTCAAGACCGCAAAGACCCCTGATGACATTAAAACCGCTGCTAAGAAGTTTGAAGGCATGTTCATCGGCCAGTTGATGCAGATGATGTTCGATACCGTTCCGGTGGATAAGGAATTCGGCGGCGGTAACGGCGAGGAAACCTTCAGGCAGTTCCTGGTTGACGAATATGGCCAGAAGATAAGTAACGCAGGTGGCATAGGAGTTGCTAAGGAAATAGAGAAATCATTATTGGCAAAACAGCATGCCGCTAATGCAACTAACGATAATGCTGGAACTGCACCGCTTAGCACTGATTACGCAAATGCGGCTGCAAATTATGAAAAGATCAACAAGTTATAAATGGAGTATTTATGGGTTTATTCAGTAAAAAGATCTCGGGCGCGGAACAGGATAATGACTTGGTAAACAGTTTCATCAACAAGTCTGAAGGCTTGCAGAGGATACTTGAAAAAGAAACCGAATATTTCCGCCAGATGAAGATAAAACAGGCTGAAATGCTTATTGAAACCAAGCTTTCCCTTATTGATGAGATAGAGGCAATCAAATCAACCCTGGTTAGGAACCCTAACCTGCTTAAGAATATTTCGGAGAACGACAAGAAAAAAATTCGTGTTTCCAATGATTCACTGATGCAGGCGGCGCAAAGCAATTACGATGAAACGCTAAAGGCAAAAGAAGTTAACAAGCTGATATTGGAAGCGATATCTGAGGCGGTGTCACAGAACAATTCGGTTGAAGGCGCATATGGCAAGAAAGGCTCTGCGTATTCCTCATCTTCTGATGTGAGCCCGATAGCAATTATACAGAGTGCGTAAATTTAACGGTTTAGGTTTTTTGAGAGTTTTATATGAGTATAAATAATGCCGGTTTAACAACATCGCTAAATACGCTGGTTGATGCGCTCAAAGCCAACCAGAACGTGCTTAGTACCATTTCAGATAACATCTCGAATGCCACCACCACCGGCTACACCAAAAGAACCGTTACCCAGCAGACCATAGTTGCAGATGGCAGCGGAGTTGGGGTTAATATTGCACAAATTGCAAGGTCCATAGATAATTTCCTGGTGAGTACCTACAGGAACCAGATAAGCGCCTCCGCGAATTCTGCGGTAGTGAATACCTATCTCGACAGGTTACAGCAATCAGCTTATGGCTCGCCAGATTCATCCACAACGGTCAGTAGCGCACTGAACAGTTTTTATTCAGGGCTTGATAATTTTTCTGCCGATCCTTCAAGTTCGGTAAACCGCACACTTGTTCAAACCGGGGCACAAAATTTCACCAGCACGGTCAATACATTGGCAAATAACATCCAGCAGGAACGTTTAAATTCCGATGCCGATATATCCTCGACCATCGGCAACCTTAACACCATCCTGACCAACCTCAGCAGCATCAATACCGCGATATTGAAATCGAGCAATGTCGGCGGCGATGTTAACAGCCTTTATGATGCCCGCGACCTGCAACTTAAGAACGTGAAGAGTATCATCAACGGCTCTTTGAGCTTCAATAGTTACGGCCAGGTATCCATCAGTGTTGCGAACACTGAATTACTTGGTTTCGGCACGCAATTCAAAGTGGATTACAGCCCGATCTCGTCACTGGCGAGCTTGAATGCCGGCGTTCCAACCAATGCCATAACCGTTGCGCAGCTTGATAGCAACGGCAATGAAACATCCAACGTACAAACATTGCTTTCGGCATCTAATGCCGCAAACAAAGTTGATACCGTTCCAAACGGCCAGCTCAGGGGCTTGATAGACCTGAGAGATACGATACTCACCGCAAACCTTAACCAGCTTGATAATTTTGCGTATAATTTTGCTAACACATTTAACGAGTCTTATAATTCCGGTACCGGATACCCTCCCCCGCAAACTCTTAACGGCACAACCTCCACCACACTTGATAGTGAGCGCAAGTTCAGCGGCAGCACCAGGATAACATTGCTCGACCCGAACGGTAACCCGGTGGCCGGGAAATTCGGCACTAACATTCCGCCGCTTACCATCGATTTCGACAAATTCAATGACGGCACCGGCACCGGGAATGTTTCAACCCAAAGCCTGATAAACGAGATAAACCAGTATTACGGCAACCAGCCTTCACAGATAGTTAATATCGGCAGCGCCAATGATATAAGGCTTGCGGCAGATTCAACCAACATATCTTCCACAAAAGCCAGTGCGGGTATCGCATTCACCGGACAGCCGGCCAATAACAACACCATCGTTATCTCAGGCGAAACAGGAAGTTCACCGGCCAGCACCACCGTAACTTTTGTTACCGGAACACCAACTGGCAACCAAGTGAAAATCGGCGCGGATACTTCTGAAACACTTTCAAACCTGAAAGATTTTTTAAACGCATCCACAGATTCAAATATTTCACAGGCAACTTATTCCCTTCAAGGCAACTCGCTGGTTGGTACTTATAAACTTGGTGGCGTGAATGGTAATACATTCTCGTTCAACACCACCGGGACACCATCCGTAACAACCGCGACCACCACCAACCTTTCAGGCGGTGTGAATGCCAACGGAACTTTGGTAGCTGATTTTGACTTCTCAAACCTTTCAACCGATGGCACTCCGGTAAAATTCGATGTTACATCACTTTCAATAAATGGCGGTGGCGCAACCACCCCGGCATTCACCGAATATACCCAGGCCGCAGGCGACAGGCAGCGTACCGGCGCAACAGACTCCACCAGCCGCCTGAACATAGCCATTCCAGCCGGGCTGCAACAGGGTGATAGTTTCACCGTTACCGCAACAATAAAAATAACCGATTCCCAAGGTAATATTTCCACGCAAGATGTCACTTATAGCGTTGCCGTTCCAGACCCGGCCACTGACATCACCAACACCCGCTACGCACCGGCCTCTATCGCACCGGGGCAAGATGGCACACTGGTTTCTGCAACCAACACCAACCCGATGCTCACCGCTTCACTCGTAGATGCCAACGGCAACCCGGTAACAGACCCCAATACTGCGGGCTTCCTGCAAATAAAAGGCGCGAACACAAGTTACCGCGTTTCCATCGACCAGCTCGACAGTCAAGACCAGGGCGATCCAACCTTGCCGAATTCCACAGAAACCGACCAGGGATTCTCACATTATTTCGGGCTGAATAATTTCTTTACATTCGGCAGTAGCGCAACCGGCGCGGCAACCAACCTTCAGGTGCGCAGCGACATTGCGAATGACCCATCATTAATTTCAAGTGGCAAGGCGCAACTCACCACCGCCACCGGAACAGATGCCGTCTATACTTATGAGATAGGCTCGGGCAACAACCTTTCGGTAATAGACCTGCAAAACACCGAGAACCAGAACATAAATTTTGCATCCACCAACGGCATTGCGGCCATCAGCACCAGCGCCACAAACTATGTAACGCAAATTTATAATTACGCCGGAAGCACTGCCAGCAGCGCCAGCGATAAAGCTACTAACGATTCAACGTTACAAACCTCGCTTGAAACAAAAATAAGCGATGTTAGCGGCGTGGATATCGACGCGGAACTTGCCAATACCATCCAGGTTCAAAATGCCTATTCGGCAGCGGCCAAGGTGTTGGGTGTACTTAAACAATTATTTTCTGCACTTGAGGGATCGCTATCTTCTTCTTAAGCGCTGGGATTTTATTAAAAAAGAGGTTTTTATGTCAAGCACGATACAAGTATATTCACAGGCGATATCTGATTTCAAGCGCCTGCAAGATATTCTCGACAAAACGCAATCTAAAATAAGTGCCACCAGCCTTGCCAGCACTTTTTCGGAACTTGGCACAAACTCTACCAACGTACAGAATTACCAGATAGCCATCAACCGTTCTGACCGCTACATATCATCCATACAGGATGCCGAGCGGAAAAATAACCAGTATGATTCATCGCTCAGCCAGCTTATAGACCTGGCAGGCACGTTCCAGAATAATTTGGCGCTGGAAAATAACTCTACCACCGCAGGGGTCAATGATCTTACCTCGCAGGCGGATACTGCGCTTGATAGTATCCGTGCGGCGCTTAACAGCCAGGATGGAACCAATTATATATTCTCTGGCTCCAAAACAAATGTGCAACCGGTAGCTGACCTGAAAAGCACCAACAACATCTCTGATGGCCAGGCAACCTCTAGCTATTACAGCGGTGATGATTTCCAGACCACGGTGAATATTTCCAGCTCTGCGCAAGTTAAATATGGCATTGCAGGGTCAGACCCGGCATTCCAGAAACTCATCGGCGCCATCAACCTTGCAAAAAGCGCGGAGGCTGGTAGTGGCGATTATACCGCCGCCGGCAAAATGCTTACAGATGCCATCAGCAGCCTGACCGCATTGCGCACAAAAGTTGGCGATAACGAAACCACGCTTGAAAGCAGCGTAGACTCCCACACAACCGC
>Ga0206903_10196_pt1 | contig 19898 bp, 23 predicted proteins | sample Alteio_BWOrgHeat_45_FD_152959 | JGI IMG/M metagenome (GOLD analysis project Ga0206903, IMG submission 152959) | Enriched cells from forest soil in Barre Woods Harvard Forest LTER site, Petersham, Massachusetts, United States -... | ecosystem: Environmental > Terrestrial > Soil > Temperate forest >... | reverse complement strand
TATCGCTTCAAATACCGCAAGCCGATGATGAGATAAAGCAACCATATCTGAGAGCCATCCTCGATCGTGATTGAAAAAGGTAGTTTTCTGATGAGTTTTGAGATCGATGCGATAGACTTCCCCGTGGTGAACCAGAATTCCTGGCTCGAGATTATAGAATCCCCCGTCTTGCAGAACCAGACCTCGCACCTGAGCTGAACCCTCGTCACGAGACAAGTAGCCTAGATAAACCGGGAGATAAATTTTGGCCTTTCGCTGGAGAAATGCCTCTGCCGCTGGAGTATTGGCATCATCCGATCCCGTTTGGTGCATCTCTTCTGCAATCGCAGTATCTTCGTTGCGAGCTTCGCCGAGACTGATTCCAGTAGCTTCGATCGGGCCCCTTCCCAAATCTACGATTCCGTTATTTAGGATATCCAACAAGTAGCGATTGCCGGTGGTGACATCACTCGCAAGATTCTGCGGCAGAGTGTTTCCTCCTAGCGCACGAGTCAAAATTTTGATTTCCTTTTGCTCAGGAAGGTACTGCAAAATAGAATAGAAGCCGATACGATCAATCGTCTGACCCAGAGCTAAGACCCGGCTATCTCCTAAGTTCACCAATCTAACCGAACCCATGCTCCAGAAAATTTGGGAACGAGTCGCCAGCGGCCCGCGCTCGGGATGGACCGCATCAAAAACCTGGATTTTGGGATTGGCAGTGAGCGTTTTCCCGGTGGAATAATCATAATCATAATTTTGCACCGACCAAAAAATTCCATCCTGCCAGAGCTGCCCTGGACTGGATTCGCTGGGACTGAAATGTGCCACGAACTTGCTTTCAATAGCTCCCACGGCAAGCCGGTTCGGCTGGGCATTCAAAACACTCGAACCGCCCAATCCAATGGCGATACCGCAAAGACCAAGCAGCGCAAAAATCCGGCTCATCGGGATCTCCTTTAAGTTTTTTTGGGGGGAATTCAATGACGAAGGGCGCAATGTATCACAAATAGCTCAGTCAAATCCAGGGACCAAATTTGGCCATCACCTAGTGCTCTCCGTTTTATTTTGGGATTACGGCGCGTTAGAAGAGGACCTGGAAATAGTGCGGGTGATATGGCGCAAGCAACGTGGAGCCATGGCGCTGATTAATGCCTAACGCTCTGCTCAAGCTCGACTCCGATGGAGATTAACTTGGTAATTCGTTGCTCGAGCTCCTCTTCAATCTTCTTGGACTCCGTAACATCTTGAATGACCACAACCGCTCCAGCAATCTGGCGGTTCAGTCCAACCAAGGGAGAAGCCGACGCCAGAATTACCTTGCAGGTGCCGTCAAAACACCGAACTTGGACAATGTTATTGTGGCAAGTCTCGCCATTTCTTAAAGCGCGCGCGAGTGGACCATCTTTATCCTTAATCATTTGCCCACTAGAGTCCCACCAACCCAAGAGCTCTCCGTACAAATCACGTTCGATAAGTTCCGTTGACTTAAAGATTCGGGAGACTTCTTCATTCGTTTGGCAAATCCGACCTTCCGGATCGGCGATGAAGACCCCCACTGACAGAGTTTCAAGTACGGATGACAGCTTCCTTCCCGCCATTAGCAGGGCTTCGGATTCCCGTATTTGGCGCTCCCGCTCCTTGAGAAACGCATTCTTCTGGCGAAAGGAGCCATAGATGGCGATCTTCATTTTCAAAAGCTCTGGGTCGAAGGGCTTAGTAAAATAATCGATGGCACCCACTGCATAGCCTTTCTTGATGAGAGGCTCTTCTTTGTAAATCGCGGTAATGAAAACGATAGGGATATCCCGACAGCTTTCTATTTTCTTGATCCGTTCCGCCGCTTCATAACCATCCATTTGCGGCATCTGCAAATCCATCAGAATAATGTCAATATCATCGCGCTTCTTCAGAATCGAAATGGCTTCAGCGCCCGAATTTGCCAATACCATTTCATAATCACGGGACAGCACCGCTTCGAGCGCAATTAAATTAGCCGGAATATCGTCAATAGCGAGCACATGGATTCTTCGTAACAACTTATTTTGGTACACATTGTTTTTTTAACACCTGTGACCGTGGCAAGCAAGGTGCGGAGTTTCTTGGAAGAAGAGCTCGGTTTCTGCCAAGGAAGGGTTGGCAGAATGAAACAGAACATCGAGTCCTGGACCTAGCCGATCCCACTCAGATTTGCCCCACTCAAGGTTTGGCTTGTAATCCCGCGACAACAGCTCGGGGCATCCAGTCTCGGGCGATCCAATTTTGAGCCTCGGAAAGAAACACGCAGCGGATTCGATATAGCCGCTAGCGAGCCCCAGGCAGGCCCAGCGGTCTGTGGTCCGGAGCTATTTGGGGGGCTTTACCCCAGGCTTCAATTTGAGCAACAATATCGTCAATTTTGCCTAAGTTATCACCCCAGGCTTTTTGAAAGTATTGCATTCGGCTTGGGCCATGTTCGTCTGCGTATCGTTTTTCCAGAGCTTCTGGCGCATTCATCAACTTTGCATGCATGGCCCGCAACTCCGGCACTGCATTCTGCAAAGCGGCCCTGACCGAACCGCGATCCGGGAAATCGCTGTTTTCCACTAGGTAAACCAAATCTTCCACCGCATTCAAAGCCTCCGAAAGAAACATCCGTCCGTAGTTCCAACCTGCCAGATCATTATCCGCAATTCGCTTTGCGGTTTGCAGGAGGAATTTGACCCTACCGACCGTCGGGCTAACGTGCTTCTGGGAAAATCCGAACTTCGTTTCAAAGCTTTGCTCCAGATTGTACCGTTCTCTAAAGTCTCGCTCATGATTGTATTTTCTTCCAGCCTTCGATTCGTCTTCGAAGTATTGTAGCCGAGCGAGTATCGCTTTCTCGAGCGTTTGCTCGGCGATCGAGTCGGGTAACCCTAAGAATTCTATCGTCCGATAAAGATAGGTTTCATCGCCGTCTTCCTCCACCCTTGCCACCTTTCGATTGGCCCAGGCATCAAGGAAGGTTAGAAACTCAGCGCGGCTCATTCCATCGAGCTCAATTCCAAAAATTTTATTGACTGCGTCCACCGCAAAAACCCGATCATTATTATCTACAACCCGCAAAGGTTGCTCCTCATGAGGGGCAAATGAAATGACCTGACCCGCCTTTTCTCGTTCCTGAATGGTCAATTGATTTCGCCAGAGAGCCGCATTGAGGTCTCGAATTTTTTTCCAATCTTTGCTCTCTTTTGCCTTTTGCATTTCCGAGAGGATGGTATCCGCCCGCTGGCGTTCCTCTTGATATCGTTTTAATCTTTCTGGGCTGGGTCTGATGAGGTTGGCTTGGTGGTAGTAATCCAGGGTTCCGTCACCGTTCGCTGAGAGTTTCACCTGAACGTGATCCCCCACCTCAGCGACTTCATGGAGACCCAGTTTTCTACTTTGCACGCTCAAATCCTGACTGATCTCGATGGTCTTATCTTTATATCCATTTTTGATTTTGTATTGGTGTCCTTCCGGGGTTTCGAGCAGAAAATATCCCGTCCCTATTTCCAAAATTTTTCCATAGAGATCCGTTCCCTCACCTTCTTTCAGTGCGGCAATAGCGCCGGGATTGGGATTGATGATTCCTTTTTCTGCATCATCAAAAACCGTTCCCGCTGCAGCGTGAAAACGTGCCATTTGTTCGGCGTCTGGATCTTGAGCTCGAAACTCAGGGTAAAGACCTCGGAGTACTTCTAAGTAAAGGCCAGCGACATCAGCGTGCTCAGCTCCTCCTCCACCCCACGGCTCGTTTGCCGCTTCAATGGCGGCGAGATAAGCCTCGGCGAAATCAGGGCTAGAAGCCGCTGCTCTGGCTAAGCGCTCTAAGACAAAACGCATTGGAGGGCGGGGCTCATAACCTTCGTTTCCAAGTCCCTTTGATTCCGTCCATCGCCAAAACGCCCATTTGAAATCAGGCGACGTTTGGGCAAAAGGATCGACCGTTGCTCTGCTTTGCCCGCCGTGAGCCGCTCTATCCATCGCTTCATAGAAACTGGCAAGTCCGGCATCAATATCGGCGAATCCACCAGATCGCCGCTGCGGCTTCGCCCCACCGTTGATAAGCGAATCATGCGCTTTTCCCACCAGGATGAAGTCTTTTTCGGCCTGGGCCCTGGCCTTTACTTCCGCTTCGGAATTTCCGGGAAAGTGGTCGGGATGATACCTGCGACTCGCCTCCCGATAGGCCTTTTCAATGGTGGCCGCATCCGCATCTGCACTCACCCCGAGAATCTTTCGGGGATCATCTTTGGCTTTTAAGTCGGGAGTGAAGACAAAAGGGATGGGCTCTCGGGGTGGCTTGCTGCGCCTACCCGTGGGGTTCTTTTTATCGTTGGCCGGATTACCAGATTGACCAAGGCGTCGAGATTCGTCTGAAGCATTGACGCCGTCTGCAAGCGCCTGTGTCACCCGGCACCCTTCCCACCGAGCTTCTTTCTTTTCTAAGTCAGCACTAGAGTTGCCCTCTTTTTCGGCCAGCGCAATGGTTGAGAAGAGAATCGATAAAAGGGAAAATCCCGTTAATAGCCATGTCGCATCGAAATGGCGTACAAAAATTAGGCGTATCCGCATAGTTTCCATTTCCTCGGTTGAGAGGCAATGTCGTACCGGTGCAAGAGCTTGGCCGAGAGTTGGTATTCTCTTAGTGGTAAGCTGAAAGATGACGGCGGAGAAATCACGACTCGGAGTCAGCGACGGGGAACGATGACTATTCCTTTCCCAGCCAGGTTCCTGAGTACCCCGTACAAGAAAAATAATCCCTGGGAGAGACCTTTAGCCGAGATAAAGCTTGCGGTGCTTGCTGTAGCAGACCGACATAGCCGCCAAAGGGACTCTCTTTTAAAAGAAATTGAAATCCCGTTCCTTCTACTAGGTAATGAGTGCCCTCGACTCGCCAATGGACTGTTATCGGCCCAAAAAGAGGCTCGGGAAGAGGCACGTAATGGTGACCGACCTTAACCCTCCGAATCGCAGAAAAATCGGCGTTTCCCATAGCAGAGCTGGACTCGAAAGCTAGATTCAACAAGACATCGGAATACTCACATCCCAAAGAAGTAAAGGGAAGCTCCGGCGCGCCAAGCCCAACGGAAGAAATTAGTATCGTTACCATTAACCCTATTTTCACCCTCATTTTCTACTCCTTAATTCCGAAATTCATTTATTGAACTCTATGGCACTGCAAAACATATCCTTCAAGCCGACCTTCATCGATCAAACTGTGATAATCCGTTTCTTGGCCGTGGTAGACCCAAAACTCAAAGTTTTTCTTCTTCATCTTCATTTCTCCTTCCAAGAAAAGGCGATGCTGCTCTGGATCGGGATCCATCGGCCCGGGCGGAAACGCCTGAGCGATGTAAAGCAAAGCCACGCCCGTATCTTGGACGGATCCGATCCTGACTTTCACATCGGAATTTCGAAACAGCGGATCCCAAGTGACCGTGACTTGGATATACGCCGGTGGAAGGCCTAATTGGGGTTGATCATAGGGACCGCTGCACTGCATAGCTCCCTGAAAAAATCCGGAGTGAGCCGCGAAGGCTTGCCCCATCATTACGAAGGAAAATAAAAACAACCCGTAGCGTTTCATTGCTGGCGACCTCCCCTTGCCTACTGAGAGATTTAGCTGGCTACTTCCGAATTAAAAAGTAGCGTTTATGCAACATTTGATTCCCTTTGGGAAATGAAACTAGGATGGCCCATGCGATTCTTATATTTTTCCTTGCGCTTTTAACGCCAGAATTGTCTGAAGATGCATTTCATATTGAGGCTCATCTAAGATTGCCGGATCGTTTCGGAATTTTTTACAATGGTAAGGTAGCATTGACATTTTCATCCAATAGTTCGGATCAGCAAGATTTCTTTGATAGAAATCATAGGGGCTCAGATTGGAAATTTCCGCAAGGCGGGCTTTCGCTACCTCAATGTTCGCTGCGACTTCATCCCGTTCAAAACCGGTTGTCATCATCCTAATTTTCTCGAGAAACGCGACCTCGTTTTTCAAGTGTCTTCCGACATAAGTCTGTGCAAATGCTATATTGCCCAGTTCAATGTCCTGGTACTTCGATCCATATTGGGTACCGAGCCTAATATATTGTGGGGACTGGACAAGGCGTATTATTCCTTCCTCATTGAAACCAGTTTCTTCTAGGCCCTTATTTCGATGATGGAGCTCTGCGATTTCTTCACTCTGCCTCTTTTTCCAATCTGGAAATCGATTCAAGTTGTATTCTATTTTCTCAATGTAACGCTCCAATTCTAGCTCTGCATCATTATTGTCCGCCCAGCTCATCTCACTTTTGAATTTATCTTTCCATTCTTGCTGAGCGCTCTTGCTGGTTTTTAGCCTCTTCAGCTCGTCAGACGATTTCCTCATCCATTCTTCGGATCGAGAAATATCCGATTCAATCCTCAGGATTCGATTAAGATTTCTTTGGTGACTTTCTCTTAACCAGCGAGGTAATTCATTTTTGAAATAGTCTTTCTGAAACGACGGATCGCTTTTGTCGACATACTGGAACCAGAGTGGAATCCAGCCTTGCTGTTCTTTCTGACGGAAATACTCGAGCGCCAAATAACCATCCCACAATATTTTCCCAATCTGCTCGGTGGTCTTAGCGGCCTTTATGAGCTCAATGGTGCGCTTATCGACTCTCTTTCCTTTCTCTAACCCTGCTACAAAACCGTCACGGAACAGGGGAAAATGAATGTCTTTACGGTAGCCAGGCATCTCTTCAAGATGGGCTAAAGAATCCAAGGTGACTGTATCTTCTTGTCGATCTGCAATGGGGAACTTCCCAATGGGAACTATGTCGGCATAATCGGTCATAACATATCGATGATAATTTTCTGTTCCAATCAAGTTCTCAAAGTGTGAGACTGGGATCATTCCCCTTCCGATGAAGTTTCCCCATGTTTCACCAAACCCTCGAGCCAACTCTTCGGGCCGAGGTTCAGGAATATTCGCTCCCTCTTTGCCTCGAAACGAAGAGCGAAGAGTTCCAGGAGTGAGACGAACCAAAATAGCCTGTCTTCCTACGACAGAATTACCGTGAAATGAAAAACTAGCGGGAACAAGCACCGTATTCCCGTGCAAAGCATCGGGATTATTTTGTTGGTCCTCTTGATTCACCTTGAATTCATGAAAGGCATCTCCCGCTTCTACTCCCCCCCTAATATTTCCACGTCGACTATTATAATCATAATCAAATCCGCCTTCCGGTGTTCCAATTCCCTTTATTTCTACGAGGTACTCTTTTCCTTGCTTGGTCACGATCAAAGGTTTTCCATGAGAAAATAAAATTCCAGTTCTTCCCTCGTCCTTTCCTCCGTTTGGTGCGACGGCCATCAGAACAGAAAAATCCGTCTTTTTGCCTGGTGCCGTAACGAAAATTTGTCCCGATTGAAAAACATTCCGAACGGCCTCCGGTAAAAGATCAAAATCTGCCGTACGACCATCCAAGTTCGGCTCCATCACCGCCTGAGTAGTTACAGGAATCTCTCTAATGATCCTATGAGGGTTCCACCCATTCGAAAAACCGAATATCCCCGCGCGTTCGAGGTTGCGAACACTTTGAAGTTCGTTAGTATTAGCATAAATGGGCTTAATTTTGCCTTCTTGGTCTCTGTAGAATCCAACCAGGTGAGGCGAGTCAGCGCCCGTAACCGGAGCGCTAATATCCCCGACTCGCGCGAGGGCAGCCGTTCCATGGGCGCAGATTACGGAACTTCTCCATTTCGAATCACTTGAATCGGCGCCATGACTAGCCAGTGAATAGAACAGCACTGGGGCAAACACGAGGGCTCTCAGCACTAGTAATCCGTTCGGATTATTCATCTTTGCCCTTTCCCCATATAGCTCTTGTATACAAATTGTGTGCCCAAAGACCTAGCTATCCGCTGCATACGTCGCTGAAAGTAAGCATAGAAACTTCAATGCCATTGGGATAATTCTCGACAGTCATGCAAGGCAGCGGCGAAAGTCGCTGACTTAAAGCGATACGGCGCATAAACACCTGTTTCTTCAGCTCAAAGTCCAACTGTCTAACAAATTTGCAGAGTAGGCCCGTAGCAGGCAATTCTCACTCCACAGGGCGATGTGTTTAAACGAGATAATGCTCAGAACTTTATACTCGCCGTTACTGATATACATTCGTCGCTCCCGAGCGAAAATCGAGAAATAATTTAAACTGCCGAATACTCTTCAATTTCACTCCAACAATTTTGCGGCATTCGGTTGCATCTCTACGGCACTTTGCGGGGGAACCAGATGAACCAATCATTTCGCAGAGGCCTATTTGTTTTATCCGTTTTATTGCTGTGGACAGCACCAGGCCGTAGTGAAGATTGTTTTCTGCTGGGGGGTCCACGGGTGGGACGACGTTCTCTTTCCCATGACTATCGGCTCATGCCAATCATCGCTCCAAGCCGCTTCCAAAAACCGCAGCTCTTTGCCGATCGTTGGGCGGTTACTGCTTTGGCTCGCAAAAAGCCAAGGGCGTGATCTTTAGAATGGCGATGAACGGTAACGAAGTAATCGGGGTAATCCCCGCTCCCCCCGACCAGAACATCATCCGCAGCTTGAACGGCGATCGAAGTCTCATCCTTTGCATTCAACTTATTGAGCACGAGATGATCTCCCCACTGACTCTTTCCGAGGTATTCCATGGAATGGACTAGACCTCGGGGCGTGCGGGCATGCGCTTCATCCGACCAGATCACGATCGTGTCGCCATACTGCAAACTATCCCCCGGCCCAAGCTCCGAGGTGTGGTATTCCAACCAATCCACCAATTCCCAATTTGAAGCATTGCGTTTCTGCACCGGCGCCCCGTGCATTCTCATCGAGGTATTCCAACAATTACTCGAAATTCGGGCGGGTGCATTAAGGTCAGCGACGATGTTAGCCGGTAACACTTCTTGGAGCTTAACCGAAGCTTGGCCCGCCTGACTAAATTTTTGCAGCGGACGCAATCGCGACTCCAGGTCTCCGCCCATACTCAAAAGCTTCGCCAATGATCCCAACTCATCCAAAGCGGGGAGGACTACTTCCACTCGGTGATAATAACTAAGCTGTCGGTAGTTATCATTGCCCGGAACCAGTTCTCGAGGATCGCTGGTTAATAAGTGGGGATTCGAGGAAGATATGGTTATTCCTTGCCGTTTCAACGCTTCCTCTAAATTTTCCGCAAAACAAGATTGAAAGGAAAACAGTGTAACAAGCAGACAACAGACTAAAGCTAAGACAGGATAAAGACCGTTCCGAAAAAAGTGCGCCAGCTGAACGAATGCCATTCCAAGCAGTTGCACTCCCCTTCCCTCCCCAACTCTAAGAAAATGCAACGGTCATACCATTCTGAAAGGCGAGAGTCAGAATAAAGAAATATCGGCGAGCCATACCTCCTGCTCGGTAAAGGTGAATCAATGATACACAACGGTGAAAGCGAAACTGTTCTTGGGCAAAATGGAACACGCACTTATGACCGGATTGGAGGCCCTGACAACGCAACGAGTCATTAAATTATATTCGAGATCGGCCAATACCGCGCCTTGACACGTTCTACCCCCCTCGATATCTACGCGTTAATTAGATTGTAGGGGGCTTCTTTGAAAAATTTTCTAATCCTTCTGTCGGCAGGGTTGCTGGCGTTTTCTCCAATGCTCGCTTTTGGATTCAGCGACGCGAATTTTGGGCTGTCCTGCTCAAAAGATCTGACTCCGTTTCAACAAGACGTCGGTGGCGGCTTACAACAATGGGGCTATCGCGATTCGAACGGGAACACGGTCATCGAGCCCCAATTTGATGCGGCAAAAGTTTTTTGCAATGGACTCGCGGCGGTGCAAACCGATACGGGGTGGGGTTACATCAACAAATTTGGCAAGGTGGTGATCGATGCGAATTACATCGAAGCCAGCCCGTTTTCGAATGGCTACGCCGCGGTAAAGGCCAGTTCGGGCTGGAATTACGTCGATACCAAAGGCGTGCTGCTCTGCTCGACCCCCTTCATCGGCGCGGGCTTCTTTTCCGAGCACTTAGCGCCGGTACAACTCTTGGATGCAAATTCGAATATCGTGGCTGGTTATATTTCGGAGACCGGATGTCGAGTTGCTGTGGCCGCGGCCTACCAAGACGCGTATCCCTTTTACGAGGGGGTAGCAGCGGTCCTCCAAAATGGGAAATGGGGTTACGTCGATAGCACCGGCAGCTTGGTGATCGGCGCGCGCTTCGACTCACCTGCTTACTTTGATAATGGGCGTGCCCGGGTTCAGGTAGCCGACAAATTCGGAATAGTGGATAAGACCGGCAAGGAAATCATCTCTATCGTCTTTTCCGAGATCGGAGGGTTCGATCCGAATGACATCGCGCTGGTTCGTCTGAACCAAAAGTACGGCCTCATCAAATCGAACGGGACCTACGTCATTGCGCCGCAGTTCGATTCCGTGCGGGAGTTTACCGATGAGAAAGGTAAGATTCAGCCGATCTCGGGGTTTCGAGTCGGCGACCGTTGGGCATTTATTCGTCGGGCAACGGGGGCTTATTTGATCAACCAAATGTTTGATTCCTTGGGTGAGTTTTCCCTCGACGCGATTCCGGTCGCTTACTACACCGCGAACCATTTGCCGTATTCCTCTTGCTCCGCGAACTGGACATATAGGTACGGTGGGGTCTTGCGATCCGGCTGCACTGACCCCGATAACAACCGGAGCCTCCGGTGGGGATATTTGTTTACTAATGGAGCTTGGCTTTCTCCGCGCTATGTCTCGGCCTCCTCATTCGTGATGAACCCAACCTATGGCCGGCCCACGGCTAACGTCAGCTTTTTGAACTACTCGCAGGGAAAGTTTGGAACTAGCTGCTGGCTATTCTCCGGAGTCATCGACCAAAGTGGTAAACTTCTCAGCTCCGATGAGCCGGTAACGGGGTATCCCCAGGTTGCTCCCTCGGATTGTTGGTAATAGCGAAACGACTAGAAAGAAACGAGTTAGAAATGCATAAGATGATTCAAACGCAAATATTGCTAGTGGGATTAGCGCTCGCATCGTTTGCTCAGGCAAATAACTGGAGTTGTTCGGCGGGATGTGTTGCATCCGACAATTTCCATGAATGGGCGAGTGATTTTTCGACCGTGGTCTCCGATGGAGCCACAGCGACCGAGGGGTTTCATCGCCTGCTCATTAGCTGCGGCAAAGGTAGTCGGTTACTTGGCTCGCCGGAACTAAGTGTTGCCAGTTTGCCTTCGACCTGTGTCCGGGAGCCAGGCGCCAAGGCTACCGGAAAAGGCAAACATTGGAGCTGCGCGACGGCTTGCGCGAAGTCGGTCGACGGCGATCTTTCGTATGTCCTTTCTCAAGGAGATACGGCCGCCGAAGCGTTTCACCTGTTACTCTCGAAATGCGGAGCGGGGTCACATCTGATTGCGCCCCCACGTCTTAGCATCGCCACCGTCGTGAATAGCTGCGTAGAAGAGCCTTGAGTGGATGCTGCAGTGGGGGAAATTTTCCCGCCACTGCAGCGATCTAACCAAACAAACTCGCTGGGGAACTCTCCGGCCTAATCTGCAACTGGGAACTTGCGAAAATTGGGCGGATGAAACAATCGTGCTCAACGTCGCGGCGTGGTCAGTAATATTTCCCTCTATACAAATACCAAACAGCAAATCATCGAGCCAACAAACGAGGCAAGCGGATCAAAAATAATGTGAATGAAAATAGGGCTCTCCCCTGTCCGACTTGTGGGACAGTGGTGGGTCCGACAGGGGTCGAACCTGTGACCTCTACCATGTCAAGGTAGCGCTCTAACCAACTGAGCTACGGACCCAATTAAAGGTGAGCTGGAATATAGGGGAAAGCGACGAGCTTGAAAAGGGTAAAAGTCCAAAGTTTTTAGTTCTGCTTAGAATGGGAAAAGACTTGAAACGCCTGATTATCTGTCCCTATTATGGTTCCCTCAATGAGGAGACCAAAACATGGGTAATCAGATAGTCCACCTAAACGATAAGACTTTTTCCGAAAACGTGGAAACTAACCCGGGGCCGATCCTGGTCGATTTTTGGGCAGAATGGTGCATGCCATGCCGAGCCCTAGCCCCTGTGATTGATGAGTTGGCCACTGAGTTTCAAGGCAAAGTGCGTTTCGCCAAGGTCAACGTGGACGAGTGCAAGGATATCCCGGCAAAGTTCGGGATCCGGGGCATCCCCACGCTAATTCTTTTTAACGATGGTAAGAAAGTAAATGAACTGGTGGGAAACCAACCCAAAGATAAAATCCGTTCGATGCTGAGTAAGGTTTCTACCTGAAACGCTTCGCAATCGGGGGAAGCGGATTAGCGAATCCCCTTCCCCTCTAGGTTACTTCCCAGCGCGCCACGATGGGCGACTTCCACTCGAACCATATCGTAAAAATTCCGATAAATAGTAGGTTCTAAGACTTCTTCTCCTTCTTGCGACCCCAAGGAATATCGTTCGACCCGCTGAATGGTAGTCCGCGCACGGATCGTCGTATTGGTCACCCGTTCCAAATTGATCGATAATTCGAAACCGTCCCCAGAACGGTATTGCGGAGAGCCATTGATCGCTGCAAAGAAGGAGCTCGCCTTATCATTTTTATCGACGGAGGCGACAATGAATCCTCCGCCCTGATCCTGATTCTTGATCAAATAACCGTCGTCTTGTAGCACCGTCTTAAAGGATTGAAATACGTTTTCGTAGCTGGTGTTCTCAAACACTTGGGTTTGCATCGCCATTCGTTCGGCGGGGGTCACTTCAGAAAGAGTCGCGCAACCGCTCTGCAGAAAAAATCCGAGAGTCACTACCCATTTCAAATGCCGTCTCACGAATACCTCCGCTAGAGTGGTGAAGCCACCATCGAATAATCCTCGAGCACAGTGGACATGCTGAAGGTTAGGATCAGATCGAAACTAGAGGCCGTCCCCGAAGCCAGCGACTCATTAGCACCGAATAAAACCACCCCATTCGAATACCCCCCAAGATTACCGGCAGAAGGTCGCGAATAGGTCCACACTTCGTTACCCTCTCCGTTCTTGGTAATTAGACTAGGTGCCCCAAAAAGCTTCTGGACCTCAGCTTGGTTCGTCTTGCCCTTAATTAAATAGCGCTTCACGTTGCCATAAGTGACCGTAGAAGTTGGGTTGGTCGGAGTCGAGACACAACCGGGAAAACCAGCCAACCCGCCCCAGGATATCACGAAGCCGATAAGAAATTCGGAACCAATTCGTGGAAAGGCCATGGAAAAAATCTCCTGAGCAAAGCGCAAATATACCAGGACAAAACAGGAAGACAAACCGACAGACTAAAGAGAACGTTGAGGAGAAAGGGTGGAAATGAGATAGGGTTCCCAGATTTCAGGGGCGGTTTTCATTCGAATGGCCCCGATTAAACCTGGAAGCCAATGCGGAACCCGAGGGCGATTTAACAACTTGAAGCCGACTTCTTCCAAACTGCGATCACTCTTGCGCTGATTGCAGCGAATGCAAGCCGCTACGATATTCTCCCAAGTCTTCTTTCCGCCTCGCACCACCGGCTTAACATGGTCGAGAGTCAGTTCCCCTTCAGGAAACCGCTCGTAGCAATACTGACATCGGTAGTCATCACGGGCATAAACATTGGCGCGAGAAAAGCGAATCACCGGAGATTGTCGTTTCAAATTCACCCAACGCCGAAGGCGAATCACGGCCGGAATCTTATAGTGGCTGGAAACCGTTCTTATTACCGAGGTGTATTCTTCCAGCACTTCCACCTTGCCTTGAAAAATCATCACAAAGGCTCGTTGCCAGGAGACGACACGCAGTGGCTCAAAGCCAGCGTTTAAGAGCAGAGTGTTTTGCATGGAATTGGTAATGATCCACTCCATTTTATGAAGAGCTCAGTGGGTTTGCAATTCTGATTTTGCACGCGACACGAGTTCGACCTCATCTCCCAACATCGGAGAGGGAGAAACCAATGCCGGAAGCAACCCCGGTGGACGCAATTCATCCACTCTAGCCACGCTCTGCGACATACCCAGAATTGAAATCTTGAGCTTACCCAAACTAATGCGAATCAGCCTTGCCGGAACGCCGCTGGCGACATCCATCACGGGATAGGATCGAAACACCTCCACCACATCTCCCAAATGCAATCCATCGCGTTCTCCCACCGAAAGATAATAATCTTTCTCCGGAAGCGGTTCTGATTCGCTCATTCGCAAGGCCCGAGTGATTTCTTGGATGGAACCCAAAGCAGAAGCTTGCGCCGGGCCAAACGCTACTAAGCTCAGAAAGAGAAAAAGGTATTTCACACCCTACTTATCGGGCAATCGTGGAGAAAGCTTCACTTTCCTGAATTCTTCCTTTGCTGTAACGCATTATAAATTTCCGACGCTGAGAGCCCAAGCTGAGACACGAGGCTCTTAGCCCAGCTCTTATCCGGCGCCAATCGCTCTGCAATTGCTGCATCTAATTGTTGCTGTAGGTCATGCGGTTTGGTTTCCTGGCCTTGTCCCCCTTCCAGGACCACCGCATACTCCCCTTTTTCCATCAAGGACTCTGGATCTAACGTGGATAATTTCGCCCCATGAAAACTCTCAAAATGTTTCGTCATTTCCCGACCGAAAAAGATGCGACGTTCGGGGAAGAGCGTTTGCAGTTCATGAACGGTTTTGCGAATCCGTCGTGGCGATTCGAAAAAGCAGACCGAATACTCTACGCCGCGCAACGAAGTGAGCAGAGAGTCTCTCTCGCCATTAGCGGTGGGCAGAAAGCCCAAAAAGAGAAAGCGATCCGCTGAGAACCCTGAGACGGATAGCAACGCAGTCACACTCGAAGCCCCTGGAATGGGGGTTACCCCAATGCCTTCATCTAAGGCACATCTGACTAACCAAGCCCCCGGATCTGAAATGCAAGGCGTCCCCCGATCGGTAACCAAACCAACATCTTCTCCCGACCGCAGAACCCGCAAGGCGGCTTCCGTCGCCTCCTTCATATTGTGACTGGCGTAGGAGTGTACCTTCTTGCCCGCACCCAGAATTTCATAAAGTTCCAGAAGTTTTAGAAATTCGCGGCTATCTTCGGCAAAAAAACAGCGCAAGCGTTTCAGCTCAGTTAAGGCTCGAAGCGTAATATCTTCTCGATTTCCGAGCGGAGTGGCAATAATGTACAGTTTGGGATCTGGCATCGGACTGTTATAATAGAACAGTCTCTCTCACAAATACTTATTTCTCACGCTTTTAAGATCATTCCGACGGGGGTTTCCAAACCATGATTATGCGCGCTAAAAACCAGGGAAACGTGGTGGTATTCGAGCTCGAGGGACACCTCGATTTTGAGACTACTCAACAGCTGGAAGATACTTGCGTTAATGTCCTGAGGAAAAACGAATCCCAGCGCATCGTATTTAACATGGAGAAGTTAAAGTTTGTTGGCTCCAGTGGGATCAACCAGTTTATTAAGGTACTAAAAGAGTTCAACACTTTGCCCGAAAAGCCAAAACTTTGCCGCGTCTCATCCGAGTTTGCGATGATGTTCAAGGCCTATCAAACTGCCCGCAATCCCTTTGAGATTTTCGACGAAGAAACGCTCGCCATCGAAAGCTTCGACCACCCGGTCGCGCCCAAGAAACCGGCGAAGAAAAAGACGACTAAAATCGTCGAGCCGATTGAGCCTCAAGAGTAAACACCTCTAGCTTCAGCCCCAGCGCTCCGGGAAACCATCCGGCGCCCCAGAGCCAAAAACCATTTCTTCCAGCGAGACTCGGGAATTTTGCCCGTAACCCTCACCAGCTCAATCCGTAAGGTCCGCTTTTGCTGAAGCGAAAGCAAAATTGCAAACCGACGAAGACGAGCTAGCTTTGGGGGAGAAAAAATCTGGGTGGGGCAATAGCCTCTCCCTCTCCCCCGCACTTCAAGAAGGATCCCTTGCCGACCGTCCCGAGACTCCGCCAAAATATCAATTTCTCCCCCTGAAAAACGAAAGTTAGTTTTGCAAACGCGATAGCCGCGCTGGCGGCAATAGGCTAGAGCCGCTCGTTCATACAGGCGTCCATGAAAAGCTTTTGCGGTGAAGCGGAGACGGGCCTTTGGCTTGAAGACATTGGCGATGGAGAACGCTGCCATAGCCCTTGTGCTTAGCAAATTCGTAACCAGGATAGGTCTCATCCATTTCCGCCATGAGACGATCCCGAAACACTTTGGCAATAATGGAAGCCGCACCAATGGTGACCGAAAGATGGTCCCCTTTGACAATACAGAGCTGGGGAATCGTGCTATCCAAACGAGACCGACCGTCAATCAGAAGAAAGTCCGGCGAAAAGGAAAGCGCCTGAATCGCCCGCAACATCGCAAGCTTTGCGGCCTGCAAAATATTGATCCGATCAATCTCTTCCACATCAGCAACGCCCAAGCCAAAACAAATCGCTTCCTGGCGAATGATAAGATCGAGAGCCTCGCGCTTTTTAGCGGTGAGTAATTTAGAATCGTCGATGCCTCGGGGAACGCGATCACTAGGCAAGATAACCGCCGCTGCCACAACCGGACCGGCCAAGCAACCCATTCCCACTTCGTCTAAACCTGCGACAAGACGATACCCTTGCTGGTAGCACTGGGTTTCGTACTTGCGCTTTGAAGGAGGCAATTAGGCTTTAGGCTTATCTTCCACCGGAGCAGTGGTTTCAGCAGGAGCCGCCGCTTCTACGGGCGCTGCGACTTCTTCAGTCGTGACGACTTCACCGAATCGTTCCGCCTCTTTCAAGCGAGCTTTCTTACCTTTGAGGCTGCGCAAATAATAGAGACGCGACCGTCTCACTTGGCTGGAAGATTCAATTTCAATCTTTTCAATGAATGGAGAGTGCACGGGGAAAATACGCTCTACGCCCACGCCTTCCGAAATCTTGCGGACCGTGAAGGTCGCCGAAGTGCCTTTTCCAGACTTGGGATGTTTGCAAATGACAACCCCACGGAAAGCCTGAATACGCTCCTTGTCCCCTTCTTTCAAGCGGACAGAGACATTCACTTTGTCGCCGACTTCGAACCGAGGGCGCTTCTTTTGTTGAGCTTTTTCTAAATTTTCAATAATTGCGTCTTGCACGTGACAGTTCTCCAAAAACCGCAATCTAAGGAACAAGGGGGCGCCACGTCAAGCAAAAACCGCCAAACTTGCCCCTTAACCCCTCAAAATCTAAACGATTCCAACCCATCTTGTTGACTCGGGGCCTGACCGGGATAAGATGCCGCCTTTCACTCGCGAAAGGAATATCGTGGCTACCTCGATTCCCTCCGATACCCAGCAAACTCCCATTAAAGCGATGTTGCGAGTCCGGCTTTCCCAGGCCGACGCCCACTACGGAGGAAACCTCGTTTCCGGGAGCAAAATGCTCGAATTTTTTGGCGATGTGGCAACTGAGCTCCTGATCCGGCAGGACGGCGATGAAGGGTTATTTCGAGCCTACGATAATATCGAGTTCTTAGCTCCCGCCTATGCCGGAGACTATGTGGAAATCGAAGGGGAAATCACTAAGATCGGCAATACCTCTCGCGCCATGAAATTCGAAGCGCGTAAAGTGATTGAGCCGGAACCTTCGGTATCCCCAAGCGCTGCCAAGGTCTTAAAACAACCCATTATCATAGCTCGTGCTAGTGGAACCTGCGTGGTCCCCAAGGAGCTACAGAGAAAGCCTTCATGAACGAAACACCGACTCTGACTTACCAAAAGGCCGGAGTGGATCCCGAAAAAGCGGGAAAGATCATTTCTCGCTTTTCCGATTACCTGAAAACCCGGCCCCGGGATCCGGCACTCCTTGCTGGGATAGGGCCGTTTGCTGCCTGCTACCGGCTTAAGCCTCTGCTTACGGGATATGAGGACCCAACGCTGGTCACCTGCTGCGATGGTGTGGGTACCAAGGCGATGCTCGCTCTCGAATGGAATCAGTTAGCGGGGTTGGGCCACGATCTGGTTGCGATGAACGTGAATGACTTGCTCTGTACCGGGGCGAAACCGCTTCTTTTTCTGGATTACTACGCCTGTGGGAAATTGGATGAGAATCAGCTATTCACCCTCCTAAAGAGCATTCAAGAAGGCTGTGAGCTTTCCGGTTGCAGTCTGGCTGGCGGTGAGACGGCAGAAATGCCCGGTCTCTACCGTGACCGCGAATTTGATCTGGCCGGTTTTGCGGTGGGGGTCGTGGATCATGGAGCTATTTTAGGGCCTTCTCGGGTGAAAGCTGGCGATCGGTTGATTGCCTTAGAATCTTCCGGCCTTCACTCCAATGGCTACTCCTTAGTTCGCAAAGTGATTACCCAAGAAGGACTTCGACCGGATGGTCGTCCCGAGTTCTCTCAGCGCACTTGGGCCGATCTGCTTCTGGCTCCCACGATAATCTATGTCTCAGCACTGAGAGAGTTGACTGGATCGCTCCATGCCGCGGCCCATATCACGGGCGGTGGGCTATTTGAAAATCTCCCTAGAATATTGCCGACGGGAACCAAAGCGGTGGTAGCTTCTCAGCATTGGCAGATTCCGGAGCTCTTCCTCTGGTTACAGAAAAAGGCCGGATTATCGACGGAACAACTGCTTTCCACTTTCAATTGCGGCGTGGGAATGATCTTGGTCTGCGAGGCAAAGAAAGTGGAGGATTCGATCGCTCATTTGCAATCCAAAGGCGTCAAGGCGCGCGAAATCGGCTCGGTAGAAGCGGCTAGCCCGAACAGCCAACCCGCGGTGGTATGGCAGTAAGACTCGTCATTTTAGCCTCGGGCCGAGGAAGTAATTTCTCCGCCATTGCCGAAGCCATTCGTCAGAAAAAGATTCCCGGGGCTGAGATTGTCGGCCTGGTGTCTAATAATCCTGAGGCACCGGCACTCCTTCTGGCGCGAGAAAAAGGCATTCCAACCACGATTATCGATGCTAAATCGTTTGGCCGTGGAAAGCTCTTTGATCGAGCGAGCTATGAAAGCGCGTTGATTGAAGTGGTGCATCGTCTTTCGCCCGATCTGATTTGCCTTGCCGGCTATATGCTTTTGCTGGGAGAGAGTTTCCTTAAACACTGGCCCAATCAGATCGTTAATATCCACCCTTCGCTCCTTCCCTCTTTCCGAGGCCTACGAGCGCAAAAACAAGCCTTGGACTATGGGGTCCAATGGACCGGTTGTACTGTGCATTGGGTGAATGAAGAACTCGATGGCGGGCCGATCATCGCTCAAGAAATTTTAGAAGTCTTACCCCAGGACGACGAGGACAGTCTTTCGACTCGGCTACTCGAAGTCGAGCATCGCACTTATATTAAAGCCCTAGGAATGCTTTGTAGTCAGGCCTATCAAATTGACGGCAGACGGATGCGGTGGAACCCTTAGCCGGCTTATGCCTTGCCTAAAATGAAGTAGAGCATCCCAGCTAGTAACGCCACTTTAGTAAAGAGGACTAGCGCGAGGTGTTTCCTATCGGTTTTTGGAAAACGCTCGTACAGTCCCAGGCGAGTGGCCGGTCCCTCAAGTTCGGACTCAGGTCCTCCTTGAATGACATAAAAACGACGATTGTTTTTCTTTTCCATTAAGAACCCCCGCCTAAACCGTAGAATGGATAATGAGACGGAGGTTTTAACTCAATGCGTTAAAATAATCAAATAGGCCGGATTTCTGCTTCCGCTTCCGCTGTAATTTCACCACGTTGGTTCTCGGCGCGAAGAATTACCAACCAGCCCCCTTCCGGCAGCTGCTTTTTCACTTCCCCGAGGCAGGTCAGGGTATCGCCAGGAAAGGTCACCTTGCGAAAGCGGGCTTTGAAGCGGTTCACCCCATAGTGAGCGGGTGAAAAATTAAACGCGAGATGATCGGCTAAGAACGCCATGGACAGCATGCCGTGCACAATCACCGTAGGAAATCCTGACTTCTTCGCCTCTCCGTCATCTAAGTGGATGGGGTTGTGATCCAAA
>Ga0206903_10195_pt1 | contig 19904 bp, 12 predicted proteins | sample Alteio_BWOrgHeat_45_FD_152959 | JGI IMG/M metagenome (GOLD analysis project Ga0206903, IMG submission 152959) | Enriched cells from forest soil in Barre Woods Harvard Forest LTER site, Petersham, Massachusetts, United States -... | ecosystem: Environmental > Terrestrial > Soil > Temperate forest >... | reverse complement strand
AGGCCGGATTCCGGTAGTTATAATAGTACATGAATGGTGGGGTTTGAACGACTATGCTAAATCCCGTGCTGTCCAGATTGCCAATCTGGGATATTTTGCGTTTGTTGCCGATTTATTTGGAGATGGCAGAACTGCTTCGAATCCTGACGAAGCAAGGGCATTTACGAAACCCTATTATTCCCATCCGGAAAGTACGTTGCAACCAATAGAAGCGGCTATTGCAAAACTGGCCGGTTTTCCAAATGCAGATACCACCCGGATCGCGGCCATGGGTTATTGTTTTGGCGGTTTTGTAGTTGTGAATGCCGCAAAACAGGGTGCGCCGCTCAAAGGAGTCGTGAGTTTTCATGGAAGACTGGTGGGACTTGAACCCAAAAAAGATATTATTAAAGGAAAGATCCTGATTTGCCAGGGAGGCGACGATGAATTTGTTCCTATGGCTGACCAGGCTGCATTCAGGAAAAGCATGGATTCGGTAGGCGCAGACTATACTTTCATTTCCTATCCGGGGGCAAAACATGCTTATACCAATCCGGAAGCAACCGCGCTGGGTATAAAATTCAAAATGCCGATTGCCTATAATGCCCCAGCAGACTCTGCCTCATGGCAGGACATGGAAAAATTCTTCCAGACTACCTTAAAGTAAAGTGAAAATGGAAGACTGGAAATCAATTTTCCTGATTAAATGACCTTACCTAACCGACGCCTGTAGCCAGCTTGGAATTCGCCTGGAATCCGATTGGAATCCCTTTGGAATCCCTTTGGAACGGGTTTCGTATAAAAATCAATTTTATTGATGAGCGGAATACATCAGATCGTCCTTCATTTACTGTTCTTTATGAAACGGCAGGCGTACATGGAATCTGACGCCTGTCCATAACCCGGCATGATTTCCTGCTTTTCAATCAGTAACTTTCCCGATGATTCCATATGAGCTGTGAGGTTTTCATTCTCGTCCGCAAATACGGAGCAGGTTATATATACCAAAATACCCTGAGGTTTCAGGCGGCTGATAATATTGGATACTATCTTTTCCTGGCGCTGCCGATAAACCGAAACGGAACCGGGGTCGAAAAAATAAAGGGCTTCCGGGGTTCTGCTCCAGGTACCGCTACCCGTACAGGGAACATCGGCCACCAAGATCGGAAACATTTTTTTGGGAAGATCATTCTGATCTGTCAGATCCGCTTTTAAAAATTCCGGCAACGGAACAGCCGCCTCTGCAAATCGCTTTTTGAGATTATTTAAAATGCTTTCGCGAATATCCGATACCGTTAGCCTGCATCCGGGATTGAGGTCTGTTATTAAAATCGACTTGCCGCCACTTCCGGCGCAGCAATCCCAGATGTCAACTGTTTTATTATCCCCTTTTTTCAAATAGAGCGCAGTTCGCTGTGAACTCAGATCCTGAATAACCGCTTCGCGATTCAAAATAAAGACCCCGTCCAGCTTGGTAGCACTTGCAAAGGAATATGATTTGAACGGCAAAACAGATATCGGATCCGCATCCTGAAATTCGATTTGGTGACGGAGCAGTTTATCCTTCACTGATTTTTCTTTTCCGGGTCTTACACGAATAAAAATCCTGGGTCTTTCTAAAAATGACAAACAGTAGGTGCGGTGATCTACTCCTGTGCTCAACAGTTTCTTCCATGGAAATATTTCGAGCAGATCAAAATCGGGAAATTTCCGGTGAACCAGTTCGAGTTTTTCTTCCAACGATTTTTCAATCTCCTGATGCCATTCCGGATGCAGACTTTCCAGGATGGATTCTTTTTTGGAATTGGTAAGAAACAGTCCGGTTATGATACGCTCTTCTTTTGAAATATTTTTAAGCGAATGGCCTAATCGAAAATAGCTGTACACCATTTCAGTTACCATTCTCCGGTCGCGTGAACCCATTTGAGGATTTTCCCGAAAGAAATTTTTGAGCCATCCCTGCAACGGAATATCCCCGGTATAGGAATCGAGGATTCGAACGGAATAGCGCAATAGGTTATCGAATATCATAAAGAGGATTCATCATAAATAGAAAAGGCGCGTTTCCGCGCCTTAAATATCATTTCACATACGTATTAAAGCTCCAGCAGTGCTTTCACGGGATCCTTGCCAAAAAGCAACTGATCGGGATTTTCAAGAAGTTCTTTTACGCGGACCAGGAAACTCACCGATTCCCGGCCATCTATGATCCGGTGATCATAACTCACAGCCAGGTACATCATGGGCCGTACAACAATCTGACCATTTACAACCACGGCCCTCTCTTCAATTTTATGCATGCCCAGTATGGCGGATTGAGGAATATTGATTATCGGTGTGGACATGAGCGATCCGAACACACCTCCATTTGTAATCGTAAATGTTCCACCCTGCATTTCTTCCATGCTCAGTTTATTGTCACGTGCTTTGCCGGCAAGTTCTACCACTTTTTTTTCAATTTCGGCCATGGACAGACTTTCTGCATTGCGTATAACCGGAACAACCAATCCTTTGGGTGCTGATACGGCGATGGAAATATCACAATAGTCGTGGTATATAATCTCTTCCCCGTCAATATAGGCATTCACCGCGGGCCATTCCTGCAATGCATAACAGCATGCCTTGGTAAAAAAACTCATGAAACCGAGATTTACTCCATGCTTCTCTTTGAATTTGTCTTTATATTTAGTGCGAAGGCCCATTACCTGACTCATATCCACTTCATTGAACGTGGTGAGCATCGCCGTTGTGTTTTTGGCCTCCACCAGACGGCGGGAAACGGTTTTGCGGAGATTGCTCATTTTTTCCCTGCGTAGATCCCGGCCAAATAACACTTTGCCGGGCAGGCGTCCCGGACTACTCAATGCGTCAAGCACATCATGTTTAACAATTTTCCCATTAGCCCCCGAAGGCTTAATGGATCCCGCATCCACTTTCTTATCTGAAATAATGGCCGCGGCAACGGGAGTGGCTTTTACATCGGCTGAAGTAGTGACAGCAGGCTTTGCCGGTTCAGCAACCGCAGTTGTTTTTTCGGGCGCTGCTTTAGTAACTGATTCCTGCTTTGCGGGGGCAGCTGTTCCGTTGGAAGGAGCCGATACGGGTTTGACGGCTGATTCATCGATTTGCGCGAGCACGTCACCGATCTTCAATGTGTCACCTTCCTTGCCCAGGGTCTTCAGTGAGCCGGCTTTTTCGGCATTTACCTCAAAAGTCGCTTTTTCACTTTCCAGCTCAGCAATCACTTCGTCGCGGTCAACATAATCGCCATCATTTTTAAGCCATTTCACGAGGGTTACTTCGCTGATGGATTCGCCTACGGCCGGCACTTTTATTTCGGTCATTCTGCTTTATAATTTACGTGCACGAATATAATTTATTTAAAATGCAGGGGGGTCAAATTCAGTTTATTAAATACTAAATGCTGTTTCTATGATTTCGGCCTGTTCCTGTGCGTGTACTTTAGCATAACCGGTCGCCGGTGAAGCTCCCGGCTGACGGCTGATGAACCCATAATTAATATTCTTCAGATTCATTTGCAGAAATGAAGCGGCACCCATATTCAACGGCTCTTCCTGTATCCAGAACCAGGTTGCATTATTATATTTCTTGTACAGGGCATCCAGCTGATTCGTCGGCAGCGGATATAACTGTTCCAGGCGCAGGATCGCAATATCCTTGCGGTTATCTTTCAATTGCCGTTCGGCCAGTTCGAAATAGATTTTCCCGGAGCAGAACAACACTTTTCTGACCTGCGCCGGATCGCCGGCAAAGGTATCATCGATCAATTCCTGGAATCCACCACCGGTAAACTCAGAAATTTTTGAATATGAACCGGGATGACGCAGGTTTGCCTTGGGTGAAAAATTAATCAGGGGCTTCCGGAATGGCCATGCCAGCTGGCGTCGCATGGCATGAAAATAGTTGGCCGAAGTCGTAACGTTTGTAATGATCATGTTTGACTCGGCACACATTTGAAGAAAACGTTCCATCCGCGCACTGCTGTGTTCCGGACCCTGTCCTTCATATCCATGTGGAAGTAACAGCACCAGTCCGCACATACGCTGCCATTTTTGTTCTCCGGCGGCGATAAACTGATCGATCATGGTTTGCGCACCATTACAAAAATCCCCGAATTGGGCTTCCCACAATACCAGCGTGTTCGGATTGACCAATGCATATCCGTATTCAAATCCCAACACACCATATTCGCTGAGTAATGAATTATAAATTCTGAATTTGCCCTTTGCGTCCGGAATGCGGCTGAGACGGTTATAGGATTCATCTGTATTTTCATCCCGAAGTACCGAGTGACGATGGGAGAAGGTTCCGCGACGAACATCCTGGCCACTCATGCGCACATCCTTACCGTCCAGCAAAATACTTCCATAAGACAGCAGTTCGCCGGAAGACCAGTCGAGCTTTTGTTCTTCGTCAAATAATTTCTGCTTGTCCCGGAGAAGCTTTTCTATTTTTTTAATGGGTGTAAAAGTTTCAGGCCAGGTCATCATGGAACTGAAAATTTTCCGGAGATCGGGTTCCGAAATGGCAGTAACAGGCGACTTATCGAAATCGCCGGGTGCCGCACGGCGCAGACTTCTCCACCAGATCTCCGGCTGCTGATAATTATATGGGAGTGGTTTTTGTTTTATATCGTCTAGTCTTTCCTGCAGATCGTTCCAGAATTTTTTCTCCATGTCCTTGGCCAGGTCCTTCGCATCACCTTCCCCGTTTTCCATCAGGAACTGGGTATATACTTCGCGCGGGTTGGGATGTTTTTCGATCAGGGCGTACAGGGTAGGCTGTGTGAATTTCGGGTCATCGCCCTCGTTGTGTCCATGACGACGATAACAGACCATATCGATAAAGATATCTGCATTGAATTCCTGGCGGTAACGGGCTGCTATCTCGGCGCATTTCACGGCGGCTTCGGGATCGTCCCCGTTCACATGGAGAACCGGAGCATGCACGGCCGCTGCAAGCGAAGTGCAGTAATCTGAACTTCTTGCTTCGTCAAAATCAGTCGTAAAACCAATTTGATTATTAATTACAAAATGGATGGTGCCGCCAGTATAGTATCCTTTCAACCCGCACATCTGTAATACCTCGTAAACAATTCCCTGACCTGCAACAGATGCATCACCATGAATGAGTATCGGAAGAATTTTGTCGTAATTACTTTCATATAATACGTCGGCCTTCGCCCGTGCGAAACCCACGACAACTGGATCCACGGCTTCCAGGTGCGAAGGATTCGGCATCAATTTAACATGTACAGTTTTATTGGTTGGTGTTGTGAGTTCACTTCCAAATCCAAGATGATATTTTACGTCTCCGCTGCCCATGGTCTGATCGAGTTTTGCAGTTCCTTCGAATTCACTGAATATCTGCTCGTAGGTTTTTCCGAGGATATTTGCCAGGATATTCAACCGTCCACGATGGGCCATACCCATTACAACTTCCTGCACATCGTGTTCTGCCGCCATATTAATCATGGCGTCCAGAGCCGGAATGGTGGTTTCGCCCCCTTCCAGTGAAAATCTCTTCTGTCCGATATATTTGGTATGCAGAAATTTTTCAAACATCACGCCCTCGTTGAGTTTTTCGAGTATGCGCTGTTTTTTCTGAAGCGTAAGGGGGTCAATGAATTTTTTTTCCATCTCCGTCGTCAGCCAGTCAATTTTCACCTGATCGCTGATATATTTGAATTCAATGCCCACATGATGGGCATAACATTTCTGGAGATGTTCCAGGATATTGCGCAGGCTGGTAGTTCCCAGGCCGATCAGGTTACCGGCAAAAAAGGACTTGTCAAGGTCATCTTCGGTGAATCCAAAGAAACCCAGTCCCAGGTTAGCTCCCCTATCCTTTCGAGGACGGATGGGATTGGTTTTGGCCAGAAGATGGCCTTTATTCCGATAGCCAAGTATGAGCCGGTAGGCTCCAAGTTCCTTTTTCCAGTCCACCCCGTCGGTGGTTTTGAAGGTAGTTTCCCTGGTAACGGCCTGCTGGCCATTCCCGTTTTTCCCCTGCGTAAGGGCAAAATCAAAGCCCTCAAAAAATTTTTTGAACTCAGGGTCAACACTTTGCGGGTCTTTTACAAAATCCTGGTATAATCCTTCAATGAACGAAGGGGAGGAGTTTGTGATGTACTGTAAGTCTTTCATTTTTTGACATTAATCGCTCTACAAATATCGGCAAAAGAAACTTCCGGATTATTTTTCAATATTTGGCCGTTTTTCCTACCTTTGCCGTCCAAAATTCTGAATTCATGGCTAATCATCGGGCAACGAAAAAAGACGTTAGAAAAGCATCCAAACGCCGGGATAGCAACCGTTATTATGGCAAAACAACCCGGAATGCGATCCGTGATCTGAAGGCCATCAAAGAACCCAAAGAAGCAGGCAAAAAACTGCCGGAAATCGAATCCCTCATTGATCGCCTGGCTAAAAAAGGCGTAATTCATAAGAATAAGGCGGCCAACCTGAAGAGCAAGCTGACACGGAATGTGAATAAGCTGGCCGTTAAAGCATAAGGCTTAACGCCAAACGCTGTTTTTAAAATATTGAAAGCATCTGTCTACTGACGGATGCTTTTTCTTTTCGTCAGTATTGTTGAGCGTCCTCTGACTTCACTGGGCGAAGAGTGTTACGCGGTCAGCCTTGCGCCTTATGCCTCCTTCCCATGACACTGCTTGTACTTCTTTCCGCTTCCGCAGGGACATGGATCGTTTCTTCCTACTTTAGGCCCTACTTTGATGGGTTCCTGCTTCACAACCTCTGCCGGATCGTAATAATCCTTTCCTTCGTCTATGATCGGACCCGGACCGGTACCGGCGCCAACCAGTTCGTCCTTCCTGATTTTCATCTTACTCATGTCGGTTTTCCTTTCGACTCCTTCCCGTATAGGTGTCTGCTGTTCAATGGGAATCGCGCAATGACAAAGAAAACTGACAATTTCCTTATTCATATTGCTGTCCATTTCCCTGAACAATTCAAATGCTTCCATTTTATAGATAACCAGCGGATCCTTCTGTTCCAGGTAAGCGGTTTGCACACTCTGTTTAAGGTCGTCCATGGATCGAAGGTGTTCCTTCCAGGCGTCGTCAATGATAGAAAGTGTGATCTGTCTTTCTACTGCATTCATCAGTTCGCGTCCCTGGGTGTCGAGTGTTTTCTGAAGGTTGGCCAGAACATTAATTATTTTCTTGCCGTCGGTGAACGGTACTACCACGTTTTCAATATGTCGTCCCTGGTTTAATAGGATATTCTTGAAAACAGGCACTGCATCTTTCTGGACCTCGCTCATCTTGCGTTCATAGTTCAGTGTTGCCTCTGAATATAATTTTTCTACGAGTTGTTCAATACCGTCTTTAAGAAATTCCTCTTCCGTAATACTTGTGTCGACCCCGAAATTCAGAATAACGGCAACCCGGAATCCTTCGAAATCCTCCGCGTCGCGGTAAGTATTCATCATCCCTTCCGATACCGAATAAAATGCGTTATCCAGATCAAGCGCCAACCGGTCGCCAAAAAGCGCGTGGTTCCTTTTTTTATACACCACATTACGCTGCTTATTCATGACGTCGTCGTATTCGAGCAGGCGCTTTCGGATTCCGAAGTTATTTTCTTCCACTTTTTTCTGCGCCCGTTCAATACTTTTCGTAACCATGCTATGCTGGATTACTTCACCTTCCTTGTACCCCATTTTATCCATCAAAGAGGCGATGCGTTCACTACCAAACATACGCATCAGATCGTCTTCCAGGGCGGAATAGAATTGAGTGGTTCCCGGGTCGCCCTGCCGGCCGGCACGACCCCTTAGCTGACGGTCAACGCGCCGGCTCTCGTGTCGTTCAGTGCCTATGATTGCAAGGCCGCCTGCGTCTTTGACGCCTGGCCCGAGTTTGATATCTGTACCGCGTCCGGCCATGTTCGTGGCAATGGTTACCGCTCCGGTTAATCCGGCTTCAGCAACCACCTGTGCTTCTCTTGCATGTTGCTTTGCATTGAGTACATTATGCGGAATCTTTTTTACCGAAAGCATTTTACTCAGGAGCTCACTTACTTCCACAGAGGTTGTTCCCACCAGGGAAGGACGGCCTTCCGAACGCAGCCGTTCGATATCGTCGATGACTGCTTTATATTTTTCCCTTTTAGTTTTGAATACAAGGTCCTGTGAATCTTTACGGATCACATTCACATTGGTGGGAATAGTAACCACATCAAGCTTATAGATGTCCCATAATTCTGCAGCTTCAGTTTCTGCGGTACCAGTCATACCCGCCAGTTTATGGTACATACGAAAATAATTCTGCAGGGTCACCGTAGCATATGTTTGCGTGGCCGCTTCTATCTTCACGTTTTCTTTGGCTTCAATCGCCTGGTGTAAACCATCGCTGTAACGACGGCCTTCGAGAATACGTCCGGTTTGTTCATCTACAATTTTTACCTGCCCGTCCAATACCACATATTCCACATCCTTATCAAACAATGTATATGCTTTAAGCAATTGCTGAACCGTATGAATGCGATCAGCTTTGATGGAATATTCATTCAGCAGGGCTTCTTTTTGCTGGAATTTTTCTTCCGCGGTCATTTCACTTTTTTCAATATCGGCCAATTTAATTCCGATATCAGGCAGTACGAAAAATTCCGGATCCTCCCCTTCGCGGGTGATGGTATGAATTCCTTTATCCGTTAGGTCCACGGAATTGTTTTTTTCATCGATACTGAAAAAAAGTTCGCTATCGACTTTTGGCATCTCCTTTTGCTGATCCGCGAGGTAATAATTTTCCGATTTCTGAAGTTTCACCCGAATGCCGGGTTCGCTCAAAAATTTGATCAGGGCGCCTGTCTTAGGCAGTCCACGGTGGGCGCGCATGAGAGCCAGGCCTCCGTCTTTGGGGTCATCATTATTTTCGGCAAATTTTTTCTTTGCCTCATTCAGGTAGTGGTTGGTTACTTTTTTCTGGGCTTCCACCAGTCTTTCCACACGGCTTTTTAGGAGATGATACTGCTGGTCGTCGCCCTTGGCAACCGGACCGGAAATAATCAATGGGGTCCGGGCATCGTCGATCAATACACTGTCCACTTCGTCCACCATGGCAAAATGGTGTTTCCGTTGCACCATTTCATCGGGCGTATGTACCATATTGTCACGGAGATAGTCGAACCCGAATTCATTATTGGTGCCATAGGTTATATCGGCCAGATACGCTTTACGCCGGGCTTCGCTATTAGGTTCGTGTTTATCGATACAGTCAACCGAAATGCCCAGCCATTCGAAAATAGGACCGTTCCATTCCGAGTCGCGGCGGGCCAGGTAATCATTCACCGTTACCAGATGAACTCCTTCCCCGCAAAGTGCATTCAGATAAGCAGGAAGGGTGGATACCAGCGTTTTTCCTTCTCCCGTGGCCATTTCGGCGATCTTACCGCTATGCAGTACGGCACCGCCTATCAGCTGAACATCGTAGTGCACCATATTCCAGGTAATGGCGCCACCGGCGGCCGTCCAGCTATTGCTGTAGATCGCCTGACCGCCTTCAATTTTCACATAATCCTTAATAACGCTCAGTTCACGGTCACGGTCATTGGCTGTCGTAATGATCTGAGTATTTTCTTTAAAGCGCCGGGCGGTTTCCTTTACAACAGCGAATGCCTCCGGCAAAATCGAGTCCAGTACTTCTTCGATCAGATCATCACGCTTTTTCTTCAGTTCGTCCATTTCAATATATAAAGCGTCTTTGCCTGAAATATCACTGAAAGGAAGTTCTTCTGCTTTTTTCCCCAGGCCGGATATGGATTCATCCATTTCCCGGAGGTGTTCTTTAATCCGTAATTTAAATTCGTTTGTTTTTCCCCTTAAAGCGTCATTTGAAAGGGAGGTATAAGCTGCAGAAAACTGGTTGATCTGTTCAACCCTCGGCATGATGCTTTTGATATCTTTCTCCGACTTATTACCTCCAAATAACTTCGATATAAAACCGATCATATATACTGGGATTGAGAATGAATGGATACAGAGTCAAATTTGATGCTATCCCCTTTTTAAGGTCAAATTGACAGTTTGCAAAGGTAAGGAATCAAGTGTGAGAGTATGGGAGTATAGGAGTATGGGAGTGTTGTCATTAAAAAAAATACCCTTTTTGTTTTTTTTGTTAAATAATTTAGTATTTTCGCTAAAACAATTAGTTATGTCCATAGCAGCACAAAACCTAAAATACCTACGGAAATTAAGGGGCTGGACGCAGGAAGAATTTGCCAATAAGCTGAAAATTAAAAGATCCCTGCTGGGGGCTTACGAAGAGGAACGTGCAGAACCCAGGCTGGAAGTGCTGGAGGTTGTAAGTGATATGTTCCGGCTGTCGCTCGATGAGCTGCTTCGGAAAAAAATGCAGGATGCGAAAGGAAGTAATTACCTGGCTAAACGCCGGGCTCAAAAAATGGCAGGGCTGCCGAACCAGATTCAGCTGGTACCGGTCAAAGCGGCGGCGGGCTATCTGGCCGGATACGGAGATCCCGAATTTCTGGACGAACTAAACACTTTTACCCTTCCCATGCTGGCAGGTGGTAATTACCGGGCTTTTGAAATCGTCGGGGATTCCATGCTGCCCACGCCCAGCGGCTCGGTTATCGTTGCGGAAAAAATTGAGAACCTGGATAATGTAAAAAGTAACCTAACATATATCGTGGTATCCCGTAACGAAGGAATTGTGTATAAAAGGGTGATGAAGAATAACAAGCTGAAAAACAAACTTACCCTGATCAGCGACAATACTGTTTTCCAACCGTACACAGTAAATGCGGAAGACGTACTGGAAATCTGGAAAGCCGAAATGGTTGTGAGCAAGGCAAATACGGAGCAACGCTGGGATGTGAATCAGCTGGCCAGCCTCGTGAGTAACCTGCAGGATCAGGTCACTACCCTGAAAAGAAAGATGAACTAGATAATGCTTTTTATTGAAGGTGGATCAGTTCCTGGTTTACGATCGCAAAAACAGATTCTTCAGCTTCCGGATAAATCATAGCGACGCCCGTAAAACGGCTGAATGCTGGCAGGACGGCATATTTTTTTCCAAAATAAAAGCAGGGAAAACAGAGGGATTGACGGCCGGCTCCGTTGATGCGGATGCCCGGGTGAATATGACCGGAAAAACAATACGTAACTTCTTTTCTTCCAGGATTCCCCGGATGGCTGGCCGAAAGATCGCAGATATCATGTACAAAATGAAAACGGTTCATGGACAAGGATTGCTGACTCAACTGTATACCCGCATTTTCGTACCAATCTTCCTTAAGAATATCATGATTACCCCGGATCAGACGAATTTCAATACCCTTCAGATCATCCCTCCATTTTAAAAATAATTCCAGCTCTTTATTTGCGCTGCTGTGAAACATATCTCCCACGATAATGAGTTGCCGGGGTTGAAAATATTGTATCTGAACGACCATCCTTTGCAGATCTTCCTTGTATACCGATTGCGGAACAGCGATACCCGATTTCCTGAAATGTCCCGTTTTACCAAAATGCAGGTCCGAAACTATCAGCGATTTTTCTTCTTCCCAGAACATAGTCCGGTCGGTTGTAAGCCAGAACTGTTGTTCCAGAATTTTATGCGGAACAGGTGATTTCATAAAGAACAAAGATATTTTATCTGACCCGTTTTTTTTCCAGATCCCGCGATAATTGTTGCTGCATTTTTCTCACCCGGTCCTCCAGTTTTTCTGACGAGAGATCCTCCCGCATACTGTCGACCTTAATAGGAAAACAGAAAGGGGTCAGCCTTTCCGGAAAGCTCAGGATAATCTTACTCCCCGCAATACGTTCGAGCATATTTCGCAGTCTTTGTTCCTCCATTTGCTGCTCCATCACTTCGTGATAGGCCTGCCTCAGTAAAAGATTATGGGGATCATATTCGGTAAAAACATTAAACAACAGTCCCGCCGACGATTGTAAGTGCCTGGTTTTTTTGTATTCGCCCGGGTAACCCTGGAAAATCAGGCCGCCGATTACGGCCACATCCCTGAATTTCCGGCGGGCCATTTCAGCACTGTTCACGCTTCGCTGAATATCGGCGGTAAGTCCTTCATCAGAAAAAAGTTCATATACATTACTGTCGTCTACGGGAATTGGCTGATCGCTCAGCAATTCAAATCCATAATCATTCATCGCAAAAGAAAAAGTGATCGGTGTGATCCGGCTGATCCGGAAGGCCAGCAGGGCGGCCATGGCCTCGTGCACCAGCCTGCCTTCAAAGGGATACACAAATAAGTGAAACCCATCCTTCGTTTCAATTTGTTCAATCAGTAATTCATTTTCTTTGGGAATGTGTGATAGCTGTTTTTGCAATTCAAACAAGGGTCTCAGTTCAAGCAGCTCAATGTCAATTTTACTTCTGGCCGCCAGTTGGTTTTCCAGTAGTCCATGTACTTCGTTGAATTTTTTGCGGAGCATGAGACCGAGATTCGCCGACAAAGGCATACGTCCTCCGTTCCAACTGGGTACGATGGCTTTGGTGGCGTTCGATTTTTTAACGATGGCTGTCATATCCTTGATCATCACATATTCCAGATTTCTTCCGGCCAGCGTAAATGTATCTCCCGGGTTAAGGCGTGAAATAAAATATTCTTCTATCACACCCACGAAGCCGCCACTCAGAAATTTTACTTTCATCATGGCTTCACTTACGATAGTGCCTATATGAAGGCGGTGCCGCATCGCCACGCGTCTTCCGTTGATTTTATAAAGGCCATTTATGATTTCCACCTTTTTGAATTCGTCATATTGTTTTAAAGCCTCCCCTCCTTCCGTAATAAAATGAAGTACCTGTTGCCACTCCTCTTTTCTTATTTCCTGATAACAGTATGTTGAAGAAATCTCTTCAAAAATCGTATCGGGATAAAATCCTTCGCCGATGGCCAGGGTTCCCAGATACTGGATCAGCACGTCGAAGCACAGGAGCATGGGTTCACGACTTTCAATAAAGTTTTCTTTCATGGCCGATTTCAGCGCGGCCGCTTCCACAAGCTCCAGGGAATGCGTAGGCAGAAAATAAATTTTACTCAGCTCCCCGGGCTGATGTCCGCTTCTTCCCGCTCTTTGTAAAAAACGCGCGACGCCCTTCGGGGATCCCACCTGGATTACTGTTTCAACCGGGCGAAAATCAACTCCCAGATCCAGACTCGAAGTGCAAACCACGGCCTTGAGTCTTCCACTGTGCAAGGCTTCTTCAACCCATAACCTGAGTTCCATGTCGATAGATCCGTGATGCAGTGCAACGGCTCCCGCCAGTTCGGGGGCCACATTCAGAATTTCCTGATACCAGCGTTCACTCATTCCGCGGGTGTTAATAAAGATCAGGGTGGTGCGGCTGCTCTCAATAATCGGAATCACTTTGTTGACCAGTTTGATTCCAAGATGACCCGCCCAGGGATATTTTTCAATTTCATCGGGAATAACGGATTCGATTTCGATTCGTTTATCCAGTTTCGCTTTTACGATAACAGGTGCATCACTGACTTTATTCCGGATGGGAGCAACCAGCACTTCCAGCGCCTGAGTCAGGTTACCGATCGTTGCCGAAATACCCCATAACATAAAATTATACGGGCCCTCTGTTACACGCAGACCCGCGATTCGGGAGATGGCGAGTTCAACCTGCACACCCCGTTTGGAACCAAGCAGTTCATGCCATTCATCAACGGCCAGTAAACTCAGGTGTTTGAAAATATTGGGATACTCTTTTTGCGCAAGCAGCAAATGCAGGCTCTCTGGTGTGATGATGAGAACTTCCGGCATCTGTCTTTTTTGTTTTTGCCGCTCATTCATTTCGGTATCCCCATTACGTATACCCACCTGCCACGACATATCAAGCCCCTCGATCACTTCACGCATTGCGCGACCGATATCTTTAGCTAAAGCACGCAGGGGTGTTACCCATAATAAACGAAGGTGGTTTCTGGATTTCGTCTTATAATTTTCAGGATTCCCATTGATGAAATTGATAATGGCTCCCAGGAATACGGAAAAGGTTTTACCACAGCCGGTGGGCGCATTCACGAGACCAGAATGAGATTGCATGATATGCGCCCAGGTTTCTTCCTGAAATTCAAACGGATGGAGACCCCTGGATTGAAACCAGGAATTGACAATCTGATATCCTTTGCTTTCTCTCAGATCCATTTGGCTGATTGGCAGTTGACGGTTGGCAGGAGTTAAAAATTAAGAAATCGGTTCATAAGGTTTTCAAATATTCTATAAGTGCTTTTCTCTCATGGCTGGTGAATTTATCACCGTACCGGTGTCCATAATTTCCATATCCCGGCAGAGTCGTATTATATACCGTGGTCCCCTGCGCGCTGTCCCGAATACTATATTTCCAACCTATTTTATTATAATCATACTCCGGGTTGTCAAAGTCACGGGACCAGTATCTGGGTCTTTCCTTACTATTAAGAAGGGATTCGAGGTCAGGCACAGATCCATTATGCAGGAAAGGCGCGGTTATCCAGATACCATCCAGCGGGGGTGCAATGTATCCGTTGAATGGTTCAAGCCTTGCCGGATGATCGCCAAGTGCAAACCATGAATTATTGAACCATTCAACAAACTGATAACTCTGGTAGTTGCTTTTATATAACAACGAATCTGTTTGAATTTCAGGTTCGGGGATCAAAAGGTTAGGGTACTTTCCACCATTCCCATAGTTGCCATGACATTTGGAACAATTCTCCACAAATAGTATACCTCCCTGCCTGGCCAGGGTTCTGTTAATGGGTTTCGGATATACGGGTGCCTGGATTGAATTAATATAGGCCAGCACATCATTAAAATGCGCATCCACTTCGCGGGATTCGGATGTGTCGTTCACTGTAAGCAAATTGGAAGCCATCAGGAATCGGCTGAAATCACCGCGGCCAAATCCATTATAAAACATGGCGTTTTTCTTTTTCAGCATCCACCAGGCAGGTACATCGGTGGGGATTACCTGAGCAGACACGGGCAGAATGGCCTGGTCGCTCCAGCGAAAGGTTTTGGGATCCCGGTGGCTGGCCAGAAGCGCTGCCAGTCTGTCCGCCGTATTCACTCCCCGCACTTCGGTACGCAATTGTCCGCCGATACCCTTTACTACGCGCAAAAATGGTTCGGCCGCCTCATATTTTTTTGGATCAAGGTTTTTTAAAAGCTTTTCTGCAGCCACGGCGTTTTTAGGATCCAGTTTTTCGCCATGTGTAAAATCGATCGTGCTGTTCCCCAGGCCCATGATCAATTTACCATCAAATACCTGCGCATGACATTGCATACAGTTTGGCGCAACAACCAGTTCTCCGTTTGGCGCATTAACGACCGTATAATCGTATGGTATGCCCGTGTTGATACCATCGCGATTTAAATAGTTAGGCGTGCTTTTCGCAAACACCATTTTAAAATAAGGCAAAGGTATCCCGCTCCGCAGATAATCTCCTGTAGTTAAATAATCGAATCCCTGTTTTGCATTTCCTGTACGTTGTTTGCTTGGTAAAACGGGAACGGGTTCATTGCCCGGTTTAAGAAGGATGGCAGAACTGAAAGATAAACAGAACAGACCCACTATCACAAGCGACTTTTTCATACCACTCAATTTAAGGCCGAATAGCGGAGTTACCAAGAAGGATGACGCTGACACTACTTACCGTAGAGTTTTAACATAACCTGAAGGTCGTCCAGCGTATTGATCTGATCCGGCTTCTTGTCCTTCCGCCAGCGGTTGATACGCGGGAAGCGAAGTGCCACGCCCGATTTATGACGTTTTGATTCAGCAATCCCTTCAAAAGCTATTTCAAATACGAGTTCTGGTTTCACCGTTCTCACCGGTCCGAATTTTTCCAGCGAATTATGTTTCACAAAATAATCCACTTCGTTAAATTCCACATCAGTTAATCCGGAATAAGCCTTTGTAAATGTGACAAGCTGATCACCTTTCCGAACGGCAAAAGTGTAATCGGTGTACAGATTACTTCTCCTTCCATGTCCTTTCTGCGCATAGACCATCACCGCGTCGATGACCAGAGGATCAATTTTCCATTTCCACCAGTCGCCACGTTTGCGGCCGGTTTGATAAACCGACTGTTTTTTTTTCAGCATGAGGCCTTCACTGCCGAGTTCCCTGGATCTTAAACGGGTTAATCCAAGTTCATCCCAGTCGGTGAACGGAATTAAGGGTGAAAGTTTCAAAACAGGCGAGTGAATATTTTCAACTATTCTTTCCAGATTTTCCCTTCTCACCCTTTGCGGCTGTTCACGAAAATCTTCTCCATGCAATTCAAGCAGATCATAGGCAATAAATCCAACGGGTGCTTCCGTCAGCTGCTTGCGTGTAACATTTTTTCTTCCTATCCGCGTTTGAAGTGTGGCGAAGGGCAATGGGAAAAAACCGATCCCTTCTGTCCTCTCTGAAGACAGGCAGATAATTTCGCCATCGAGTACGGTTCCCTCGGGTAAAAAATTACCTAATGGCTGATACTCCGGAAATTTATCTGTCATTAATTCCTCACCGCGGCTCCATACAAACAATTGTTGATCTCTTCTGATGATTTGCCCCCGGATTCCATCCCATTTCCATTCTGCAAACCAATCAGCAGGCTCACCCAGCGCGTTCAAATTTTCTTCCAGCGCATAAGCAAGATAAAACGGGTATGGTTTGGAATGATCCACCAGGCCAGATTGCCGCCCCGTCAGTTCGCTGAATGGAAAAGTCAGCGGATCCCAGTTGCCACTGATGCGATGTGCGATTACCGAAGCGTCGTTTCCGACCACCCTCGCAAGCGCATTTACAATCATTTTTTGTGAAACGCCGATCCTGAAATTCCCGGTAATGAGTTTGTTAAAAACAAACATTTCATTCCTCGACATTTCCTTCCAGGAATTCACTACAAAAGTTTTTCGCTGCTCATCGGTTGATTTTTGAAGGCTGATCAATCCTTCAAGATAATAATGCAACGGATATGCGACACCCCCTTCATTTCCTTCAGGGATTAATAGCGAAAGTGTTTCCCCCAGGTCGCCGACTGTATGATAGGATTCTTCAAAAAGCCAGGACGGAAGACCCGTCTGTTCCAGGCACCATTCAATCAGGAGGGAGGAGGAAACCGTTCGCTTAGGCCTTCGTCCACTGAAGATGGCAATTACCCAAACCTTATCCCGGTCGTCGGCCTGCGTGAAATATTCGACCAGCGCATTCAGTTTGTCATTCGTTTTTGTAGCTGTACCCAATATGCGGACGAGTTCTGCAAATCCTTTCATGATCCTGCGTTTTCGCCTGCCGACAATTTATTTTCTGATTCCGGTTCTGTCTCGTCACCATATTCCGTTTTTACTTCCGCGGATTCAATTCCGGATTCATTCAGGTACCGGCTGAATGCCGATTGGAATCCGTGCGTCACAAATACTTTTTTTGCAGAACTGGCACGTATTACCGACAGTAAACCGTTCCAGTCCGCGTGATCACTCATGGCAAATCCTGCATCTGCATTTCGGCGTCGCACGTTGCCGCGCACCTGCATCCACCCGCTGCAAACACCCGCCGAATAAGGCAGAAAACGATTCATCCACGGTGAATTTTGAGCTGAAGGAGGCGCCAGTATAATATCAGAATTAAATAAATCTTTAGTCATTTCCGGAAATACTTTTTTTACCAGGGGGAGATTAAATCCCGCTTTCATCAATGTGTCCTGAACATTCCAGATTGCACCATGCACATAAATGTTTGAAGCAATTTCACCTATACCTTTTAACAGTCGCTGCGCTTTACCCAGACTATAGGCAATCAGAACTGAATTTTTTCCTTCCTCCCGGTTTTTCCCGATCCAGTTCTGTATATCGAAAAATAATTCCTGCTGAGCTTTCCATTTATACACGGGTAGGCCGAATGTGGATTCCGTGATAAACACATCACAGGGAACAATTTCCATCTGGCCACTGATGCCATCATCCTCCGTTTTATAATCTCCGCTTGCCACCCAAACTTCACCTTCATATTCAACACGGATCTGGGATGATCCGATGATATGGCCTGCCGGATGCAGGGATATACGCAGGTTATTTATAAATACCGGCTCGCCCCACTCTACGGACTGTACTGATACATCTCCCAGTCTTAATTTTAAAAGGGGTTCAGTGAAATGGTGACAGAGATATGAGGCATTCCCTGGTCTTGCATGGTCGCTATGGGCATGAGTGATTACGGCGCGGTCAACCGGTTTCCAGGGATCAATGTAAAAGTCACCCTGACGGCAATAGATACCTTTATCTGTAAATGTCAGAAGGCTCATTGTACGGGCTTAAATCTTAAGGCAGAAAGCCTTATTCCTAATACACTGCAACAACGTTGCCACTCACCTTTTTAATGATATAAAGCTTTTTGTTTTCCAGATATTGAAGTGTAAGAGTCTGGTCAGAAGGAGTTGCAAAAACAGGCTGAATATCAAAATCGTTGAATACTTTGAACTTTTTTTCACCAATACTGCCATCCAGACTTCCCTTGTGATCTTCCAGTAACTGTGCAAAATGAAGAGTGGTTTCAAACCCACGGTAAACCATATCTGAGGGGCGGGAATAAAATTTTGTTTTGTAATTCTGCTGGATCGTCATCACCAGGCTATCGGCCGGATTAATATAAAAAGGCGTCGTATAATAGATTTCAAGGTCAGTAAAGGCAGGTGTGTTGAAATCACTGACCGACTCCCAGGTTGGCATGCCCAGCACTTTCATCGGATAAGATTTGACTAAAATTCCAAGTTTTGCACAAATGGCTTTGCCGAAATTTTCGTCCAGGCTTCCAACCAGGAATACCGTCTTTGAGTTGCTGTCCATTAAGGGAACAACCTGGCCCAGGTCCAGCCCATTATCAACATTCAGATATTTCATACGGAGCGGAACAGATGCCGTGTTTTTCTCGATCGCGGCAAAATCATTTCTCAGTCTGTCTTCCTGCGAACCGCTTTTTCGCAGGTAAATAATATTTGACGTTGCCCAGTTACGTTGGATGAATTTATAAACCGCTTCGCAATGCGTATGCAGTGTGCTGTTTAAAATAACAAATTCAGGGTTATTGGTAACACCTCCATCGTTTGGGAAATTTATATTAACAAAGGGTATGAGCATATTTTTGGCCGTATTCGCCAACATCCGAAGCTCAGGTACTGTAACCTGCCCTAAAATAAGCTGAGTCTTCAAAAATGAACTGTCTTCCAGTATTTGCTGAATAGTGCGGGATGTACTTCGCGTATCATATACCGTTATGTCCAATAATGAACCTCTCTTTTTCAGCGAATCCACGGCAAGTTGAAGACCTTCATAAAATTCGAGTCCGGGATTCAGATATTTAGGGAAATTCTGGTCAAAACGATAGTTGCCTGAAGCGTCAAAAGCGGAGTCGAGATATAACGGCAAAAATACAGCAATATGAAAGCGCGGGGAATCGGCTTTCTGTGAAAATCCCCGGTTCATTCCGGCGACAAAGAACAAAATAAATAAAAATAATCCGGATCGTTTTTTCATAGGTGATTTATTCCCATTCGATGGTTGCAGGGGGTTTACTGCTGATGTCATATACTACCCGGTTGATTCCTTTTACCTGATTGATGATTTCACTTGAAACCTGGGCCAGGAAATCGTGTGGAAGATGAGCCCAGTCTGCCGTCATGCCATCCACCGAAGTTACTGCCCGCAATGCCACGGTAAATTCATAGGTCCGTTCATCTCCCATTACTCCGACACTTTTTACCGGCAGCAGAATGGCGCCTGCCTGCCATACCGATGAATAAAGATTTTGATCTTTTAGCGCCTGGGTAAATATATAATCCGCTTTTTGAAGCAGGTTCACTTTTTCGGCATTCACTTCGCCCAGTATCCTGATGGCAAGTCCCGGGCCCGGAAAT
>Ga0206903_10193_pt1 | contig 20125 bp, 16 predicted proteins | sample Alteio_BWOrgHeat_45_FD_152959 | JGI IMG/M metagenome (GOLD analysis project Ga0206903, IMG submission 152959) | Enriched cells from forest soil in Barre Woods Harvard Forest LTER site, Petersham, Massachusetts, United States -... | ecosystem: Environmental > Terrestrial > Soil > Temperate forest >... | reverse complement strand
TCTCCCTTCATATAAAGCTTTACCGATAATAACACCGGAACAACCAATAGCATTCAATTCATCTACATCATTAATAATAGAAACGCCACCGCTGGCAATTAAATGCAACTGCGGAAATGTTTGCAGTATTTTTTTATATAGTTCAATTGATGTTCCCTGCAACAAACCGTCTTTTGAAATATCTGTGCAAAAAATATTATCGATTCCTCTAATTATATAAGAGCTTATATAATCAATAATGTCAATCTTAGCTGATCGCTGCCAGCCGTGTATCATGATGTTCTCATCTTTCACATCAGCGCCTAATAAAATTACAGAAGCATCAAATTGCTGTATCCAGTTCTCAACAATTTCCGGTTGCTTCACGGCAATGCTGCCGATATTAAAAAACGCAGCGCCCGCATTTAAGACGGATTCTACGTCATTTGTTGTTTTAATACCACCACCAAAATCGATCTTCAACTTTGTTTGCGATGCAACTGTTTCTAATGTCTTTAAGTTAATAATCTTTCCCTGTTTGGCGCCATCAAGATCGACCATGTGCAACCGTTGAATTCCTGCATTTTCAAATTCCTTCGCTACTTCAACAGGCGATTCATTATATATTTTCTTCGTTTGATAATCGCCCTGTGAAAGCCTTACACATTTCCCGTCTATAACATCTATCGCCGGAATAATTTCAATCATAATTCAATAAAATTTTTAAGGATCTTCTCTCCAGCTTTACCAGATTTCTCCGGGTGAAACTGCACCGCATAAAAATTATCTTTTTGTATGGCCGCGCTGTATTCCAAATTATAATTTGCTGTTGCTACCGTATACGATGATTTCTCTACATAATAGCTATGCACAAAATACACATATGCTTCTTCATTCAACCCTTTAAATAGCGGTTGTTTCAGATCATAAATATTATTCCAGCCCATCTGTGGCACTTTTACATTGCCGGTAAACTTCTTTACATGTTCTTCAAACACGCCAATACATGGCGTATCATTTTCTTCTGAATGATTGCAAAGCAATTGCATACCCAAACAAATGCCGAGAAATGGTTGTTTGCAATTTTTAACAAGTACATCAAGTTTTCTCTCACGCAAATAGTCCATAGCAAAACCTGCAGCGCCTACACCCGGAAAAATAATTTTATCAGCGCTTAATATTTCTTCAATGTTATCGGTAACAATTGCATTTATATCCAGCCGTTGTAAACCAAATTCAACAGAACAAACATTACCTGCATTGTATTTTATGATTACGATTTTCATAATTGCCTTTCCCCCAAACCCCTCTCAGAAAAAAGGGGATTTTAGTCTCTAATACTTTTAGAAGTTAATTAATTTTTTGCTTCTTGCTTTTACAGCATAAGAACTTAATTAAATAAAATCTATCCAAAATTTCACGCTCTCAAAAGTCCTTCCCTTTGGGAAAGATTTAGGATGGGCTGTTCTTTTATAATACCCCTTTTGTTGTTGGCAGCGCATCGCTGTTTTCATTCACTGTAACAGCCATCTTGATCGACTTTGCAAACGCCTTGAATATAGATTCTATTTTATGATGTTCATTTTCACCTTCTGCTTTAATGTTCAGGTTGCATTTTGCTGCATCGCTGAATGATTTAAAAAAATGATAGAACATTTCTGTAGGCACATCACCAACATATTCGCGATTGAACTGCACATCCCACACCAGCCAGCTTCTGCCACCAAAATCAATTGCGACCTGTGCAAGACAATCATCCATCGGCAATAAAAAACCATATCGTTCAATACCACGTTTATTACCTAGTGCTTTTGAAATAGTTTCACCTAAAGCGATGGCTGTATCTTCTATTGTGTGATGTTCGTCAATATGCAGATCACCATCCACTTTCAAATTCAAATCAATCAAACTATGCTTGGATAATTGCTCTACCATGTGGTTAAAAAAATTTAATCCTGTATCAACATGATATATGCCACTACCATCAAGATTCATTTCAATTGCAATCTTTGTTTCATTGGTGTTTCTTGAATGGGCAATTTTTCTTGAAGATGATCTTAAAAGATCAAATACACCATTCCAGTCGTAACAAAGCTTTGTGCCTTCAGCATTCTTTACAAAAAATTGCTGATTGATTTCTTCAATCAAATAATCATCAGCGCTTGAAATTGTTTCAACAACATTTAAAATGTTGAACTGAAATTCCCCATTCAGAATATTAATGGCATTTTGTACAGCAGGTTTGTTGAGCAAAGTATCATCGGTCAGTAAAGCTATATCGTAGCCAAGCCGTTTGATCTTATACAAATTGCTGATAACCGTTCGTTCAAAAACAGGAAATACATTGTTGCTTACATCAACAATAGCATTTATGTTGACAAACAATTTTTTCATCCTTTATAATTATTTAAAGCAGTTAATAATGCATCATTTTCTTCCGGCGTTCCAACTGTTATCCGCAAACTATTCCCGCACAAAGGCTGGCTGCTGCGGTTTCTTACTACAATGTTTCTTGAAACAAGATATTGATATAATTTTTTTGCCTCATCTACTTTCACTAAAATAAAATTGGCATCAGAAGGATAAAATGTTTTGATGAAATCATATTGCTTGAAACCTTTCAACAATCTTTTTTTTTGCTGAATCAGTATGTTGATTTTCTCTTTTGCCTGTTGTTCATTTTGCAAAGCCTGCAAAGCGAGCTGTTGCGTGGCTTCGCTGATATTATAAGGTGGCTTTATTTTATTGAACACATGAATGATTTCTTTTGATGCATAAGCAAATCCAATTCTCAATCCGGCCAAACCCCACGCTTTCGATAATGTTTGCAACACAACCAAGTTAGGAAACTCACTCAATCTTATTAACCATGATTGAATGCCTGCAAAATCGATATATGCTTCATCAACCACTACAATGCCATTGAAGTTTTTTAGCAACCATTCAATACTTTCTGTTTTTAATAAATTGCCAGTAGGGTTATTGGGCGAGCAAACAAAAATGATCTTCGTATGCCCATCAATACCATCTTTTATTGCATCAATATCTAACTGGTAATCTTTTGTCAGCAGTACTTTATTAATGGCAACATCATTTATTTCAGCGCTTACCTCATACATGCCATAAGTTGGTGGAAAAATGAGAATATTATCAACACCAGGGTTACAGAAAGCTCTTATCAACAAGTCAATTGCTTCATCACTTCCGTTGCCAACAAAAATATTTTCTGCTGAAACATTTTTAATGCTGCTAAGCTTCTGCTTTAATTGTTTTTGCAAAGGATCAGGATAACGATGAAAATTATTATTTAATGTTGAACCCAAACTGTTCTCATTCGCATCTAAAAATATCTGTGCATCACCTTCGAACTCTGAACGCGCCGATGAATAAGGAATTAATTTTTTTACGTTCTTTCTTAAAATATCATCTAAAATAAACTCAACCATAATTTTACTTTGATGCTTTATCAATTATATAATTATCCTTTTGGTTCAAGGTCGTCATTTCGACGATAGGAGAAATCTCTCGTATTTCAACAACTTGAAATTCATGAGATATCTCGTAACTTCGACATGACGTTCGGAGAGCATTATTAATTCTTAAGTTCATAATAGTTTAAACCTATATCACTTTAATATTTTAACCGTACACTAACAGCATTTGCGTGCGCCTGCAACCCTTCAGCATCAGCTAATGTTGTTACTGCTTCGCTTATGTTTTGTAAACCTTGTTTTGTTAATTGCTGAAACGTTATCTTCTTATAAAAACTATCCAGGGAAACACCGCTGTATGCTCTTGCAAAACCATTCGTGGGCAAAGTATGGTTCGTGCCCGATGCATAATCACCCACGCTTTCGGGTGAATAATTACCGAGAAAAACAGAACCTGCATTAGTGATTTGTTCAGCGATTATTTCCGCATTATTACAACTGATGATTAAATGTTCCGGCGCATATTCATTCATTATCTCCACCGCTTCATTCAAATCCTTAACTAAAATTGCTCTACTGTTTTGCAAAGCCACAACAGCAATTTCTTTTCTCGGTAATATATTCAGTTGTTTTCCTAATGCTTCAATTGTTTTTGCAATAAGTTCTTCATTATTTGTAACCAATATAACCTGCGAATCTTTTCCGTGTTCTGCCTGTGATAAAAGATCAGCAGCAATAAATTCAGCATCTGCAGTTTCATCCGCTATAACTGCTACTTCACTTGGTCCGGCGGGCATGTCAATCGCTATGCCTTCTGCATTTACCAGCATTTTTGCACAGGTTATATATTGATTACCCGGACCAAAAATCTTATATACTTTATCAATCGTTTCTGTTCCGTAAACCATTGCTGCAATAGCCTGCGCTCCACCAATCTTATACACTTTGTTTATACCAATTTGCTGCGCAGTATATAAAATTGCAGGATGCACCAACCCATTTTTTTGTGGCGGTGTGCAAACAATGATTTCTTTACAACCCGCCATCATCGCCGGTGCACCGAGCATAATTAAAGTAGAAAACAAAGGTGCAGTGCCGCCCGGAATATATAAACCAACCTTATCAATCCCAACAGACTTTCTCCAGCAAACAACACCCGGCATGGTTTCAATTTTTTCAACAGGTTGTTGCTGCGCTGTATGAAATGCATTTACATTTTTTATAGCCAGTTGTATCGCATCTTTTAAATCATCATTAATGTTAGCTGCCGTTTTCCATTCTTCTTCATCAACCAAACAATTATTCAGTTCAATTTTATCAAAGCGCTTTGTATAATCGTTTACTGCCGCATCCCCGCGCTGTTTTACATCATTCAAAATATTTTGCACAATATTTTTTACAGTTGTAAAATCCTGCGATGGCCGCTTCAACAATTCATTCCAATCTTTTCTTCGCGGATATAAAATCACCTGCATCATAAAACCATTTTTTCAATTGGTGCAATTAAAATTCCTTCAGCGCCATTCTCTTTTAGGCCTTCGATAACATTCCAGAAATCATCTTCCTGTACCACAGAATGCAACGAACTCCAGCCGCTGATTCCCAATGGTAAAATAGTCGGGCTTTTCATACCCGGAATTAAACTGCAGATAACATCCAGTTTATTATCGGGCGCATTCAACAAAATGTATTTATACTTTTTTGCCTTCTTCACAGCCTGCAACCTGAACAATAATTTCTTCAGCAATAATTGTTTTTCAACAGGAAGATTTTTATTGCTTATTAATGCTGCTTCGGAGTTCAGTATCACTTCTGTTTCCTTCAATCCGTTTGAAAATAATGTACTGCCCGAACTTACCAAATCACAAATTGCATCCGCCAAACCCACGCCCGGCGTGATTTCCACAGAACCGCTTATCTCGTGAATCTCTGCAACAACTTTATTCTTATTTAAAAATTGTTGCAACAACAAAGGATAAGTTGTGGCAATACGTTTATTATTCAAAAAGGAAACATCAACATAATTTTCGTTGCGTGGCACCGCAATCGACAAACGGCATTTTCCAAAACCAAGCTTCTCCAGCAATTCAACATTTTTATTCGTTTCGTAAATAATATTCTCACCAACAATACCAACATCGGCAACCCCATCTTCAACGTATTGCGGAATATCATCATCGCGCAAAAACAAGATCTGCATAGGAAAATTAATGGCTTCGTTCAGTAGCTTATTCATGCCGTTTTGCAGTTCAATGCCGCATTCTTTTAAGATCTTCACAGAATCATCATACAATCTTCCTGATTTCTGTACTGCGATCCTCAGTTTTACTGTTTCCATAAAATAAAAAAGGCTTACCGTTTTAGTAAGCCTGCATTTTTATAATGTTTATAATTACATACAATCACTACAGCTTACCGGAAGAGGTAAAATGATGATGATGTGTATGTGTGTTGTAGTTCATTGAGCCGCAAAAATAGTAATTGAATTAATTTATGCAATTTATTTTTTTGTTACCAGCAGTAGTAATGCTGTTAAGCACGGTTGCGTCGCAACACTGCAACTGCATATTCTTAATCAACTTCAACATCTGTATTAATCACTCAAACAACTTTAAACAGCTTGCGGTTAATGAATTTATTATGATCTTGCCTGCTTTATGTACCAATAATGAGTAACCTTCTTCAAAAACTTTTTCGCAAACCGGTTATACGTTTGGCAAATAGATTTTCATCGAGGCCGGATAAACAAAGGGTCTTTAATTCATTGACCGAGCTGCACAAAAAAATAATTGAAGGCGATGAAAAGAAAGGCCTTGTAATTCCATTTAATACATCCACACAAAAGTTCATCATATTTTCAGACCAACATAAAGGAGCAAAGAATGCCGCTGATGATTTTGCCGTGTGCGAAAAAAATTATGTTGCTGCTTTGGATTATTATTTTAGTGAAGGCTATTTTTTTATCAACCTTGGCGATGGCGAAGAACTTTGGGAAAATAACATCTTCGCTGTAAAAAAACATAACAAAGCTTCTTTCAATAAAGAGAAATTATTTCAGCAACAAAAACGGTTTATAAAAATCTTTGGTAACCATGATCTGTATTGGGGAAATGATCCGACTGCTCCACTTCAATTGCAAAGTATTTATGAAGAAAAGTTCCCCATTTATGAAGGCTGCATTCTTACTGCAAAAATCAATGACCGCGCTTTTGAAATTTATTTAACACATGGCCACCAGGGCGACCTGCAAAGCGATGGCAATACATTCAGTAAATTTTTTGTTGCAAATATTTGGGGCCCTCTGCAGTCTGTGCTTGACATTAATCCTAACACGCCTGCGAACAACGATCAATTAAAATCATTGCACAACACATTGATGTACGAATGGAGCAGTGTTGAAAAAAATACATTGGCTATCACAGGGCATACGCATCAACCGGTATTTATGTCGCTGACGCATTTGGAAAGGTTGTACGTTAAACTTAGTAAAGCACAAAAAGATAATGACGGAGAAGCAATAAAAAATATAGAAGCTGAAATAACAAAAGTGCAACCTAAAAATCCAACGCCGCCTGACCTTTCTAAAATCATACCTTCCTATTTCAATAGCGGTTGCTGTTGTTTTGATGATGGTGATATTACGGGAATTGAAATTGCAGAAAATTGCATTCGCCTGATCAGGTGGCAGGCAAAAGATAATGTTCCCAAAAGAGAAGTGCTGGAAGAAATAAAGCTAAACGAACTGGAGAATTTGTTGCCTTAACGTGAGTCCGGAATAAGAAATTTGAATTCCTGTTGAATAATATGCTGTTTGTTTTTTTATGAAGTCAGACCGTCACCTCGTCAGGAAAGGTTTCGTGAGTTTTTGAGGAATTAAATATCGGGAGATTTATTTCGTTAATATTTATTTTTAATTGTCCCAATGATTGTTTACAGAAACAACATCATTTGGCTTTCTGTTCAATAGTTTATTTTTCCTGGCTTTTTTTGCCATTCCGGGGTTTATACTTATTTTACATACCACAATATTTTTTTTGTAAATAGCTGTATAAGACTATACATTCTTTTCCATTCTGCTTCGCTTTCATAGTAACCTTATAGTAACCTTATAGTAACCTTATAGTAACCTTATAGTAACCTTATAGAGATATTACCCCATACCAAACCCCTGTCAGCCCCCTGTCAACTCCCTGCAAAAGGTACCCGGATGTATAACCAGGCTTGTACTATCGCATGCTAAATAACGTGAATCCGGGGTAAACCTGGAGTGCCTTAATATGAATAAGCCTCTGATGTAATCAGAGGCTGAATATTATGATCAATTGATTAAACCCCTGTGTGGTTCAATGTCTTTTACACATTTGTTCTCACTTAATTCTTACGGGGCTATTCAAATTTAATCCTTTTAGGATTATTTTATGCTTAAACCGGGCGCACGTTATCTTAGTTAATGGCATATGAATATAAAACCGCAGCTGCTTAATGCTATGCAGCAGAAGTGTTGCAACGCAACCGTGCTTAACCGGAGTTCATTTGCACGTAACCCAGATAAATTATCCGGGCAGTTTTAAAAATGAAACAATAATTTAGTTGCTTTCAAATCACACTTATGAACTATACTATCAAAAAAATTTTAATTGTTTTTTCTTTTCTGATGATTGGGTTTTGTTCTCACGCACAATCCAACACCGGATGGATCTCTTTATTCGACGGCAAAACTTTGAACGGATGGAAAGTTGGCGACAATGCATCAACCTTCAGTGTTGACAGCGGCATGATAAAAGTAAATGGCAACACTGCACATTTATTTTATATCGGACCGGTAAGCAATCACAATTTTAAAAATTTTGAATTCAAAGCTGATGTAATGACAAAGCCTCATTCCAATTCAGGCATTTATTTTCATACGGCTTTTCAACAAGGTGGCTGGCCTGAAATTGGTTATGAAGTGCAGGTAAATAATTCGCACACCGATTGGCGCAGAACCGGAAGTTTATATGGCATTGATGATGTTAAGGATGTGGTTGTTCCTGATAATGTTTGGTTTACTGAATACATAAAAGTTGTGGGCAACCATGTGATCATTAAAATAAATGATAAAACCGTTGTTGATTATACACAACCGGATAATGTTCCTCCTCCAGATAAAAAAGGCCCGATCGATTCAAGCGGTACATTTGCTTTACAAGGTCATGATCCCGGAAGTACTGTGTATTTCAAAAATGTAATGGTGAGACCACTTGTAAATTAATGTTGTTTTTCTGCAGAGAGCCGGCGTGAGTCTTTCTAAATAATTTATCACTCATTTTGTTTATAAATTAATTTTAAAGTCTCTATAGGATTTAAGGCTTGAAACTTTAGCCTGAAGCAAATACATTTGCACAATTTTCACATCATGCCCAAAGACAATTCAATTCATTCAGTTTTAATTATCGGTTCAGGGCCAATTATAATAGGCCAGGCTTGCGAGTTTGATTACAGTGGTTCACAGGCTGCACGCAGCTTGCGCGAAGAAGGTATTAATGTAGTGCTTATCAACAGTAACCCGGCAACAATAATGACTGACCCCATGATGGCAGACAAAGTATACCTTTTGCCATTGACGGTTGAAAGCATTGAGCAGATATTGGAAGAAAACCAGATTGATGCAGTACTGCCAACAATGGGTGGACAAACTGCATTGAACCTTTGCATTGAAGCGGATGAATTAGGCGTTTGGGAAAAATATAATGTGCGTTTGATCGGTGTTGATATTGCTGCTATTAAATTGGCTGAAGACCGTGAAAAGTTCAGGCAGTTAATGATTGATATAAATATTAAAGTTGCGCCAAGCCGTGTAGCAAATAGCTGGCTGGAAGGAAAAGAATTTGCGCAGGATATAGGATTCCCGTTAGTAATTCGTCCTTCTTTTACTTTAGGTGGAACAGGCGGCGGATTTGTACATGATAAATCTGAACTCGATGAAGCATTGCAGCGCGGTTTACAGGCTTCACCTATTCATGAAGTGCTGGTAGAAAAAGCAGTATTGGGTTGGAAAGAATTTGAATTAGAATTATTGCGCGATAAAAATGACAATGTTGTTATTATTTGTACTGTTGAGAATGTGGATCCGATGGGCATTCATACCGGTGATTCAATAACTGTTGCTCCTGCAATGACCTTGAGTGATGTTGCTTACCAGGAAATGCGCAACCAGGCAATGAAGATGATGCGCAGCCTTGGCAATTTCGCAGGTGGTTGTAATGTTCAGTTTGCATTAAATCCTGAAACAGAAGATATCATTGCAGTTGAAATTAATCCGCGTGTTAGCCGTTCATCTGCATTGGCAAGTAAAGCAACAGGTTATCCTATTGCAAAAATTGCTGCAAAACTTGCTATTGGTTATACACTGGATGAATTGAAAAACCAGATCACCAAAACAACATCTGCATATTTTGAACCCGCATTGGATTATGTTATTGTAAAAGTGCCACGCTGGAATTTTGATAAGTTTAAAGGCGCAAACGATACCTTGGGTTTACAAATGAAAAGTGTTGGTGAAGTAATGGCAATTGGCAGAAGCTTTAATGAAGCAATTCAAAAAGCTTGTCAGAGTTTGGAAAACGAAGCGGTTGGTTTGGGTTATTATGGCAAAAGCTTAATGAAGAGTGATGAAATAGTTGAATACATCAAAACACCAAAATGGGATCGCATCTTCCGCATTAAAGATGCATTGATGCAGGGCGTTACCATAAAAACAATTGTTCAGGCTACATTAATTGATCGCTGGTTCATTTACCAGATACAGGAAATAGTTAGAATTGAAAAAGAGCTTGCACATCATACTTTGGATAATTTACCTGAGGCATTGTTGAAAGAAGCTAAGCAAAATGGTTTTAGTGATGAGCAAATCGCACGCATATTAATTGATCGCTGTACTGCGGAACAGGTATATGAAAAACGTAAAGCGCTTGGCATTATGCGCGTGTATAAAATGGTTGACACCTGCAGCGCAGAGTTTGAAGCAAAGACGCCTTATTTCTATAGCACTTTTGAAGGATAAAATCCCCGGCCCTAAAGGGAGAAGAGAGATTTTTTCTTTGAAAAGTATTCTTGAAAATTTCAAATCAGGCTCCCGCTTTTCGTAGGAGTAACATATGAAAAGTTTATTGGATTTTACATGTTTTTAATGCAGGAACATTACACAACCGCTTATACGTCATGCTCAGCTTGACTGGGCATCTGTTTTTACTAAATAACAAATTCTTGTTTTTAAAAAACTCCTTTAATTTTATCGCATTAAAATCACCGAATGAACACATCTATCCGCTTGCGCTTGTCTGCCCTTATGTTCCTTGAGTTTTTTATCTGGGGTGCATGGTATGTAACCATGGGCACTTATCTTGATAAAGTATTAGGCGCAAGCGGTGTTGAAATTGGGGCTGCTTACAGTGCAATGGCAATCGCCACTATCATCTCTCCATTTTTTGTAGGCATGATTGCCGACCGCTATTTTTCAGCGCAAAAATTATTGGGTGTATTACATCTTGTGGGCGCCGTATTATTGTTTTACATCACAACAATAAAATCGCCTTCTTCATTTTACTGGATATTATTATTGTATTCATTGATGTATGCGCCAACACTGGCATTGGCGAATTCTGTTGCATTCCGCCAAATGAAAGACCCGGGAAAAGAATTTGCTTCCATAAGGGTATTAGGCACGATCGGCTGGATCGCAACCGGCTGGCTGATTGACAAAGTTTTTAAAGTAAGCACAGCAGATTTAGCATTTACATTTAAGATGGCAGCAGTTGCATCCGTTGCATTAGGGTTATTAAGTTTTGCTTTGCCTGGCACGCCGCCAAAAGCCAAAGGCACTACTGCAACTTTCAAACAGATCTTGGGTGCAGATGCTTTTGTATTATTTAAGAACAGTTCATTCACCGTATTCTTTATTGCATCGGTTTTAATATGCATTCCACTTTCGTTTTATTATAGTCTTACCAATTTATATCTTACCGATGCAGGCATGAAAAATGTTACCAGCAATATGACGTTCGGTCAATTTTCTGAAGCTTTTTTTATTTTATTAATACCATTTTTCTTCAGGAGACTTGGTGTTAAATGGATGATTGCTTTAGGCATGATCGCATGGACGTTACGTTTTCTTTGTTTTGGTTATGGTGATGCCGGCGCAAACTTATGGATGCTTTTCGCGGGTATCATTTTGCATGGTGTGTGCTTTGATTTCTTTTTTGTTACAGGTCAAATTTATACTGACAGTAAAGCAAGCCTTAGTATTCAAAGTCAGGCGCAGGGCATGATCACCATGGCAACTTATGGAATTGGAATGTGGATAGGAACGCTGTTATCAGGCTATGTTAAAGATAAATACACCATAAATAATATTGTTGAATGGAGGAGCATCTGGCTCGTTCCTGCAGGCATTGCTGCCATTGTTCTTATATTATTTACATTGTTCTTTAAAGATAATGCAAAAAGCGCGGCTCATGCAGAACCTGTTGCAATGGTTTAGCAATGAGGAAATATTGGAAACACGATTTTGAATTTTTATTTTTGATTTTTAACTTTTGAATTTATACTATGATAGTTCGTCTGTGGCATGGTAAAACCTCAACCGAAAATGCAGAAGCTTACATGAATTATGTTTTACAAACCGGTGTTAAAGATTACAGGTCAACACCCGGAAATTTAAATGCACAGGTTTGGCAAAAACAGGAAGGAGATGTAACGCATATCTGGACTGTTTCGTGGTGGGTAAATATTGAAAGCGTTAAAGCTTTTGCAGGTAAGAACTATGAGAAAGCAAAGTATTATGCTGAGGATAAAAAATACTTATTGGAACTTGAACCAACTGTTCAGCATTATGATTGTTTTGGTGAAATAAGATGATCTCAATCAATAAACCTAATAAGCAAAATTTAAAAGACCTGCCGGAATTGATTTAAAATGTATGAATAAAGAAGGCGGTCTTTCACATAAACTCCACGGGCTTGATCATCTTCGTGCTTTTGCAATACTATTTGTTTTTTTATATCATTACGGAAGATTGTTTCCGCATCCTGGTTGGGTGAATAATATCAGCGAATTTGGCTGGACAGGCGTTGATCTCTTCTTTGTTTTAAGCGGATACCTTATTGCTTCGCAGCTTTTTTTAAAAATCGCCAGGCAGAATAAAATCTCTCTAAAAGAATTTTTCACTAAAAGGTTTTTCAGGATCATACCAATATATCTTGTTGTAGTTGCTGTTTATTTTTTATTTCCTTTTACGCATGAAAGGGAAGCCTTGGCGCCATTATGGAAATATTTAACCTTCACACAAAATATCGGGCTTGATGTTCAATCAAACGGAACATTTTCACATGCATGGTCTTTATGCATCGAAGAACAATTTTATTTACTGTTCCCGCTTATTCTTATCTTATTAATACGCTTCAAAATTCTGCATAAAGGGTTTTGGTTATTGATCATAATGTTCCTTGCGGGATTTGTGATCAGAACTTATTGTTATAAAAATTTAGTCGAAGTTGCCGGGCAGGATATTGATTGGATCAATTGGTCAAAGTGGATCTATTATCCAACATGGAGCAGGCTTGATGGTTTGCTTGTTGGTGTAACTATTGCCGCGTTGTTGCAGTTCAAAGCAAACTTCAGTAAGAAAATATTACAGCATGAAAACATGCTGTTGATAACAGGTCTTTTAATCTTTGCAGTAACATATTTTGTCTGTTCTGATGCAGAAAGCTTTACTGCTTCTGTATTTGGATTTCCGTTGGTTGATATTGGCTATGGCTTTATCGTTTTAGCTGCATTAAGTCCCGGTAGTTTTTTATACAGGCGCAAATCATTTATTACAGCTAAGATCGCTGCATTATCTTATGGTATATATCTTATTCATAAGATCGTAATTCACGTTACGCAAAATCAGCTTGCAAAATTTAAAGTTGAAGACAAAAGCAATAGTATGTTTTTGATCTGCGTGGTAATTGTTTTTATCACGTCATTGTTATTAAATGAAATAATAGAAAAACCTTTTTTAAAACTGAGAAGCAAAATATTGTTACGTAAAAAGAATATTCAATAGATATTTTTCTATTCTTTAAATTGTTTGGTTTCTTATTTCAAAACAGGCAAAATAATTTGAGAAGTATTTACAGCATCATGCCATATCTGGATATTGCTCTTGATAAAATCTTTTTTATCACAATGATAGATATCAATGAACTGTTGCGGATTCCTGTCAACCAGCGGAAACCAGCTGCTTTGTACCTGCACCATTATCCTGTGTCCTTTTTTAAAGCAATGCGCAATATCAGGCAATGCAAATTTTACCGTATCAATTTTACCGGGAGTAAATGCTGAAGGATGTTCATAGCTTTTCCTGTAACGGCCACGAAATACTTCAGCACGCACCAACATTTCATATCCGCCCATCGGGTATGGATTCACTGGATCGTTCTCTGCATAAATATCTACATCATTATAACCTGCATAATCAGGAAACACATCAATTATTTTCACCACAAAATCTGCGTCTGTTGTTGAAATACTTGTTACAAGATCCGCAAGTACACTTCCGGTTACTGTAACATCCTGCGTTAAAATATCTGTCTTGAAACTTATTACATCAGGCCTGCGTTCAGCAAAGCGCTGGTCAGCATCCATGTAAGTACGCGACCTGTTGAACTGAATACCATCTTCATACGGCACAGGCTTGGAAGGGTCACTGGTATATTCAGTAAAGCTATTTTGTACAGAAGGCTTGCTCCAGTCAAGTTTATTGTTGGGTTGAAGATATAAAACTTCATTCTTAACACCTTCCGGAGGCCATTGCGAAAATGAATACCATTTATTTTCGCCGGTTACAAAAATGTTGGCTTCTGCAATGCTGTCAATGCTGCCTTCTCCTTTCAAATAATAATTAAAGAAAGGAATTTCAAGATGCTGTTGAAAATACTCAGCCGTGTTAGAACCAAATTCAATATTACCTAAATTAAACCCGTTATAATGTGCCCACTGGTCGTGCGACCACGGGCCTTCTACAATTCTGTTGAAAGTTTTATTTGGATTATTTTTTTCTGCAGCCTTGTAACTATTCCATGCACCCCAGCAATCTTCTGCATCAAACAATCCCCCCACCCAAAGCATTGCAGGCTGTAGGTTCTTTGTCGCATTCCGTGCATCACGCGCCTGCCACCAGGCATCATAATCCGGATGATTCATCAGGTCTTTCCAGAAAGCAATAGAATCACCCATCAGTTTTGTAAGATTTTCTAAACTACCCTGTTCAAGAAAAAATTTATAATTATCATGATCAGGATAACCTGTTGAACGTGCAGGTATATTCGTAGGATGCAGATGTGGCTGACCAAATCCAAAACCAAGCGCGGAATAAAAATCAAATGCATCCATTTGCATAAAAGCGCCGTTATGATGAAAGTCATCGCCAATAAACCAATTGGTAACAGGCGCCTGCGGACTAACTGCTTTTAATGCAGGATGATTACTGGCAGCAGCCATCGTTGAATAAAAACCGGGATAAGAAATTCCATGCACACCCACCTTGCCGTTATTATGCGGAATATTTTTTACAAGCCAGTCAATTGCATCATAAGTATCGCTTGCTTCATCAATTTCCTTTCCTTTTTTATTTGAATTAAATGGCCGCACATTTACAAATTCATCTTCGCTCATCCAGCGGCCACGCACATCCTGCTTCACCATTATATAACCTTCTTTAAAATATTCCCGGTTATACGATTGCCACCAGTAAGGATCAAAATTATTCTCGCCATACGGTGCGCATGAGTAGGGTGTTCTTGTCATGAGGATCGGGTGCGCTTCAGTAGTATCTTTCGGAATGTAAATAGCCGTAAAAAGCTTTTTCCCGTCTCTCATGGAGATGTACACTTCTTTTTTGATATAGTTATTTACTATCCATGTTGAGTCAATGTTTTGCGCAGAAGCTTTTAAAATAATCACGCACAATAAGAAAATCAGGATTTTTCTCATAAAAAGTTTTTGGATGACAGGTACAAATTTATGTTATGCAAAAGCATATGATAGTAGCTTGTTTTGCATAAAGATTGTAATAAAGTAAGATAATGCTGAGGAGAAAGCGTGGGAGATATATAAAATAAAAAAGCAACAGAAATTACTTACTAACCCTGTTGCTCTCTTTATACAAAACCGAAGTTTTGTATATTTTGATCTCTGCCGGAGCTTCGATCGTAGTCTTTAAGTTTGCTTTCTATTTTCAATCTCCGGCCGAAGCTTTCGATCTCTTATTTCCTGTCAAACTTATTAACCTTAAGATTTTCAATTTCCGCTTCCGTCTTGCTGCAACCACCGCCGAGGCGCTGGTCAGTACAATCAGTAGCATTAAAATCAATCTTGTTATGTAAATATACTATTCAATAAAAGCGGCTTCCAAATTTTTTTTCGCTTTTTTATTAACGCGTTTTATACGATTACAGGCAGGTAAAACATAGGTTTATAAACATATTTTTAGGGATATGAACATTATAAAATAAATTGCTGCTCCTTCAAAAATTAAAAACATTTGTATATGCTACGAATTGCTATGCTTGGTTCAGGCTTTATCGGTCGTTTTTATGCCGAGTCAATACAGGGGCAACGCAGTAAAGATAAGATCATAAGCATCTATGCGCGCAAAGAAATCAATGCAAAAAAATTCGCAGAAGATTATGGTTGCGAACATTATACTACTAACATGGAAGAAGCCATCGCACATCCTGATGTAGATGTAGTTTGTGTTGCACTTCCAAATAATGTACATGAAGAAGCGGTAATGCTTTGCTGCAAACACAAAAAGCCCGTTGTTACAACAAAACCTTTAGGTCGCAACAGCGCAGAAGCTTTGCGTATGTTGAAAGCTGTTGAACAAGCCGGCGTCTTTAATGGCTATCTTGAAGATCTTGTTTACTCGCCAAAATTTTTAAAAGCTTATGAAAGCGTGAAGAATGGTGCATTGGGAAGAATATTATGGGCAAAGTCAAGAGAAACACATCCTGGCCCGCACAGCGACTGGTTCTGGAATATTGAGCTTGCCGGTGGTGGCTGTATTTTAGATTTAGGATGCCATTGCATTGAAATCACAAGAAGTTTTATTGGAAAAGATATTAAGCCTGTTGAGGTAATGTGCTGGGCTGATACACAGGTAAAGCCGATCGAAGCAGAAGATCATGCTATTGGTTTGATAAAATATGAGAATGGTGCGATAGGGCAATTTGAAGTAAGCTGGACGTTTCGCGGAGGCATGGATCTGCGGGATGAAGTAATGGGAACAGAAGGCACTATATGGATCAATAATTTTTTGCGTACAGGAATGGATATGTTCACAACAGGTAAGGGCGCTGATTATGTTGCAGAGAAAGCAGAAAGCAACACGGGCTGGCTGTTTCCTGTTGGTGATGAAGTAAATGATCTTGGGTATAATCATATGTTTACCGACATGTTTCGCAGTATTGAAAATGAAACACAGCCACAGGAAACTTTTTATGATGGTTATGTGGTGAATGCAATTATTGATGCAGCATATAAATCAGCCAAAACAAAATTATGGGAACCTGTTGATCTTAAAGTATGGCGTGGACAGGAAGGTGTTTCAAAAGCAAGTAACCTTATTGATTATGATGCAGACAATTACCTGGTGAAAGAAGAAGTAACGCATTACGGCGCCAAAAAACTCATCTTAAAAAATAAGAAAACAGGAAAATTTGAAGAAAGAATTTTAGAGTAGAATAAACCTATACGCTTTTGTAATCGTATTGTTGATTTAAATTTTAATTGCAAAAGTTATTGCTACGCATAACTTTGAAGCATTACCAAATTTATCAACAAAATCTATGAACAAAATTGTACTCCTCTCCTCAATGTTATTATTGAGCGTATCTGTTTTTGCTCAGAACAATTATTGGAAACCAGTTCATTCAAATGAAGTGGCATCTTTTACAAATGGTAAAGATGTGTTTCCCGGAAAATTCAAACCGGTAACTTTTAAGCTATTCAGTTTACAGGAAGATGTTTTTGGCAATTTGCTTAAACAGGCACAGTTATCAAAAAATATTTCTTTACAATCTGGTTTGCTTATTTCTGTTCCTGTTGCCGATGGCAGCATTGAACGTTTTCGCATTGCAGAATCTCCTGTAATGAGTGAAAAACTACAGGCTAAATTTCCTGACATCAGAAGTTATGTTGGTCAGGGTATTGATGATCCTTATGCCATCATTAACGTTATTTTAATTGTTGCAGGTTATACGTACGGACCTTTACTCGGCTTATTCTTATTCGGGATTTTTACGAAAAGAATATTGCCTCAAAATGCAATCATGGTGTTAATATGTATTGCAGCACCTGTTATTTCTTATGTACTCAGCACGCATGCAACACAGTGGTTTAACGGTTATACAATCGGAATTGAGTTGTTACTTATAAACGGCTTGCTTACATTTGCGGGGCTTTTGCTTGTATCAAAATCAGCTCAGCCGAATGCAATGGATTGACAAACTTGCTGAAGACTATTCATCAACATATACATCTCCGTTAGATGATGTGTTGAAGAAGATATATGATGATACAATGGCAAATCATCCCGAGGCACATATGATAAGCGGGCCGGTACAGGGAAAGCTCCTTGAATTTATAAGTTCTTTACTTCAGCCAAAATATATTTTAGAGATAGGAACCTTTACAGGCTTCAGTGCAATTTGTTTAGCCAATGGATTGCAACCCGGCGGTGAATTGCATACAATAGAGTTGCGTGAAGAGGATGCGAACACAGCGTGGAAAAATATTGTGGCTGCCGGGATGAAGGAGAAGATACATTTACACGCAGGTGATGCAAGAGAAATTATAAAAACATTGCCCTTTAAATGGGATCTTGTTTTTATAGATGCCGATAAAACCTCTTACATAACATACTATGAAGAAGCTTTGCAGCGTTTAAGTAACCGGGGGTTTATACTGGCCGACAACGTTCTGTTTCATGGCCAGGTGCTTGAAGAAAAAATTGAAGGAAAAAGTGCAAAAGCCATTGCACAATTTAATAATCATGTTTTGAATGATCAGCGAACCGAACAGGTGTTTTTAACCGTGAGAGATGGTTTGCTGCTAATAAAAAATAAATACTGATGAAGAAACTTCTTGTTTTCTTTTTTGCAGCTGTTGCTTGCTTCAGCGCAAAAGCTCAAAACAACGAAGCCGTAAACGCTTATATAACACAGTATAAGCAATTGGCTGTAGATGAAATGATCCGTACAGGTATTCCTGCCTCCATTATATTGGCGCAAGGAATATTGGAATCCAATGCAGGTCAATGCGAGCTTACACAACAATCCAATAATCATTTCGGAATTAAATGCAAAACTGATTGGACGGGTGATATAGTGTATCATGATGATGATACCAGGCATGAATGTTTCAGGCGTTATAACAGTGCAGAAGATTCTTATCGCGACCATTCAGATTTTTTAAAGAACAGGCCTAATTATGCATCACTGTTTGGTCTTGATATAACCGATTACAAAAGCTGGGCATACGGTTTAAAGGCTGCGGGTTATGCAACCAATCCTTCTTATGCAACCATGCTTATCACAACAATAGAAAAATTTGACCTGGAAGACATAACTGTTGCAGGTTTGCAGCAAACCAACCAGGTTATTATTGCAGCAGCGCCGGTAAAGTTGCAGGATGAATATGCATTTGAAAAAATTGATAGCGCGGCATCTAAAAATAATACGGTATCAAACAATATCACTAATACCGTTGTAGAGCAAGCCGTTTATCCTGATGGTGTTTTCACTATCAATCAAACAAAAGTTGTGTATGCAAAAGCCGGCACTTCAATTCTTGCATTAGCCAATAAGTATAACCTTGCTTACGGGCAACTGCTTGCTTATAATGATCTTAAAGATGGAGATATCTTAAGAACATCAACCTTACTTTATATTGAAAAGAAACCAAAGCGCGGTGCTAAAGATTATCATATAGTGACGCCAAATGAAGATCTTTATGAGATAGCACAAACAGAAGGAGTGCAATTACAAAGCCTCGTTGCATACAATAACCTTCCTGGAAATGCGCAGCCAAAAGCTGGCGATAAAATTATATTACGCACTGCAGGCAAAAAACTGTTTTGATTGTATTTAGTTTGCATTTAAATTAAGCTGCATGCAACAAATACAGATTCACGGCAAAATCTTTGTTCCGTATCTTTCTCAGACTGAAATTGAACAAGCAATAACAAAGCTTGCAGAAAAAATATCTGAAGATTATGCAGGAAAATCTCCGTTGTTTATACCTATACTGAATGGCGCTTTCATGTTCGCCGCCGAGTTGTTTAAACGCATTACCATTCCCGCAGAAATATGTTTTATAAAGCTTGCATCTTATAAAGGCACAACATCATCGGGACATGTAATTACTTCTATTGGATTGGATACGGAGGTAAAAAACAAGGATATCATTGTTGTTGAAGATATAGTTGATACTGGCAAGACTCTAAACCAATTTCTTCCGCAATTGGAAAATATGCAACCGGCTTCTTTAAAAATAGCTGCATTATTGCATAAACCAGAAGCAACAACCCATGAAATAAAACTGGATTATAATTGCTTTAAAATTCCAAACAAATTTGTTGTTGGTTTCGGATTGGATTATGATGGCCTTGGTAGAAATATTGCTTCGTTATA
>Ga0206903_10192_pt1 | contig 20143 bp, 18 predicted proteins | sample Alteio_BWOrgHeat_45_FD_152959 | JGI IMG/M metagenome (GOLD analysis project Ga0206903, IMG submission 152959) | Enriched cells from forest soil in Barre Woods Harvard Forest LTER site, Petersham, Massachusetts, United States -... | ecosystem: Environmental > Terrestrial > Soil > Temperate forest >... | reverse complement strand
ATTCACATGAATATGGATTGTCACCGGACCCTTTCGACCGGAAATATATCAATGACCTGATTTTAAATTATCTCGAAAAGTTTGCTTCGCTCAAAAATCCCAGTATTGTTGAAACCTGGAACGGCGTGTATGGAAAATTTACTAATGACCAGACCGAATTATTTATATCGCCCGAATCCGGAGTCTATATTATCAATGGTGTCGGCGGAACTGGAATGACTATGTCCTTTGGGCTGACGGAGGAATTAATAAGTAAAATCGTATGATTGATTGCCGGTGACGGGTGATTAAAAAATTTAATTTGTTCTGCTTGTTAATTTTTTATTAACGACTGTTATATAAATATTATCCCGGCATTTCTTTTCATTACGAATCCGGCAGATCTTAATATTTAGTTAGCATGACAATAACATTCGGTTCATACACCGCGGTATACCCTCACATATTCGTTTCCTGCGATTAATGACAGGTCAGAAAGAAACATCATTTATTGAAAATATATTGATCGGAATCATAGCAAAAGATGATTTCTACGCGATATTTTATAAAAAAAAATATTAACAATTCCTTTTTTTTAAGTTAATCCACTGGAAATACAGTGCCGATATTTTCGCCGGCGATAGCAGTTGAGAACAAATTAAAACTTCACTTATGAGCAAAACAACCACCCTGTTTTATTATTGTAAGCTATTATTGATCTGTATCCTGATTTTCCCTGTTATCGGATTTGCAAATAAAAAAGTTCCCGGAGAACTCAGGGAAGTTACGGGGCAGGTGATCTCACAAACGGATCAGTCCCCGATCGCCGGTGCCTCGGTTTTAATAAAGGGATCCAAAACAGGTACTTCAACCGGGCTGGAAGGTAAATTTTCCATTAAAGCAAAAGATGGTGATGTGCTGGTTATTACCGGCATAGGAATTACACGACAGGAAGTCGTCGTCGGATCCGAAAATGACCTTATTATTAAGGTCGTAACGAATAGCAAGAATCTGAATGAAGTGGTGGTTACGGCAACAGGTATCAGAAAGGAATCCAAGCGTTTGGGTTATTCTTTGCAAACGGTAGATGCTTCGAAACTTACCCAGGCGCGGGAAGCAGATCCGGTAAATTCACTGAAGGGGAATGCAGCCGGCCTGGAAATAAATATTACCAATGAAGTAGGTCATTCTCCGGACGTGATCATACGCGGTGAAAACGCACCTCAGGACAGGCCCATGTTTGTTGTTGATGGTGTTCCGATCAGTTCTGACACTTATAACTTGAATTCGGATGATATTGATACTTATACAATATTGAAAGGACCTAATGCCGCAGCCCTCTATGGTTTTCAGGGTAAAAACGGTGCGATTATTATCACGACAAAAAAAGGTAATAAGGCCAAGGGTCGCGTATTAGTCACTTTCAATTCGACTACACAATTCAACCAGGGATTCCTGGCGCTGCCGAAATATCAGGATACATATGGTCCTGGTGATAATGGTAAATATGCATTTGGTGGAGGCGGATCCAGTCCGCAGTCTTATTTTGGAAACGGAGCGGTAGGTGTTGGCAACAACGATTACGACTATGATGTCTGGGGCCCTCAGTTCCGTGGTCAGCTAATACCGCAGTATGACGGTGCCTATGATCCGACACAAACCTATACAACAACATATGCTGACGGATCCACTTATTCCGGGCATGTGGCTCCGACTCCCTGGGTGGCCAGGGGAAAGGACAATCTGAAACAGTATATACAAACCGGGCTTCTTTCTGTAAATAGTATTTCAGTCAGTTCATCTTCAGATAAAACAGATATCCGGTTTTCATTTGGCAATACCTATCAAAAGGGAATTGTGCCAAATACCGAATTGAACAATGCGAATTTTACCGGAAGCATCGTTCAGCGATTTAACGATAAACTGAGCCTGTCAGCCTACTTCAATTACAGCCGGCAGTCAACACCGAACCTGCCGGATGTTACGTATGGTCCCAATAGTATGATCTACAATATTATTATCTGGGGCGGCGCTGACTGGGCAATGAGCGACATGAAAAAAAACATCTGGCAGCCTGGTAAAGTAGGTCTTCAGCAGAATTATGAAGAATTCTACCGGTATAATAATCCCTACTTTATGTCCTATGAATGGCTGAGGGGGCATTACCAGAATAATGAATATGGATATCTGTCACTGAATTATAAATTCAATGAGAATTTAGACGTTCAATTAAGGCCCAGTATGACGGCCTATGATATGATGAATAATGAAAAAATGCCCTACTCGGGGGGTGCATACGGAAGACCTCTTCGTCAGGGTGATTACCGGGAGGACCGTAGATCCTTGTTTGAATCCAATACCGATGCCCAGATCCGGTATCACAAAAATCAAATAGCCGGCTGGCTGGATGTATCAGCTCTTGGCGGGCTCAGTGTCCGAAATCAAACCTTCAATTCAAATTTTACTTCCACCAACTATCTGAATGTACCGGGTGTTTACTCATTTTCCAATTCGTTAAATGCACTCACCGGAAGTACATTTAATTCAAGTATGCTGGTGCTGAGTGCATACTATTCAGTGGATCTGGGATATAAATCCTATGTCACCGCCAATATCACCGGACGTGTTGATAAATCGTCTTCATTACCAGCCAGTGGGGATAGTTATTTTTATCCATCCTATAATCTGGCTACTGTGATATCAGAATATACCAACCTGCCAAAAGTGATTTCTTTTCTTAAGGTAAGAGCATCTTATGCCGAGAGCAAAGACGGAGGTACTTCGCCCTTCTTTTCGCCGAACGTGAGTGCTACTCCGGCGAGCCAGTATGGTTATTATTGGAATTCCCCTTATAACGGACCGAATTATCAATTTGCACAGACCTATACGCTGGCACCAACCTACTCAAATCAGTACAGCGCAGTGTATACCGATCAGACGGTCAATCCAAACATTGTGACGCAGGACAGGCAGGCAACTGAATTTGGGGCGGACATCCGGTTTTTCAATAACCGGCTGGCATTTGATATCACCCGCTATCACTATAAAAATATCGGAATCGTAAATCAGGGAACCTCTTCATCATCTGGTTATTCATCATTCCTGACAAACGGGAACACATATACCAATGATGGATGGGAAGTAGTGATGAGTGCTCAGCCATTTTTAAATCCAAATGGATGGAGCTGGAATGCCACGGTTAATTTTTCAACTTACGTTAAGAAGTGGGTGGATATTGCCACTCCCGACAATTATGAAAAAAATGGCAAGCGGATCGATCTGGTTTACAGTGATGGATTTGTAAGGACATCCGATGGAAAGATGGTTATCGATGCAAGTTCCGGTCTCTATACCCGGATCTCCGATTTAGGATCATCGGCCAAACTGGTATATGGTCATTCAGATCCGGACTGGCAATGGGGCATCGTAAATACAGTTAGTTATAAAACATTTTCAATCCGGTTTCAATTCGATGGAATGGTGGGGGGAGTTATGGAAGACTACGTTCGCGTGAAAACATTGCAGGGAGGACGGCATATCGAAAGCGCTACCGGTGCATTAGGTGCTGCGAGACCAATGGATGAAGCCAATATTGCAGCTTATACCGGCGAAGGCGTGAATTTATCGGGACCCAATGGAATTCAACTGGATCCCATAACCGGTCAGATTACCAACATGAAGGAATTAACAGAAATTACAAATACTACCAAAAGTCAGGTTCAACCTTTTGTAACCCGTGAAGCTTCCATACCCGATCTGCAGATTGTGAAAAAGACCTATGCCAAGTTAAGAGAGATCACCATAACTTATAATGTCCCGGATAAATTACTTGGAAAAAATCCGGTGTTCCGGAGTGCCAGTATATCACTGGTGGGCAGGAATCTGTTATACTTTTTCCCCGATAGATATAAGGATGTTGATGTGGACCAGTATAGCCAGGCTACGTATAGTATAGGTGCCAATGGGAAATACGGAAGTTCCACCTATCTGACGAATTTGCAAACGCCAACCACCCGTAGTTATGGCTTTAACTTAAATCTGACCTTTTAAAAAAATAAAGTAATTAATTATGAAAAAGATAAAATATATTATTTTAATCTTCATCATGGCGGGGTCGGTAATTGCCTGCAACAAACAGATCGCGGAAAAACAGGTTGACCCTAATGACCCGACGGCTGTACCGTCCAGCTTAATACTGGGTACTGTGCTGACCGATATTTCCGGTACGGGTACTGCCGGCAGACTCAGTGGTTCAGGATCACAGGAAGGTGTAAACTCCTGGGATGGAGCCCACCGGTGGAACCAATACCATTGCAGTAATTACGACTATTATGATAATAATATCTATGCCTGGACCAATGGAAATTTTGATCCATACCTGGTCTTGAAGAATGTGGTGCAAATGGAAAATGAAGCAACAGCTATCGGGACACCGCCATTAAATCCATATGAAGCCATTGGCCGGTTTGTACGTGCGTATTATTTTTATAACCTGACTTCCATGTTTGGCGATGTTCCGCTGACCGACGCACTGCAGGGTGCGTTGAATAAGAATCCTTCGTATACCCCGCAGGCACAGGTATTCGCCTATGTTCTGAATCAGCTGGATACTGCCAATAGTGATTTTGCTGCCCTGATAGCAGCGAATGATGTTTCATTATCGCCTTCGCAGGATATTTACTATCAGGGGAACCTGGCAGCCTGGCAGAAAATGGTCAATTCCTTTAAACTACGTGTACTGGTTGCTGTTAGTAAACATGCTGCGGATCTGAACGCACCGGCTCAATTTGCCGCCATACTGGGTAATCCCGGTAAGTATCCGATTTTTACCGGCCAGAAGGACGACCTGAAATTTCTTTATAATCCCGGTGGCGCCAATATCTATAGTACCTATCCGTTCAACCCCAGTAATTTTGGTTCTGTAGCAGCCCGATTCAATATGGCTAATGCATATATGAAGACAATGACTTCATTGAATGATGCCCGGGTGTTCATCACCACAGAACCCGCCTGGGCGCTGGTTAAGACCGACACGGCAAACCCGGCACAATACAAATATTTCGCAGGAGCCAGCACAGGTGAATCCCTGGCGACGATGTATAATAATGCAAATGCGGGTTTATATTCGTTCATCAACCGGGCCCGGTATTATTCGAATTTTACCGGTGAACCGAATGTGCTGATCGGGTATAAGGAAATGTGTTTTAATATTGCTGAAGGCCTCGTACAGGGTTGGGCAACCGGAAATGCCGAAACCTGGTACAAATTAGGAATCACCGAATCCATGATTTTTTATGGTATGGATGTTACTAAAACAAGTTTTACGACTTATTTCCTTCCGCCCGGAAACAGCTCGGTTACAGAGGTAAAGCCTTATACGTTCAACTTTGATTTTAATGCCTATTATGCGCAACCTTCAGTTAAACTCTCTTCTATTCCGGCTACAGCAGTAAACCAGATTGTTGTACAGAAGTATATTGCCGATTTTCAGAATTCCGGTTACGAATCTTATTATAACTGGCGCAGAACCGGTATACCGGCCTTTGATGGCGGTACCGGGGTCGGAAACAATGGGGTTGTTCCAATCCGGTGGGCCTATCCGGTTAGCGAACAAACACAAAACACAACCAACTGGAATGCGGCGCTGAAGGCGCAGGGATTCACCCAGGATGATCTGAATCAGGTGATGTGGCTGCTTAAATAGAATCTCTTAAACCAACCTGTTTTAACAATTGCAGGTTATAGCAAGGGCGGAACCTGGTTGGTTTCGCCCTTACTTTTTTAATAAATTTTCGGATAAGGTGTAAGATTATATCAAGTTTATTTTCAAATCCCCCTGAATTTCATGTAAATTGATTCAATTAAAATCATTTCAGCCATCCGGATATTTATCATCTGCTTTCTTATTGCCGGCCTTTTTCCCAATTGTAAGAACAATACGGTTGTTGGAAGTGCTGAAAAAATTGAGTTGTTGCCCTTAAAGGATTTTTCATTTTCAATGGCTGACCTGCCTGCCGGAACGCCTCTGCGAATTCTGGGTTATTCGGGAGGACCGGAAATTCGAAGTAAAGATTCTGTTTTATTATATGAATTTCTATGTATTAATCTTATCAATAAAGACACCGTTCGGGTATTTTCGTCACTGATCAGTGTTGACAATTCCGAGAGCCCGCCCGAGAGCTACACCACCCCGCATCAGTTCAATGGTGACAAACAGATATTTGATGCGGTTTTTGAGCAGATTGATCCCGACAGGGAGAAAATGTTTCTTATGACTATGAGTGCATCAGATCCCAAAAATTTAGATGCTACTTTGCTGGATCAACCTGCAGGCAATATCAAAAGATTTGTGATACTCAATCACAGCCTGCCACCTATGCTGGTGCAAAAATATAAGTGTGCATTTGGATGTCTGCGCTTTAAACAGCAGCCCTGGTAGATTGACTTCCATTTTACTGTGTATTGCAAATTGGTATTATTTATATTATCTTGTTTAGCAAACCCCTGATCTGATCATTTGATGAAGAACGCAGCTATTTTCCTGCTCGCTCTGTTATTGAACATCCGGCTGTCTGCTCAAAAGCCGGACAGTTTGTTGAATTCAAATTCATTTCTTCCGAAAGCAGATTTTTTGACGGGCATTTACCCGCACAGCGTGGTAGCGGCCGATTTTAACGGGGATGGTAAACCGGATTTGTTCGTGGCCAGGGGCAGTTCCGACCAGGTAACGGTATTAACGAATACCAGTAGCAATGGAACGATCGCTTTTACCACTGCTTCCAATTTTCCAGGTATGCCGTCAGATATGCAGGGATCCGCGGTAGGCGATCTCGATGGAGATGGAAAGCCGGACGTAATTGTTACAAATGGAGTGGGAGACAGCTCTGTTTCGGTATTCCGCAATATCAGCTCGGCGGGCGTAATTAGTTTTGCCGGAAAATTGGATTTCAGAACAAGCTATGGTCCGTATTCTGTTGCTATTGGAGATCTGGATGGTGATGGTAAACCCGATCTCGCCATTGCAAATAATGGTTCCAACTTTATAACACTTTACAGAAATACCAGCACTCCAGGTACGATATCATTCGGCAGCAGAGTAGACCTGATTGTTGGAACTAACCCTTATGGCATTGCGATTGGAGATTTTGACAAAGATGGAAAGGCAGAATTGGTGGTTTCAACAGAAGGCAGCAACAGTGCTTTATGGGTGCTTAAAAACACATCCGTTCCGGGTACTCTTTCATTTATGCCCCCGGTTTCCTACGCAAGCCTGGCTGGCGCTTTCACAGTGGCCATTGGAGACCTGGATAGCGATGGCAATCCCGATATCGCAGCGACGGGGGGCTATCCGTCCGCGATTCTCACCCTTAGAAATTCCAGCTCATTAAATAATCTGGCGTTTGACGCACCAAAAACTTTTAACGCGGGAAATTATGTCGTTGATGTCTCGATTCGTGACATGGATGGTGATGCGAAGCCGGAAATCGTAACCGCGAACCGGTTTGGAAATTCTGTTTCAGTATTGAAAAACAAAAGTATTCCCGGCTCCATTGATTTTGAGACACATGTTGATTATCCGGTTGGAGATGCTCCCCTGATTGTCGCCATTGCCGACCTCGATGGAGATGGTCGTTCTGATATAGTATCTGCGAATTCTTCTTCTGACAAAATTTCCATTTTGAAAAATATGATCGGCGACAGCGTGGCGCCGGTGATCAGTTCTTTTACACCGGCGTCCGGCATCGCGGGCACGATTGTAAAAATCAGGGGAAAGAATTTTACTGGAACTCAAACTGTTAAATTTGGCGGAATCAGTGCAGCGTCATTTACGGTGGATTCGTCCACTGTAATTTCAGCGTTCGTTGGCAACGGCGCAAGCGGTGATATAACTGTTATTACAAATTTTGGAACCGCAACAGACTCTGTTTTTATTTATAAAGGACCATTGATTTACGGGTTCACGCCGACGAATGGTGTTTCCGGAGATACTGTTCGAATTGTCGGAACTAATTTTACCGGCACAACAACTGTTTCGTTTGGCGGCATTGCGGCCTTATCATTTACAATAAAGTCGGACAGTCTGATTGAAGCAATTGTCGGAAATGGCGCGAGTGGTGAACTGAAAATCTCTTCGTCTAATGGAACTGCGAGTCTCGCCGGTTTTGGATATGGAGGAAAGCCGATCATCGATTCTGTAATACCGGTATCTGGGCCGGTGGGTTCGACGGTAACTATCAGTGGCCACAACTTTAATTCAACTCCGGAAGGGAATATCGTTTATTTTGGCCCGGTAAAAGCAACTGTGAACTCTGCAACGTCTACCAGGCTTCAGGTTATCGTACCGGCCGGCGCTGTTTATGATCCGGTGTCAGTCACCGCCAATTATCTGACGGCAATCAGTTCCTCAGAATTTCTGGTACGTTTTACGGAAGGCGACAGCCTGATGTCGGCCAGTTCTTTTTCTCCGGCCGGTAACTTTAATACCGGAAACTATCCGGTTTCTGTTTCGGTAGCTGACCTGGATCAGGACGGCAAACCTGATCTCATAACGGCCAATGCAATTGCCAACACCATTTCAATCTTAAAAAATACCAGTACGACAGCAGGTTTTTCATTCAATGCCAAGGTCGATCTGGCGGCCGGACCGGGTCCGAGAAACATCGCAGTGGGAGATTTGAACGGGGATGGAAAACCGGATATCGTTGTTAGTGATTTCAATGGCGGCGATTCAGGATATGTTTCACTGTTTGAAAATACCAGTCAGAATGGATTGATTTCATTTGCTCCGGCCACTACTATTTTTACCGGTAACGGCTCCAATGGTGTGTCCATTGCTGATATGAACCAGGATGGTAAACCGGATATTCTAGTTGCCAGCGGCAATTCAGGAATATTTTCCATTTTGCAAAATACATCTGCGGGTTCAGGCGCCCTCACATTTGCTCCTAAACTGGACTACAATACAGGGTTGTTTCATCCGGACAATCTCACCCTTGCCGATTTTGACGAAGACGGTAAGCCGGACATTGCGGTCACTGATTTTTCGCATCTCAGCATAGCCGTTTACAGAAATAAAACCAACGGTGGCGTGATCTCCCTGGATTTGCCCATATCCTACCCGGTAGGAAATAATCCGATTTTCATCCGGGCAGGTGATTTGGATGGTGATGGAAGGCTTGATCTGGCGGTGGCGAATTATAGTTCAAATTCAATAACTTTTTATAAAAACAACAGCGTTCCGGGTTCAATCCTTTTTGGCAACCGTTTAGATTCAACTATAGCGGCCTCTTCAATCGCATTTGCGGATCTCAACGGCGACGGAAAACCGGATATTTCTGTGGGGGGCTATCAGGCCGGTGACCTGTCAGTTATTCAAAATTTGAATGATGGCTCGGGATTATCAGTATCCCGTCCGATAGATTTTAAGACGGGCAATTTTGATGTGTTTGGAAATGTAGGGGATTTAAACGGCGACGGAAGACCTGACCTGATTGCGGCTAACGTATTATTGAATACAGTAACCATTTTAAAAAATAATATTGGTTCACCGGTTATCAGTTCTATTTCCGATTCCATCGGCGGCACCGGGAAATCTATTTTGATTACAGGCAGAAATTTTACAGATATAAACACGGTACGCTTTGGTAATTCCCCTGCTTCCTCCTTTCAGGTGAATTCGTCCACGCTTATTAATGCCGTGGTGAATGACGGGGCTTCCGGAGATGTTACGGTAACGTCGGCTTCCGGAACGGGAACAATTTCCGGATTTCGATTTATTCCCGGGATTATTTATCAGGGATCAACTGATTTTTGCAAAAACACTCCGTTTATTCTTCATTCAACTGCGTCGACCGGGAATCAATGGTATCAGGACAGTGTTAAAATACCGGGCGAGATAGGAAATGAGCTCCAGGTATCCTCAGGTGGATTCTATTTCGTTACGACATCTTCAAATAGCATAACCACGTCATCTGATTCCGGGGTAACGGTGCATGTCATCACGGTTTCGGTTCCGGCTGTTTCAAAAAATCAGGATAATATACTGTTATCCAGTATTCCCATTGGAAATCAATGGTACCTGAATGGACAGATTCTGACGGGAGAAACAAATGCGACCTGTATTCCATGGAAAAATGGATTATACACCGTTACTCATTCGGAAAATGGCTGTGCAAGCGACTTTTCGTCTCCCTACAAAGTAGAATTGGCAGACAATTATGATTTGGGAAATGGGCAGTTTGCCCGGTTATATCCAAATCCGGTTACAACCAATCTTACAATACAGTGGAACATAAATGACATCTCTTCCCTGAGCATTTCCATTTCAGATATGCAGGGAAGACCGGTTGTTATTAAAAGTGATTTACAGCAAAAGGATGCAAGCATCAATTTATCAGAGCTGCCCCCGGGCAATTATCTTTTGAAAATATATGATCCGCAGTCGAATATCAATAAGACGGTTAAAATAGTAAAGACGAACTAAATAATTAAGGGAAAAACGCGGGTTAGCCCCAATGCCCCGGAACCCATTTGTAACCGTGTGAAGTTGTTTTCCAGAAACCATCGTGCCAGGCAACACCTTCATGCCGGCGTTCCCAGCGACCCTCATGCCAGTGGTATCCACCATTTTCCCAAACCCAGTCTCCGCTGACCCAAACATGCTGTGGACCCGGAGAGGGAGGTCTGGTATAAACAACTTCTACCGGACGTTCTCTTACAACATAGGTTTCGTGCGCAACACATGCGCTGAAGGAAAGGACAATAGCAGTTATAAATACCAGGCATTTCATAGAGTAGAATTTATTCAATCAACGTTGGTTGTTTAAGCAAATTGCCGGATTCGTCTCCATTAACAGACGGTTTGCATAAAACTCTACTGCCTTTATTTTTTATCCAGAGGGATAAAAATGCCCTTGCCGATCATTCCGTTATTTACATGATAAAGCGTAACACCGGACGGAAATTTAAAGTCACCATCTTCGAGTGGACCGATAACGGCGGCCGTTTGTTCAAAACGCATTTGCCGGCCGGTAAAATTAAATGAGAATTGCTGACAGCTATGATGATGGCCGGCCAGTGCAAGGGAAAAATTATAATGAAGAAGGATGGAAATCATTTCTCGTGCATTCGAAACAACATGACGATATTGCAGATTGCCTTTTTCCAATTCGACGGTCCGTTCCAATCCAAATTCTTTAAAGTTCTGAAGACTCAGGCCGCCGGAGTAAAATGGTATATGATTAAAGGTAACCACGGGGGTGTTTGGCGGAATCATCGACAGATCTTTTTTCATCCATTCAACCTGAATCGAATCGACATGTCCAAAGTACCAGAGGTCCTCGAAATCAACCGAGTTCAGGCCGATAAAATGGATACCGCCGAAATTGAATGAATAATAATCGGGCCCGAAATAATGATGATACATATTGCGGCCATATAGCGGATTTTTCAAATTAACCAGGGAGGTCTGCCGTTCAATACCAAAAAGTTCATGATTGCCCGGAACACTCCACACCGGAATAGTCATTTTTTTAATCTGGTCGCGGTAAAGCTCAAAATATCCTGTAGCCTCTGGTTCAGAAACCCGTAATGCATCCCGTACCAGGTCGCCGGTTATAATTACAAAATCCGGTTTCACTGAATCCACAACAGCACGGAATTTCTGCATCCGGTCAATAGTTTTCTCACTGACATGCGTATCAGAAGCCTGAATGAAGGAGAATTCTTTAAGATCTGCTATTTTTTCAATGGCAAAATCCATTTTCACATTCGTCTGAACATCCGGTACTCTTTGCCAGAATGATTTTGATTGTTTATAGCCGGATGGCACGCTGATAAATACAAATCCATATCCTTTGAGCCCGCTTAGCTGATAAGCACCGACATCATCCGTTTGCACCACATTTACCTGGTCACTTACCGGCACACCTGCGATTCCCGGTTCATTGCCGTCCCGGATGCCATTTCCGTTTTGGTCAACAAAGACATAGCCGGATACCGTTAACGCACCTGTTAACGGTTGGGCATAACCGGTCGATACAATTAAAGTAAAACACAGCAGGGCAATTCTTCGTTTCATGTATAATAATAAGATAAAGATACTGCAGGATCTGTATTGACCGCGGATCCCGGCAATATGAAAGAATTGTTTTCCGACAGGTATATTCAGGTAATTCTGCTTAATTTTAAGAAGAACACACTCATATCATTTATCATTTTGATAAAAATGTGTATGAATATGGTTAACGCACAAAACGGAAATTATGCCGAAGTGAATGGGCTCCATATGTATTATGAAGTATATGGAAGCGGTAAACCGTTGGTATTAATCCATGGAGCGGCTTCCACCATTCAAACTACATTTGGCAGGCTGATTCCTGAATTATCGAAATCATATCGGATCATAGCCGTGGAATTGCAGGCACATGGTCATAGTGATAACCGGGATGGGCGGCCCATAACATTTGAACAGGATGCGGAAGATGTGGTCTGTTTGTTGAAACAATTGCATATCGGGCAGGCCGATTTTTTCGGGTTTAGTAACGGTGGTACAACAGCACTTGAGATTGCCATTCACCATCCCGCTGTCGTAAACAAACTGATCTTCGCGTCTTCAATGTATAAAAGATCCGGAACCGCGGCTGAATTCTGGCTGGGGTTTAAAAAACCGGATTTTAATTCTATGCCGGATGTGTATAAACAATCCTTTCGCGCCATCAATCCGGATCCGCAGGCTTTAATGACCATGTTCAATCAGTGTGTGCAACGAATGCAGCATTTTACAGATATTCCCGATTCCTCCATTCGTGCCATCAGGTCGCCGACGCTGATCATGTTGGGCGATCACGATGTACCATTGCCGGAACACGGTGTTGAAATGTACCGGCTCATGCCCCAGGCGAATTTGGCTATATTTCCCGGCGGCCATGGTGGATACATGGGTGAGATCGCGTCCTCAAAAGATCGAAACATTCCGCCCGCGGCCTTACCGGTAATTGAGGATTTCTTAGTTCAATAAAAAAGGCATTTCAATGTTCTGATCCAAAATTTGTCAACCGATTGTATTTTGCTGATCAGCTGATTTTATATATTTGATGTAGCGTTTGCCAGGTTTGTAGTTAAGTATGGCAAAAATATTAAATTAACTCAGTACCGTTCCCGCGAATAATATCAAATCCATAAAATGGCAGATATTTTTCATTATTTTTCGATACAGGCACCTGTAGAAAAGGTATTTGAAAGTGTATCTACGCCAAAGGGATTAAACAGTTGGTGGAGTCAGGATTCTAATGGAAAGCCAGGACCCGGAGAAACCTATCTGCTCTGCTTCGGACCCAAATATAACTGGAAGGCCATAATTTCAAAATATATACCAGGTAATGAATTTGAATTGCGATTTATCGAATCGGATATGGATTGGAATGACAGCAGGGTTGGGTTCATACTTGCTGACAAAGATGTTTTTACGGATGTACAGTTTTACCATACCGGTTGGAAAGACGACAATCGTCATTTTCGGATTTCCAACTATTGCTGGGCAATGTACCTGAGGATTTTGAGACGAAATTTGGAATACGGCGAAGAAGTTCCGTACAAGGACCGGCTTCAGGCGTAAATAACTTCAAATTATACTTTCGCTCTGCTCATTTATCAGATTAGCATAGTCTAAATCTGGAATCAACGGAATTTAATTTTGGATCATGATAAACTGGAATGATGTTTTGAATTTTGCAAATAAAGGCAATCCATTACCGGACCGGAGAATTGAAAAATCAGAAGAGGAATGGAAAGCAATTCTGACACCTGAGCAATTTTGGATTACCCGCAGGAAAGGCACCGAAGCTAAATTCAGTGGCGAACTCTGCAGCCTGTATGAGCCGGGAAAGTATAATTGTATTTGCTGTGGCACCGAGCTTTTTGATTCCGGAATAAAATACGATTCCAAAACCGGCTGGCCCAGTTTCACCCAGCCAATTAAAGAAAATGCGATCAAATATGTCAAAGACCATTCTTTTGGATCCAGCCGCATAGAAGTACTTTGTAATACCTGTGACGCTCATCTGGGCCATGTATTTCCCGATGGGCCTGCTCCGAGCGGTTTGCGATATTGCATAAATTCCGAATCCCTGAAACATATTGAAAATCTGAGTCATTAATTTCTCAAGTTTTGACTTTTTATGATCTATCCTAAAAATCTGCTGACTTTCGTTTGCATACTAATTTGTCTGGCCGGCTGTAGAAACCGAAATCCGGCCGGTTTTGCCGGGGATCAAATAGCGTTCAATAAAACAAAGGCAGCTATCGGTGACGCATTTTCAAAAGGAGACGTAACAGCGGTCCTTTCATTGCACCATCCGGACGTTGTCAAATATTTTGGGGGGAAAAATATTGTAACCGGACGAAGCGGATTAAAAAAACAGTTAACTGACCTGTTTAATTATGCCAGGACTGAATTTGTTGAAAACAACATTGAGAGTACTATTTACAACGGTGATGCCATCATAGAAACAAGTATTTTCAGTATGCGCATGATCCCCAAAAATGGTGATTCATCCAGAATCATCCGGGGCCGGTCCATGGTTGTATATGTCCGATATAAGGACAGCCCGACCGGTTGGGCATCCCTCCGGGAAATGGTACAGGAAGCGCCGGGTAATTAGCAACTACCGGCTCTCATTTCACTTCAAAATGCCGGTTCATAATAGCGATCGCTTCCCGCGCCTTTTCATCTCCATAATCCGGGCGGTTCGTCAGAACGACAACCCTTTCCTGTAATCTGTTTTTGTCATCTTTAAAAAAAATGATAAACCGGGAAGCCGTTTGACCCGGCACCCCATGACGGAACCTGACATCTACGATACGGTCTCTTTCAATTACCGGAATACGGGATAAGATCATTTTACGGTAGCTGTATAAAAAAAGCGCTGTTCCACACGTGACAATAAAGCTGGATTCGAAAATAAAATCTTTAAAATATCCGTAAATACCGAGTCCCAATAATACAAGGCCGAAAAAGCCGGCAGCAAAATAAATCCGGGGAACAGGATCAGGCCTGGTAGGCAATATGATGTCTTCCGGTACGGATTCCAATTTCAGGAATGCAATGTGGTTTCGCAGGATATGACAATAGCCCTCTTTGAATTTGAAAACTTTTATGAGAGGCTGGCTGTACATAGGCAGATGTATCACTCAAAGATAGATGCAACAAAAAACAGGTTATGTTAAAATTCGGCGCTTCTATTCTGATTGTTATCAGAATCAGAGAAATTTGCAGGCTGATTCCTGAACCGGATATGAAAAAAATAATCCCTGTTTTTCTGCTGATATCTTCTTTGGTATCCGCGCGCCCCGGTTATTGTCAGTTTAATAACAATCCAACAGTTTTCCGGCCGGATAGTCTGCCCCCGCGGATTCATTGGGATGAGACGCCGGTTAAAAAGAGTTTTCCTTATAAAACATTTATTGTTCCCGGTGTTTTAGTGGCTTATGGTTTCGTTTCCTTTCATAATGACGACTTATGGAAGGTAAATGAAAAAGTGAAAGAAGAAGTGTATACGGAAAGATCCTCCACACAAAAAACACATGTTGACAATATTCTGCCCTTTATCCCCGCCATCGCGGTTTACGGGTTGAATGCCATGGGAATAGAGGGTAAAAATAATTTCAGGGACCGGTCCATGATCCTTGGCCTGTCAGGACTTATCATGGGGGCGACTGTGATATCCGTGAAGAATTGGTCGGGCGAAACAAGACCGGATGGATCGGATAATTACTCATTTCCCTCAGGACATACGGCAGCCGCATTTGCGACCGCAGAATTTATGCGTCAGGAATATAAAGATGTATCTCCCTGGTATGGTGTGGCCGGGTACGCCATGGCGGCGGCTACCGGGTATTTGAGAATGTACAACAATAAACACTGGGTAGGCGATGTAGTTGCCGGTGCGGGAATAGGAATCATGTCAACCCGGCTCGCATACTGGATCTACCCGGTCATAAAAGAAAAATTATTTAAGGACAAGGACGTGAAAACGGTAGTAATGCCTACCTATCAAAACGGTTCCTTTGGTTTTGGCCTGGTTCACAGGTTCTAATCCGGACTCTTCATTTATTCCGGAGCAAATCCCACTTTTTCAGAACCGGGGACTCTTCTACCCAACTATAGGGTTTATCAATCCATGCAAATCCTTTAATACGGTTTTTACACTATGGATGTGGTGGGTGTGGCGGCCTGGGTGGCAGCGCTACACTGCTATGGTGATAGTAATGATGGTGATAATAATGATGCGGATGATGATAGTAATGGCGGTGATAGGGATGATGATAATACGCATAGCTGTGCCCGTGGTAAGCAGAATGGGGATGCGGCGGCAGCGGCGGGTGAGGCGGCATGCCGGACGGATGGGGCGGCAATGGCGGATGTGGAGGCTGCTGGGCAGATGCTGTTATGGCCAGCAATAAACCCAGGTACATAATAATGGCTTTTTTCATTTTAATTAACATTTCGTGATCAATACTACCAGGTATATAAAAAAACCGGGCCACGAAATGAAAAAGCCACCATATAATCTTCCCGGGCCCGGAATCGTGCTTACGAATAATGGCCAGGCACCCAATGTTCATGATAATATCCCGGTTCATAGTGCCCCGGCACATAGTGACTTCCGTATACATGTTCACGAACTACACAGGAGCTGAAGGTTATTGCGAGCACTGCGCAAACCATCAAAAGTTTCAGTATTGTTTTCATGTTGTCTGGTTTTGAAATTAGAGCGTAAAACAGGTCTTGGGTTTAACCTGCTTTCGTCAGACAATCAGCTTAACGATCAGGTAACAGTTCCGGGCTTATTTAATTGGCAGGAATATTTTTCGAGACATGCTTAAACCGGTAATGGTTAAGGGTTTTCAGGACTTCGTCGAAAGTGCCGGTCTTCGGTTTACCGGTAACAACCACCCAGGAATCCTTTAGTTTTTTGACATTTGCCTGTACGTAGTCATTGAACTGTGCGATGGTTTCCACTTCAAGGGGTTTATCGTTATAGTAGGCATTTATCTGATCACCGGCTGATATGATAAAGTAAATATGCACGGTGTTATCTATCGTATGCCTTGTTGTATCGGTATGCTGCGCCAGGCAGATATTTATTCCACCGACACCAAAGGCCAGACATAAGATGAATTGTTTCATGTTATCTATTTCTTTCGTAAATTATGAATAACTATGACGCTTATGCCGGAAGACCGAAAAATATCTGATCATCTTGCCAACGAAAGAACTTTTCTCGCCTGGGTTCGCACCAGCGTCGGTCTCATGGGATTTGGTTTTGTCGTCGTCAAATTCTCATTATTTGTCAGGCAGATTTCCCTGGTCGTTCAAAAGCAGGTCCCGTTAAGTTCCCATGGTTATTCATCGGTCATGGGCATCTGCCTGGTTGCCTTTGGTGCTCTGATCGGAGTACTTTCATTTTACAGATATCGGAAAGTGGAAGAGCAGATTTCCAATCCGGAGTATAAACCATCCGGAATACTGATCAATTTGCTGGCTGCCGCGATTTTATTAATCGGAATACTGTTAGTGGCGTATCTCCTCGAAAGCATTTGATTTTATTAAATAATCAGTCCGATGCCTAAAATTATCAGGCTGGCAACAAGCACAGCAATTCCGAAAACAAAATGGCAATCCACCGGTTAGTTTTGAGATTTCATGCCCGGAGGCGCTTGCAAAGAACCCTCCGCTTATCATAATGGCAGCCGCCGGAAATCCGCTACGGGTAGTATGTTCCAGCCACGGACTCAGTCGGGCTGAGTCTATTAAAATTTCCGCGACCTATGCGAGTATGACTAATACACCGGCTAATGATATTGTGTCAGTGCCGGCGATCTTGTGGTCTGAATCCAAATCTCCGCCACAATCGCATGCAAACTAAACCCCAGCCAGAAAGCAGTGCCCAGAAATGTTTGCGGCTTCATTCCGAAAAAGGCAAAAGATAAAGCCATGATGGGACGTACAGTCGCTATGGCAAGACCAATCGCATAGGCACGTAGCAGCCATTCGCTTCGCAGGGTATCCTTCCTTTTATGTCCGGTGCGAACAGACTGTGTAACAGATATCAGAAAATACAGGGCAAAAAATGAACTGGCCACTGCTTCGTTTATTCCTCCTAGCGGTAAAACGATGAAAGGCATGGCAAGAGCAGAAAAGCCAATGATATAAGAGGAAGCAATAAAGACATAGCGACTTTTCCGCCTGAATGAATCGGACACCCGTCGAAACTGAAATGGACCGAGCAATATAAATAACAACCCGGGTATAATATGAACAATGGTGAGTGCCGGGTAATTGCTCAGCCCGCTGTCAAAAGGAAACCGCGGTGAAATGAGCCATTTCCCGAAGCCCGTCATAATGCCGATGCGACGCACTACCATCAGGACACCGATACCGGTCAGCATCCAGGTTGCTGCCCATAAAAATTTTCGTACCATATTCACGGGAATAAAAATACGCAATATGGCATCAATTCCCTTCCAGGAATGACAGTACATGATCAGCAAACCATTTCGGCTCTTCCTGAAATGAAACATGGGCGGCTTCATAAAATAACACCTGGCTGTTTTTAAAATGCCAGGTCTTATAGGTATCAGGTCCTACCGAATAATCCTTCTTTCCGGTGATTATCAATACCGGACAAAGAATATCTTTTGTATAAACTGCATAGACGGTCTGGTAGTCTTTCATCGTCCATACAAATCGTTGGAAATCCTGATTGAAATTAGGGGTAGCTGCGCCAATCAAAGAATCCTCAATATTTTTTTCGTGTTGTGAACGAAACATGATTTTATACTCAATCCCGTATTTCGCCATCTCCGCGTGTACATTCATCATTTGATTAAAAAGAGGTAACCGGCTGTCGGGTTGATATTCTATACCCACTTCCTTTAGTAACCGGATTCCATTACTAATATGACTATGCAGCACGGCATTTATATCAAGCGAACAATGCGCATAAACCAGGGACCGAATATTTTCCGGATAGTCTTTTGCATAAGCAGTCATGATCAGGCCGCCGAACGAATGTCCGATTACGGACCATTTCTTTATTTTTAAGAAATTTCTGATTTCTTCGATGTCCTGTTCCATTCGTTGCATGCTATAATTACTATCCTTCGCAGATGCCGAGCGTCCGCCACCCCGCTGATCATAATAAATCATCCGCATATGCCGTTCCAGCAGCTTTGCCACAGGTAAAGCTTCAAAATAATTGCTGGTATTGCCGGGACCGCCATGAATAAAAAGGCAGGGAGCACCGCGGCCGGCCGATCGCAAATAAAGTGATACTCCGTCCGAAGTGGTGAAATGATAAATACTATCCTGACCGCGGGCAACCAACGATATAGCAGAAATTAATAAAGCAAACAAGTGCCTCATGATATCTTATTACCATGACGTCTTAAAATATTATGCCAGCATTTTTCAGATGGTTTTTATAAGTTCGGGCCATGTACCTGCAAATCCCTGTCCTGAAGTATTTTCTTCGGATTCTGAATGAAAATGACCGTGGGCAGAAATTCTTTTCGCGAGAGCATTATAATGCGCTTCTGACAATTCGCCATCTCCATACAGGTCAGCCATTTTCCTGTTCAGGTCCCGTGTATCTTCGTCCGACAATTCTGCCTTATTCGCAAGAATCCGGTCAATTTCCTGATTGATCTGCCAGCTGCGCCAGAGTGAATTCAATGCGCCTACTGATTTTAATATAGGAAAAAAGAAACTGATAATGGCAATCAGAAAGGGGATAATGGTCTTGATCATTTCAATATTCGATTCCCGGGTTTGATCCCTGACATATTTGTAGAATCCGAATTCGGCCAGTGGTAAAATAAATGGGCAACTGGAAGTAAATCCGCTATAACATGAATCTGTGCATGATGGAGGCAAAACAATCAGCGATTTTTGGATAACCTTTGTATTGTCAGATATTTTTTTGAGCATTCGGTTTACATCATCTGTTCCGATGTCACGGGAGGCAATAAGTGATGTAAAAGTTCCAACAGTGCTGACATGTTCGGCAGCGCCGGCGTATTTTTTCTGAAAGTCCGCCACCTGGAGATTCATTTTGAATTCGGAGTTCAGGCGGCTAAGGAATGACTGGCTTACCGAAATCAG
>Ga0206903_10191_pt1 | contig 20214 bp, 19 predicted proteins | sample Alteio_BWOrgHeat_45_FD_152959 | JGI IMG/M metagenome (GOLD analysis project Ga0206903, IMG submission 152959) | Enriched cells from forest soil in Barre Woods Harvard Forest LTER site, Petersham, Massachusetts, United States -... | ecosystem: Environmental > Terrestrial > Soil > Temperate forest >... | reverse complement strand
AGGCAAAATTCTCTATAAATGGGTGGGCCCAGAAAATTGGCTCTCCGTGGGGGTAATGCAGAAAATTAGTCAGCTAACAAATCCAACCTCGCGCTGAAGCGCCCTTACGAATACAATAGGAAAGCCACAATCCCATTTGGGTGCTTATGCAAAAACTTCTCTGCCACATTCTCTTGTTCTTCTCTGCCATCAACCTTCACGCCCAAGAACCTAAGACCAATTTGCAACCTGCCCCGATAAGCACGGCGGGGAAACGGCGAATTTTTGAGAATATTCTCCAATTGGAGAAAAATATCGAGAATGCGCAGACCAATATGTCGGCGATTGCAAAAAACCAAAAAACGATCCAGCAGGAGCTAGAAGATCTGGATAAATTGGAAAGAGAGCACGTCGAGCTTAAGAAAAAATATAGCGCTTACCTCTCTTCTTCCGAACAAGAGATAAAAAAGAACGACGCCACTATCCACGAATTGGAAGACTGGGAGAAAAAATCCCAGAACGATTCTCGCCGAGAAACCGCCTCCTTCAAAGAAAAGTTGGAAACGATTCAAAGGGAGAAGGCAGAGCGTCAGCGTTGGAAGGCGGACGCCACCGCAAAGGTTGAGCGGGTTGGAAACCTAATGGTTAACCTACTCAAAGATCTTCGCGATATTCAGTCCCGAAAGGGACCCCTTCGTAGCGAACTCAATGACTGGGCGGCTCGAGAGAAAGAATACGAAAAACTTGTCTCCGAAATGGCCAGCAAAAAAGCCCAACTGGAGAAAATGGCGAAAAACTAAGCTGCCCGCCGGAAGCTACTGCACAGCTTCCGGCTGAACAACTTTGGGCTTTCCACCACGTTACCCAGTAACGTGGAAAATCAGCTCACCTTAAATTTTAGCAACCGGGAATCGCACCGGGGGGGTAACCCTGGCACTGTGGCGGACGATATCCGCCCGTATACCCGCCAGTGTAACCGGAAGGATATCCACCGGTGTATCCACCCGTGTATCCTCCAGTGTACCCACCGGTATAACCACTTGGGTAACCAGTGTACCCAGTACTGTAACCGGAATATTGACACACACCGTTAACGCTAGTCTGCCCAGAAGGACAGCTGGTTCCACAGGAAACTAGCAGCACGGAACTCAATAACAGAAAGCCCATTAACAACTTCTTCATTAGACCTACTCCTCATGTAGTTCAGCCTTCGTCTCACTCACCTGTACTTACCAAAGCAATTGATGGGCCAATTCATTTTCCCCTCGTATACGCATACCTGCTCAATTCTTTACCCAGATTTTGTTTACAAGGTTGCCAATTATGGGCCCTTGCCTCAACTCACTAAAGAGATAGGAAAACCGAGAAGCAATTGCCGGGGTTTTTGACAGTAGTGCCGTAGATTGTTAACTTTGCGCCCCATGTTCCTTTATAGCTTGCTCTACCTTCAGTTAGCGCTGTCCCTTCCCTCGTTTTTTTCCGTTGCCATGGCCAGTGTCGCCCTGGACTCTCGCCATGGAGATCTATTGGCGGTCGGCCCGTTCGAAACGCTCAGAATCGCGAAGGAAAGAAGGTGCCCTTTGAAACGGTACACCTCGCGAAGGTGGAAGTTACCCTCCCATTGCTGGTATCTGGAAGGTCGTACGGTAAGGGGGGGAGAAAAATTCACTTTTAGCCGAAATGGACTCGGCAATCATATTCTAATTCGATGGATGGATTAAACCCAAGCCCCGCGAGAATCCCCCTAGCTCTGCCAGGGGCCCCCAAGGACTTCAGAGACCGGCCCTTCTAATCCCACTTTACGAACAAAAAATGACTCCCCTTCTGCTTTTGAATGCTTCAGTCGCTCAGAGAAGAAGCTCTCTCGAACGGTGCGCAGAATATGTCTCCAGGAATATCGCATCGGATAGATTTTCAGTCCTACCAAGTAAGACTTGGCCAGGAAATAAAGTAGAAAATAGAACCGAGTCCACCGCTTTTGAATAAGATGGCGATAGGTTATCTGTCTAATTCCCTTGCTCCACTGGCTTTCCGGTCCGGGAATGGTGAGCAAAACCAAACCCAATAGAGAGAGATTCACCTGCTCTAATTTTTCCTTGGAACTAAAACAGGTGAAGGGCGACTCCGTCTGATAGTTTTGGTGCAATGCTTCGAAATCCCCATCAAAGGCTCCATAGTCGATAGTATATTGTGTCACTTCCGTCCCGGGATAGGGATGCAACGCCGGAAACTCTCCAAACACCACTCGATATTTGATATTGGCTTCGATTGACTCAACATCATAATCTATTGCCCGATGGCGCAATCCTATTGCGAAAAGTTTCTGTAACAGCTGATTTCGTTCCGCTAGCTCTATCCGAGGGGGTAACGGTAGATCCAATTTCAAATGATTTAAATTCACCTTATAAGTCTGACTTAACTGATCCATCAAATGCTGTGTTTTTTTCTCAAATTCTTGGTCAGTGGCGGCAGGCAGAACTGGCGCCGGTATCGCTAAAATTGTATTAGAAAAGGTATTAATCTGATTTCGATGGCAGAGCTCGAAAGCAAATCGAATATCTTCTTCACTCATGCCCCGCTTCAAAATATGTTCACGAATAAAAGGATTTCCTGATTCAATCGACATGCTCATTGATTTAATGCCAGCCCGTTTTAAGCAATCAACGATCCCTGGATCGCGTCGGACCAAATCAGCTCGAGTGAGGCAATGAAAAGGCAGCCCGATGACTTTTGGATATTTATCAGCAAACTCGAGAAGCCATTCATCAGTTCGAAAAGTAAAAACATCATCATAGAATTTAATAAATTGTGTGGGATGGTGACGAATCAAATCCTCAAGTTCTAATAGCATCCGATCTACGCTGTATCGATTGACCGTTTTCCCCTTTCCTCGATACATCTGATTGAACTTAGCATTAAAACAATAAGTACAAATAAACGGACAACCGCGACTCGCCATAAAGCTTCGCATACCGAAGTCTTTGAGCCTGGTTTTGGCATAAATCAGATCTCGATCTAAAAAAGGTAGGTCATCCAAAAAACTGGTCCGACTGCGTAAATTTACTTTCCCATCGTTCCGACGATTGTTTCGAGTTACCAGCCCAGCAATCGAATCGATTTCCTGCCCGCGAGTCAAACGCCGAATCAGCTCTGGCCAGGATTCATCAGCCTCTCCAACTGCCAAGACGTCGAGGGCGGTGTCCTCAACTACCTGCGATGCGACAACTCCAGCCGCCGCATCCGTCACTCTTAGCTCCTCCCGATCCAAGCGCATTCGAGCATGATTGAACGTGGGATGGGGGCCACCCATGATAGTCACTACGCTTTGTTTCAATTCCGATTTAATCCAACGATTGGCTCGAATTAGAACACTGCTCTCGCCTGTCTTAGCACTGTAGGCAACAACCTCAGGACGGATGCGCTTTATCTCCGCTTTAAGGTCATTGTGCTCCAGAACATTTAAGAAAGTCTCGGCACCCTCTCGTTTGGCCAAAGCGGATAACAATTCGATATTCATCGGATCGATATAATCTTCCTTAACCATAACGAATAAGACTTTCATTGGTGCTGGCTTCCTCCGAGAGCTGCTATTCTATCCTGCTTATCCTCTTCTGACAAAAATGGCAGTTTATCGCCCGATTTCGTCACGCATTTGCCGAAGTAAATCCTTTTTCCTTCCTGATTTCAGCATTCCTTACTGGGCATAGGCTTTGCACCGTCCGAGCCCAGTAGGGGATGAGGGCAGCTTCAAGAAACTATTGCCTGACGCTAGTATCCCACCCCGCAGCAAAAGGAGAGACTGTGAAGATCGTCGCAAAAAACGGAAGTGATTTCCGTCCCGTAGAAGGGGATTTCAGCACCACCACTTTAGTCGAGCTTACGCCTAGCGCGAGCCTTAATCGAGTGCCGTCGAACGTGGTTTTCCTCATCGATGCTTCGAGCTCGATGGGGGGCAATAAATGGAGCATGGTCAAGCAAGCGGTCGGCGAATTAGTCGACTCGCTTAAAGATGACGACCGAGTCGCGGTAATCCTATTCCATTCTTCCTCAAAAGAAGTCTTTCCTTTAGCTTCCTTGGCTGCCAATCGCGCCCAAATGAAAGAAGCGATTTTGAAATTAGATAACCCTTCCGGGGTTACTAACCTTGATCAAGGCCTTAAAACGGCTTATGCGGCTTTTGAAGCGCGCTCTTCGGCAGATAAAGTTAAGCGCGTGAATCACGTCATTCTCCTTACCGACGGATTCCCCACGGACGATCAGGGATACCGAATTGAGAAGACCGACAAGTACGAATCGATAGTCCGAAATCACGAAAACATTACCTTAACTGGGGTGGGAATCGGGTCAGCGGATGATTATGATTCTTCCTTCATCAGCAAGCTTTCTGAACTAGGCCGCGGCTCTTACTACCATGCGAATGACCTGGAGAAATTCAAAGAAGGCCTAAAAATGGAAATGGCTAAGCTCCAGTCTTCGGTAGTTGGAGAGCTGACCTTGAAGTTTACCAACGTGAGTGCACGCATGATGCGCATCGCCCGAGTGGCTCCCGAATTGGTGATCTATGATCTGCCCGGCAATCAGAAGTCATTTGAAATTCGAACTGGTTCCATGACCAAAGATCTGACTACCTTCGTAGTTCAAACCAATTGCCAAGGCTCCGGCACAGCCGGAACCGAAATCCCCCTCTTCCATCTTGAGGCGGACTACGACGGCAGCCTTACCGAAAAAGTAGAAATCAAGGTCAGGACCACAGATAAAGAGACGGACTTGGGCCAAATCGACCCTGATGTGCTTCGGGCTATGCAGGCCCTACAAGTACATCTGAACGGGGAACAGATCCAACAGAGTTTGGCTAAGGGCGATAAGGAAAAAGCGACTCGCCTGATCGCCAATACCACTCAGATTGCGAGTAACCTAGGGCAGGAAAAAGTGACTCGTGCTCTGACCCGACTTGCCGCCGATATTAAAACGGGCAAGTCCGTTTCAGACGAGCTCGCAACCATTAAAGACGAAGCGAAGAAAACCCGCCTGCTGATGCGTTAAGTAACTCTGCAGAGCTCGACTCTGCGGAGGCAGGCAAGTAGTTAATGAAGGGACCGGGAGATTCACTAGAGTCTCCCGGTGTTTGTTGTGCAGAAGTGTCCTTCCTGCGACGCCAAAATTATCGCTGGATCACTGTTTTGTGATCAATGTGGTGCAAGCGCATCAACGGTAAAAGTTGCCCGCAAGCTTCGTCAAACCTCCTTTGAAACGATTAAAGATGCCAAAGAGGGCATTCTTTCCCCGGGCGAACGAATTAAAGGCAAACACATTTACATCATCGAAGAAGCGGTTGCACGCAGCGGATTCGGCGCAACTTTTCGAGCACTACAACTTAAAGATGAAAAGCAAGTTCTGATCAAGCAAATGCTTGATCAAGCGTCCTACGACCAATTCCGTGCCCCATTGCTTAAGGCCTTCAAACGCGAGGCACGTTTTCTTCGCAAGATTAAGCACCCCGCTTTTCCTCGCGGCTTCGAATACTTTGAGCGCAACAAATCATTTTATCTGGTGATGGAATTTATCAATGGCAAAGAGTTGGCGAAGGCGGTGGAAGATTACCGCGCCAGCAATGGCGCAGTCGAAGATGGTTTAATCGTTTACTTGGGTATCGAGATTGCGGATGCGCTAGAGATTATTCACCTACAGGGTTTTATTTATCGCGATCTGAAGCCCCAAAATGTGATGCTGGACGGAATCAGTTCGCGAGTGAAGCTCATTGATTTCGGCACGCTTTATCACGTTTCTGATACCAACCCACTGATTTTCGAATCTGAGGGATACACCCCTCCAGAATTTCTAACCACCTCCTCCCCCTTTATCCCAGCGGGCGACATCTATAGCTTGGGCGCTCTGCTGTATGAAGTGGCGACCGGAAATACCCCGAAACTTGGAGATACCAAAGACTTAAATCAAGGAAAACGCGATCCCAGACTCTGCGAGATTATTCAGAAATGTCTGCACGTCGATCCCTCTCAAAGATACCAACGGGCGCGCCACTTACGCGATGATCTCTTAAAGCTCACGCGAAAGGGGATCTGGCCATTTCGAAATCGCAACGCCATTGCCCCCATCGAACTCTCAGTACTTCCGAAAACGCTCTATCCCTCCAGTTGCACCTTTTGCGAATATTGTGGTTACTCGGACGCGGCATCCCAAGCTGGCTACTGCCCGAAATGTCGTGTCCCCTTACGGGTAGGACGCATTCAAGTAAAAGACGAAAAAAGTGTCGGGAAAGAGAAAGAATTTTTCCTCTATGCCGATGAAACCATCCTGGGCAGTGCTTCCCAGTGCCACTTTCCTATCGGGACCGATAAAGATGGCGTTAGCCCAAAGCATTTAAGAATTTTCCGGCGCAAGACCGGCCTATGGTTGGAATCTCTGGAAAGAAACCAGGATAATACGGTGGTGAACCGTCGGAAAGTATTAGGACCGGTTGAGCTCTTGGACGGCGACACTATCAAAGTCTCGAAACTGGATATCAAATTTACGCTTAAAGATGCCTGCTAAAGACGGGACTCATGGGAACAGCGATACCGGCGCCCCCCTATGCGATGTCAATCCCCTTTGCATAGTCCAGACCCAGCTATTATACTTATAGGGTGGATACTATGAACTCTCGGCATTCAAAGTTGGCAGTCCTAAGCTTAGCAGGGGTGCTTTTACTTTCCTCCTGTTCCCATCTCCTTCTCAACACGAAGGATCAGGAGCGTGCAAAGATTTACCTGCAACGCGCCGCAGAGGAGTTTAATAACCGCGAGTATGGCAAAGCGATAGACTCGGCCCAAACCGCCATCAAATATGACCCTAGCTTTGCTGCTGCCTATAATCATCTCGCATTGGTTTACATGGAAACCAAGCGCTATGCGAAATCCGAGGAAGCCTTTAAGAAGGCGTTGGAAGTGCAGCCCGAATACCCTGAAGTCTTTAATAATCTTGGAGTCTTGTTAAGCCGGGAAGAGAAGTATCAAGAAGCGATAAGCTACCTTAAAAAGGCGATCGCGGATGAGCACTATATGACGCCTGAAAACGCCTACACCAACATGGGATATGCGTATTATCGCTTAGGAAATCTCGGTTTGGCGAAAACTTATCATCAACGAGCGTTGGATATTACTCCCCAGTTTTGCCTAGCCAGCAAGAATATGGGCGATGTGTACGCTCGCGAGAGAAACTTTTCTAAAGCATCGGATTATTTTCAACGCGCAGTCACCAACTGCCCCCTCTATCAAGAGGCTCGATATAAGCTGGGATTGGTCTTGATGAAAATGGGACAAAAGACGGTGGCTCGGACTCAGTTGGAACAATTAGTAACGCGACATAAGACCGGCCCCTATGTGGAGCGCTCGAACGAAGTGCTCAAATATCTCCACTAGTCTCGCTAGACACGGCATCGACTGGCAACACGACGCATTGCAGTTACATTATCATTCCGCTCTCAAACTGATCTAAAGGGAAAGATCTTCTCGTCCTGTCCTAATATTGACCTGGACGTCGATCCAAATCCCCTTTAAAACTTCGCATGGGACATCATGGAAAATTTCGGCGGTTATCTTAAATCCCAAAGAGAAAAAAAAGGAATTCGACTCGAGGAAATCGCGTCGATAACCAAGATCCATTTGCACAGCTTAGAACTCCTAGAAGCTAGCCAATGGCAACACCTTCCGCCAGAGCCCTTCATTCGGGGATTCATTACTGCTTACGCGAAATACGTAGGTTTGGATCCCAAAGAAGTGCTTCTGCAGTATTCCAACGAGATTGAAATCGATGGTGGTCAGTCACATTCCAGCGCGGAATCGCAACCGCTTCCGACCCCAGCGGTAGATGAAAAAATCACTCCTGACGCGGTCATCCAACAGACTCGTTCTGGCACCTTGATCAAAAGCGGAGCAGTCATGGGTGCCTTGGCCGTAATGGCGCTGGTGGGAGCCATTATTTATCATGGGATGCCAAAGCACGAACCCAAGGCAGTCGCTCCCCTTCAAGCAGACGCCAAAACTGGTAAGGAAGCCGAAGAAACTCCCTCTCTGGTCAGCGGAAACGTCGCGGAGACGGCTCAGGTGGCAGTCCCCAAGGAATCTCCCTTGCCTATCGCAGCAGATGGAAAAACCGCGCCTGCTCCGGCCGTAGCTGAAGCCGTGACTCCTCCTCCGGCGATCGTTCCAGAACTTACCGCCCGCACTACTGCTTCCCCGATTACCGCCGCACCAGCAAAAATCGAACCGAATGAGAACACCGCCGCGAATTCCAACTCGCATGAAGTCGTCATCCAAGCTAAAGAACGCACTTGGATTAAAGTGGTTACGGACGATAAGAAACCCGTTGAGCTTTTTCTGAGTCCCGGCGAGAGCAAGACTTATAGTGCCAACACTAAGATCAAAATCATGCTGGGAAATTCCGCCGGGTCGGTCGTGACCCACAATGGCAAAGTGGATGAAGGGGTTAAATACGACGGCACTATCCGCTCTTACATTTATCCCGCAGGTGCCCGGTTTCCCCAAGATCCCGGATCTCGTCGCAATACCGCTGCTAAAGTAGAGAAGGACGAGCCAGCAGAAGGAAGCGAAGAGACTCCCCAACCGCCAGCGGCAGCAGAACCCCTTCCTTTCGACAATTCAGCGGGCTCTCCTTCTGTGATCGAGTAGGTACTATCTTGGAAAGTTCTTTTGTTGCTGAAGTCCCCCCGCCCTTAGCCCTCGGACCGCTCGCAGTTTGGCGCCACTCACCCGAAAATCGTTCCCCCCTCGCCAGAATCTTGCTGATTCATGGACTCAGTGAGCACAGCGGACGTCATCAGAACACGATTCGTTTTCTCACGGCTCAGGGATATGAGGTGATCCGTTTCGATTTACGAGGCGCAGGCCGAAGCGGAGGGAAACGCCAATGGTGTGAATATTTTGAAGAGTACGTCGAAGATACCGTCAGGGTCTTTAACTGGATGAGTGCTGAGCTCTCTCCTCTTCCTCTTTTCCTTTTGGGACACAGTCTTGGAGGGGCCATCGGGATTTATTTTGCGGCAGATTACGGGAAATCGCTTCAAGGCCTGATATTGAGCGCGACCGGATATTTGCCTGGGCCTTCGATCTCCCCCTGGAAGATAAAACTCGGCAAGCTGTTAGGCTCTACTCTGCCCGGGCTTCGCGTTCCCGGCAGTCGAGATAAGTCGGATTTGTCTCGGGATCCGGCCGTGGGCGAGGAATTTCTCCGCGATCCTCTAACTTGCCAGTTCAATACGATTCAACAGGGTGTCCAAATCCTAAAAGCGCTTCCCCGCCTCCCTTCCCTTTGTCGACGCATTACCGTCCCGGTGCTGATGTTCCACGGCGATGCCGATCGGGTCGTGAAGGTTGAAGGCACTCAGGAACTTTTTCTTGCGTTAGCCTCCAGAGACAAAAAGCTGCATATTTTTCCCAATGGCTACCACGAACCGCACCAAGACTTAAATAAAGAGGAATATTTTAGCTTACTGGGGAATTGGATAGACCATCATTTAATCCCCCAGCTCAGCCCTGAGAAAGACCACCCTGGTTTAGTTTCGAAGAACGTCTCCCGCTGAACCATAGACCGAAACCCATACCAAGAATCGCCAATTGCGGAAGTAAACTCTCAAACGTGGGGTAAATCCCAATCAAGTCCCATTGGAATGGAAACGGAAATGCGGTTTCGGGCAGCCAACCCGTTTCTTGAAAAGAGTGCACTGATTTTCCAATCAGGATAAACGACAAAAGCACCATGATCACAGAGGAAAGGCTGAAGAGCTGTCGAATCGGAATCCGCGCGCTAAACCGCACCAACGCAGTAGCCAGCGCGACCACGACGATAAAGGATAGCCCCACGCCTAAGGCCATCGGCAATTCTTGGGTTCCGCCAGATTCCAATAAAAGCACGCGCAAAAACAAAACCACTTCGAACATCTCTCGAAACACCGCCATAAAAGCGACCGTCCCCAGCCCGATGAGATTTTTTTCTTGAACGGCAGAGGTGACCATTTCGTTGATAAAGGCTCGCCACTTGCCTATTTCGGTTTTGCGGTGCAACCAAAAACCGAAATAAAGCAAAACGCCAACGGCTAATAGCGAAATACTTCCCTCTAAGATCTCGCGCTGGGCGCCGCTGATATTTACTAACCATCCCGAAAAAAACCAAGTTACCAACCCCAAAACCACTGCTAGCATCCACCCGGCATGAACATAGAGGGACGCTTTCTTAGAACCCAGGGAATTCAACACTCCCAATAAAGTGATTAAAATTAAAATGGCTTCAAAGGCTTCCCGCAAAAAGATTCCTGCCGCCACCGTAAAGGTGAGCCAACCCGAAGTTTCTTTCTGCTTTAACGCGGCTTCCGCCGTCGATAACGCCTGAGTTGCGATCTGAATCCGAGACTCGATAACGACCAGTTCTGCCCTGGCCTCGATGGCGCTTCGCACATCCGCCATTTTTGCTTCGAGATCAAAAGTGAGCGCAGCATCCTTCACCCTCAGGCGAGGCTCGATAGGCTCGACTCCATCCAAGTAAGCCGTGACCGCATTCTGTTTAGCTTCGCTGATCTTGCCAGCGCGAAAATTGACTAGCGCGGCGTGCAAATCCTGCTTGGCGAGAGAGACAAAGGCATTGGCGTCCTCGGTGCGTGGGGTAAAGAGTCGGATTTGAGAAAGGAGATGCTTTTTTTCCGCCTCAACTCCGGGGAGTCGGGTTAACAAAGTTTGGTCCGACTGCGTCGCCACCTGACTTAACTCAATCCCCTCAGGAAGCTTAAGCGCAGTCTCACTTTTCCCGGAGCCTTCGTGACGCAAGCCAACCAAATAGAAAGCTAGATCCCAAATTTCCTGATCGGAATATTGGGGAAAAGATGGCATCGCGGTCCCAGGAACTCCCAAACGAATCGCGTTGAACGTTTGGAACGGTGGAACCTCTGCCATTTTTGCGTCGTGAAAATTGGCGGGAAGAGGATCTAAACCTCGCCCCGAAGGCCCGTTACCCTGCCCATTCGCTCCGTGGCATAACGCGCAATTTTTTTCATAAATTTGCTTACCTTCCTGCCGATTAGGCCAGTGACTTGGAGCGACCTCGAGCGCGGCATTTTTTATGACTGCCCCCTCAATCTGTCGACAGAGCAAGCGAATAGCTTGGACATCCGCCCGATCAGAAATTAATTGATGCAGCTGAGAGAGATTTGCGGATATCCCCGAATGCCCTTTCATCGTGGTAAGGCCCGCCGCCGTTTGTAACGCAGAATGAGCGAACTCAAGCTGCTCAGCATACTCTGATTTGCTGATCACTTTCCCATTTTGAACTGCGCCCGAATAATCGAGGGCAATATAGTCCAATAAGTGAACCAGAAAGCGAGGCGTTTGTTCCGGGTTAACTACGGGTTGGGCCTGAACCTGCATCGACCAACTCATCCCGAAGCAGATAATGAACAAAGAAAGGATTGCCGTCATGACAACATATCCTCCACATGCTCCATCCCTTCAGCTAAAAGATGTTCAATATGTTGATCATCTAACGCATAAAACAGGCTGCGATGATCGCGTCGAACTTTCACCAAGCGCAAATTCCTAAGCGTACGCAAATGATGGCTAACTGCCGACTGACTCATCGATAATAGTTCTGCGATCTCGCCGACCGAAAGCTCTCCTTGAGCCAGCGACCAGACAATTTGGACCCGCGAATAATCTCCCAGAGCTTTAAAAGTATCGGCCAAAAGCATGAAAGAACGCTCAGCGTCCTTCCTTTCTAAGAAGCGGTTCGCGACTTTTTCGAAGGCAACAGACTTTCCCATATGAATAAGTGTTTAAGTGAGCATATGTGCAGTGTCAACGTGACAAACCTAACCGGAATAAGCATTCAATTTTATGTATTATTCTTAGAGAAGCAGGATAAGAGATCCGTTCTCGATATATGGCCAACCCACCCAGCGCTTTTCTCGTTCAAGATAGATTTACGGAAGAAACAGCGGGCCCCGCTTTGGATTTGACCGAATCGGTACTTGTTTACCGTCGTCTAATTAAACTTAAGTTAACTAGAGGCCGACTCAAAGGCGGTTTTTTTTCTGGTAGCCAGGGGATATCGTCGATTTTTTCCAACTGGTTGGCCAGGCGCGCTAGGGTGAAAAGAAAATCCGAAAGTCGATTGATGTAAATGAGTACCCATTCATCGACCGCCTCACCCGGTAACGAACTTAGGGTAATGATACTACGTTCCGCTCTGCGACAGATGGTGCGGCTCAGGTGAAGAAATCCTGAAGTTTGGCTTCCACCCGGAAGAATGAAATTTCGCATTGGACTCAGAGCTTCCGTAATAACATCGATCTGACGCTCAAGCCCATCTACTTGCTTTGCGGTAATTCGCTCTATTTTGGGGTCGGTTTTCGGTGAAGCCAGCTGAGCCCCCAAAGTAAATAAAATGGTCTGCACTTCAGCAATCGCTTTTCTAATTGGCTCGTGAGGAGTGAGAGCAGCCGCCACACCAAGTGACGCATTGAGTTCATCGATATCACCATAAGCGGCAATACGAGGGGAATCTTTGGCTACGCGTGAACCTCCGTAAAGGCCGGTCATTCCTTTGTCCCCAGTCTTGGTATATATTTTCATCGCTCTTTTACCTCAATGTTCCGAAAAGACTGCGAGTCTGCCTAAGCTCTGCCCGTAACGCTCGCCGGTGGGCGTGTCGCTTAGCGAGTTCCGATTCTAGTACTGCCGCTGTGCAGGATTCAATGGAATTTGCCAGCTTTGCTCCGTAGTTCAATCTTACTTAGCTCAATCTCACTGCCTTAAATGCCGATACGGGATCTGAGGAGTGTCATTATGATCCGAGTCACAAAATTTGACGGTACCCCCATGATGCTAAATGCGGATTGGATCCAGAGTATTGAAAACACTCCGGACACTTTGATCACGCTAACCAACGGAGTGAGATTCATCATTCGCGATGCCGCAGAAGACGTGGTCAAAGCTTTCCTGAACTACAAGCATGAACTGATGCGGAAAGTGCCCGAAAGCACAGTCCAGCCCAATACTCTAGCCCCTGGAACACAACCTCTCAGGAGTCACCATGATCAATAGCTGGATGGGAATTATCCTCGGAATTGGCGGAATCATCCTCGGCCAACTTTTGGAGGGAGGAGAGATGAAGCAGCTCCTCCAACCGACCGCGGCCTTGATCGTGTTTGGAGGCACTTTGGGGGCAACCATGCTATCCACCAGCATGGGCGACTTTAGTATGGCGATTCGATACCTACCCAAAGTCTTCTTAGGGGGAAATCACGACCTCACTCCGATGGTTAAAGAAATTGTATCTATTGCGACGGTGGCTCGCAGGGAAGGCATTTTAGCTCTCGAACGTTTTGTAAACGAAATCAAAAACCCCTTCTTCTCAAACAATCTGCGCCACATCATCGACGGTTATGACGCCACGGTGATGGAACATATGATGGAAGAGCGGATCGCCAAAGAAGAAGAACAACGCGCCGGGATCGCAAAAGTTTGGGAGACAGCAGGGGGCTTTAGTCCGACCATAGGAATTATCGGAGCGGTACTTGGGCTGATTCACGTGATGGCGAATCTCTCTGACTCAAGCAAGTTAGGTTCCGGAATTGCAGTTGCCTTCGTGGCCACGGTCTACGGAGTAGGCGCAGCTAACCTCTTCCTTCTCCCGGTGGGAAACAAGCTTAAAAAAATCGGTAAAGAAGAAATGGTGGAAATGGAATTAATTTACACCGGCCTAGTAGGAATGCAAAACGGCCTGAATCCTCGGGTGATTGAGGATCGTTTAATGAACCTATTAGGTCAATATTCCACCGGCGGGCCCGAGGGCGGCGCGGCGGAGAAGAAAGCTGCTTAAGCGATGCGTAAGAAAAAGCATGCAGAGGAACACGAGAACCTGGAACGTTGGCTGGTCTCGTATGCCGATTTCATTACTCTGCTCTTCGCTTTTTTTACCGTCATGTATGCGCTTTCCGTAACGGACAAAGCTAAGTATCGAGCGACCTTGGAAAACATTCAGCGCTCATTTTTGTCTGCGGGTGGAATCTTTCCTCTGAAAGGCGCCCCAATGATTCCCTTCGACAAAGCGCCGGATCAAGGGGCAGAAACCCCACCCAGTCCTTCCGATACGGGGAAAATGCCTCGAACTCAACTCTCACCCGACGATAAATTGACCGAACAAGTCCGTTCGCTGTTTAAAGAAACTACCGGGATGGGATTACCTCCTGGGCAAGTGGAAGTGGTGAGATCCCAAGAAGGATTTCGCATTCGACTAGGCGAGCAGATGATGTTCAATCCCGGCAGTGACAAATTGAAGCGGCAATACATTACTTTTCTTTATGAAATGGGAAAACGATTGAAGCGATTGAATCTTCCGATTCAGGTGGGAGGCCATTCTGACGCTACGCCCTTCACCCGCCGAAGTACGAATTGGCAGTTGTCGATTTCCCGAGCCTTTAACGTCGTTCAATTCCTGGTACAGGGCACGGATTTTCCGCCCGATCGAATTTCCCTGGCCGGGTATGGCGATACCCAACCCTTGGCCGATAATTCAACTCCGGAAGGTCGGGCCAGAAATCGCAGAGTTGAAATTTCTCTGATCACTCCCGATCATGAAATTCCTGAGTTACCTTGGTAAATTAAAAAAATTCGCTTCTTCCCGAGGCGATGCCTGCTCTCCGACTTTGGCCTGTTCTTCCATCTCCCGAAAAGAATCTAGCGATCCAGCCCCTCGAAGCTGATCCAGCGGCTTAACCAAGTTATCCTGAACCTGTTTATTCAAATTGGACGCTGGAGGAGTGGCTGGGGAAAGAGAAGAAGTATCGACGGTGGCCGCAGGCTCTGAGGTTGAAGGTCGACTACTTGGCTCCGCTACCGGCCGAACGGGCGCTTCTGGCCTGGGCCGAGTCGGAGAATTGCCTTCATGGGCACCGTCCGCGAAGCAAAGCACTCCCACGAGAAAAATCGCGAGCCCGGCCAGCCTTCCAATCATAGATTTGATGCTCCAAGTAAGGAATGTTGTTTAAGCGACTTCAGACCGAACTTCATTATACCGGAAAGCCGAGGAAGGGTCCAAATGAGAGCCCGATCCTGTTTGATCGGGCCCCCACCTGATGGAAGTTAATCGTGCTGTCGACGCAAGAAAGTGGGAATATCGTATTCTTCTGTTTCAAAGAATCGCTTACCAATTTCCCTAGCCAATTGCCGGGCCGATTTGAGATCGGCGGATAACGGGGCTTCTCGTTTCTGCACCGGAGGAGCAACTAAGTTGGCGGAAGGAGAAGGCTCCGCAGAAACCACCGGAGCAGTTTCCTTGGGCGCTTCAACTTTAGTGAGAGAATCGCTCAATTCCGATTGCACCACCGGGTTAAAGCCGGTAGCGATTACCGTAACCCGAACTTCGTCTTTCAAGTTCTCGTCGATCACAGAACCAAAAATGATTTCTGCATCTTCGTGGGCTTCTTCGGTAATCAGAGAAGAGGCTTCGTTCACTTCAAACAAAGTGAGATCCGGACCGCCGGTAATATTAATAATTATCCCCGTGGCTCCATTAATCGAAACATCCTCCAGTAGGGGCGACGAAATCGCTTTTCGCGCGGCTTCGATCGCTCGATTTTCACCCGATGCCGTTCCAGTGCCCATCAACGCCATCCCCTTGTTGGACATGACGGTTCTGACATCAGCGAAATCAAGATTGATCAAACCTCGGATATTGATCAGGTCGGAAATTCCCTTCACCGCCTGAAACAAGACTTCGTCGGCCTTCTTGAAGCAATCCAGCATGGTGGTAGTTTCATTCGCGATATACAGTAAACGCTGATTGGGAATACAAATCAGCGTATCCACCGCTTCTTTTAGTTCCAGGATGCCTTTATCCGCATTTTTTCGCCGCTTCTTACCTTCAAAATTGAAGGGCTTGGTTACCACCCCGACTGTGAGAGCTCCGGCTTCCTTGGCAATATTGGCGATGACTGGAGCGCCACCCGTTCCCGTACCACCACCCATCCCGGCGGTAATGAAAACCATATCGGCGCCATGCAACATTTCAGCAATTCGTGAACTGTCTTCTAACGCAGCCTTCTTCCCCACCTCAGGATTAGCACCGGCTCCCAAACCTTTGGTCAACTCCGATCCAAGCTGAATGCGACTCTGGGCCGGATGATGAGCTAAAGCCTGGTTGTCGGTATTTGCCGCAACAAAATCGACCCCATTCAGGCCGAGGGAGATCATCGTAGCAATGGCGTTGGTGCCGCCTCCGCCCACCCCCACCACTTTGATCTTTGCTCCCATGGCAGTTTCTTTCTCAACGATTTCAAACATGATTCTCTTCTCCTGGGTTTAAGGAGGCAAAATCTTCAATAAGCTTAAAAGACCTCGCCTAACCAAGCCTTCATCCGGGTCATTACCTTCGCATATGCATTTTCATCATCCCGAACTTTAAAGCGCACTTCCGACCGATGTCCCATGCCATAGAGCAAAAGACCGACTGCGGTAGAATAAATGGGAGAGTTGACGACATCCGTAAGACCGCCCACTCCCTGTGGCACACCACGGCGAACTGGCAATTCAATGATGAATTCAGCCAGCTCAGGTGAGCCTTCAAGTAAGCAAGAACCACCGGTAATAACCACTCCGGTCGATAAAAGATGCTTGTATCCGCTATTGATAATTTCTTGATTCACCAACGAATAGATTTCTTCAACTCGAGGCTCGATAATCTTGGTCAAGACTGAGCGGGAAACTTCACGTGACTTTCTTCCCCCCACCGCAGGCACTTCGATGATTTGATCCGAAGGCAACATCGACGTCATGGCGCAACCGTGATTGATTTTAATATTTTCAGCGTCTTGAATCGAAGTGCGTAAGCCCACCGCGATGTCATTGGTAATATGATTGCCACCCATGGCGATAACGCCGGTGTGAACCACACTACCTCGCACAAAAATGGCGACGTCGGTGGTGCCACCCCCAATATCTACTAAAGCGACGCCGAGCTCCTTCTCGTCTTTAGAAAGCACCGCTTCGGCAGAGGCCAAGGGCTCGAGGACGATGTCACTGACATTGATCCCCGCCTGGTTGGCACATTTAATGATGTTTTGAGCCGAAGCGACCGCCCCAGTAACGATGTGAACTTTGGATTCGAGTCGAACCCCCGACATCCCAATCGGATCCTTCACCCCTTCTTGATCATTAATGGTGAATTCTTGAGGAATCACGTGGATCACTTCCCGATCCATGGGAATCGCCACTGCCTTTGCTGCATCGATGGCACGCTCAACATCGTGAGCACTCACTTCTTTATTTTTGATGGCGACGACGCCAAGACTATTAAATCCCTTAATGTGTCCACCCGCGATCCCAGCATAACAGCTGGTGATATCGCAGCCAGCCATAAGCTCAGCGACTTCCACTGCTTTGCGAATCGCTTCTACCGTGGTGGGAATATTCACCACGACTCCCTTTCTAATGCCGAGAGAGGGCTGTTTGCCTATTCCCACGATTTCTAAACCTTCGGCGGTTTGCTGTCCCACCACCACACAGATCTTGGTTGTTCCAAAATCAATGCCGACAAGAACGTCGGAGGGTTTTGCCGCCTTCTTGAAGCCAGACATAATTCTCCTTTGAGGAGACCAACTTTGAATCGATTTAAAAAAAATTAGGGATGCCGTCAGGTGTGTTGTACATAGCGTTGCACAATACGCCTTTGTGCAAATTTAATTCTTATGGAAGGAGCTGACAACAGCTTTTTTCGGAAATGCAAGTTGTTTTCCGAAGTTGGGCAAGTCTGACTCTTTGCATTAAACTCGAATAATCGACGTGAAAATAAAAACGGGAGAGTCAGACGCGCTGACTACTCCCGCTTTTATTAATTTCAGATTCCCTTAGGGAAGTTGTCCTAAGGTCTGAAACCAGACATCAATAATTAACAGCGGCACGGAACGACCGCGCATTTCACGTCGAAACGTTGAACGGAGTTTCGTCGTGTTTCCGTAACGATCGGTTTCGATCTGACAGCCGGCTACACTGCCATCAGGAAGAGCCGCGCCGCCCGCGGTGCAGGTCAGGTAGTGCAGATTGATCGAATCAATCTGCAACTGACGCAGAGTATAGAGCTCGCCCGGATCGGTGACCGCGTTGAAATTGCGGTCCACCCAGACCTTGAGCGTGTCATATCCGGAGTCTCTTGCGTCGATGAGCCCATCGCCGTTGTCATCGAGTTCCTTGAGGGCTTCAAATCCATTCGGAGCTCGCTCACCATTTTTCAAGGTGGTTGCCGTTCCAAATAGCTCTGAACCATCATCGATAATGCCGTTGCCGTTAAGATCGCGGACTAAGAATCCGTTCCCGTGACCGGCAATCCACCCAGAAGGAATGGGTGTGCCCGACGCATCCAGGTCGAACATCACACCGTTTTGGGGACCTTTGAATTGAATCCCCTCTCCGGTGGTGTCCAAAACCAATGGACTATATTGAGCCTCGCACATTCCGGGGTTGGTGTGCATATCCAGCCAACGGATATTGCGGATATCCAGGGTAAAGACTTTCGGGATATCCGTCGCGCGAAACTGCATCGCAGCCACGGCCAACATCTCCTGTCTCGGCTGGTCACTGCATCGACCGTTATGATTCAGATCATCGCAGGCTTCCACGCTAACTAAAGCGCTACTCCATTTGTTGCCCAACGCTTGCATGAGATCCTGCGGTCCGAAATCCAGAGGTCCCTTGTAAGGAGCCTTGGAAAGATCGATGTCTTTGAGACTTACCGCCTTCACCAAGACAGGTGAACGATACGACTTGGATCCGGCCGGAAGTCTAGCCTCAATACTCAGGATTGGGTTCTTCGCTTCCGCGAAGAATACTTGAGACGTCTTGCTATAGATCGGGGAACAGACTCTAAGTAAATCCAATTCGATTCCGCTTCCCGTTCCCGAGGTAGTTCCCGATCCGGTTGTAGATCCTGTGCCGGTGGTCGAACCCGATCCCGTTCCCGTACTGCAGCCGGTGACTCCTCCCGTGGTCCCTCCCGTCGCACTTCCTGAAGATCCCCCCGAAGTGCCACCATTGACTCCGCCGCCACTGGTTCCCCCAGTCGCCGTGCCCCCGGTAGCGCTGCCTGAAGTTCCCCCGGTCGTGGTTCCCGAGCTACTGCCGCCGGTTGTGGTTCCCGATCCCGAAGTCCCGGTCGCAGAACCCGTTACGTTGCCTCCGTCCCCAGTGGTGGAGCTAGATCCGGTGGTCCCGCCGCTGGTAGTGGTTCCCGTCGTGGTGCCAGAAGTCGAACTTCCAGTGGTTGCACCCGTCGACGATCCAGACGTGGTTCCGCTTCCCGAAGTGGAAGTCGAACCCGTCGTCGTTCCACTGCCGGAAGTCCCGCCGTTAACACTTCCGGTGGCAGCCCCACTCGTTCCTCCGGTAGTTCCTCCGGTCGAGGTGCCGCTAGTCGAAGTTCCACCGGTCGTAGTCCCGCCCGTCGTAGTTCCCGAAACAGTGCCTCCGTCCCCAGTGGTGGTGCCTCCGGTGCTGGAAGTTCCCGAAGTTCCAGTGGAAGAAGATCCCGTAGAAGATCCAGTGGTTGAGGTTGATCCGGTCGTCGATCCAGTGGTGGTTCCGGTGGTCCCGCCGGTGGTCGTACCATTCCCCGAAGTGTCAGTTCCGGTCGTAGAACCGGTCGAAGAACCAGAGGTTGTCCCACTTGTTCCCGTCGAGCTTCCGGAGGTCGTTCCTCCGGTGGTGGTTCCTGGAATATTGCCTCCGTCCCCAGTCGTGGTGGTTCCGCTCACGCTGCCGGTCGTGGTTCCGGTAGTTGATCCTGTGGTGTCTCCGGTCGTCGTTCCACTGGTGGTTCCTGTACCGGTGGTGGAACTTCCGGTAGTGCTGGTACCAGTGGTAGTCCCGGTGGTTGTTCCAGTGGTGGTGGTGCCGGTACCGGTGGCATCACCGGAACTCGTACCGGTGGTTGTGCCCGTCGTTCCGCTTCCGGTAGTCGTGCTTCCGGTAGGCGGAGGAACAAAGCCTCCGTCCCCGGTCGTTTGGGTAGTGGGGGCGAGTGCATTGGACGCTAACACTGCCTGCTCATCAGGACTATGACTCGCAACAAAAGGGGTGGATTGGTCGGCACACGAAGCCAAAACCAAGAGCATAAAAGAAGAGGAAACAAGCCTCAAAAAGCGCACGGAAAATGACGTCTTCATACGACCTCCTTCAAACGGCC
>Ga0206903_10190_pt1 | contig 20226 bp, 15 predicted proteins | sample Alteio_BWOrgHeat_45_FD_152959 | JGI IMG/M metagenome (GOLD analysis project Ga0206903, IMG submission 152959) | Enriched cells from forest soil in Barre Woods Harvard Forest LTER site, Petersham, Massachusetts, United States -... | ecosystem: Environmental > Terrestrial > Soil > Temperate forest >... | reverse complement strand
TAAGAGGATCACAGGCACACAGGGAACACATAGACTCTCTATCTGTGTATTTTCTGTGTATCTATTGTGGTAAAAAAACTGCATACGAAATATTTGAAATCATTTTTAAACGGCTTCTAAGAGTTTAAACCTGCAATTGTAAATTTCAACTACACTCCTGCTCCCGCATCTTCTTTTGCCTTCAGCTCTTTTATAAAGTCAAGCGCTTCGGTAACCACATCACACATGATCGTAATTAAGGTGCCCGGTGTTGCGCTATTGTATGCATGTAATATGGCGTCTTCTTCTTTGTAAATTATTGTAACAGGAATATCTTTTGTTTTGGCTTCATTGATTCCTTCCAGTAGCAGGCCTACAATTTCTTCTGCGGTGCGGCCACGTAAATTTTTGTCGCAGCGGATAATGATCTCATCAAAGTATTTTGTTGATAAACTTCCCAGTTTTCTGATATCTTCATCTCTCCTGTCGCCCGTGCCGCTGATAATTCCAACCTTTGGCGAACCGTCCATTTTATTTACAAAATTTCCAAGCAGTTCAAGGCCCGCGGGGTTATGCGCGAAGTCAGCAAGAAATTTACACTTTTTAAATTCAAAAATATTCAGCCTGCCCGGTGTTAAAGCAGGGGAAGGTACAAACGTGCAAAGGCCTGTGCGTATATCTTCAATAGAAATATCCCTGAACAAATAAGTTGCCAAAACAGCAGGTAAAGTATTCATAATATTATGAATTGCCCTGCCTTCAAAAGTTATGGGAATATCTCTTACTTTAAGCACGCGTATCTTCCATGTTCCTTTTAATATAGTTACATAACCATTTTCGTGCACTACAGCATAACCGCCGTTTTTCGAGTGGCGTTTTATACGCGGATTATTTTCATCCATACTAAAGAATGCCACGTTGCAATCAAGATCATCTTTCATTTTGTATACAAGATCATCATCTGCATTTAAAATGGCAAAGCCATCTTTACGCACTGTTTCAGGCACAACACTTTTTACACGCGCCATTTGTTCAAGTGTGTTGATACCTGCCAACCCCATATGATCTGCAGTAACATTAGTTACAATGGCAACATCACATTTATCAAACGCCAAGCCTGCTTTCAACAAGCCGCCGCGTGCACATTCCAGTACGGCAAAATCAACAGTAGGATCACTTAAAACAAATTTGGCGCTTACAGGCCCTGTACAATCACCTTTCATCATCATTTGATTCTGTATATACACACCATCGCTTGTTGTGTAACCAACTTTTTTACCGGCGGTTTTACAGAGGTGTGCTGTTAATCTTGTTGTGGTTGTTTTGCCATTGGTTCCTGTGATGGCAATGATAGGAATACGGCCGGTGCTGCCTTTTGGAAACAACATATCAATAACAGGTTCTGCAGCATTTCTTGCAATACCTTCCGCAGGTTCAACATGCATGCGAAAGCCCGGCGCTGCATTTACTTCCAGGATAGCGCCGCCATTTTCTGCGATGGGCTTTTTAAGATCAGGCGCCATAATGTCAATACCGCATATATCAAGACCGATAATACGTGCTATTCTTTCAGCCATAAAAATATTTACAGGATGCACTTCATCTGTAACATCTGTTGAAGTGCCACCTGTTGAAAGATTTGCTGTGGGCTTTAATAAAACCAATTCATCTTTTGCAGGAATAGTTTCTAAAGTATAATTTTTTTCATCCAGCATTTTTTGGGTGAACTGGTCAATGGTTATCTGCGTTAAAACTTTTTCATGGCCATACCCGCGGCGGGAATCTTTATTGGTTTCATCGATCAGCCATTGAATGGCATGTTCGCCATCGCCAATAACACTTGCAGGAGTTCTTAATGCGGCACAAATAAATTTATAATTAATGACAAGCACGCGGAAATCATAACCGGTTATAAATTTTTCAACAATAGCACTGCGGCCATATTTCTGCGCAGCTTCCAATGCTTTGGTTGCCTGTTCCCATGTAGTGATATTGGTAGTATTTCCTTTACCATGATTGCCATCTATTGGTTTTATCACTAATGGATAGCCATACCGGTCAATGGCATCTTTCAAACCTTCTTCGCTGCGCACAACCGTACCTCTTGGCACAGGAATTTGTGCAGCATCCAATAAATTTTTTGTTTCTTCCTTATCGCCTGCAATGTCAACAGCAATCGTTGATGTAGTGCTCGCAATGGTTGCCCTTATTCTTTTCTGATGCACACCGTAACCCAACTGCACAAGGCTTTGTTTATTCAGGCGTATAAAAGGAATGCCGCGCTTTACCGCTTCATCAACAATAGATCCTGTTGAAGGGCCCAGCCTTGTGTCTTCCCTTATCTCGCGCATGGTTTGAATATCTTCTGTAAGATCATACTCCTTTGCATCTATCAATGCCTGCGCAACACGCACTGCTGCTTTTGCTGCATATACACCTGCATCTTCTTCCATATAATCAAACACTACAAAATATTCGCCGTCTTTACCAGTACTTCTTGTGCGGCCAAAACCGCAATCCATACCAGCCAATGTTTGCAATTCCAAAGCAATATGTTCTATTACATGGCCCATCCACGTACCTTCCTGCACTCTTGTAAAAAAACCACCGGGACCATCTTCGCTGCAACGGTGTTCATATAATGAAGGCAATAATGATTGCATCCTATCCAAAAAACCATCAATAGTATTGGTTGGCCGTTGCTCCATTTCTTCAAGATCAAGTTTCATCTGTATTAATTTCGCGCGACGTACACTCCAGTAATTAGGGCCTCTCAATATTTTTATTTCTTCAATCTTCATAAGTTTATTTTAGATTATTGCTTTATTAAAGTTGCATTATTATTGCCAAAAGCTCTAAATTAAGAAAGCGTATACAAAAATCAAATACTATATAAAGCCTGCGCTATTTGTGTTTACGTATCTTTGATACATGCATCACCCATGCGTTCAATATGAATTTTAATTCTTTTTTCCTTCGTTCGTTCCGCATTTTACTGTTCCCTTTTTCATTATTGTATGGATTAATCGTAATAGTCCGCAACTTTTTATACAACAGGAATATTTTTAAATCTGCAGAATTCAACCTGCCCATTATATGCGTTGGCAATCTTGTAATGGGTGGAACAGGCAAGTCGCCAATGGTTGAATATTTAATAATATTATTGCATAATCAATTTCATATTGCTACGCTCAGCCGCGGATATAAACGCAAGACCAAAGGCTACGCGCTTGCAAATGAAAACACAACGGCTTTGGATATCGGAGATGAGCCGATGCAGTTTTATTCAAAATTTCCACAGGTGCCTGTTGCCGTTGGCGAAGAACGCATTGTAGCTATTCCACAATTATTGCATGATAAGCCGGATACTGAAGCGATAATCCTGGATGATGCTTTCCAGCATCGCGCCATTAAAGCAGGACTCAACATATTGCTTACCGTGTATAATAATTTATATACTGATGATTTCTTTTTTCCTACCGGAGATTTGCGCGATCAGCAATATTCAGCAAAAAGAGCGCAGGTAATTGTTGTAACCAAATGCACTCCTGATCTTTCGCAGGAAGAAAAAGACAAGATCATACAACAGGTAAAGCAGTTTGACGAGCAGCAGATATTTTTTACATCTATAGAATATGAAACACCTTATCACATCGTTACCAAAACCTGCAAACCTGTTTCTTTAAATGATGAAGTGCTATTGGTGTATGGCATTGCGAATGCACAAACTTTAAAAGATCATGTATCAGATAACTCCGCGGCGTATGATGAGATAAGTTATAAAGATCATCATATTTTTTCTATTGATGATCTTAAAGACATTCATAAGAAATTCGATAAAATTCAATCACCTAATAAGCTCATTCTTACTACGGAAAAAGATGCAGTTCGGTTTTTAAAATTCAAGGAGCAACTCATCAACCTGCCTTTATATGTATTGCCGGTTAAATCCGCTTTTTTGTTTAATGAGGCAGATAACTTTAACCGTTTGGTTATTGATTTCATAGCCGGATTTAAGAAAGAAATTATTGAATGAAATTCACCAGGTATTTATGAAACATAAGAAATCAAAATCAAAGCATGAATCTTCTCAGTCCTTTATCTTAAAAGGCAATCTTGATATTGCACGCAATGGCTTGGGATATGTTGTAATTGCAGAAGGTACAGGCGATGTACTTGTACGGCCCGGAAATTTTCATAATGCTTTACATGGAGATACTGTTCGTGTAAAAGTGTTCAAGGAAAACATTACCACCGGTAAAAAAGAAGGTAAGATCACTGAAGTAGTTTCAAGACAACGAACAGAGTTTATCGGCACTATTCAGCTTTCAACCAACTATGCTTTTTTTATTCCGGATACGGATAAACCGATGCCTGATATTTATGTTCCTTTAGATAAAATAAACGGCGCAAAGAATAAAGAACGTGTTGCGGTGCGTTTGGTGCGCTGGGATAAAGATGATAAAAAGCCTATCGGCGAATTAATAAGCATTCTGGAAAATGAAAATGATAATGATAGTGCAATGAAAGAAATTATTGCAGAGAGCGGATTCTCATTATCGTTTTCTGAAGAGGCCATTAAAGAAAGTGAAAAACTGAATGATTATGTGAATGAGAGGGAAATAAAGAAGCGTAAAGATTTCAGGAATGTGCTCACGTTTACAATTGATCCTGTTGACGCAAAAGATTTTGATGATGCCTTATCCATAAAAAAAATCAGAAAAGATTATTATGAGGTTGGTGTGCATATAGCTGATGTAAGTCACTTTGTTGAACCGGAAACAGTATTGGATGATGAAGCATATAAACGCGCGACTTCTGTATATCTTCCTGATCGTGTAAACCCGATGTTGCCCGAAAATATTTCAAATGTGTTGTGTTCTTTAAGGCCGCATGAAGATAAGTTTACTTTTTCTGCAGTGTTTGAAATGAATACCAAATGCGAGGTAAAAAAAGTGTGGATCGGGAAAACTATTATTCATTCAGATCATCGCTTTACGTATGAAGATGTACAGCAAATAATTGAAAGTAATGGAGGGAAATATTTAGAGGAAATTTTACTGTTGAACAATATGGCGCAGAAAATGCGCAAAGAAAGATTTAACAATGGCGCTATAAATTTTTCTTCGCAGGAAGTACGTTTTAAATTAGATGAAGAAGGCAAACCTGTTGGCATTGTTGTAAAGGAAAGTAAAGAAGCGCACCAGTTAATTGAAGAGTTTATGCTGCTTGCAAATAAAAAAGTTGCAGAGTATGTAAGCAATATAGAAGTTGATAACAAGCATGTTCCTTTTCCTTACCGTATTCACGACGAACCTGACAAAGACAAGCTGGTTCCGTTTGTTGAATTCTCAAGAAAGTTCGGGCATAAATTCAATATGAGTTCCCCGGAAAAAATTGCAGCAAGCTTTAATGAATTATTGAAAGATGTGCAGGGCAAACCTGAACAACATGTGCTGGAACAATTAGGCATTCGCACCATGGCAAAAGCAGCTTACAAAACAGTGAACATTGGTCACTATGGGTTGGGTTTTGAAAACTATTGTCATTTTACTTCACCCATCCGTCGTTATCCTGATGTATTGGTGCATCGCGTTGTTGAAAGCTGCCTCAGAAAAAAGCCCATCATCGATAAAAAGATGGATGAAAAATGCAGCCATTGCAGTGAGCGGGAAAGAGCAGCAATGGAAGCAGAGCGTGCTGCTAATAAACACATGCAGGTATTATTTATGATGGATAAATTAGGTGAAGAATTTGAAGCGGTGATAAGCGGTGTTGCACGTTTTGGATTCTGGGCAGAAACAGTTGCACATAAATGTGAAGGTCTGATAAGCATAAATGATCTGAATGATCATGATGAATTCCGTTTGATAGAAAGCGATTACAGTTTAGTAGGCAGAAGAACAGGCAAAGCATTTCGCATGGGCGATAAAGTGAGCATAAAAGTAATCTCGGCTAACCTTGATAAACGTCAATTAGATTATCAATGGGTGAAAGAAGGGAGTAAAAGCAAAGAGCATTCAAACAGGAAAAATAAAAAAGAAAAAAATTAACCAACAAATAGATTCAGTTTTTTAGAAGCTGTTTAAATTTATAATTTGCAAACACCTTATAAGAAAAAGAGCATAATATACATTTGAACTACATAGAATCATAGGCACATAGGGATCACATAGACTTACCTATGTGTACATTTTCTATGTATGTGTCTATTGTAGTAAAATACCTGCATACTAAATATTTGAAATCATTTTTAGACAGCTTCTTAGATTTAATTTTATCTTTCCGCTGGTAATTCAACTTATCTATAACACTTGAACTTTTGTCATGGAGATCATTGCATCAACATTTGCTTCCAACGAAATAAAGTTTTTCAGGAAAAATCTTTTAATCAGTAGTTTAATTCTGCTTAATCTATATTCCTGTAAAAAGGATGCTGCATCGATATCTGCAATTGATAATGACAGGCTTCAAGGTGAATGGGTTCTTCAATCAACTCAATCTCCTGATGGCGATTCGAGTGTTCCAATGAATCAGGAAACTATACTTTTTCAGGAACCCGATCATTATACAGAAACTTTAAACGGTATGACAACCGGGGCTGGTTCATATAGTTTTTCAACCGATATTGTAACAGGCGGCGTTAAAAAGAACGTAATTTTTCTTTCTTCAGGATATGGCGACTTAAATAAAATTGAATATGTAATTGATTTAAAAGATAACACTTTGCTTTTGTCTGATTTTGTAATTTATAATGCACAAACCCTGGTATATACAAGAAAATAAATTCAATTTTTCATTTTGAATTTTTAATTCGTAATTCGCTGCATGCATTCATTCAAGGAGTTGTCAGCAATATTTACACGTGATTTCAATACTTCACATTTTCCCAAAGAGCCACAATCTTTATATAGAGCCAATGATTATTTTCTTGGTCTCGGAGGAAAACGCATCAGGCCTGTAATGTGTTTAATGGGTAATGAATTATTTGATGAGATACATGCCGATGCATGGCAGGTGGCAACAGCAATTGAGTTGTTTCACAATTTTACTCTAATACACGATGATATTATGGATGATGCTGCATTGCGCCGTGGTTTGGAAACAGTGCATCATAAATATGGATCGAACACAGCATTGCTTGCGGGTGATGTTATGTTGGTGGTTGCTTATGAATACCTGAATAAAATAAGCAGCAGTTATCTTAAGCATATCATTGCTATTTTCAGCAAGGCGGCAAAAGAAGTTTGTGAAGGGCAGCAAATGGATATGGATTTTGAAAAGATGGAAGATGTTTCCCTGAATGATTATTTAAAAATGATAGAATTAAAAACCTCGGTATTGCTGGCAGCAAGTTTGCACATGGGTGCTATCATCGGTGGTGCGGGAGAAGGCAATTGCAATCATTTGTATGCGTTCGGAAAAAATTTAGGTATTGCTTTCCAGGTACAGGATGATTATTTGGATGCATTTGGTGATCCCGAAAAAGTGGGCAAAATAATTGGCGGCGATATTAAACAAAACAAAAAAACTTTCCTGCTGATACATGCATTGGAAACAGCGAACGATGCACAGAAAAAAGAATTGAAAGCACTTTTACATGAGAACAATGAAGATAAAGTGCAGCGTGTTTTACAAATATTCCGCGATTGTAATGCTGATGACTGGGCCAAAGAATTAAAACAACAATACTATAATAAAGCCTTATACCATCTTGACGAAATAGCTGTTTTATCTGCGAGAAAACAACCTTTAATTGAGATTGCGGATTTTTTAATTCAGAGGGATTATTAAATTTAAAAAGTATTTTATGGTTGGCCACGTGAATCATAATCAGCTACAAAATTATAATTGCCGATTTTGTCTTTTCCATACACGTTATACAGATATATATTTGGCATTTTTGTATAGAATCATCAATTATCGCCTTGTCTCCTGGAGAAGGCATGAAATATATCATTAACCCGTTTTTCAGATGAAACTCTATATATCTTCCATAATACGAATCAGAACTTACAATAGCCGTTGAAAATTCTTGTGTATAAAATTCATTAAGATTTTTATTTGCATTACCTGTAATAATAGAATTATATTACCATGCGATAGTACAGGCTTACCTATACACGCGGGTACCTTTGCCATGGAACTGACAGAGGGCTGACAGGGGTTTGATATGGGGTAATATCTCTATAAGGTTACTATAAGGTTACTATAAAGTTACTATAAGGTTACTATGAAAGTGAAGCAGAATGGAAAGGATGTATAGCTTTATACAGCTATTTACAAACAGGATATAGTGGTATGTAAAATAAGTATAAACCCCGGAATGGCAAAAAAAACCAGGAAAAATAAACTATTGTGCAGAAAGCCAAATAACGTACCTGCAGTACATGCTGCGAAAACGGAAGCCGCCGCCGCACTTAAATAAAAAAGATGATTTCGACGAAGGAGAACTGCGAAGCAATCGGCAATCTATGTCGAAGAATATTATTGATGAATATCTTCTTCAGCTTCTTTATCCAAAACAGGATCAACAGGCCTGAAAGAATAACTTCTTTGTGTGAGATAACTGAAGATTACAACAACAACGGTTGTAACAAGTTTTGAAACAAGCGGCCACCAGTGAAATTCCTGGATGAAAACATTCAGCAGGATGTAATTCAATCCAACGCAGGCGGCAACAACGATGAAGTAGCGGAAAACCTGTATGCGCTTTTTGGTTTCGGTTTGTTGCCAAACTACATAACGGCTTAAATAAAAACCAACAGGAAAAGTTAAACAAAACGAAAGAACAAAAGCCACCACATAAGACTTAAACGCAAAAGACCCTACATAAACAACCTGCTGCTGCAAAATATAAGTGTTGATATAGGTGAAAACAGCAATGTCAAAAATCATGTTGGCGCCGCCACATGCCGCATACCGAAAAGTCTGCAACGGCATAAATCTTCTGAACAAAGGATAAAAGGCATCTACTATTGCCAAAACAGTTTTACGTATAAATGCGTGCAGCTTTTGCATAGCGGCTGCGAAGGTAGCAGTAAATGCATATTTCAGATTTACAGCAGAAGATTTAAGGAAGATTTTGCAAGCATGCGTTCGTTATTTTTGCGCTTTACATTCTTTATGAGTATTACGAACGATATTAAGTTACTTACAAAAAAAGCAATTGAAAACCTGTACAATGTTTCAGTTGATGAAACTGCAATTACTGTAAATCTTACCAAGCCTGAATTTGAGGGTGATTACACTATTGTGTTGTTTGCATTAGTAAAATCTCTAAAAAAATCGCCGGATACATTGGGCAATGAGTTGGGAAATTATCTTACAGAAAATTATAAAGAACTTTTTCAATCATATAATCTTATAAAAGGGTTTCTCAATCTTGTTATAGCCGACAGCTATTGGATTGATTTTCTTTCAAACAGCTTTAATGACACAGGCTTTGGCAAACAGGATACCAGTCATAAAAAAGTTATGGTTGAGTACTCCTCTCCCAACACCAACAAACCTTTGCATCTTGGCCATTTAAGAAATATTTTTTTAGGATGGAGTACTGCAGAGACCCTGAAAGCAACCGGCAATGAAGTGGTCAAAAGCTGCGTGGTAAATGACCGCGGCATTCATATTTGTAAAAGCATGATCGCATGGCAGCTGTTTGCAAACGGTGCAACACCACAATCAACACATACAAAAGGAGATCATTTTGTTGGAGATTATTATGTAAAGTTTAATGATGAATATAAGATCGAAGTCGAAAGGATGAAGGCAGAAGGATTGTCAAAAGAACAAGCTGAAAAAGAAGCGCCGATTATGAAAGCCGCGCAAGAAATGCTGGTAGATTGGGAAGCCGGGAAGCCTGGTGTGATTGAATTGTGGAGCATGATGAACAGTTGGGTATATGAAGGCTTTGATGAAACATACAAACGTATCGGTGCAGATTTTAATAAAGTTTATTACGAAAGCCAGACCTATATCATGGGTAAGAATTACGTTGACAGAGGTTTACAAAGCGGCGTGTTTTATAAAGAAGATGACGGCAGTGTCTGGATCGATCTTACCAGTGAAGGCCTTGATAAAAAAATAGTGCGTCGTAAAGATGGCACAAGTGTTTACATAACACAGGACATTGGTTTGGCAGTTGATAAATACGATGAGTATAAAATTGATGAAAGCATTTATGTAGTGGGTGATGAACAGAATTATCATTTTAAAGTATTAAGATTCATCTGCGAAAAACTGGGCTTGCCGTATGCGAAAGCCATTTATCATTTAAGCTATGGAATGGTTGAATTGCCAACAGGAAAAATGAAAAGCCGTGAAGGAACTGTTGTTGATGCCGATGATATTGTTGATGAGATGGTGAACATTGCGAAACAGAAAACAGAAGAGTTGGGTAAAGTAAAAGATTTTACTGAAGAAGAACTGTCTGATCTTTATGAAACACTTGGTGTGGGCGCGCTGAAATTTTTCTTATTGCGTGTTGATCCAAAAAAGAAAATGGTTTTTAATCCCGAAGAGAGCATAGACTTTCATGGATTCACAGGACCATTTGTTCAATATACTTATGCGAGAATAAAAAGTATATTGAGGAAAGTCAATGGTCAATGGTCAATGGTCAATGGTCAACAAGAGTCACTTTTTCCGCTTGAAAAAGAGATCATCATTCAACTGGAACAATTTCCATCAACAACAGAAGAAGCTGCAACTTTATTCGATCCCTCAAAAATTGCATTATATGTTTTCGATCTTGCAAAAACATTCAACTCTTTTTATGCAGAGCATTCAATTGCCAATGCAGAAAGTGAAGAGAAAAAACAATTGCGTTTAATGCTTGCACAACTTACGGCACAGGTTATACAAACAGGCATGCATTTATTAGGAATAAAAGTTCCGGAAAGAATGTAAAAAAGATTGCTGATTTTAATTTCATATCAACACTGTATGAAAAAAGTCATGCAGCAGAGACAAGATGAGTTATATACTTTTGAATGTTGCTTCAACTTTCGGCAAACGTATTCACAATCAAAATTGCTTAGCATAAAATGAAACTATTATTAACCATTGGAACAGGTAGTTTTATAGGGGGAGTTTTGCGTTACCTGCTTTCTCAGTTTTTACAAACCAGGCTTCTTTCAACATTTCCCTTTGGCACTTTAAGTGTAAATATCATCGGCTGCCTTGTTATCGGGCTTGTGTTCGGGCTTAGCGAAAGAGGTAATCTTACACAGGAATGGCGGTTGTTTCTTGCAACGGGATTGTGCGGCGGCTTCACAACATTTTCAGCATTCTCCAATGAAACTTTCGGGATGCTGCGCGATGGGCAATATTTTTATGCAATTACTTATATAACGCTAAGCGTAGTGTTCGGTCTCCTGGCAACATTCAGCGGTTATTCAATCATTAAATTATTCTAACGTACCAAAAATTATTTAAGGATTTATTTTACGTCTACTTATTATATTGCACCAATTTTTAAACCTGAATAACTGATCTAAACCCATGTTAAATCGTTGCCTTATCACATCCCTGTTATGTGTAGCATGTGTACACGTTTTTGCGAATAATTACGAAGATGCCTGGAAGGCCTTAAACAGAAACGACCGTAAAGCGGCGCTTCAGTATTATCCTGCGATGAAGAATTTTTTAAACAATATTGTTAAAGCAGAATCTAAATACATTGATTTTAAAGAAGAATAAATATTTTTTAGCGGTCGGAATTTATAATCTTTTAGTTGGTTAGTTGGTCGGGATTTGCAATCCCGACCTTTGAATTTCGGATTTATAATCCGAAAAAAATACATAATCGTTATTTATAAGCTTCAATTTTCTCCCATACAAATTTTGCAAAGTCTTCAAGGCCGGGATCTCTTGCACCCATTAATAAAATTACACAATCAGGTGTTAAATGTGATTGCACCATATCAGGAAAGTCTGTGCGCTGCTCAACAAAAAATGCATTTTTATTCAATGCTTTCAAATCGTTGATAAGATCGTTCGCTGAAATATCTTTTACAGCGGTGCCGCCTGCATAAAATATTTCACTCATCCATATTTCATCCTGTGGGCGCAATGCTGCTGCAATTTCTTTTACATAATCGGCACGCAAAAATCTTGTGGGCGCATACCCGTGCGGCTGAAACCATGCCACCAGTTTTGTTGCAACAGGCTGACAGGCTCTTATACTTGCAGCACATTTTGCCGGGTTATGTGCAAAATCATCGATCAGTGTAATTCCATTCTTAATGCCTATTAATTGATGCCTGCGGTAAATACCTTCATATTGCCGCAATGCTTCAGCACATGTGTTGAGATCAACTCCAATAAAATTGGCAGCAGCTATTGCCGCCAAAGCATTTTCGGCATTATGTTTTCCAGGTGCATGTAAAGTAAAAGCTGTTTGCTTTACATTGAATGAAATAACAAAGCCATCCTGTTTAAAATTATTTGCATAATAACCGGCATCGTTGTTTTCATCAATTGAAAAATCAAGTTGCTTATTCGTTGAAAGTGTTGCTGCAAGTTTATTGTCGCAGTTAACAATAAAAGTTTTGCTGTTTTGTTTGAACTGTATGAACAGCTTCATCAATTCATCAATGTCTTTATGATCTTTATCAACATTCAACAAAATACCTATCTCAGGTTTGTATTGAACAATACTGCCATCGCTTTCATCCGCTTCAATTATCAGCCACTCTCCCATACCCACCTGTGCATTCCCGATCTTATTGTGTTTTATCAAACGCGTTAAACCCGCTCCGCTGATCAATCCCGGCTGTAATGCTGCGTGATCAAGTATTTCAAAGAGCATGGCGACAGTTGTGCTTTTGCCGGATGTGCCGCCAACCGCAATTGTTTTTTTGCTTTGTGATATCAGTGCAAGCAATTCACTTCTCATAATAATCAGAATGTTCAACCGCTTTGCTTTTTGCACTTCCGAAACAGTATCTTCAATAGCTGTTGAAACAATAACAAGCTGTGTTGATGCTGTGATTCCTTCGCCGTCCTGTTCAAAACAAACAATGCCTTCTGCTTCTAATTTATTTTTTGTTTCATTAAATTCATCCTGCTTAAAATAACGGTCGCTGCCGCTAACATGTTTGCCGGTACCCTTTAAATATTGTGCAAGTGCGCTCATGCCCGTGCCCGCAATACCGATAAAAAAAACGTTTTGAAAATCTTTAAGTGTAATCATACAATTTAATGCAGGCAATATAGTAAACAGCTTGAGGATTTTAAAAGTTGTTTGAGAAGAAAACCGGAGCTGCTTAATATTATTCAGTACAAGTGTTGCGACGCAAGGGACGATGCCAGGTGTTCATTTGTTGGTCACAAAAAAAAGTAACAGCTAATTATAAACGAGAGTATGTTATTAAAGCATCTTACTGAACTCCCTTTAGGGGATGGGGGCTTAACTTACCAATGGCAACTTTACATAAAATGTACTGCCTTTTTCTTCGGCAGTAGTAAACCATATTTCACCTCCCGCATTTTCCACAATGGCTTTGCAAATAGCAAGGCCAAGACCTGTACCGGATGACTTGGTTGTAAAGTTTGGATTGAAAATCTTTGATTGAAGTGATGATGGTATGCCACTTCCGTTATCAGATACCGAAACAGTTATAAACTGTCGCCCTGTAAAAGATCCTATTTTAATTTTAACGACTTCTGATTCATCGGATGCTTCTATAGCATTTTTTATAAGATTGGTAAAAAGACGGTTTATCTGCGCTTTGTCTAAAAGTACTTCTGTACGGCTACCCGTTGCAGTATAACTGATAGAAAGATGTTCATCTGTTCTGTACAAATCGACCAGGCTTGCGATAACCGCATTAATATCGAACAGTTCGGGCGCTGTATTTTGAATATTGGCGAACTGTGAAAAATCTCCTGCGATCTTTGAAAGCTGATCTATCTGTTCAACTAAAGATGAAGCAAGTTTTTTAGAAAGCTCCACTGCATTAGGCGTATTTTCTTCCATAGAACGCTGCAGGTATTGAAGGCTCAGCTTCATCGGCGTTAATGGATTTTTTATTTCATGCGCCACTTGTCTCGCCATTTCGCGCCATGCACCTTCACGTTCACTTTTGGCAAGTGTCTCCGCACTTTTTCCCAATTGCATCACCATTTTATTGTATTCATCTATCAGCATACCTATTTCATCGTTGCGGCTCCATTTTATCTCTTCATTGGCACGACCTATTTTTATTTCTTTCATTTTACCACCTATCAGCTCAAGCGAAGAAGTGATGCGTCCTGTTAAAGCAACGGCGATAGCGCCCGCGAAAATGAAACTAAGTGCATTTAAAATGATGAGTGTAACCAAAAAGCCGGATATCTCTTCATGCAATTCATTCTGTGCACTCAGCGAAGGAATATTAAGATACGCAACTGTTTCATCTCTTTCATCTTTGACCGGCGTATAAATACTTTGAAATGAGTAATTGCCTATTTTTTCTGTATGCACAAAGCGTGTGCTTTTATTATAACGCAATTCGTAATAGGCTTCGGGATCTATGCGGCTGCTGAGTACACCACGGGTATATAAATAAGGCTGCGAAGTAGCAAGCAGGTCGCCGCTCCTTGAATAAAAATTAATATCAACATTATGCATGGTTGCAATACCTGTTATCTTCTTTTGAAAATCTCCTTCGGCATCTGTATCTCCTATGTCGGCAATATCTACAGGTATTATTTCAGATGCAAGCGCCTGTTCAATTTCGCTGGAGATTATCTGCGAATTATTGATAAGCTGTGTAGTGGTATTCTTTCCAAACCTGAGTATAAAAAAAGAAATCGTTGCTATGCCAATGATCAAAAAAGATAAGATACTTACGCCAATGATAGTTGCCTGTATCTGCGATCGTATATTAACCCTGAATAAATTTCTGAAGCTGAACTTAGCGTCTTTATTGCCTAATAAACGACGCCCCTGGTGTACTGTAAAAGCAAGCACTATAAATAAAACAAAGAGATAGGAAAACAGTGTAATGAAATTAGAGAAACTATCATTTTTTTTGGCGATGATAAATAGCTTATTGTTGCCTGCATTATACCAAAGCTGGCTATACCCTAGAGAGTCGCGGAAATAATAACCTGTTTTGGGAACCTGGCTTAAGCTTACCGAATCTGAAAAATTAAACCCGCTGAAACTGCTCGCCAGCTTCCTGTTATCGTACATACCCAACACATAGCCACTGCCGGCAAGAAATGAAATATCGTTATCCTGTTTAAATAATTCCGGAACAAGCGCTGCATTCTCATACAATCTTGGTTGTATTAATACGAACACCGAGCCGACATACACACCATTGCTCTCAACTTTTTTTGCATAGATATAATTATAATTACCGGGGCCGCTGCGATAAAAATATAAACCGGGCATGGCGGCTGGCTTGCTTTTGTTCACAATAACAGAATTGATAACATCATAGCTTGTAGAATCTATATTATATAAACCTGAATTTGTGCCGTCATATACGTATATCTTAGTAATGTATTTATTGAGGTATGCGCCCAGGTTGTTTTTGATAAGGCTGTCTTTGATAATGCTGTTATCTTCGGGATCACTGAAGCGATAAAAATTATTTTTTAAAAACTCATCTGAAAAATTATTTACAGCCATACGTACAAGATAGGTTCCTGTAGAATCTGCCTGTTCCTGTATGTTTCTTGCTTTTTCAAGCCTTGATTGTTTTTCTTTGGTATTATACTGATAAGTAACCAGCAGCGAAGCAAGTGCTGTTGCCCATACCGACCAAAAAATAAAATAAGGGGAATTTACCAGCGAACCTTTTGAAGGATTATCACGACGTTTGATAAAAGCTGTCACAAAAACAAGCAATGCAACAATAACAAGTAACGCAACTGAATCAACCAAAAAAAGGCGCAGTGAGATTAAAAGCAGGCTTGCCACCATCATTAAGATCGCCTGCCAGAAAAAAGAAATTTGTGTTCCGCGCATAAGCTGTACAAAGAGGCCTGTTAAATAAATCCACATGTACAGCAATACGCAAATGATAATAAATCCTGTAATGGAAAAACCGGAGAGTGAAAAAAAATCGGCAGCATTAAAGCTTATTGCTGAGCGCAATACGAGCCCGCTTATAACATCAGTTACATAAAAACTGATAAACGGAATAATTATAAGCGATGCATATGCCGTAAACCTGTATAAAATTTTATGCTTGCGCAACACATCTGATAACTGCTTATTGATCCTTCTTCTAAAAAACAATAATACCCACAAAGCAAGCAATGTATTAATAAGAAGATCACCTAAAGAATGGTTGATGATGCCGCCATAATAGATCTTGGGATCAAATAAAGCTGAATTGCTTCTGTAATTGAAAGGGAAAGGAAGAAAAAAAACTACCAGTCTTAAAATTAAAAAAGATGTTATCAGCAATGAAAAACCACTTCTGAATTTTTTTTCCTTCACTACTGCGGATGCAACCCTGTTTAAAAAAATAAGCAAACACAGCAATGCAACAATACGTAAAAAAACAGAAAAACCAACCGGCGTATCACTATAAGAAAGGCTTGTTTCCTTAATGCTGAACAAAGTATCGCCACCGGAATTAATTACGGGTGCACCTTCGGCGGCAAGAGAAATTTCATAGTTGTCGGTTATGGCTTCAGTAACGGCAAAATGAGAGTTTAAATATTCATTGCTCATGAAGTATTGCCACCGCACAGGGATAAGCGTAACAAAAAAATACTTTACCTGTTTTCGGGTAAACGATTTTTTCACCAGTTCAAAAACACCATTTTCATAGTTGACAAGATAATTGCCATCTGGATTTTGAAGATCATCTGCAGCGGGCGACATTTTATTGGTATTCCAGAATAGTTCAACCGGGTTTCCGAGATCGTTTACCTGGTAAGCAAAAATTCCCTGAGCATCGCTGACAAGTTGTTCTTTCACAAGAGAAGGCCCATCGCTGATGATGGCATTAACAGAAGCTGAATCGTTTAATAAATTTTTAAAAGACTTCTCCTGTCCGCGAATGTATTCACTTAAAATACCGGCAACTTTTTGCGGTGAAGAACTATAAGAAAAATAATTGGTAAAGATGAATGAGAGCGTATAAACCCAAGCCGCAGCAAGAAAAAGCCAGGCATTTTTATTTACCGCATGTTTAATTATTTTGATCAAGCAATCCTGTTTTCTTTTTTTACAATGTTCCAGATAGCATCCATTTCTTCAAGACTCATTTCATATAAATTTTTACCATTAGTTTTTGCTATCGCTTCCATACGTGTAAAACGGTGAACAAATTTTTTATTGGTTTTTTCCAATGCATTTTCCGCATCAACATTCAAAAAGCGTGCGTAATTAACAAGGCTGAAAAGCAGGTCCCCAAACTCTTCTTCTATTTCTTTTTGATTGCCGGCTTCAATAGCAGTATGCAGTTCATTCATTTCTTCTTCTACCTTAACCCATACATCTTCTTTATATTTCCACTCAAATCCAACCTGCTTCGCTTTTTCCTGTATACGCGTTGCTTTTACAACTGCCGGTAACGAAACAGGCACGCCACTTAACACTGATGATTTTCCCTCTTTCAATTTGATCTTCTCCCAATTCTTTTTTACATCTTCATCATCATTTACTTTAATATCACTATAAATATGCGGATGGCGTACAATCAACTTATTGCAAATTGCTTCAAGCACATCATTTAAAGTAAACCTGTTTTGTTCTTTTGCAATGCGTGCGTAAAAAACCATGTGAAGCAAAATATCGCCCATCTCTTCTTTCAACCCATTCCAGTCCTCTTCTGTTATTGCATCGGCAAGTTCATACGTTTCTTCAATGGTCATTTGCCGTAAAGTATGAATGGTTTGTTTTTTATCCCAGGGACATTTTTCCCTTAGCTCATCCATAATATTTATCAGCCTTTCAAAACTTTCTTTGTATTCCATTATAAAATTTATTAATAAAGCAGGCGTATTGACTTTATAAGCTCCTTAAAATTTTCACTAAAAATACACAAGGCATTTTACGCAGCAATATATACCTTGCCGCACTTTTTACGTTACAGGTAAACCAGGAGACCATTATGCGAAAAAATTTGTTGCTGTTAACAGTTCTTTTTGTTTGTTATTATTCAAACGCTCAATTTTATTACAACGATGTAATTGGATTAAAAACTTCTAACAACAATTATTCTGCACTTATAAAAAATAATATAACAGAAGTTTCTGCAACCAGTGCCGAAGCCGACGGCACACCTACCAAGGGTTTTGCTTATTCAAAAATTATAAAAGATAACGGCAGCACAATAGTTACACACACTGAACTCGAAACCGGTGGTATTTCTGATGATTTTGATACGTATGCTAATGGCATGTTGGTTAAATCTGAAGACAGCGCTGATAATGTGCTTACCACTGTTACATACACTTATGCTAACGACGGTAAAATTCTTCTTTTACAAACACAAACAGACGATACGGCCATGGGTACGCATAGCACTGAGCTACATAAATGGTTTTATACCGATAATAGTCCTGATTCAATGATCAGGATAAAAGATAAAACTGACAGCACGGTTATTTATTTTAAAAAAGATGAACAAAACAATATTGCCGAAGAGATATGGATGAAACAACGAAGAACGGCAGAACATTATTTTTATTATTACAACGACAGGAAACAGCTTACTGATATTGTTCGCTTTAATAAAAAAGCACAGCAAATGTTGCCTGATTTTTTATTTGATTATGATGATAGCGGCCGCGTTGTGCAACTTACTCCAATACCGCAGGGATCATCAGAATATGTAATATGGAAATATATGTACGATGAACGCGGTTTAAAAACACAGGATGTTTTATTTGATAAACACCAGGAATTATTAGTTACTGTTGCATACACTTACAAATAAGCGTCAGTTAAAACGGTGATGAATGCATTGAAACACGCGCAATACTTTTGCATGAGTGATTTTTTTTGTTGCTGGTAATTTATTTATCATTTTAATCTCACAGATCAACAACGAAAACATTCAATAATTAATATTCTCGCGCCTCATCATTGCGTTTCTTTACAGTGCTGAATCTTTGTAAACACCAGCTTTAGAATGATACATCACAGCACTTCTTCAAAATTTAATCGAAAGAATTCCTCGCAGCTTTCTGGGGGTTGTTCATTTTCCTTAAAAAAAATTAAAAATTAAAAAAAGTTAATTAAACGTTTGTTTAAAATTAAACAATTGTTTAATTTTGTGGCGTGAAATTTTTTAAGTCATGAAAGATAAACGTCAGCAAATTATTGATATTGCTCTTGGCCTGTTTGCGGAGAAAGGCTTTGAAGGCACGTCAATAAGAGACATTGCAGAAAAAGCCGCAGTGAATGTGGCAATGGTAAATTATTATTTTGGTACCAAGGAAAAGCTCTTTGAACAGATTGTCGAATATAAATCTTTGGCAACAAGAGGTATATTGGATGAAATTTTAAAAAACGAATCTCTTAGTCCCATTCAAAAAATAGAGGCAGTTATTGATTCTTATATCGAAAAACTTTTTACGCACAGAATGTTCCATCGTCTGATACAACAGGAGCTTATTCTTAACCAGCGTGAAAGTTTGCAGAATTCTATTGTTAATAATTTTATTCCGAATGCGCTCATCATAAAAAGTATCATTGAAACAGGTATTAAGAAAGGCGACTTTAGAAAGGTTGACATTGAACTTACGATTGCATCACTTAATGGAACGATCAACCACATCCTGCTTTCAAAAAAGTTTTGCAACAGGCTCATGAACAAGAGCGACGATTATATTCCCTATGAAGATATAAAATTTAAAAAGCGCGTATCAACTCATTTAAAACAGTTAATGCACGCTCATCTTTTAAACTACTAAAACAGTAAAATTATTTATGGAGCAAGAAACCATTCAAACACAGAAAAAGAAGAAATCACCAATCCGCTATGTTATTATTGGCGCTGTTGTAATTGCAGCCGGCATATTTGGCTGGACGAAGATTTCTTATGCAATTTCCCATGAAACTACCGATGATGCACAGGTTGAAACACAAATATCACCTGTGTTGCCAAGAGTAAGTGGCTATGTAAAAATGATTGATGTAAAAGACTACGATTCAGTTAAGGCTGGTCAGTTAATAGTAGAAATTGATGATGCAGAATTACAATCACAGTTAACCCAGATGCAGGCAGATTATGAATCAGCACAGGCTGATATTCTTAATGCGCAGGCTGCCTTGAAAAATGCAGACAT